>Ga0209652_1000737_pt1 | contig 27574 bp, 10 predicted proteins | sample SaaInl74LU_5_DNA_FD_184641 | JGI IMG/M metagenome (GOLD analysis project Ga0209652, IMG submission 184641) | Marine microbial communities from expanding oxygen minimum zones in the Saanich Inlet - ESP_74LU_5_DNA (SPAdes) (version 2) | ecosystem: Environmental > Aquatic > Marine > Intertidal zone... | reverse complement strand
CACGCACTGGCGGGAGGGTCAGAACGTCACCGTGGAGGCGCGCGGGCCCGAGTTCGTGGCGTTCACCGTCACCGGCGCCACCGGCGTGAAAGCCGACTACTTGGCGCGCATGGTGCGCGCCGGCACGTTTGAGCTGCGGGTCATCGTCGACTCGCTCGCCGTCTGCTGGCGCGCCGTGCAGGTTGTGGCGGGGCCGACGTACGCGCCGCGGTGCAAGATCTCCATGGAGGGGCTCAAGAACCTGCACACCGGCGACACGTGCCGCTTGACGCTGAAGGCGGCGGACCGGTACGGCAACCTGCGCCTGGACGGCGACGACGCCATCCAGCTCACGCTCGAGGGCCCCGGCGGCGCGTTCGCGCGCGCCGTGCAGGTTGTCGACCACGCCGACGGCACGTACGCGCTCGAGTTCGTGACGCCCATCGCCGGCCGCTGGAACATGAGCGCGCGCGTCAACGGCAAGCCCTGCGTGGAGGGCGGCATTAGCTTCACCGTGGCCTTCGGCACGCTCACCGCCGAGGAGGCGGTCGTGCACATCCGGCGCTACGCCGCGGGCGCGCCCGGGTCCTTCGCGGGCGGCGAAAGAGACGACGACGACGACCGCGGCGACGATCATCTTCGGCCCGACGGCGTGTACGAGTGCGGCACGACGAGCGAGTTGATCGTCGCCGGCGCCGGGTTCGGCGAGAACGGCCGTCTGATGACGGGTCTCGAGGCGGTCACCGTGCGTCTGCTCCAGCCCGGAGGCACGCAAGAGGCGTTGCCCTGCATCCTCAGCAAGGACATGACGCACTACGTCGCGCCCATCCGGTGGCTTCATCCCGGCGAGCACGCCGTCTCCGTGCTCCTGGACGGCGTGCGCGTGGCGGGCACGCCCCTCCGCGCGCGCGCCGAGGGCATCGAGATTGGTTTGTCGATGTCCGCGCTGGAGGGCGAGGGCGCGACGCGGTGCGTCGCCGGGCAGGTGGCGCACATCCGGCTGGTCGCGCGCGACCACGGCGGGAACCCGGTTCTGCGCGGCGGCGCGCCTCTGATGCTCGAGGCGCGCGTGCCCGGCGAGGACCCCGTGCCCGGCGACGTCGTCGATAACCGCGACGGCACGTACGAGTTTTCCTACCGCGTCGACAAGGCTGGTCCTCTGGAAATCGCGCTCGTGCTCGCGCGGAAGCACAACCCCACCGTGCGCGTGCTCCCCGTGCAGTGCGTCGCGGCGGAGATGGAGCCCTCGGAGTGCCGCGTGGACGCGGGCAAGCTCATGCTTCACTGGCCGGCGGGTGACCCCGCCGTCGTGCGCGTCACGCGCAAGGACCGCTTCGGCAACCCGACGCGCGACGCCGGCGCTCGCAACCGGCTCGCCGCCGAGGTGGTGGGCCCCGGCTCGTGCGACTGCGAGGCGGTTGAGCTCGGCGACGGCACGTGCGAGTTGCGGCTGCGAGCGGGCGCCGCGGGCTCGTACGACGTGTCCATCGTGGCGCTGGCGGTGCCTAACCCCCAGAACGTCGAGCAAGTAGAGGTGGGGCACTTCAAAGCCGACGTCACCGCCGGGCCGACGTTTCCGAGCGCGTGCGTCGCGCGCATCGCGCTGCTCGTCTCCGACGGCGAGGGCGGCGTCGTCGAGGAGAGCCTGGGCGAGCCGGACGCCGACGTCACGCTCCCGGCGACGGTGATGGCGGGCGACCGCGTCTTGGTGTACGTGCTCCCGCGCGACGTCGCCGGGAACAAAACGCGCTGGACCGGAGGCGAACGCGTCGCCGTCGCCGCGCGAGGTCCGGCGGAGATTCCCTTTGAGCCGCTGGACGTCGTCGGCGCCTTCGCCGCGACGCTCACCGCCGCCGGAGCGTACTCGGTCGCCGCGCTGGTGGGCGACTGCTCCGCCGCGGGGTGGCCGCGCACGCTGCAGGTTGTCGCCGGGCCGTGCGATCCGGACAAGTGCGTCGTCTCCGGCGACGCGCTCGGGAACTGCGCCACAGGTCGCCCGTTGCCGCTTCTGGTGCGCGCCGCCGACCGCTTCGGGAACCCGCGCTCGATGGGCGGCGACATGCTGGAGCTCTTCGCGCGCCCGCGGCGCGCCGACGCCGAGGGCGGCGGCGCCGGCGCGCGCGTGGACGCGGAGGTGACCGACAACGAGGACGGCACGTACACGGCTGTCGTGGTTCTCGAAGAGGCCACGAAGCACGACGTGCACGTTTCCGTGAACGGGCTCTCCGACTCGGAGAGCCGGTACTTCCTGACGCCCAGCCTGGCGCCGCTCTCGGCGGCGGAGTGCGTGGTCCGAGGGGTGGGCGCCGACCGAGACCCGTCCCTGTGCGAAACCTCGGTGGTGTTTGTGCAGCCCGCCAACCCCATCCGCGCGATGTCCGGCCGCGAGGCGGTGACCATGGTCGTGCACACGCCCTCGGGCCTGGCTCTGAACAACCCCGCGCGCTTCTCCGCGGAGACGCGCCGCTTCGAGGCGCCTGTGTACTGGGTCGAGGCGGGCGCGCACTCCGTCTCGGTGTCGCTGGACGGCGAGGCGCTGCCCGGGTGCCCGTTCCTGGTGGAGGTGCGGGACCCCGAGGACGAAGACCTCGGCGCGAGCGCCGCCGCGGGCGAGACGAGTACTAGCGGCTCGAAAAACGCCTCGACGCGCTTGAAGTCCTCCTCCACCACCACCACCACCACCACCACCGTCACCACCAAGAACGGCGTCGTCGTGAAGGACGTGCGCCGCTCGCGGAGGGAGGAGGAGTGGGCGGAGGAGGCGTACGTGGACGAGGACGGCGTCGAGCGCCTCCGCCGCGTTCGCGTCGGCGGGGCCGCCGGAAGCGACGACGAAGACGGCGGGAGCGACGTCGACTCCACCGCCTCCGCGTTTGCGTTCGGCGGAGGCGGCTTGAAACCGAGCGCCGCCGCGTCCGAGCGCGCCGCGCGGTCGCTGAGCGGCATGTCCGCCGGCGTTGCCGCGCAGGCGCTCGCCGACATGCGCCCCGCCGCCGGCGGCGCGGTGCTGGCGCGCATGGACCCGCAAACCGCGGGCGGGGTGATTGACGCGATGGCGCCGGCCACCGCCGCGGCGGCGGTGTGCGCCATGGAGGCGGAGGAGGCCATCGCCGCGCTCGCGCAGTGCCCGCGCGAGACGCGCGTCGCCGTGCTGGAGGCGATGACCCCCCCGCAGCTCGGCGCGTACCTCAGCGCGATGTCCGCTGAGGGCGCCGCCGACGTCCTGCGCGAGCTCAACCTGCGTTGGTCCAACGCCGGCATCGAGCACATGATCTCGCGGCGCGCCGCGGCGGCGTTGGCACGGCTCCCCGAGGACCGCCTTGTTGAGGCGCTCGTCGGCGTTCGGTCCGAGCGCGCGGCGCCCATCCTGGAGGCGCTGTGCGAGGAGGGTGGCGTCGAGGACGGCGCGGCGCTCGCGACGCGCGCCGTCACGGCGCTGTGCAAGCGCTCGCCGGACAAGTGCGCGGCGCACGTCTCGGCGATGGTGGACATCGCCATGCGCGGCTCGGAGAAGGGCATCCCGGGGTCGGGACGCGCCGTCGCGCACCTGTTTGCGCGCCTGCCCCGGCACGCGCAGGGCGCCATCCTGACGCGCCTCTCCGCGGAGCGCGCGGCGTACCTGGTCTCCTGGCTCGGCCCGAAGCGCGGCGCCGCGGCGATGGCCGCGGCGGTGGCGGAGGGCGGCGGCGCCGCGGGTGGCGCCTTCGCGGCGGCGACGCTGGAAGCGCTCGAGGCGCGAGGAGGCTTCGAGGGCGACGGCGAGGGCGACGACTCGAGCGCGGCGTCGGCGCTTTTGGCGGCGATGCACGCCGAGGATCCCGAGGCGGCTTCCGCCGCGCTCGGCGCGCTGGACCCCGCGGTCGCCGCCGACGCCGTCGCGGGCGTCCCCCCCCGCGTCGCGGCGGAGCTGGCCAGCGGGGTCAAGGACCCCACGGTGGTGGCGGCGATGCTGGAGGAGATGCCCGCGGACAAGAGAGCGGCGATGCTCATCAAGATGGACCCGGAGGCGTCGGCGGCGGCGGCGAGCGCCATGGACCCCGGGCTCGCCGGCGAGGCGATGGAGGCGGCGCAGCGCGCCGCGCTGCTGGGCGGGGCCGACGCGGACGCGTTCGCCGACACCGGCGCGTTCGCCGACCGCGAGGGTGGCGGGTGGCTCGGCGCGCGCGGCGAGTACGGCGAGGACGACGCTTTCGCCGGCGCGCTCGGCGACGCCGCCGACCGGTTCGGCGCCGCGCGCAAAGACTCGCGCGATTTCGGTTCCCGCGCGCACGACGCGCGGCCCGGTTCCGGGTCCGGGTACGCCTCGGACGCGGCGAGCGACGTCTCGGCGCGTCTGACGGCGATGCTCTCCAAGATGGACCCCTTCGCCGCCGCGCAGGCGGCGTCCTCGATGGACCCCGACGTCGCGGCGGCGGCGCAGTCGCAGCTCCCCCCGGATCGCGCGGCGGCGATGATCGCGTCGGGGGGGCTGGACGCGGCGGACGCCGCGGCGATGCTGGACAAGCTCTCGGTGGACGCCGCCGACCGCGTGATGGCGGCGCTTCCCCCGAACGTCGCCGAGCGCACGGCGGCGCTGGTCGCGTCGGACGAGATCCGCGCGCGCGCCGCCGCGCGCGCCGTCGTGCACCTCGCCTCCTCGCACGTCTCCGGCCCCAACTGCGAGACGTGCGTCGCCGGGCGCGAGGCTGCGATTTTGCTCGAGTCCGCCAACCCCGGCGGCGGTCGGCTCACCCGCGGCGGCGCGCACGTCGTCGCGACGTTCTACTTTTTGGAGCCCGAGTTCGACGCGAACGGCGACCGGACGGCGCCCGAGGGCAAGGGCCACGCCGAGACGCGCGCGGCGGGCGTCGAGCCCGTCGTCGCGAAAACCGTCGACCTCGGCACGGGCGCGTACGAGATTCGGTACGAAATCACGCGAGCCGGCCGGTACCACCTCGAGCTCACCACCGCCGGCCAGAGCCGCGTGCTGTTGGTGACGTGCGAGCCGGACGTCCTGGACCCGCCGTCGTGCGCGGTGGAGGCGCCCGACACGAGCGCAGCGAAGCGCTGGCGCGCGGGTGAGCCGCTCGAACTGCGCGTCTTTTGCCGCGACCGCTTCGGCAACGCGGTGTTCCCCCCCGACGCGGCGACGTCCTCCGCGGCGGCGCGCACGCGCGAGAGCGCCGACGCCGCGGAGAACGCTCCGTCGCGAACGTCCGACGCGCGCCGCGAAGCGGCGGCGGCGGCGCGCCGCGCCGCGACGCGTCAGGCGGACGCCGCGGACGTTCTGGTGGTTGTGGCTGACGGCGAGGGCCCTGGAGCCGTGGAGGCGGACGTCGGCCCGGACAAGTTAAAGCCGCACGCGCCCTGGTCCGTCGCGCGCTTCCGCGCGGAGGAGGCTGGAGTATATTCGTTGCGCGTCTTCGCCGCCGAGTCGCAGCGGCGGTGGTGGGGCGGTTTGGCGCGCGACGTGCTCCCCGGCGCGCCGCTCTCGGTTTCGCTCGCGGCGGCGGCGCCGGACCGCGCGAAGTGCGTGGTGCGTCTCGCCGGCGCGAAGGAGAGGCCGGGAGGCATGCTGGTGGCGATGGCCGGCCGCGAGGCGACCGTCTCCGTGCTCGCGCGCGACGCCTTCGGCAACAAAAGCAGTTTCGAGGACCTCGACGATCTTCCGATCCGGGAAGACGACAAAAACGCGGCGCGTAAGACGGCGTACAAAGTGTTTGTGGACGCCGTCGGACCGGATGACGTTTTCTTCGTCGCCGCCGCCGGCGGCGGGGACGGCGAGCGGAACTTCGTGGGCGCTCCGGCGAAGAGTGGGTCGTACGTCGTTCGCGTCAGCGTGGGCGGGCGTCCCGTCGCGGGTTTCCCGCGCAACCTGCAAGTCGTGGCGGCGCAGACGGACCCGACGCAGTGCGTCATACGCGGCGACGCCCTGGTGGTGAGCGGCGGCGTGGTGGTGGGCGACGTCACCAAGGCGAGCCTGGTGGCTCGCGACCGCTTCGGGAACGCTTGTTTGGAGGGCGGCGACAACGTGATGGTGCGTCTTCTCGGGCCCGCGGGCGCGACGGACGCCGACGTCGTGGACTACGGCGACGGCACGTACGGGCTCGCGTTCACTGTCCCGCGCGCGGGCGAGTGGCGCGCGCACGTCGCCGTCAACGGCGTGGAGAATCCGGCGCCGCTCGCGCGCTTCGCCGCCGTGCAGGGCCGGCTCAACGCCGGGCAGTTGACTCTGAAAATCGCCGGGACGCAAGGCGGCGCCGTCGCCGACGCCTTCGCCGTCGGCTCCGGCGCCGGGCTGGGCCGCGACGCGCTCACCGGCGGCGCCGGCTTCGGCACGGACGGCGGCGCCAAGAGCAGCGCGCGCCCGGCGGTGGGCGTCGAGACGACGGTGTACATTCAGGCGCTGGACTACGAGCTCAGCGGCCGCGAAGTCGGCGGCCGCGAGCCGGTGTGCCTGCGTTTGCTCAGCCCCTCGGGCGTCTCCGCCAACGTGCCGCTGCGCATCAGCAAAGACCGCGCGCGGTTCCGAGCCACTGTGCGGTGGCCGGAGGTGGGAGAGCACGTCCTCGTGGCATCTCTGAACGGTGACCCCGTAGTAGGGTCCCCCACGCGCGTCGGCGTCGTCGCCGCGGACGTGCATTTGCCCGTCTGCCGCGTCGTCGGCGCCGGCGCTTCGCGATGCGTCGCCGGCGAACGCGCGCGCTTCGTCGTCGAGGCGCGCGACGCGCGCGGGAACCGGCTCGTCACGGGCGGCGCGTCCCTGACGCTTCAGGTGCAGGTCCCCGGTTCGGAACCCAGCCGCGGCGCCGTGCTCGACCAGGGCGACGGGACGTACGCGTGTTCGTACGCGGTGGACGTCTCCGGTCCGTTTCTGTTGGTGCTCGCGTCGCAATCGTCGCGTCTGGCGCTGGAAGGGACGTGCGCGGCGGGACCCGCGGATCCGGGGAAGTGCCGCGTGGACACGTCCGAGCTCAAGCGCCTCACCGCGGGCTCTAGAGGCGTCGCGCGCATCACGCGGTTCGACCGCTTCGGCAACGTCGTGCCCGCGGGGCCGGACCTGCTCCCCTTCCGCGTGGAGGTGTCGGGCGTCGGACCGGCGGAGATCGAAACCGTGGAGGCTGGCGACGGCGCGTGCGAGGTGCGTTTCGAAGCGCGCGTCGCGGGGCGGTACGCGCTGCGCGTCTTCAGCGGACAAGGCGCGTCGCAGCCCGTGCACGGCTCGCCGTTCGACGCGGTGGTGCTCCCCGGGCAAGCCGCTTCTTCGTCGTGCGTCGCGAAGCTGGAGGGTACCAAGGTCCACGGTCCGGGCGTGACGGCGGCGGTGGCGGGCGAGCCGCTCGTCGTGCGCATGCAGGCGCGCGACCGCTTCGGCAACGCCACCGCTTGGAAGCGGTGGCAGACGCTGTCGGTGGCGGCGTCCGGACCGCAGGAGGTGACGTTTAGCGAAACCTCTGTGCGGGACGAATTTTTGACCGAGAACGAATCGGAGGACGCTTGGACCAAGACTAGCGGTTCGACCAATAGCCGTGGTACGTTCGTCGCGACCCTGAACCGCGCGGGCGCGTACGTGGTGTGGTGCACGGTGGGGGGGCAAGCCGTCGCGGGGTGGCCGAAGGTGATCCAAGTCGTTCCGGGCGTCGTCGACAGCGACGCCGCCGTCTGGCGCGCCGAGGCGGACACCGCGGCGTTGACTTCGGAGCTGGTCGGGACGAACTCCGCCGTGGACCGACACGGCACCGTGCAGATCACGCGGCCGAGGGACGTGCTCGGGATCCAGCGCGAGGCGGAAAGCCTGCGCCAGCGCCTGGCCAAGTACGAGGAGGCGGCGGCGGTGGTGATGGAGGCGGCGGAGGCTTCGGGGGTGGACCTCAAACGCGCCGCGCGCGACGCGGCGTTTCGCGCCCAAGCCGACGCCGGCGGCGGAAGCGGGTCGAGGTCGCAACAGTCGAAGCGGCTCTGAAGCGCGCATGACGCATTATGACGTACATATTTTAGAACGAAACGGTGACCCGTTATGCGGTCTCTCGGTGTACCCGGAGACCGAATGGGTCGTCTGAAACAAAAAGCGCCCATCTCTACCTACGCGAGAGGTGGGCGCGACGCGACGACGATAGGTCGGTAGAAAAAGTGTTTTATAGCCCAACGACATTTGAACGACAAACGAGACGTCTTTCGTGAGACGAAAACCATCAAAACCAGATTTTCTTCCTTTTCCCGAACCCGCGAAGCTTTTTATTTTCGCGGGTGACCTCCCGTCTCCCGAAACGAAACGTTTCCCGGTGATCGAACCCGACGGTCCGCCTGCTTTACCCCCCGCCGTCGCTTCGTTTGGCCGCGCCGCGTCATCTCCTCGAGGATTCCAACGCGTTTCGAAGTTTGAACCAACGGTTTCGCGAGTTACAAGTATTGCCAATAGACCGATATTTCGTTGGAAGCGCCCGACTCGTCCGACAGAGCACAAGAACGCGCACCCACGCACCGCGCGCGCCTCGTCGCACCCTCCGCGCTCGCTTGAGACGGCGAGGAGTTTTGTCCATTCCTCGGGCGTTCACGGTGTACCGCGCTGGCGTGCGGCTCGTCGGACCCGGCCCCCAGCGAGTTCCGCCGACGTCGCTCGCGCGCATTCATCCGCGATTGGAGCGCGAGTCATGGCGCGTGTCATCGACGCCGGCGGGTCGCGCCCCGCGTTCGAGCCCCGGAGCTCGAGCGCCGACGCGGTCGACGTGATGCTCGACCCGAAGGAGGAGGTGCGTCTCGGCGGAACGCGCGCGTTCCCGCGCGGGCATTCCCCTCGCGCGCGCGCCCGCGCACATCAGATCGTTACTCATTCTTTCTGGAAACCGCCGAAGCGTCGCGCCCCGCTCACGCGCTCTTCCCCTCGGTTCCGCAGGCAAACCTCGAGCACGCGGACTTCTCCCTGGCCGACATGCACATCCCCAGCCTGGAAGATATGGTGGCGCAGGACGACGGAGGCCTGAGCTGGTGCGTCGCCCACCCCCTCGCGCCCCCCTCGTTCCCGCGCAGTCGCGTCGCCTCCGACGTTTCGTTTTCCCCTCATCCCCGACCGATCCGCGCGCGACACGTGGCTCTCCGGAAAATCCACAATTCGCTCAAAAGCGAAAAAAAAAAGGGAAACGAACGGACTGACCTGACCGAGCGCCTCCCCGTCTCCTTTGTATTTTCTCCTCACAGGCACCCGCCCGGAGCCGAGTCGTTCGCCGACATGCTGGAGGACGCGATCGACGCGGACCTGGACGCGTTCGCGCATATGAGCGCCGTCGAGAGAACCACTAATTCGCGTCTCGGCTCGCTGGCGGACCCCGCGGACGGCGTTATAGCGACGCGCGTACGCGTTGTATACGCGTCGCCGCGAAGCGACGACTTCGAAAGCTCTCTGGCGGCTCACGAGCGACCGATGAATCAAAAAAACCGGCACGGCTGGACCGACGCCGAGGACTGTACACTCACCGCGCTCGTGCGTAGGTTCGGGTGTCGCAAGTGGAGCGAAGTGGCTCGTGGTTTAGGCAAAAGGACGGGGAAACAGTGTCGCGAGCGGTGGAACAACCACGTCAGGCCGGACATCAAGCGCGGCGCGTGGACGGAGGCGGAGGAACTTTTACTGGTGGACGCGCACACTAAGCTGGGGAACCGCTGGGCGGACATCGCGGCGGCGATTCCCGGTCGCACGGAGAACGCCGTGAAGAACCACTGGAACGCGACCGCGCGACGCAAAGACGCGCCCGTCGCGCGCGAGGGGAGCAGCGTGGTGCTCCGCGAGCACCTGCTGCGCAAGAGGCTGGGGGACGAAGACGCGGACGTCGTGTCGTACGCCGTGGGGGGGATCACCGAGCGGGACATCGCCGCGCTCCGCCTCGCCGACGAAACCTCCGCGCGCCAAACGGGCGCCAAACGCCGAAGACTGCCCGGCGTACGCAAAATGAACATCTCAGCCTCCCTGATGTCGCGGTCGGTGTCGCGCTCGCTGCGCGACGAGAACGGCGTTTGGGAGAATGGCGACGGCGGGGATGCCGGCGCGAGCCTCGCTCCGTTGCGTCCGACGGACCGAGCCGCTTCGGGGACGAACCAAACGTTTAACAAAGCGTTTAAAGCGGCGCGACGAAGCTCCGAGAAGGGCGTCACTAACGCCGATCGCCGCCGGACGCAGATCGCCGCGGTCGCCGCGGCGGCCGCGCGCGCCAAGGCGGAACGCGAGAGCCGCGTCGCGGCCGCACGTCACGCGGCGAGCGCCTCCGGAGACGTGCCGTTCGTTTCGGCGGAGCCCGCCGAAACAAACGCCGAAAAGGAAAAGAGCGACGGCGTCCCGAACGGAGAAGCCCGCGAGAAGAAGCCCGCGTCCTCCGGAAGCTCCTCCGACGGCGATTCGCCGACTTCGCCGAAGGAGGTGTGCCACCCCGCGGATGACCTGATGGTCGCGTGCATGCGGCGCGTGCGCGCGCAGAAAGGCGCGTCGTACCACTTCGAGGGCAAACACGCGCCGGCGGCGAAACAAACCGCGCATGGTTTGTCGCGCGTCCCGAAGAAGCGTCCTTCCCGCCCCGCGCGCGAGGCGAGCCTCCCCCTGAGCCTCGGCGTTCTCGGCGAGAAGAGAGAAGAGCCGGTCAGGACGATGCCCGCGTTGCCCGAGCCGCGCGTCTCCGACACATCGGATATCTCGCAGTGGGACCTCGAGCCGCGCGGCGAGGCGTTCCGCGAAGGGGAAGAGGACCCGACCCTCGCGGCGTGCGCCGCCGCCGCTGCCGCCGCCGCCGCCGCCGCCCGCGACCGTACCGGCGCGCTCTCCGAGGAGGCGTGGCGCGGTTTTCTTCCGGACCGGCACTTTTTGTTCAAGTTCGATTCCATGGGTCCCGATCCCGGTCCCGACGCACACGATCGCGATGGTCTCGCGACGGTCTACGACAAGACACGCTCGTCGCCGATGGACCATCTCGGGTCCCTCGCCGAGGATGACGCGGACGCGCTCGACGTCATGATAGCGCGCGGCGTCGCCGACGGCGGAAACGCGAGACTCGTTTCCGGAAATGTCGGAAACGGGTCCGGAGGCCGTCACGAGCAGCTCGACGAGCTGGAGGACCTCGTGGCGACCGTCGGCCTGCACAAGGCTGTCGCGTGCTTGCGGGGTGCGCTTGGAACGGTCGTGGGGGACGAGGTCCCGCCGCTGGTGGCCCGCGACGGGACCAATTCGTGCGCGGGGGCGATGCGAGCCGACGACCGAGAGTTCTTCGGGTCCATGCTCAGCGGGTAAATTTCCCCTTTTTTCGTTCGGCGGCGGTGGCCGCGTAGGCCTGTACACGTGCGCGTGCACGCATCGATGCCGCCGGCGTGGAAAGGGGGTCGCCAGGGAGGGAGGGTAGGGAGGGAAATAAACGAGCCGTAGGGCGGGCCGATAGGGTTTGGGTTTGCTTTTTGTGCGCGCGCCACGCGTAATAAAAACTCGGGCGCGGCGACGCGTCGTCCGCTTTCTCGTCAGACGCGAGACTCGAATTTTTTACAAAAACGCTCAATATCATACGTCGACGGATCCGAACCCTACGCGTTGAGCGGCGGATGCACGAGCACGATTTCCTCGGCGTACGCGACGCTCACGTCCTCGCCCGCTTGGCTTTCCCCCGGCGGCGGCGCGCAGCTCTTCGAGCACGTGTACACGGCCATGGTCCCAAAATCCACCGCGGACGCCAGCTCCGAGTCCACGTTGAGGTGGTTGATGATCTGCGGCAGCACCTGAAACTCAAACGAGCGCGGCGCTGAGCAGCGCGGGCACGGCGGGACGGTTGTATCGTCCCGCGGCGGCGCACGCGTGACTGAGGGCCACAGAGGCTCTGCTCCTTCCTCGAAGCAGTACCGGATCACCTGCGTCGGATCGCTCCGTCGCAAACGCAGGTGGAAACGCGAGAGCTGCACTTGATCCTTGTCCTGCATCTTCTCCAGCTCGCGCAACTCGCGTGCGCTCACGTCCGAACCCTTCCCCAGCAACTCCGCGGGGACGGCTTTTCCTTTCGCGTCTCCCTTCCTTGCATCCCGAACCGGAACGTCCTTCGGAACGCGCTTCGTCTCCGGGGACGCGTCCCCGTCCCCGTCCCCGTCCCCGTCCCCGTCCCCATCCCCGTCCCCGTCCCCGTCGGACGCCGACCCCGACGCGCCGTCGTCGTCGAACGTCTCGGGCTCGACGACGAGTTCGCGCTCCGGGAACGTCTTCGGCGCGCGCACGAGGGACCCGACGTCAGTCGGGCGATCCGCCCAGCGGTCGTTCCGCGCATCGTACTGCTTTTGCTGCGCGTCGCTGAGCTCCTGCAAGGGGCCGCCCACCCGCGCGGGCTCGTCGGGGTAGAACGCGTTGTCGCGAGGCAGCTGCGAGCGGAAAACGCGCACGGCGCCCGGCCTATGCAGATCGCCGCCGTGCGGCGAGACAAACACGAAGATGCTCCGGTGGAACGCCGTCTGCTCGTCGTCCACGGGCGCGTAAATCTGCATGAGGAAGTCCAGCGGCTCGCGCGTGTACAGACACTTGAGCTGCTTCGCGGTCGGGACGTCCACCGGGTCGAGCCACGCCGGCTTTCCGCCAACCTTGCACGGGAAATGGTGCCTCTGCATCGACGCGATGACTAATCGCCGTTCCGCGGGATCGCTCGGCAAAGGCTCGACGAAGCCTATGTTCCACTCCAGGTCCCCGCCCTCGGACTCGTCGTCCGAGCTGTACGCGTTCTCCTCGCCGCTGTCCTCGTCCTCCTCATCATCCCCAACCACCAGCTCCTCGGTCGCCTTCGAGGCGTGCTCGACGTCCTCGAAGTGCTGCGCGGCGGCGGCGGCCGAAACATCGCCCGCGGCGGCCTCCTCCGCGGACATCGTGATCGGCGGCGGCGCGACGGGAAGCCCACCTCGGGACCGCACCCGGCCCCGCGGATGTGCGGAGAAGGCGAGAAACTCCGAGCTGCCCGCGCGGCGCGTGAGGGTCAGCAGGGGCGGGCCCGACTGATTCGGCCGCCGCCGAGTCGGCGCATTTTCTCGCCTCAGGAAAGACGAAGCTGTCGTGCCGGGACTGGTCGCGCCAAAAGGATTCGTCGCAGGCGTTTCTTTCGGCAGCGGCGCTTGGAAACAAAAAACACGACGCTACGCCACTCTTTGTACAGCGCGAGCCTCCCGCGCACGTCTTCGCTCGTCTCAGGCGACGCCGAGTCCCGCGTCGCCCACACCCCTCGTCCCCGCCGATCGCGCTCACCCCCCGCGTCGCAGATCACGGGGACGCGTAGTACATGTACACGGCTCACCTTTTCACGCGTGACGATTTCGTCTCCTCAGTGGTCGTGCGACAGAAACGACCCGGCGCCCCCCAGCTGCCTCGCCTTCATCTGCGCGGCGACGGCTTGCGAGGTTTCGTAGTCGAACCTGGACTTCTCCGCGTCGAATCCGCCGGCGCCCACCTTCGCGCACCCCACGTCGAACTTGGAGTTCTTGTTCTTCTGCAGGCGGGGTGAGTCGGCGAACGGCCGCGGCGGCGCATCCGCGTCGGTGGCAAAGGGGGACGCCGCGACGCGGTAGCCGTGGCCTGCGTGTCGGTTTCGGTTTTCGTTTTTCGTTCCGTGCGGTTGGTCAGTCGGTTTTTTCTTTCGTTCGTTTTTCGGCGACGACGACACGCGTCGGAGAGACGGATGCGGATGCGGACGGGACGCCGGTTCAGGACGGGCGCGGCTCGTGGGCGCGGGGACGGGGAGACGGGAAGACGTGGACGGGGACAAGGTCGTCGGCCGCGCGTGTTTCCCGAGTCTCGTCGCGCGAGACCCGAGGCGTTTCGCGCGAAACGCGCGGAGAAGCGCGCGGGGGCGATGGGAAGACGGGGCCGTCTCTCGTGTTTGGAGACGTGACGCACCGGCAACCTTGGCTCGCCCGCCGTTCGTGATGGTCTGCTGCGTCTCGAACCTCGCGTTCTCGCTGGCGTAGATGGTATTCTGCACGCTGCTGTCCGGGTTATCGAACTGGGCCCTGCCCTTTCGCGGGGGCGCTCTGCGGGTGCCAGGTGAGAGGGGCGCGTCAGCGAGACGGGGCAGTTGACTTTTCGCGCGGGGGGCGCACGCCTCGAGCGACGACCCGGCGAGTCGCGTCGGGACCTGGGCTGCGCGCGTCTCGCGCGACATGCACGTACTCTCCCCCGAAGTTCACGAGGCTCATGGCGGAGGAAGGGATTCGAGGAACGACGCGGACGTCGTTGTGCCGAGCGAGGCGCCATTTCATCACGAACAGACACTTTTTTGCGAAACGCGCGTTTCGCAACCGATGTTTCTTCCCATGACTAATTGTTCGTTTGAGCGTACGTGACGCGATTCTTGTGACTAAATGTTCGTTGGCGGTTAACCGTCGTCGCTCGTCGGCGCTGCAGAGGCGCCGACTGAGAAAAAGCGTCCGGCGCCTCTCGATCGCCCGCCATTGTGCGCGGCGACCGATTCGGCGCGGATCGACGCGCCGCGCGATCGGGCACGCGATGTTCGCTTCACCCCAGAGACAGGGTGGCGGCGGCGCGTTCGGATCCGGAAACGCGCCGGCCGAGGAGGGCGGTTCGGGTGCGTCGCGTCGACGCGAAATGAGCGCGAAAACATCCCTAACGATCCCGGCGCGACCGATCTCTGACGCCGCCTTCCCCTCTCCCCCCCCCTCCCCGATACCGCAGCCGCCGAGCACATGCAGGAAGCCGCTCGGGTCATTTCCAACCTGCAGGCCGAGAGCGACGGCGTGGATCTCGCGACGCTCCTCAGGGAGGGTCCGCGCGAGGCGTACGCGTTCCAGCAGCTCGGGGTGCGTCCCCCTCCCGCTTCTTTTCATCCGGGCGCGGGCGTCCGCACGGCGTGGCCACCACCACGCGCGCCCAAACGCGCGGCGCGTTCGCGGTTCCGAGACGCGGGTGCCGTCACGGCGACGTCCACTCGACCCGACCCTCCCGCTGACCTCCGCCACGTCCCGCCGCGCGCTTCCTCTTCCCGTCATCGATCTCCTCGATTATGATTCTTCCCTCATTATGATTTTCTTCACGCGCGCGCCTGACGCTTAGTGGCCCGCGGAGATCGCGTCCGTGACCACCCGCGAGCTCCCCGCGGCGGTCCTGGAGCGGTACAGCGCGCGTCAGTCCGTGTGCTTCTGCGGCGTTTTACCCGAGATCGGCCGAGCGTGGGCGACGGTGGACAACGCGCTTTTCCTTTGGCGATACGACGTCCCGGATGACGTGCCGGTGGAGTACGCGGGCGAGGAGCAAGCCATCGTCGCCGTCGCCGTCGCGACGCCAAAGCCCGGCGTGTTCCTGCAGAGCATAGAGCGCCTGATCGTCGTGGCGACCACCACGGAGATCGTGCTTTTAGGCGCGGCGTTCGAACACGCGGGGGACGAGGAGGATGACCTCCTGAACGAACCGGCGGAGCCTTTGACGATGATCGATCGCGATTTCGGCGCCGACCAGACCGAACCCGCGCGTCGCGCGCGTTCGGCGCGCGTCGCGTTCGCGAACAAAAACATGACCCTTCACGCGCTTGATTACGCGTGCGTCACGGACGATGTCGTGGTGAAGGATTTCGCGTGCACGTCCACCGGCCGCATCTTCTTCGCGGGCGACGACGAGGCTCTGTACGAGGTGGAGTACAGCGCCGGAGACACATGGAGGGCGCGGCGGTGCCGCAAGACGTGCCACCACAGCGCGACGCCCAAACTTCTGCCGAGCATCCTGCGTCTGCGCGCGCCGGACGCGCTGCGGCAGGTGCTGGTGGACGAGGACCGATGCGCGCTGTACACGCGCTCGGAGAACGGCGTCGTGGCGGTGTACGATCTGGGCGCGACGATGACCGAGGCACCGCGAAGAGTCGCCGAGGTGAGGGACGTCGCCGCCGCCGCGCAGATGGCGCGCGGAGGCGGCTTGTTTTACGACCGGAGCGGCGGCGGGTACTCTTCTTACGGCGGCGGTGGCGGTGGCGGGTACTCTTCCTACGGCGGCGGTGGCGGTGGCGGCAGGAGCTCTTCCGCGACAGGTTCCGGCTCGTCTTCTACGACGCAGAAGGGCAAGAGGCTGGTACACGTCGCCGTCGTGAGCGCGCGCGAGTCGTCGACGGTGACTCTCGTCGCCGTGTGCGCCGACGGGCGGCGCGTGTACTTGACGTCCTTGCCCAGCGCGGGCGGGTACGGGCGCTACGGCGAAAGAAGCGCGCCGTACGGTTCCAACAGCGCGGTCGCGCGGGGATCCAAATTGGACAGGGACCCTAAACAAGCCAACCGGCGTGTGTCGCCGGCGGTGACGCGCCTGGCGGTTTTGGCGACGCGCGACCCCCCGCCGCAGGCGAGCGCGGCGCGGGGCATGACCGCCGCGCAATCTTTGCGCGCCACGACGACGGCGCGTCCTCTGGAGGTGGAGGCGGCGTATTACGCGGAGGGCGTCATGCTTCTCTCCGATGCCGCCGAGGCGGATGAAGACGCGCGTCTGTTCTTCGCGTCGAGAGACGCGTCCCTGCCCTCGCATCTGCGCGCCGTGTCCCCCGCGGAGGCGGGCGCGACGTACGGAGCCGCCGACGCGTACGGCGCCGAGGGCGCCGGCTACGGCGGCGGCGTGAGCGGCGGCGGAGGCGGCGCCGCCGCGCACGCCGCGCGCTCTCTCCGCGAAGCCGTCAGCACGCGCCGCCTCACCGGCCGCGCGGCGTCCAGCGTCGGGTCCATGGGCGAGGTGCCGGCGCCGCCCGCGGTGCTCCGCGACCTGGACCCCCCCTTCCCCGCCGCCGCGCGGCCCGGCGCGGCGGGCTACAAGCCTCCGGCGCCGCGACTTTGCGGCGGTGAGCTCGCCACGCAGCACGTGGCGCCTCGCCGCAAGTTCGTGATCGTCACGAACGCCGGCGTGGTGCTGGTCGAGAAGGCCCGGCCGGTGGACGCGCTGCGCGAGCTTCTGCTGGACGACGTGCACGAGCACATCGCGCGCTTCTTCGCCGCGTACGGCCAGGCGGAGGCGGCGACCATGTGCCTGGCGCTGGCGCTCGGCGCTTGCGCGGACGTCGCGCCCAAGGCGGCGGACGACGAGCAGAGCGGTGCGCGCGTCGTCGGCGCCGGCGCCGAGGCGAGCGGGTCGTTCTTCTCGACGCGCGCGTCCTCGGCGTCGGCAGTGGCCGCCGCAGCCGAGCGCGCGCGCCTCGCGCTGGAGGACCCGCGCCTGACGGGCGAGCCGCGCGTGGAGGAGGACCGCGCCGATAACGGGGCGGTGGGCATCCCGAGCCCGTCGCTCGGCGCGGCGCCGGGCTCGTCCGCGCAGTTCGACATGGGCCGCGCCATCGTGCAGCCGCGCATGCACTTCTCGGGCGTGCACGCCGCGGCGTATACGTACGCGGCGCGCGTCCTGGCGGCGGTCTGGGAGCGCCCCATGGTGACCACGCTGGCGGGAGCCGCCGGGAACGGCGGCGGCGGTTTCGGCGGCGGCGGCGCGAAACGCCAAGTCGGGGGGGCCAAGTCTCAAAACGGCGCGTACGCCGACGTCTCTCGCGGAATCCGAAACGGATCGTTTCCGGAGTCGCGAGAGTCGAGCGGGCTCGGCTCTTTGTCGCGCCAGCCGCTCCGCGAGGCTGTGGCGAACGGCGCCGCCGCCAACGGCGCGGTGGGCGCCGCGTCCGCCGCGGCGGGGTGGCTGGGGGGCATACTGAGACCGAGCAACTCGACGGGGGCGCCCGTCGCGTGCACCGTCCCGGCGGACACGCTCGCGTCGCTCGAGAGGCGCCTTCGGCCGCTCGAGCGGTTCCTGGCGCGCCGGAGGCCTCGGGAGTTCGCGGGCGTTCGAGGCGGCCACCCGTTCGCGCACGAGCGAGCCGTGGGCGACCCGAAGCGTCGCCGCGTCGACCCGAGCGCCGCTCGCCGAGCCGAGGAGCGTTCGCTCGCGGCGTTGCGCGGCGCGCTTCGCCGCGCCGTCGAGGCGTCGGCGCTTTTGCGGGTCGCCGGCGAGGCGGGGTTCGCGCGCGCCGCCGCGCGGCTCGCGCGCGAGGACCGCGAGGCTCTCACTCGCGGCGACTTCACGCTCCGGCGTCTTGCGACGACGGCGGAGGGCGCGCGGCTCGCGAGCGCGCTGGTGGAGGCGCTGATGACCGCCTTGGTGTCCGCCGGGGACGTCGACGGCGCCGAACGCGCGGCGCGGAGATTGCAGACTTTGTGTCCTCTGTTTTTCGGCGGCGACGAGCGCCGCTTTTACCGCGCGCGGCAGTCGCTTCAGGCGGCGCGCGACGCGCGCGACGCGCGCGACGCCGCGGACGCCGAGCGCCGAACCGCGGAGGCGCTCGCGGCGCTTCTGGAGGTGCCCGCGGCGGGGAACCTCTCCGCCACCATGGCGGAGCTCGCGGACGCGGGGTGCTTCCACGGGCTCGTCGCGTTGCCGCTCTGCGCCGCCGCCGCCGCGCGCCGCCGCCGCGGAGGCCGCTTCGGCGTCGCTGAGACGTTCGCCGCCGACGAGCCTTTCGACTTCGCCGACGGCGCCTCCTTCAGCGCCTTCGACCCGTTCGACGAGGCGGACCGATCCGCGGCGGCGGCCATGACCGCCGCCACGCCGGAGGCGTGCCGCGAGTACGTCTGCGTCGCGCTGCGCGCGCTCGCCACCGGCGCGCCGGACGAAGGCGCGCCGCCGGGGTCCCTCGGCGCCGTGTGCGCCGCTCTGTCCCCCGAGACGCGCGCGCGGGGCGTATCCGCCATGCTGGCTCGCGCCGCGCAGGCTTCGTCGCCTCCCGCGGCGGCGGCGGCGCGCGCGCGGCTCGTGGCCGCCAAGGCGGAGGCGGAGGCGGCGGCGGCGGCGGCGTCTCGCGCGGGCGCGCCCTTCGTTCCTCCGCCGGAGGTTTCATGCGCGGCGCTCTTCGCCACCGCCACGCCTTCTTCCGCGGAGGCGGAGGGCGCCGCGCTCGACGACGGCGCCTTTGCGCGTCGCGTCTACGCCGAGCTCATTTCTCTGCAAAAGGACGACTTGCTTCTGTCCATGCCCCCCGCGCCGCTGGAGCGGTTCCTCGCGGACCAGGGCGCGTTCGCGGTGGCGCAGCAGGGCGGCGCGCTGACGCAGAGTCAAGCCAGGCACCTCGAGCTTCTCGCGAAATTATACGGCGCGAAAGGTCGCGACGCGCTCGCCGCGCGCGTCTACTTTGCGCTCGCCGAGCGCGACGCCGCCGGCGCCGCCGTGCCCTTGGCCGAGCGCGCCGCTCTGCTGGACCTGGCGATGCGCAAGGCGCGAGGCGAAACCTCCGGCGGTGATTCGAACGACAAAACTCCGAGCCAAGAAACCACCTTCAAAGTACACACGACGACGGAGGATGCTTCGTTTCTGGAAACTTTGGACGGTAAGATGAAGGTTCTCGCGTTCCAGACGCGTTTACGAGGCGCGTTTCTCGAGCGCGAAAGAGTCGCGCAGACGTCCGAGGCGGCTTCCGCGGCGCGCGCGGCGGCGGAGGATTTGGAAAGAGAGCTTCGGCCCTTGAGCGACATGTTCAACGACTTCGCGCGGCCGGCGGAGATGTTCGACCTGTGCCTGGAGATGCTGCACTTCTCCAGGTACCGCGACGTGGACGACGACGGGGCTGTCGCGCGCGAGCTCTGGGACGCCCACCTCGCCGCCGCCGCCGCCGACGCCGTCGCCGACGGCGACGCCGACGCCGCGACTCGCGACGCTTGCGCGGCGGCGGCGTCGCTCGGCCCGAAGCTGTTCCCCTCGGACGCGGCTTTCCCGGTGGCGCACGTCGCGCTCAGACTCGAGCTTCTCGCCGCCGGGCTCTGGCGCCCGGAGCCCGGCGAGCCGGGCGATGACGTGCCTTCCGAAACGTTTTCAAGCGGTTGGCGTAACGGCGCCGGCGTTTCCGACGACTGTTTCGTCGCCGAGACGGTTTTGCGCGCGACGCGCGATTCGTTTGAAGCGGCGCACGCGGCGTACGATCGGCTTTTGGCGACGCACTCGTTGCACCGCAAAGGCGTGCATTGTGACACGCGCCTATTGGCGCACGCCAGGCACCTGCAGACGCCCGCGCTGCGCCTGCGTCTGCTGCGCTCGGCGCTGCGCGTGCTCCGGCGGTGGGAAGAGTCGCTGCGTTTTGACGCCGAGCGAGACGCGCGGTTTGATAAAGGCGGGTTTGGCGCGTTTGGCGGGGGGAAGGAACGCGCGCGCGCCGCGCTCGCGGAGGTGTGCGCGGGGTACGCCGGCGAGGCACGCAGGCTCCTGCAGGTCCCCGCGAGCGAGCAGGGCGCAGCCGAGGCGCTCGCGGCGGAGTTCGAGGTGCTGGGGAGGAGCCTCGCGGGCGCGTGAGGAGAAGAGGAGTGACTAGTCGACGAGTCTGTCTATGAGTGTCATCGCGAGAAAAATTTACAACTCACGACATGCATGACATGTACGTCGCCTCGAGACGAGTCGATCGACGATCGACGCCACGTCGGTCGGTGCGTGTACGAACGACACGACGAACGACGATCGTCCCGCCCGCGCGCACTCTTCCGGGCGCCGCCGAGCACCCGTCGTCAGACGTCGCGCGCTCGTCGCGTCGTTTTCCCCCGCGCTCTCGGGCCCGGCTGCCTGCCGAACCCGCGCACCCGCGCGCACGTCCACGCCGCGCGCGAGATGGCGGCATTCGTCCCCAAAACGTCACCCGCGGTGGCGCGCGCGACATCGTCCCCCGGCGCGGGGTCGCGCGCGCGTCGCGGCGCCGCCGCCGCGCCCCCGCGCCCCGCGCGACTCGCGCCGCGCCGCCGCGCGCGTCTGGTGCCGCGCGCGTCGGATGACACCGGTTCGGATCCCGATCCCTCTGCGAGCGCGCCCCCCCCCGAGCCCCCCTCGTCCCCGCCCGGGAAGGCCATCGCCGGCGCGGGCTTCGCGCTCGGCGTGGCTCTGTTCGCGTCCGGGCTGGGCGGCGGTGCGCCGACGCTCGCGAGCCTGGAGAAGGACGCCGTGCCTTTGGACGTGGCGCTCGCGAACGGACGCCCGACCGTGGTGGAGTTCTACGCGGACTGGTGCGAGGTGTGCAAGGAGAGCGCGCCGACGGTTTTCGACGTCGAGCGCAAGTTCGGCGGCGACGTCAACTTCGTGATGCTCAACATCGACAACACCAAGTGGGGCGGCGAGATGGATCAGTACGGCGTCGACGGCATTCCGCACCTCGTGTTCCTGGACAAAAACGGCCAATCCTACGGGCAGGTGGTCGGTAAGTTCCCGAAAGCCGCGCTCGAGCAGAACGTCCAGGCGCTCGCCGAGGGACGACAAAATCTGCCATTCGCAAAGTTCCAGGAGGGCGCCAGCGTCGCGCGCGCGCCGGACATCGTCGCCGCGCCGCAGAGCGCCGTCGACGATCCCAGGGGCGGAGCGGTGTACAACGCAGACCCCAGAGCGCACGGGTGAGATGAACCGATGGCAAGAAAAAAGAAACAAAAAGGTGTGGGTGGTCGACGCGTGAGTAGCGAGTACGCCGTTCGTATCGACGACGTATCGACGCGTTCCGTCGCGTCGTCTTTGTCTCGCGTCCGACGCCGTCGATATATCGCGCATACGCGTAGTCTACGTAGTATCAAGCCTATGACATCATTTCACCGCTTGGCGAGCGCGGTGACGTTTTCTTCAACCCCCCCCGTGTTCCCGCTCTCCTCGCGCGTTCCCTCGCATTCCCTCGAGTGCACGAACAGGCTCCCCTTGTTCCCGCGCGAGATCCGGAGCTCGTCGTCGAGGTACAGCTGCTCGACCCACCCGGCGCCGCGGCCGGGTTTCGGCTCGAGGGTCTTGCGCCACACGCGCGTCCCGCCGACGGAGACGTCCACGGTGCTGATGCGCACCTCCGTCCGCGAGTCGGAGACCGCCTGGGTGGGCGCGGTCGCCGAGACCGTGAGCGGCCCGAGAAGCACCAGGTTCTCCAGCGTGTCGTCCGCGTTGAGGATCTGGAAGTTATCGCTCGCGACGCCGGCGAAGAGCTTCTGGAAAAAGTTGGATGACTCTTGCTGCTGCGACCAGCGCAACCTCCACTTGCCGAGAAGCGAGGGGTCCCGCGCGGGCGCGGGCGTGGGGTTGAGCTTCTCAAGTTCGTCGATCGCGGCCAGGATGGCGGCGTCGTCCCTGGAGGACGCCTCGAGCAGCGCGAGCATGTTCTGCTGCGCGCCGAACAGAGCCTCCTTCGAGCTCCCGGTGAAGACGCGGACGCTGGCGGTCGATGCGGCGTCGTCCGCGGACGCCCGCGCGAGCGCGCGGGACCGCGGGGCGCGCGCGCGGCGAAGGGAAGACGCCTGGGTTCGCGCCCCGCACTGAGGCGCGACGGAGCGCGCCGCGGTGGCTGAAGCGGACATGCCTCGCTGTGACGTGCGCTGCGCGTGCGCGACTGGCCACGACAGCCACGAGAGCGGCTCTCAGCCACCGATTCCGGCACGATCATCGAAAAAGCGATTGTCGATTGTCGTTTCGAGACGGTCCGGACAAGGATATTGATAAAACCGTCACGCATCCGCGACGCGGGGGTCCACCCCCAGCACTTCGCACGCCCTTCGCATGTCCTCCGGCATGGGCGCGTCGAACACGAGTTTCTCGAGGGTCCTCGGGTGCGTCACGGTGAGCCTCTGCGCGTGGAGGGCCTGGCGTCCGAGCCACAGCTCCCCTCCCCACGCGCTTTCCGTCTCGCCGCCGCCGAAGGCGGCGTCGGCGTCGCCTCGGCTCTCCGCCGGCGCGGCGCCTCCCCAGCGCACGTGCGGCCCGTAGAGCGGGTCCGAGAGGATGGGCATTGAGGCGTGCGCGAGATGCACGCGGATCTGGTGCGTGCGCCCGGTCAGAGGACGCGCGCGGACCAACGCCGCCACCAAACGTCGTTTAGTGTCGCTTTCGTCCGACGTCGATTCACGATTCGCGGGTAATCCTCCGCTTGTTCGTTCTTCATCCCCGCCACGCTTCCGCGCCGCGCGCTCGGCTTCGAACCCCGTCGTAGAGAGCACCGCGCAGACTGTCACCGCATGTTTCGGCAACGACGCGTCCATGTCCGGGTGGCCGCCCACCTTGGCGTGCGGGTCGGGAGGCGGCGGAGGGTGCACCCACCGCGCCTCGGGGATGGAACCGTGCGCGCCGACGTGCGCGTTCACGGTGAACGTCCCTTTTTGCGCTTTTGACGCTTTTTCCCCCGGAGGAGTTCCGGACGCGTCGCCCGCCGCGTCGTCCCCTTTGTCGCCGTCGCCTTCGAAGCGCACGACCGCGCCTCCTTCCCCCGCGCCTCGCGGCACGCGCCCGACGCAGAGCGCCAGGTACTCCTTGCGGGCCCTCCCGAACGGCGCACACTCCTGCTCGCCGCGGAACTGCCGCGCGAACCCGTCCACCAACGCCGGGTCCTTCACGAAAAGACACACGCCGCTCGTGTCCATGTCCAACCGGTGCACGATGCGCGGCGCGTCTAAGTCGCTGTCGGAGGAGATCTTGTCGTCGCCTTTGCCCGCGCGGTCGTCGTTCGTCGAAACGTCAACGCTCTGATTCTTCTTCTTTTTCGATCGCCGCACGTGCCCGAGGCACCGGGATAAAAGAGAGTTGCCCTCGAACCTGTGCGTCGGGTGGAACCGCAGGTTGGGCGGCTTGTTCACCACGAGAAGCTCTTCGTCTTCGAACACGATCTCCAGCGGCGCTTCGTCGGCGACAAGGGGAATCGCCTTGGACGCTTTCCGCAAGATGCCCTTGACTCTGTGCAGCGGGAGGCGCATTGTTTTCGCCACCTCAGCGACGGGCATGCGGTTACCTTCCGCGTACGCCAGCCCCTTCGCGGTGCGCAGCAGAACCGCCTCGCGCGACGCGACGGCGGCCGCCGCGGACGCGACGTCCCCCCACGCATCGCGCGGGACGTGCTCGACGACGTCGGGGCAGCACTTGCCGACGTGCTGCCTGAACTGGTCGGGGTGCCTCGCCTTGATGGTCTGCGCGCACGCGGGGCACTCGAGTGTGGGCCCGCGCGTCGCGCCGCGCGGACCGCGGGGCATGGCGGACGCCTCGCGCTCGCCCGAAGACGGGGGACGCGCTCCCGCGTCGGCGGGCGGCGGTGCGGACGAAGAATGTGCCGACGTGTGCGCGACGCGGCGGCACGCGGAGGCGCGGCGGGAAACGCAACCGTGCACGCGCGGGTTCACGCGTGCGACGCGCTCGAGCCTCCCGAGGCGCGCGGACAGCACGCGAAGCATACGCGCGGGGGCGCGCGCGGCGCGTTGTGTCCGCCGGACGACAGCAGGGCGTTCGCCGAAAGCGTCAGTTCCTCGGTCGACTCCTGTCTCGTTTTATCCGAAAATCTCAGCTGTCGCCAAAGACGCGCCAGAGTCCACCGCGAGCAGCGCGTGGCACGTCGCCGGACGCGTCCCCGGTCGCGATGCGTCTCGCCGTCGTGGACACACCCCTCGCGGGGCACGTGCCCCGGCGCTCCGCCCCCGCCCGTCGGCGCGCCTCGCCCCGAGGCGGCTGCGTCCCTCGCGCGTCATCTGCGGACGGTTCCGATCTCGATCGCGACGGGCGGGCCGGGTCGGGGTCGTCCTCGCGACGCGGCGTGCTCCGCGCGGCGTCCAGCGCGCTTCTCCTCCCCGCGCTCGCCCCCGCGCTCCCCGCGCGCGCGGACGACTTGTTCTGCGGGTACTACGTCGAGAACCGCTCCGTGACCCCCCAGTGGGCGTTCAAGACGCCCTGGTCCGAGGGCGCGGTGGATGTGTCCTCGGCGACGAAACTGCGGGATGCCAAGACGTTCCTGCGCATATTAGGCAAGCGCGAAGCCGCCGCCGAGGCTGGCCACCTGCCCGTGCTGTGTCTGCACGGCGGCCCGGGGCTGGGCTTCAAGTACATGGAGAGCTGCGAGATCCTCGCCAGCGAAACCAGGGAGGTGGCGAGCTACGACCAAATAGGATGCGCGCGGTCGTCGCTCGCCCAACCTCCGCCAAAAGGCGTCTTCGCCCCCGAGCTCTTCGCGGCGGAGCTCGCCCGCCTGCGCGAAGTCGCCGAACTGGACAAAGTGCACGTCGTCGCGCACGGCTGGGGAGCCATGCTCGCGCTGGACCACGTGCTCGGTCCGCTCGGAAGCGGGATCGCGTCACTCACGCTGGTCTCGTGCCCTCCGTCGTACGCCAGGCTCATTTCGGACCGCCGCGACGCTTTGGCGAAGATGCCGAGCGACTTGGCGGAGGCGCTCGTCGACGGCGACGCCGGCGGCGCGCGCGGCGCGAACCTCTCCGAGGCGGGCAGGGCTCTGTACGCCAGGGCGTGGCAGGAGTGGATCGTAAGGCACGAGTCCGCGCGCGCCGCGGGAGCGTGCTACCAAGGTCTGACGCTGGGTGGCGCGGGCGCGGGCGTCGGCGCGCGGCGAGGCGATCCCCCGACCGCCGCCGGCGCGGCGTCGGCGTCGGCGGTGGCAAACGACATGACCGGCGGTATGTTTTTCTCCGTCGGCGGCGCGCTCGCCGACTGGGACGCCGACGCCGGCGGTCGCCTGGCACAGATTTCGTCCAAGGTGCCCGCGACGCGTGTCGTGCGCGGCGAGAACGACGCTTTGTCTCTGGACGCCGCGAAAACGCTCGTCGCGGGGATGACACGCAGTGACATGAAACCGCGCGTCGCGCTCGTCGAGGCGCGCGAAGCCGGGTCGTGCGTGTTTTTAGACCGCGGCGCGGAGTTTCTCGAGGAGACAAACGCGTTCGTCGCCAAATACGACGAAGTGCTGTGAGAGTTTCATGAGAGTAGGCTACGAAAACGAGCGTTCTGATGAATAGTTAACTAATGAGTATCAGCTGCCGCGCGCCGCCGCGCCTTCTCCTGCAGCGTGAACGATACCACCGCTCTCTGGATGGTGAGCGCCGCGATGGTGGCGGAGTTGGAGGTGAGCAAGTCGTCCCTGCGCCACGGAATGTCGCCGGGAGGCCCAGTGGATGCCGAAAGGCGATCGCCGGAACCCGCGCCGCGCGCCGACGCCGACGCCGAAGCAAACTCGGCGGCGACGTCGTCGCGCTCGTCCTGTGACATGTCCGGGTCGTCCTCGTCCACCGAAAGCCGCTCGGAGACCTGCGACTTGAGCTCGGCGCGGTCGATGGCCATCCACGCGCGCACCGACGCGCGCATGCCGGAGACGCTTCGGCGCCGCCGCTCCTCCGCCTCGTCGGCTTCGTCCTCCGACATGGCGCCCGCGGCGACGGCGGCCCACCCGACCGGTCCGGCGGCCTCGCCCGGCGCGGGCGCCCACGCGAACATGTCCGGGTCGAGCAACGCCAGGCTCGGATCGGTCACATCTTTGTTCTTTTCGGAAACTTCGTTATCCGCGTCGTCCTCGTCGGCGGCGACGTACGCCGACGTCAGGAACAGCACGAAGAATTTGCCGGCGTCCGCGGATGAGCCGAACATGCCGCGCCGCGAGCCCTCGACGTCGAACTCCGCGGGGTCCAGCGCCTCGGCGAGCGACACCGCGGGCACGCCCGCGGCGCGCGCGTCCAGCGCGGCGGCGGCGAACGCGCGCAGACCCGCCGGGTGCGACGTCAGACACGACACGTACGCCACGAGGAGTCGCGCGGCGAGCGTCCGCGCGGCTTCGCGCGGCGTCGCGCACCACTCCAGCGCGACTTGCGGTTGCGCGCGTTGAGCCGCGTCGTCGTCCACCTCATCTCCGTCCTCATCTTCGAGACGGTCCTTCTCTCGAAGACCATCCTCGACACCGACCTCGTTGTCCAGCTCCTCGTTGTCCAGCTCCTCGTCCCGCGTGCTGATGACCTCGGCGACGGGGCGCAAGCCGCGGGACGCGAAAACAAACTCCCGCAACAAAAGCGTGAGGCGGCAGTTCACGCGCATCAGGCGCACGGCGTCCGTCTCGCCGAGCGCGCGCGGGCCGACGTTTTCCGGGCCGCCGCGGCTGGCGATGCCCCTCTGCGACGCGGGAACGCGATCGCTGGCGCTGTTGTCCGGCGCGTCCCGGTTGAGCCTCTGCGTGTCCCCCCATCCCTCGGGGTGGTCCCACGCGTCCGGGGCGCCCGAGCCGCGAGCCTGCAGCGTCATGATCCGCTCCATCTCCATGCGCTTCAGCGTGAACCCGGCGTCCGAGCGCTGGTGCGTCGCGCGGATGTACGCCAGGAGCCCGCGCGCCTCACGGTCGTCCTCGGGGTCGCCCCCCACGGGCGACCAGCGCGCCTGGCCGGCGGCGGGCGCCCCGCGGGACGGCCAGTCCAGCTCCCACAGGGTCATCATGCACATCCCGAGGTGCGACAGGAACGCATCCTGCTCGCTGAGGCCCATGTCCGACGCGGTGGACAAACCCAGGAGCGAGATGTCCATGCGCAGGGAGGGTATCGTGACGCCCCGCTCGTACGCCTCCGTGGCCACGATGGCGAACTCCTGCGCCGCGAACCGCGACCCGCGGCGAAGCGCGAGGAACGTCACGTGCAATCGGGCCAGCAGATCGTCCTCCGCGGGCGCGGCATCGTCGCCAGCCCCGTCGAAGGCGGCTGCGGGGGCGGGGGCGGCGCGCGGGGACGCCCCCCCCGCGCGCCCTGGAGCGCGGGGGCGTCGCACCGACGCCCGGAACGCCCGTGCGGTCGACGCAGCGGTCGCGCACGACATCGTCGTCGCGCGGAGGATAATGGCGCGAAGCTGCGATCGATTCGAGTTTTTCTCGAC
>Ga0209652_1000735_pt1 | contig 27595 bp, 28 predicted proteins | sample SaaInl74LU_5_DNA_FD_184641 | JGI IMG/M metagenome (GOLD analysis project Ga0209652, IMG submission 184641) | Marine microbial communities from expanding oxygen minimum zones in the Saanich Inlet - ESP_74LU_5_DNA (SPAdes) (version 2) | ecosystem: Environmental > Aquatic > Marine > Intertidal zone... | reverse complement strand
GGACCGAAATCACGAGTTCCTTTTAATATCGCAGGTTTTGACATGTCATCGAAATTGAAATGCAAAACTACAAAAACGACCATGGAAAAGGCCTACTCTCCTCCGCGTAATTTCTTGCGATTGATGATGTACAGAATAATAATGAGCACAGCGGCCCCAGCGAAAATAAGTCTCATAGTTATGCTAAGATAAGTCGGCTAAATAAATTACACAATGTATCTTTGATGCGTGAGCCAATTGATCAAAATAGGAGAAACGAAAGGACACGCTGGTCCGATATACAGCATCACCCGCGGAAAGAGCAGCGAAAGCATTTTCACCTGCTCTGGCGATCGTTTTGTGGCCGAATGGAGCATCCCTCAAATGGAAGTATTGCCCTTCAGCGTTAAATTGAAAAATCCTGCGTTTAAGGTACTTCACGACAGTGAACAAGGACTTCTGCTCTTGGGTAACAGCATTGGTGGAATTCACGTGATTGATTTAAAGCAGGGCAAGGAATTGCGTTTGCTACAAGCTCATGAAAAAGGGGTGTTTTCTTTTCTTTTGCTTCGCGAAGGAGAAACGGGCGCTCAGCAGCTGCTCAGCGGCGGCGGTGGCGGAAGGCTCAACCTTTGGAGCTACCCAGAAATGGAATTGTTAAGAAGCATACCGCTTCATCCATCCAAAATCAGGTGCATTGAGTTGCTGGACGACGGAAATGTATTTATTGGTCAAAGTAACGGTATGGCAAGCGTGCTCGACCCCATTTACTTCAACACAAAAGCAGAATGGAAAGCCCATGAAGGCGGCGTTTTCTGTCTGCTTCATCACCCCAATAAACCCTTGATAATTACGGGAGGGAAAGACGGACACCTGCGTTTGTGGCACAAAAATACCTTTGAAGAAGTATTGGCCATTCCGGCGCACAACTTTGGAATTTACGACCTTCAGGTAATCAACAAGACCTATCTTGTTTCGGCAAGTAGAGATAAAACCCTCGCTTTGTGGGATTTAAAGAGTATGGATGTTTTGCACCGTGTTTCCCGACCAAAAGTGAACATGCATACCCATTCCATCAATTGCCTCTTCTGGGATGAAGAAAGCCAAGTATTAATTAGTGCCGGCGACGACCGACGCATTATCTTTTGGACCATCAATGAAAACGCGTAAAGAATTGTTGAACGAAATGCTTCAGGAGCAACCTAAAGACGCCTTCTTGAACTACGCCTTCGCTCTTGAGTTAGCAAAAGAAGGAAATGTGAAAGAAGCCATTGACAAAACACTTGCCTTGCTCAAAGAGCAACCCGACTATCTAGGGGCTTATCATCAATTGGGCATGTGGCTTTTTGAAGAAGGGCGTTTTTCAGAAGCTAAAGATGTCTTCGATAGCGGCATCGCCTTGGCCAAATCAGAGAAAAACAACAAAGCCGCAGGTGAAATGCAAGAAAGCCTTTGGATGCTTGAAGATGAACTCGAAGACTAAGAACTACTCCACCACAGTAAGCTCAAACACACAGCGTAAAGGTAAAGAGCTGCTGTTATAAAAGGTCAAATGCATGCTCAGTGCGCCCAATACATCTGAAGGCAGACTTATTGGTCCGATTTCCACCAAATCCATACTCGTGGCACTCAAAAAGTAATTGGAGCTCCCCACGTTATTTCCTGCTTGGAAGAAGTTCACTTCCAGATAATCCAAGTTCAACTCAGAATTGAGTTCTCCGTATAAATTGAACGTATTTCCTGCACTTAGGCTGATGTTCTGAAGGCTTGGATTTCCAGAAATGCTATCGATACGCACCGTGGGCAATTGTGTGTTCACTACTTCAATCAGTTGCGTCAAAGGCAGGGCTTGTTTCCCCGATTCATCAAGCAAACTCAAATCGAAATCCCAAGTTCCCCTCAGCAATTCGCTTAAGTTCGTTTGAAAATTGAGGCTAGCGCTTGTTCCATTGAGGCTAACAATTTCTTGTTGAACAAAATTACTCTGATCTGGATGGAAGCTTTCAACATCGAGTGGGCTTAAATTCAAACGGTATTGGTTTAAAGCATCATCATCGCTCAAAGCCACAGACATGCTCAAATCGCTACCTGCTTCAATAAATAGGGTGTCGTTTTGAAAGAAGGCTCCTTCAGGCAAATTCCATGAAGGAATTCCGATCACGGGCAAATCTTGATCCGGATCGGGCTTGCATGAAAAAAAGGCCATCATCATCATCGCCAAAAAAAGAAAAGCACACTTTTTAAAAAGACCTACCATTGAATTGGAACTTTATTTTGTTGAACAAGGTACTCATTGCAATGATGAAAATGCTCACATCCGAAAAAACCACGGTAGGCGCTGAGCGGACTAGGATGAGGCGCTTTCAAAATCAGGTTGTTTTTTGAATCCACCACCTTTGCCTTCTTCTGGGCAAAACCACCCCAAAGCAAGTAAACCACTTGGCTTTTATGCTTCGCCAGCGCCTCAATAATTGCATCGGTAAAAACAGACCAGCCCAAGTGTTCATGCGAGTTGCTCTCCCCCGCTTTCACTGTGAGCGTAGCGTTAAGCAAAAGTACCCCTTGCTTCGCCCATGAACTCAAATCACCATCAAAACCACCTTTAAGCGCTCCACTTTCTACAAGCTCCTTGTGGATGTTTCTCAAGCTTGGTGGAAAAGGAACACCGGGGTTTACTGAGAAAGCCAAACCGTTCGCTTGATTTGGATTGATGTATGGATCCTGACCTATAATCACCACCTTCACTTCATCAAATGTACATTCCTTCATCGCCCTAAAAATAAGAGGAGCTGGAGGGTAACATTCATCTGAAGCATAGGCCTCATCTACAGCTTCGCTCACCACTGAGAAATAAGGCTTCTCAAACTCTGACTTCAAAGCCCTTTTCCACGAGGCATCCATGTTCAATTCCATAGTACAAAGTTGACGAAAGCATCAGAAAAAATCACCTTTTAAGACCTTTTTTGATTTAGACCTGCAATTACTTTTGTCTCCCATTTAATTGTGGGTATCTTTGCAAATCACCAAAAAAAAGCCATCCGTAGCATGTCAGAGGAGATTTTCGAGCAATTGGAAAAAAACGAAGGGAAGAAATTATACGAATATCAGATCAATGCCATTGACCAGATTTTCGACCGCATCCGGAAGTTTCCAACAGACTACAACCTTCTTTTTCAGTTGCCTACAGGTGGTGGCAAGACCGTTATTTTCAGCGAAATTGCCAAGTGCTACATTCTTGAAACCAAGAAAAAAGTGCTCATCCTCACCCACCGTATTGAGCTGCTTGCCCAAACCAGTAAGATGCTCACCGATATTGGGGTAACCAACAAAATCATCAACAGTAAGGTCAAGGAACTGAACGACGAGAAAGACTATTTCTGCTTTGTTGCGATGGTGGAAACCTTGAACAACCGTTTGAACGATGAGAAGGTGGAAATGAAAGATGTTGGTTTGGTGATTGTGGATGAGGCCCACTACAACTCCTTTAGAAAACTCTTTGGCTTTTTTCAAGAGCAAATCATTTTGGGGGTAACCGCTACCCCACTCAGCTCAAACATCAAGTTGCCACTGAAAGACAATTACCGAGAGCTCATTGTAGGCGAAAGCATTAAAACCTTGGTAGACAGTGGTTTCTTGGCGAAAGCAACCACCTACAGCTACGATGTAAACCTGCGCTCCCTCAAAATCGGGATCAATGGAGATTACACCGTAAGTTCTTCTGAACGCCTTTACGGGAACTACTTCATGCAAGAGAAACTCCTCTATGCTTATGAAGAGAAAGCCAAAGGAACCAAAACCCTCATCTTCAACAACGGTATCAACACCTCAAAGCAGGTGTACCAAATGTTTTTGGATGAAGGCTATGAAATTAGGCACCTCGACAATACCCACAGTGAAAAAGAACGCGAGGAAATCTTGCGCTGGTTCAAGGAAAAACCAGATGCCATTTTGAGTTCTGTAAGCATCCTCACCACGGGATTCGATGAACCAACGGTCGAAACCATCATCCTCAATCGCGCTACAAAATCACTTACCCTTTACCACCAAATGATTGGAAGGGGATCTCGTGTGTTGCCAAATAAAAAGGATTTCAATGTGATCGATTTGGGGAACAATTGCCGCCGATTCGATCTTTGGGACTCCCATGTGAACTGGCAAGATATCTTTAGATCGCCCAACTCGTATATCGACGGACTCTATTCTGATGAGGAAATTGAGAAGGAGTTTGTGTATGAAATGCCCAAACAAGTGCGCGCCAAATTTAAAGGCTACAAGGGCGAAGAGTTCAACATGAAGGAAGAATACTTGAGGGTAACCAGAGCGGGCGACCGACCTAAAAAAGCCATTGAAAACAGCATTGAGCAACATGCCGACATGGTGGAAAAAAACAGCGAAGAACTTTGGGACGGACTAGAGCTCATTGATGTGCTGGAACAAGACATTGAGTTCAGGGTAAAACAATACTCCTACTGCATTGCCAAAACCACAGAAAACTACCTCAACTGGCTGCAAGAAGACTACAAACGCAAGTTGGAGTTGGTGATTCGAAGAAGGTTTGGGTATTGAGGTGAATTTTTCATTCACAAAATTTACATCAGCGTTTAGAAAGTAAATCCAAGCACAGTAAAAGCATGTCTTAGATTAACCATCTTCATTTGGGATGACTTGATCAATGACTGACTTAAAACGCTGCTTCTTACTTCTTGTAATAGGGCTTCTATTCAACAACATTAGTTCTGGAGCTATTCAAGCTGATTCATCTTCTATCACCTTGCTCAATTTTGAAACTGGGGATGAACTTCTTTTGGATACGCTGGAGGCGGATAAAAACAACAGCATCCAAATACAATTTGCTGCCGTCTCAAAAGAAAGGGGAAAGTCGCTGTTCGTGGTTTGCACCAATCCGCTGGTCCGAAATCTTGAACTTCAAGATGAAAAAGAACAGCGATTCACACCATTAAGAACTTTATCTGGGGGAAAAGTATGGATGATTGATGCTCTTGATCAGCAGATTCATTTTCAACTTGGATCAAGTCAATACAACAAGATTCCCGTACTTTTAATGAGGCCCGAAGCCTTCCTAAAACTCCGCCTTTATCACACGCTTTTCTTAGGGATATACATTGGAATTATCTTTCTGGTAATTGCAGTTTCGCTCAGCATTTACTGGTACAATGGGGAAACCGATTTTAGAAATTTTTCGCTCATGTGTCTTGGTGTAGGACTTGCACAGCTTAGTGTACATGCATTTGGGCAGGCTCATTTAGAAGGTGTGATACAGATTCATGAGTGCTTCGTTGTAAGCACTTTTGCCAACTTAAGTCTCTTCGGTAGCATGTTCTTTGTCTGGAATTTTCTCAAATTAAAATTTCAAGAGAAGAGACAAAACATCTTCCTATATGGTTTTGTAGGCATTGGTGTAGTTTCTCTGACGCTCAACATACTTTCCTTTCATGACCAGGCTTATCTCGTGCTCATTTGGAATAACCTTTTCGCAGCAATTTGGATTACCTTGGTTACGGCTAGAGCAAGAAAAAACGGACATAAAGGTGCTGGTATATTCCTCTTGGCTTGGAGTTTCTTTTCTTTTGGAGTGGTTTTATTTATTCTGAAAGACATTGGTGTCTTGCCCTGGAATTGGTTCACTCAAAACAGCATGACCATTGGTTCTGGAATAGAATGTGTTTTTATTGGAATTGCTATTTCCTATCGAATAAGAGGAATACAAAAGCAAAAAAATCAGTTCTCTCAAGAAAAAGAAATCGCCAACTTAACAAGCTTCCAACTTCAAGAAGAGAACAAGAAATTGAGTGCCATTGCCGACGACATGAGGCAAAGAATGTTTTTGCTTCAAATCAAACCTCATTACGTCGCAAACGCACTAAACAACATTAATTCGCTCATTATCAGGCGAAAAAACAAAACTGCCAGCAAATACGTGGTGAGCTTTGGGCGAATGATGCGTCACATGGTTCAACAACCAAAAGATGACTACATCCTTTTGCTTGAAGAATGTACCGCAATTAATGCTTATTTGATGATGGAGAACCTTCGTTTGGCAAATGGAATTCAGTTTCAAATTAAGTGTTCGCCTGATTTACAGATGAATGCCATGATTGTGCCCAACATGCTGCTTCAACCACTCATCGAAAATGCCATTATTCACGGTCTGCAAAACTTAACAATTCGAGAGCCTTTACTCACCATAGAGTTTACGCAATTCAAAGAATACCTTGAGGTAAAGATTGACGATAATGGTTTAGGCAGGAAGCAGCATCTTGATAAGCATAAATCCAATATGACTTCAGACCAGAATCGCACTTCTATGGGAACAAAACTTATCCAGGAGCGTTTAAGTATTATCTGCGCGGGGATGAATATTGTCCCTTTCTCCATCATTGACAAAATAAACGATCAAGGCCAAGCCATTGGAGTCACCGCCATTGTAAGAATGCCCTACAAAAAGCTCAGCATGGATAGTGAGCACGGCATAGCAAATCCTTTTGAAAGCGAATGGCTTGTATACAAGCACTAATTTGCTTCAACTCACCCCAAATAAGCCCCCAACATCCACACCTCTTTCTCTTGCAGTGCAATATCGTCGCTCATCAAAGTGGCCGTACCTTCATCGCCTGCTTCTGCGGCATCGTTCAGAATTTGTCGCTCAATGCTTAAGAGTGCGTTCAAGTTTTCCAATACCGTTTTCACCGTTTCATTACCAGAAGACACATTCACCGCTTCTTTGATCTGCGCCGTTTCCAAGTATGCTGTAAAACTGTGTTTGGGTTGTGCGCCTAACGTCAGGATGCGCTCTGCAATCATGTCGATCATCAACTGAGCTTGAGTGTACATCAATTCAAATTTAGCATGCAGCTCAAAAAATTGTGGTCCTTTTATATTCCAGTGAAAGCCACGCACGTTTTGATAGTACAATTGATAATTGGCCAAGAGCACGTTCAACTGTTGAGCGCGGTTTTTGGCACTTTCTTCGTGTAATCCTATAGAATTGTTCATGTTTTATCTTTTATCTGTTAAAGGTAAATGTTCAAGTTCACGACAAAGGTGAGGAATGTTACTCATCGATGAAAACGATGTACATTATACAGTACATAGACAAAATCAATCAGGCGTTTGTATTCTTTCTTTTTTATCTTTCTTGATGATGAACGAGCCGATCAAGAACCTACTGGGAACAGCAGCTGATGAACTGCCTTATTATGCAGTGATCTTTACCAGTATATTACGAAATTACGAGGGTGATTCCAAATCCACGTCCTACGCTTCTACCGCAGCAGCCATGCATGCTCTAGCTCAAAACCAAGCTGGGTTTCTAGGTTTGGAAAGCGCTCGAGAAGGCCTCGGAATAACGGTTTCTTATTGGAAAGACTTGGACTCCATCAAAGCATGGAAAACCAACTCAGAGCACCTATTAGCGCAGCAATTGGGCAAAACGGAATTCTACGCTGCATACCACGTGCGCATTGCAAAAGTTGAACGCCATTACAGTTTCCATCAAGAGCAAGGCATTTGAGCGCTTGTCCTCATTGCTTTTCGCTATCTTTGCACACGCATGAATCCGAATAGAAAAGTAGCCCTTTACACCTTAGGTTGTAAACTGAATTTTTCAGAAACCTCCACCATTGCTCGTCAGTTTGCCGACGCTGGCTATGCCCGTGTTTCGCTTGATGAAGGTGCAGATGTGGTGGTGATCAACACTTGTTCTGTTACCGACCATGCCGATAAAAAATGCCGCAACATCGTTCGGAAAGCCATGAACCTCAACGATCAGGCTTATGTGGCCGTGATCGGTTGTTACGCTCAGCTCAAACCCGAAGAGATTGCCGCTATTCCTGGTGTGGATATCGTTCTTGGTGCCAACGAAAAGTTCAACTTGCTCGATCATATCGATGAAACAAAAGCAGAACAGGGAAAAATTGTGGCTTCTCGAATCAAGGAAACCAAAGATTTCATCCCCAGCTTCTCTACAGGAGATCGCACCAGAACCTTTTTAAAAGTTCAAGACGGTTGCAATTACTTCTGTTCGTTTTGCACCATACCCCTAGCTCGAGGTAGAAGCAGATCGGCCAATGTTGCAGACACCCTTCTCGAAGCGAAGAAAGTTGCTGAGAGTGGTGCAAAAGAAGTCGTACTTACAGGTGTTAACATTGGAGATTTTGGCACGGCTCACGGCGAAAGCTTTCTCGACCTAATCAAAGCATTAGATCAAATCGAAGGCATCGAACGCTTCAGAATCAGCTCAATCGAACCCAATTTGTTGAGTGATGAAATTATCGACTTCTGCGCTCAATCGAAGAAATTCGTCCCTCACTTTCACATCCCACTCCAAAGCGGATCAGATGAAGTTTTGAAGAAAATGCGCCGACGCTACCTCACTGATTTGTATCAAAACCGCATTGAACGCATTCATCAGGTCTTTGATTCTCCTTGCATCGGCGTTGATGTGATTGTTGGTTTTCCAGGTGAAAGTGAAGCGCACTTTCAAGAAACCTACGACTTCCTTCACGCCCTAGATGTGGCTTACCTCCACGTGTTCACCTATTCTGAACGCGCCAATACTACCGCACTTCGAATTGAGGAAGTGGTACCTGTTCCTTTGAGACAAGAGCGCAATAAAAAACTGCGCATTCTTTCACTCAAAAAGAAACGTGCCTTTTACGAGCAAGAACTCGGTAAAACCAAAATTGTACTTTTTGAAGCAGACGAACACGAAAACATGATGCACGGCTTTACCGAAAACTATGTTAAAGTAAGTGTGCCTTATAATGCAGAACTCGTGAATCAATTATATAGTGTTCAATTGAACTCCATTGATGCCGACGGTCATGTGCGTGCTGAAGTGCTAACTCCAATAGAAGCTTAAAAACATGTATCCAAACCTTTATTTCCTTTTTGAAGATCTTTTTGGCTTTTCTCATCCTTTTCTTAAACTGGTCAACAGCTTCGGTTTTTTCGTTGCCCTAGCCTTCATTATAGGAAGCTACACCCTCTCTCTTGAATTGAAGAGAAAAGAAGAAGAAGGATTGATGAGCGCTGAAAAACGCAGAGTTGTTGAAGGAGCGCCCTTGCCCATCAGCGAAGTGATCTTTTCAGGATTCATTGGCTTCATCTTCGGTTTTAAGTTCATCTATTTAGCTATGAATGCCAGCGAACTCTTTCAAGGAGGAGCACTTCCTCAACAGCACATTTTTAGTCTAAAAGGTTCTTGGCTTTGGGGGATCGTTCTAGCTCTTGTGTTTGCGGGATACCGCTACTGGCAAGGAAAAAAGGCTTCACTGGAGAAACCCATTGAGAAAACCGTCGACTTCCATAAGTACGAATACACGGGAAACATCACCATGGTGGCTGCATTTTCGGGAATCATTGGAGCTAAGCTCTTCCACCTTTTCGAAAACCCAAAGGAATTCATGCAGTTCTTCGAAAACCCAACGCTAGAAGGCTTTATTGGCGGACTCACCATCTACGGTGGTTTGCTTCTGGGCGGTTTGGTGACCTACCTTTATGCGCGTAAAAAAGGAATACCGGGCTTGCACTTGCTCGATAGCGCTGCTCCAGGATTAATGTTGGCTTATGGTGTGGGAAGAATTGGCTGTCAAGTTAGCGGCGACGGAGATTGGGGAATTGCGAATGCCAATCCTAAACCAGATTGGATGTCGTTCCTTCCCGATTGGATGTGGTCTTACAACTACCCCAACAACGTGAATGCCGTTCGGGGCTTTTACCCTAAAGGAGGTTACTCTGGAAAACTCATCACAGAAAACGATCCTTGGCCTATTTTCGAAGGTTACGGAACCTATCTTGATCCAGGTGTTTACCCCACCGCCTTCTACGAAACTGTGATGGCCATTGCCATTTTTATCTTGCTTTGGAGCTTAAGAAAACGAATTAAAACGGCTGGAATTCTTTTTGCGATTTATTTGATGTTCAATGGTTTTGAGCGTTTCTGGATTGAAAAGATCAGGGTCAATTCAGTATATAAAATCTTTGGCTCAGAGATTACTCAGGCAGAAATCATCTCTACCCTCATGTTTATTGCGGGCATGGTGATGATTGTGCTTCTTTTGAAAAAGAAGAAGGCCCAAGTTCAGCAATAATCGCACTATAGTTATGATCATGAATCTGAAAGACCTTTGTTCCTCTCTTGTTGAACTCTCTGAATCTGTAGGAAAGTTTTTACAAGAAGAAGCTTCTAAAAGCATTGATATTGAACTCAAAAGCCTGAATAATTTGGTGAGTTATGTCGACAAAGAAGCAGAAAAACGCTTTGTTGATGGCTTGCAAAAACTACTGCCCGAAGCCGGTTTTATTGCTGAAGAAGGCACTGGTGTCCGCCATAAAAATGCACCCAATTGGATCATTGATCCACTAGACGGCACCACCAATTTCCTACATGGCATTCCTTTCTATTGCACATCCGTTGCGCTTTTAGTTGATGATGAAGTGGTTCTTGGTGTGATTCACGATCCAGTTCACCAACACAGTTTTTATGCTTACAAAGGAGGTGGTGCCTTTTTGAATGGAAACCCAATCAGCTGCACCTCAAACAAGGAACTGAGTGAAGCACTTCTGGCCACCGGTTTTCCTTATGATGATTTTGGAAAACAAGATGCTTACCTAGAAGTATTGAAAGACTTCACCCACAAGACTCGTGGTTTGCGCAGATTAGGTTCTGCCGCCATGGATTTGGCTTACGTCGCTTGGGGCAAATTCGACGGTTTTTATGAATACGGTTTGAACCCTTGGGACGTAGCTGCTGGAATTATTATCGTTCAAGAAGCAGGTGGAAAGGTTAGTGCCTTTAAAGAAAATGCCTCACCCCTTTTTCATGAAGAAATTTTAGCCACAAATGAGGGCATCCACGAAAATATGCTGAAAGTCATCAATACTTACTTCAATTGACTTGATATTTAAAGCAAGTTTTATAAACCATCTTTACTGTTTTACAGCATTATTTATCGAAATTCCTCTTTTTAAGCAACCATTTCCCGACATATTGGTTATTCGGTAGGGACAATCTCTCCGCCATTGTAATTATAAAGAGTATTATTTTCAAATTATGGGTCTACGATTAAGGCTTCTTGGTTTTCTTTTTTTCTTGGCGATGACTAAGCTTGTGGCTCAAGGAATTGCCGACCCATGTTTTTACAGTTTGCCCATTGCTCAAAACTTCCCTGCTTCTGGAGACATCACCGGTGCGCCCCTTGGAACAGCCGATGGCATCAAATACCAGAATGGCACCTGGGAAGGCACTTCTGGCACGGGAGTTTCTATCGCTCCGCCCATTGAATGTGATGTGGTAAACGCAGTTTTCCTTAGAAATAGCGCTGGAGAAGCCCAGGGTGTCGGCTTTCGATTGAACGGCGCCTTAGCTGCTGGCAACCAGGTGAGTTTAGAATGCACGTACATAAGCCATGGAACCGGAAACGCCGCAACTTTTAGTCCGGCCGTTTATTCGGCATTTGGTTCTGAACTGTACACCCCAGAAGGTACAATACAAGGGACCTTCATTGGGAACCTTCCCGCAGTGGGGAATGCTTGGACAACTAACACCTACAATTTCACGCCTTTTGGTGCTCAAAATGGTCACCAGTGGATTTTCATCATCCCTCAAACAAGTTCTGGAGTACTGATGAACTTTTGTCAGATGAGCGCTGGTGAACTCGATCTGGACCTCGGACCAGACATCGAGCTTTGTGAAGGTGAAAGTGTCACCCTCGGCAACAACGCTTGGGCTGGAGCAGGCTTAACCTGGAGCACTGGAGCTACAAGTCCAACTATCAACGTTTCAACAAGCAGCTATGTCATCCTCACGGGGTCAAACGATTGCAATTCTTCGAGCGGAAATGTGCAAGTAACGGTTTATGAGCCGCCCTTCATTTTTCCAGATGTGAGCGACACCACCATTTGTGCAGGCGAAGTGCTTGAGCTCAGTACCATTGGTTTCAACACCATTAATACTTGGCCCGATGGAAGTATCGATAGCCTTTTCCAAATCACCGAACCAGGCATTTACCAAGTGAGTATCACAGATAATTGCACTACCCTCATTGATGAAATCACGGTGGATTTAGACGATATTCCAGTGATAGAACTTGGTCCGGACACCGCTCTTTGCCAAGGAGAAACCCTCGTTTTGGATGCCACCGCAGATTTCGAGCAAGTCGAGTATGCTTGGAACACTGGAGCAACAACTCCCAACATTACTGTTTCAGGTGATGAATCTGCAACTTACAGTGTTTTGGTATCGAATCAATGTGGGCTTGGGCAAGATAGCCGATACGTTGAATACAGCCTTGAGCCCTTGGAAGTGCTTGCGGGCGAATATGAAATTTGTTTTGGTATCCCCTTCCTGCTCGATGTTTCGCGATTTGAAGGCACTTACGAATGGCAAAACGGCTCAACTGCAGCAACTTTTCAGGTGCCGAATATTGGTCCATATTGGGTCACCATTGAAGATGACGACGACTGCTGGACCGTCACAGACACCACATGGGTTAGAGAAATCATTTGCTCTTGTCCCCTATTCATCCCAAACAGCTTTTCGCCCAATAACGACGGTTTGAACGACGTCTTTTTGCCCGTTTTCGATTGCGATCCTTTTGACTACCGCTTGGATATTTACGACCGTTGGGGAAGAATTATCGACAGCCTAGAGAAACCTGAAGAGACTTGGAATGGAATTGTTGATGGTGAAGCCTTACCTGCAGGAATTTATCATTATCACCTCTTCTATCGCGAAGATTTCAAAGGTCAGCCCATTAATAAGTTTGGGCACATTTCGCTCATGAGACGAGATCGAAATTAAGTTTAAACGTGAATCAATTTCGTCAGTTCTCCCAAGAAATTATTGGAGAGACCTGAACTGATTCAACACGTTTTACACGAGCCCTAAACAAATGCGCAAGCATCTAAACAAAAGCCTTGCGCGTTTGAGGATCATCATTAAACCTTTTATCTTTTCCTGCGTCTAAAGCACAAGACTTAGCCTTTGGAAGAACAGGAAATCATCAGACACATTCAACACCCTACGCTCAAGCGAATAGGATTCACCGCTTTGATGGAAACCCATCAATCTGAGGTGTATTTCTTTGCGAGAAGAATGTTGATTGATCATGATGATGCGCTCGATGCTTCACAAAACGTCTTTATCAAAGCTTGGAATGCGCTCGATACTTTCGAGGGGAAAAGTAAAATCAGCACCTGGTTGTACCGCATTACCCACAATGAATGTCTTGATCTTCTAAGAAAACGAAAACGGATTGCAGGAGTTTCCTTAGAAGATCTTGAACACAGGTTACCTGAGGTTTTACAGGCTGATGAACGTTTTGACGGGGATGAGATTGAACAAGCCTTACAAGTGGCCATCGCCTTACTCCCAGAAAAACAAAAAGCAGTATTTCTCTTAAGGTACTTTGAAGACAAAAGCTACGCTGAAATTGCAGAAATCACCGCTACAACAGAAGGTGCATTAAAGGCCTCCTATCATCACGCAGTAAAAAAAATTGAAGCCCAATTAAAAACAGTAGCGGAATCATGAAAGAAGAAGACAACATACTCAAGGAAAAAGCGCTCCTCGCTAAAGAAGCTCCGCTCCTCTTCTCCATGAAGAAAAGAGAAGTGTTCAGGCTAAAACAAGGGGAAGAGCTTCATTTGGAAAAAGCTTGGGAAAAAGGAAAAACCAAAGCCAATCCCTTTTTGAGCGCGCCCAATGAAATCGAGGCTATTTCATCGAGCGTTTTGGAAACAATTGAACAAGATAGCAAGCAAAATCAATCGATTTCTCCCATAATCAAACTGTTCTCTTGGGTGGGGGCAGCAGCTGCCGTGCTCGTTTTTGTGCTCGTTTTGATTAAACCCGAGAAGGAATGTGAAACCTTTGCTTGTTTGCTTGAAAATAGCGAAATCAGCAATGCCGACATGATTGAGTTGATTGCGGACGAAGAAGACGAACTCATCATGCTTATTGATGTGAAGCAGATTGAAATCAACCCGATTTCAGACCAAGAAGTAATTGAATTATTAGAAGACCCTAATTTAGATATCGAAGACCTATGGTACGAGTAATACTACTTACACTAGCCTTGAGCACTGTTTTTACAAATATGAATGCTCAGGAAGATCGAAAAGAACAAATCGAGCAACTCCGTGTAGCCTTTATCAGCGAAGAACTCAGTTTAAGCGCGGAAGAAGCTCAGGTGTTCTGGCCTGTATTTAACATTTTCCGAGATCAAAGAATGGAACTTGAGAAAGACATTAGAAAAAGCATCAGGCAACTTGAAGAAAAAGCACCTTTGAGCGAACAAGATGTTCTCCGCTTAAATAAAAAAGTGAGTGAAAACCGAAGAAGCATTATACGACTAGAAGAGCAGTTAATTATTGATTTAATGCCCATTTTAGGTCCAGAACGCACCTTAAAACTCATGAGCATTGAATCAGAATTCAAGAAGCGAATATTGAAAAACCGCTTGGAACGAGATTAGTTTCACTCAGCATTTAATGTTGATCACCATTCAAAAATTGGAGTCCGATTTCAAGCGTGCTTTTGTCTCTAAGAATTCTAAAGTGACCTGTACCTTCAATCGTCAGCATTTTAGAAGCAGGCCAGTTGCGATGAACCGTTTCTGCTTGGTCTATGCCAATCACTTGATCGTTTTTATCATGCAGGATCAGCGCTTCATCAACGTGCACCTTTCGAATGAATTGAGACACACTCAAATCTTCTAGCCTTGTTTCGCTCTCTTTTTGGAGTTTTTCCTTTACTAAGTTCACTACGCGCTCACTCACACCTACTTGCGCAGCGATGTCTCGAATTCGCTCCGAAAATGAGTTAGGAGTAGCGAACAAGAGGTACTTTTTCACTTTCAAATCGATTCGGGACAAGGCATAAGTGCAGGCCACTCCGCCAAAGCTATGACTCACCAAGTAAGCCGCTTGTTCTGTTTCCAATAGAAAACTTAAAACATCGAGAAACTCCATAATTGAGGTGTCTTCTGACTCCGTGAAACCGTGTCCAGGAGCATCAAAAGCAAAAACATCAAAACCAGCATCCAAGAGATGTGGAATGAAATCTGCGAAATTCCCCGCTTGACCTTCCCAACCGTGAACCAAAAATACCTCTTTTCCATTTCCCTTTGCTTTGCTCGCCTTCCAGCGGTAAGTGCAAATCTGATGATCTCGGAAAGGAAGTTTAGCTTGTTCCGCACTTTTTAGCATGTCTAATTCATGCTCCCTCAGTTTTTTAATGCTGGGGTGACGAAACTTATGGATCACCTTCTTCGCCAAGAAGTTGGGCGCAACGAAAGACAAGAACTTCATCAACATGATGATTAGTCATTGTTTTTTGGGCGTGGCCGTCCTCCTGAATTTGGTCCTTTGCGGTTTTTATTTGGACGATTACCTTGGGAGCTCCCTCCGCTTCTAGGTTTGCTGAATCTGCGCTGACCACCGCCACTTTTAGGCTTGTATTCTGGTGTTTCACCAATGACTTCTGGAACCGCTAATTTTCTGATTTCCGAACCAATCAGCTCTTCAATTTTCAGAAATTTGTATTGTTCATCTTGGCTCACAAATGTAATTCCTACTCCAGTGGCAGAGGCTCTTGCCGTTCTTCCAATTCGGTGAACATAATCTTCTGCATCTCCAGGAACATCGTAGTTCACCACCAACTCAATGTTATCGATATCAATACCACGAGAAACCACGTCTGTAGCAACTAGTACCGCAATTCTGCGGTTTTTGAATTGAAGCAAAACTTCTTCTCTTTCCTTTTGTTCCAAATCAGAAGAGATCGCTCCGGTTGAAATGCCTGCTTTTTTAAGAATGCGGTGAATGGTGCTCACGTTCTTCTTGGTTGAAGAAAAAACAATGGCACTTTTCACATCTTTTCCTTTGAACAACTCCACCAGCATTTCTGGTTTTTGTCGTTGGTGAAGGATATAAGCTCCTTGCAAAACGCCTTCTGCCGGTTTGGACAAAGCAATTTTCACCACCTCTGGCGATTTCAGAATGCCCTTAGCGAAGGTCATGATTTTACTCGGCATGGTAGCACTGAAGAACAAGGTCTGTCTGTTTGGATTTACGTGATCCAAAATACGCTGAAGATCTCGTTGAAAGCCCATATCGAGCATGCGGTCTGCTTCATCCAAAATCAAGGTTTGAAGCTGCGAAAAATCAACATAACCTAGGTTAAGGTGACTGATCATTCTTCCTGGAGTGGCAATAACGATGTCAATGCCCGAAGTCAGTGCTGTTTTCTCTTGATTGAATTCTTTTCCGTCTCCTCCTCCATAAATGGCCATGGACGATATTCCTGTGAAATAGGCAAAACCCTCAATTGCTTGATCAATTTGTACAGCAAGTTCTCTTGTTGGAACAATAATTAGCGTTTTTATCTTCCCTTCTGAAGGTGTAGATAGAATTTTGTGGATCGTTGGCAATACAAAGGCTGCCGTTTTACCGGTACCTGTTTGCGCAATTCCAATCATATCATTCCCACTTAAACAAATCGGAATGGCTTGTTCTTGAATAGGTGTAGGCTTCTCAAAGCCCATAGCATCCATGCCTTCCATAAGGTCGGGATGCAAGTTCATCTCTCTAAATGTCATTGAGCGCAAGATACGAGTTCCTAACGCAATAGAACACACGCTGAACAAATGAGTTTATAAGTGTATAAAAATGCAATAATTGATAATAAGCTTTTTAGGGTACTCAAAAGCAAAGTTGTACTTTTCATAATCAATGAACCACCTCATTCTCAATAGCATTCGAGTTTTTGTACTCCTGGCGACTTTTCTCACAGGGGCGGCGCTTTCGAGTAGAGCTACCCACCTTGTAGGTGGCGAGGTGTTCTACGAGCACTTAGGGAATGACGAATACCTCATCACGCTAAAAGTATACCGAGATTGCGGTGCTACAAACACTAATCAAACGGGCTTCGACCAATTTGCTTCTGTGGGGATATTCATTGGTAATGTGCTGTTTGAAAATCTGGAATTAGACCTTTTCGACGCTACGGTTAATTTCGTTCCTGTGGTGCTTGAAAATCCTTGTTTCGTGCTCCCACCTGATGTTTGTGTAGAAGAAGCCGTTTATCAAGGCGAAGTAACTTTGCCTTTTGGTCCGAATTACGACATCATCTACGAGCGCTGTTGCAGAAATCCATCCATCACCAACCTCATCGCCCCAGAAGATACTGGAGCTACATTTATAGCCACCGTTCCTGGTGATGGTTTAGTAGACGAGGAAGACAATAACAACAGCGCCTACTTTTTGAACTTTCCTCCTGGAGCCTTGTGCGCCAATGCAGCATTTTTTTTCGATCATGCGGCTTTCGATAGCGATGGAGATAGCTTGGTTTACGAGTTTTGCACGCCTTACACGGGTGCTGACCCAGACAACCCCGCTCCAAATCCGCCAAATGGTCCGCCCTACAACCCGGTAATTTGGGGAATGGGCTTTAACGCTAACTCGCCCATTTCTGCCAATCCCGAGTTTGAAATAGACCCTTTAACGGGTTACATCACTGGCACACCGTCTCAAGTTGGTCAGTACGTTATTGGCGTTTGTGTACATGAGTTTCGAAACGGGATTGAAATCAATTCCATCAACCGTGACTTTCAGTTTAACGTCACCATTTGCGACCCTAACATTGTGGCTTCCATTCCAACGCAGAATCAATTTTGTGACGGTTTAACCCTTGATTTCAATAACACTTCTACCAATGCTGAGAGTTTCTATTGGGATTTTGGCGACTTGAGCACTTCGGCAGATACAAGCACATCGCCATCACCCACATATACCTATCCTGATACTGGTGTGTATGTTGTTACACTCATCGCGAATCCTGGTTGGTCTTGCGCAGACACAACAAGCACCACCTACCAAGCTTATCCTCTCATTGCCCCCGCCATTCTTCAAAACAATTTCACTTGTGATGGAAACGATATTTTCTATGATTTCAATGCCGTTGGAGAATTTGATAATGATGCTGAGTTCTTTTGGGAATTTGAAGGCGTCGACATCACCAATGCCGTAAGCCAAAGCGTAGATAATGTCTTCTTCAATAATGCCCAGAATTTCACCGTTAGCTTAACCGTTTTTGACAACGGCTGTTCGGTGAGTGTTGAAGATACATTTGAAGTCCCACCAGCCCCAGTAGCCATTGTGGAAGAGCAGAGTTTACTTTGTCAAGGATTAAGCATACAGTTTGAAAACAACTCGCAAAACGCCGAGCAGTTTTTGTGGGACTTTGGCGATCCTGGGGCCATTGACGACATCTCCAATGGTACGTCGCCGGAGTACACTTATCCCGATTCTGGTTCGTATGTGGTTACGCTCATCGCTTCAGCTCCATTCACTTGTCCAGATACAACTCAAGCTACCTTCGACATTTTCTATATCCTCAACCCCTTCTTTACATCGCCAGGGAGTCAGTGTTTTGAAGGAAACAGTTTTGATTTTCTTGCTGAAGGTTTTGAAGATCAGAACACCCAAATTTCATGGAATTTCGGCGAATTTGCGAGCCCAAGTACTTCCAACAACCTCGCACCACAAAACGTTTCTTGGTCGGAAACAGGCATTCATGAAGTCAACTTGAGCATGAACGTTACCGGCTGTGAGGCCAGTTTCACCTCCATTATTGAAGTGGTACCTAACCCGGTTATCTCTTTCGACCTTTTCAGATCAGAGGGGTGTCCGCCACTAACGGTAAGTTTTCTCGACAGCTCTTACGCCGAGACGCCCATCACCTATTTGTGGAATTTTGGCGATGGCAGCACTTCTACTTTTGTTAACCCTCAACACCGTTATGAAGTACCGGGTTATTACGACGTTACATTGGACATATCTACCGATAGCGGATGTGCCAGCGATTTAAGTATGACCTTAGAAGATGCCGTCTTTGTGTATCCCGTTCCTACTCCCGGTTTTGAGATTGAGCCCAATACGGTGAACATCCTTGATCCGGAAATTGAGGTAATTACAACAGCTACTGGGGCAAGTGAAGTGTATTATTTATTTGGTGATGGGGGCAATAGTCAAGAATGGGATTTCACCTATCTGTTGAGTGAGGCCGGCCTTATTCCGGTGGTGCAGACTGTCGTGAACGACTTTGGTTGTTCAGCCATTGCGGAGGGCGAAGTTGCTGTTGAAGGCTTTGTACTTTATGTTCCAAACGCCTTTACTCCAAATGGCGATGGCATCAACGACGTTTTCCTTCCTTCAACAACAGGAGTAAGTTCTTATTATATTGAAATTTATAACCGCTGGGGTGAGCAAATTTGGGAAAGTACAGACCCTAATGAGCCTTGGTTAGGTGAGGGTCCGAAAGACACTCATTTCGTTGAAAACGAGGTTTATCAATACCATATTATCGTCAAAGATTTGCTCCTCTACCCTCATGAATTCTTTGGTCACATCACACTTTTAAGATAGTTCCGATCATTCTTTTCTCGATTATTTTTCTACATACCTTAACCTAGTTGGTTTTTTTTCTACATTTGAGATTAACCAAATCAAAAACTAGTTATGTCTGAGGGAAGGGAAGACTTATACTCCAATGCAGTACGTGCAGGAAAACGCACCTACTTCTTTGATGTTAAATCAACACGTGGGAATGATCTCTATTTGACCATTACAGAAAGCAAGCGCCGCTACGCTGATGATGGTAATTTTCACTACGAAAAACACAAACTTTTCTTGTACAAAGAAGATTTCGACAAGTTTTCTGATGGATTGAATGCCGCAGTAGCCAAAATAGAGGAATTGCGAGCCACAGGGAATTACGACACCGAAGAATATGTGGATGCTCATGATGTAGAAAATCACAAGCATGCAGACATCAGTTTCGATGATTTAGAAGACTAAGGTTCTTTTCTTTTTCTACAGCTCCCTTTTCTTAAAATAGAACAAGGTCTTTTGCATGCTCATCAATCTTAGATCGAATCAAGTCATTCAACTCCCCTTCCTGACTGATCATCGCATCTATACCGCTGAACTTCGGCTTCGCATAATGAACACTTACTTTAAGGTAATGCAAAACGTTGGTCATCTGATCCAAAGCCCTTAAGCCGCCTGCGTGTCCTGAACTCAAGCCCACCAAAGAGGCCTTTTTATGATGAAGAATTGAAGGTGGCAAGCAATCGAGAAAAGCTTTCAAAACACCTGGAAACCCGCCATTGTATTCTGCTATCACAAAGATAAAATGGTCGGCAGGAATAATGCATTCTTGAATAATCGTTTCCATCTCTTCAGAGCGCTCACCAAATGCGTCGCTGAAAACAAAAGAATGCGGTAAATCCTCCAAGTTTAAAAGTTCACAATCCTCCCCCATATTCACAAGGGACTCGTAGTAAGCTTCGCTCACTTTTAAACTGTTACTATTAGGCCGGTTTGTGCCCGATATGATTAGCTTCTTGCTCATCTTTTAGCGTCTCTTTTATTCACGTTCTATCCACAAGAATCGTGTGTATAACTTCTTTTCAACTAGCGCAACGAAAAACGTAACTTTACTTCTTGATTTGAGCATACAAATGTAGGCCTTTTCAAGAGGGAAAAAATCCGAATTCATGAAGATCACTTATTACGGACACGCGTGTTTTCTGCTAGAGACTAAGGATAACAAAGTTTTGTTCGATCCGTTCATTTCTCCGAACGAATTAGCTAAACACATTGATATCAGTAGCATTGAGGCAGATTACATCCTATTGAGTCACGGACACGAAGACCATGTTGCAGATGCGGAAGCCATTGCAAAAAGAACCGGCGCTACCATTGTTGCTGCTTTTGAAATTACTTCGTGGTATGCTCAAAAAGGAATTGAGAAACTATGGCCGATGAACATTGGCGGACAAAAACACTTTCCTTTTGGTTTGGTGAAATTTGTTACGGCAGTTCACAGCAGCGTATTACCTGACGGCAGCTACGGTGGTAATCCTGGTGGTTTTGTGATTGAAAACGAAGAAGGATGTCTTTATTTCGCCGGAGATACAGCGCTCACAAGAGATATGGAACTCATCAAAGATCAATTTAATCTGAATTGGGCTATTTTACCCATTGGAGATAACTTCACCATGGGAGTAGACGATGCCATTCGCGCTTGCGATTTCATTGGTTGTGATCAGGTTTTGGGAATGCATTTCGATACTTTCCCATACATTCAAATCGATCAAGAAGCGGCCAAGATGGCCTTCAAAAAAGCAAAAAAAGAGCTTGTTCTCCTTGAAATTGGAGCATCAAGCGAATTAGGATAAGAAATGGGAAAAGTCATAACGGTTGCAAACCAAAAAGGTGGAGTTGGTAAAACCACATCGGCCATCAACTTGGCTGCGTGCTTTGGAGTATTGGAGTATAAAACCTTGTTGATCGATGCAGATCCTCAAGCAAATGCTACCTCTGGTGTTGGTGTTGATCCTAAGTCGGTGAAAACCTCAATTTATGAATGTGTGGTGGATGAAGTTGACCCAAGAGATATTATCATCAGTACAGATAATCCAAACCTCGACTTGCTCCCAGCGCACATCGACCTAGTTGGTGCTGAAATTGAGCTCATCAATATGCCGAATCGTGAATACATGATGAAGCAAGCCATTGCCAAGATAAAAGACGACTATGATTTTATTATCATTGATTGTTCCCCTTCTCTTGGACTTATCACGGTGAATGCGCTGACGGCCTCTGATAGCGTGATTGTGCCCGTACAATGTGAATACTTTGCCCTTGAAGGTTTGGGAAAACTGCTCAACACCATCAAAATTGTGCAAAGTAAACTCAACCCTGCTTTGGACATTGAAGGGATTCTCCTCACCATGTACGATACCCGCCTTCGACTAGCCAACCAAGTCGTTGAAGAAGTACAGGTGCACTTTAGAGACATGGTGTTCAGTACGGTAATTCACAGAAACACCCGTTTGGGTGAAGCGCCAAGCTTTGGAGAAACCATCATCATGCACGATGCGAGCTGCAAAGGTTCAATCAATTACTTGAACCTGGCTCGAGAGATTTTGCAGAAAAATGAAATGACACGTCTTCGCGACGAAGAGAAATTTTTAGACCTCAACAATGGCTAAACGACAAGCACTGGGAAGAGGACTGAGTGCCTTGCTTGAAAACAACAACAGCAATGCACCAGTTCAGATAGAAGAGAATGAAAATAAGTCAAAAAACAAAACGGTAGGAAATGTAGCCGGAGCCATTGCTCTACTTCGAATAGCTGATATCGAAGCTAATCCTTTCCAACCGAGAACCCATTTTGATGAAAATGCACTTAATGATCTTGCTCAAAGTATCAGTGAGTTAGGAATCATTCAGCCCATTACGGTTAGAAAACTCTCGGCAAAAAAATTCCAACTGATCTCCGGAGAACGTCGGTTTAGAGCCAGCCAAATTGCTGAGTTGGAGGAAATCCCTGCCTACATTCGTAGCGCAGACGATCAGGAAATGCTGGAAATGGCCCTTGTTGAAAACATTCAACGAGAAAACCTCGACGCTATTGAGGTGGCGATTAGTTATAAGCGACTCATAGAAGAATGTCAACTCACGCAAGATGCATTGAGCACACGCGTAGGTAAAAACCGTTCTACAATTAGCAATTACTTGCGATTGCTCAATCTCCCCGCAGAGATTCAAGTGGGTATTATTGAGAAGCAAATTTCAATGGGACACGCTAGAGCTTTGCTTACTTTGCAAGAGCCAAAAAATCAGAAATCACTCTTTGAACGTATCATTAAAGAAGACTTGAGCGTTCGAAAGGTGGAAGAATTGGTGCGAAACCATGGAAAAGAAGCTCAAAAGCCAAGTAAAAAGGCAGATCAGCTCAACTTTGAAATGCAAAAACTACGTGCCGATTTGAGAATTCGATTTGGAAGAGCCGTGCAAGTGAAAAGCAACAATGATGGAAGCGGGAAGATCGAAATCGGTTTCAAATCAAAAGACGACCTACAAGCGATCCTGGATGCCCTTGACGAAAACTAAATACTTCACCCTACTCCTTTTGCTAGTTCTAGGCATGGATATGAGCGCTCAACAAGGCGCTTTTAACATGAACCACAACCTTGGACTAAATCAGTTCGCCAAGGTGGATAGCTTGCCGCTAGATCAAACGCTTCGTCCAAAAAAAGCTACACTACTCGCCGCTGTTTTGCCCGGTAGTGGTCAGATCTACAATAAAAAATACTGGAAAGCACCCATTGTTTGGGGAGGAATGGCCCTTTGCGTTTATTTCATTTCCGACAATACCAAAAACTACAACACCTACAGCACCGCTTACATCGCAGAGCTCGATGGCGATCCCAACACAGTGAACACTACTGAATTCAACGTGGTGCAACTCGACCAACTTCAAGAAACCTACCGCCGCTGGCGAGACCTCAGCTATGTGAGTCTTGCAGCAGTGTACTTACTTCAAATGCTTGACGCTAACGTTGATGCTCACCTCTTCTATTTTGATGTGAACGAAGACCTCAGCATGCACCTCACCCCGTGGCTCAATCCAAACATGAGTCGAAGTGCCGGACTTTCCCTAAACTTTAATTTTTAATTTAGACCGCATGAAAATTGGCATCATTGGATATGGGAAGATGGGGAAAACCATCGAACGATTGGCTCAAGAAAAAGGTCATGAAGTTATTGCTCGCTTCGATAGCAGCTCCCCTCCTAGCCACAGTCAACTCGCTGGCCTTGACGTCTGCATTGAATTTACTAGTCCTGAAAGTGCTGCCGCAAACATCCTCACTTGCTTTAAAGCGAAAGTACCTGTTGTTGTTGGTACCACCGCTTGGTATCATCACTTAGAACAAACTCGTGCTGAATTAAAAGAACACAATGGCGGCTTGTTTTATGCGAGTAACTTTAGCTTGGGCGTTCACCTATTTTGGGAAGCCAATCGCTACCTCGCCCAAATAATGAGTGAGCATAAAAACTACCTTTGCTCCATTCACGAAGTGCATCATACCGAAAAGAAAGATGCACCAAGCGGAACGGCAATAAGTACAGCTGAAGTACTGATTGAATCAAACCCAAGCTTAAATGCATGGACTGAAGCCCTTCAGCCAGAAAAAGAACAAATTAGAATTAGCCACGAAAGATTGGACGACGTTAAAGGCACCCACGTGGTGAGTTACGACTCGAACATTGATAGCATTAAATTAGAACACTACGCTAAGTCCAGAGATGGTTTTGCCCTAGGCGCTATTAAAGCTGCTGAGTTTATGCAAAATAAAAGAGGCGAATACACCATGAAAGACTTACTCAATTTCCCACAACTATGATCGCTTGGATACTCCTCATATTGCTTTTGATTGTTTACTGCATTTCGCTACCGGCAATCTTCAAAAGACTGAACATTGCAGCATGGAAAGGCGCTATTCCTATTGTGAACCTTTTCTTCCTCATCAAAGAAATCAAACGTCCTTGGTACTGGTTCCTCATCCTTTTTGTTCCTGGGGTGAATTTGCTGATGCTTATTATCATCAATGTGGAACTTGGAATTGCTTTCGGACAACAAAGCACGGCCGAGCAGTGGAAATTTGGTGCACTTCCTTGGTTCGCCCTGCCAGAACTCGCCTTCAAAAGACAAAACGATAAGTTCATTGGTCCGCGCGTTTGGAATGAAAAGAACAAAAAATCCATGCCGAGAGAATGGGGTGAAGCCATCCTATTTGCAGTAATTGCAGCAACCATTATTAGAACCTTCTTTCTCGAAGCATTCACCATTCCCACTCCATCCATGGAAGGAAGTATGCTTGTGGGCGATTATTTGTTTGTGAGTAAGGTAAGTTACGGACCAAAATCTCCGCAAACTCCAGTGAGTATGCCTTTTGTACACAACGTACTTCCTGGTGGTATGACCCCGTCGTATGTCGATTGGTTCAGCATGCCGTATTACCGTTTACCAGGAATTGGAGATGTTGAACGTTACGACCCCGTGGTATTTAACTTCCCTCCTGGAGATAGCATTATTGTAGATCCCATGTTGTCTACTTTCGATTATTATCAAATTATTCGGGACGAAGCGGTACGAGCTGCAGGAAGCGCTGAAGCTTATGAAGAAAATCCTGAAAAATACTTATCGCTGATTCGTCCGCAAGTAGAAAAGAAATTTGGCATTCGTAAACGACCTACCGATAAAAAAGAGCACTACATCAAACGATGTATAGGCCTTCCCGGTGATGTGCTTGAAATCAAAGATGCTGTTGTATTTATTGACGGAAAGGAAATCGAAACACCTGAAGGAGTGCAGTTCAACTACACCTACCGACTAAAAAACCGCGCTAGTCTGCGAAAAATGGACGAAATCCTTGAGTTGACCGATTTAGACTATGGTCAAGGAGGTCGCCAAGACAACACCGTAGCCCTTACGCTTTCAGAGCTTGAAACGCTGAAAGGTCTCGACATTCTAGACACCATTGCCCGTGTTGAGCATAGCGCACAGCAAGGAACACTGGCCATTTTCCCAAACAGCATTCAAGAACCCTACAACACTTGGGACATCGATAATTTTGGTCCAATTACCATTCCAGCAAAAGGACTCACCATCGAATTAAATCTTCAAAACTTGCCTTTGTACAAGAGAAGCATTACCCATTTCGAAGGACACGATTTATACGTCCTCGATGGGGTAATTTTTATTGATGGAAAAGAAGCCACGTCTTACACCTTTGAGCAAGATCATTTTTGGATGATGGGAGACAACCGCCACAATTCACTTGATGCTCGTTTCTGGGGTTTTGTACCTGAAACACATGTTGTTGGTAAAGCCGTGTTTACTTGGTTCTCTAAAGCAAATGAGGCGCAACAAGGAAAAGGTAATGGTGGTATTCGTTGGAATAGAATGTTCAAATTGGTTGATTAATGGAGGTATTTCCTTTATTACTTTTTCCTCCACTCGATTACTTGCAGGCGCTGAAAAAAGCAGAAGCACCAGTGATTGATCTGGGTGAACATTTTATAAAACAAACTTGGAGAAACAGGTACAAAGTGCTTGGTCCGAATAAACTTCAAACAATGACCATTGAAGTAAAAGGACAAAAAGGCATCAAAACGCCCATTCTCGATATCGTTTTGGCCCAAGAAGCGAAGCTCAAAAAACACATCCGCACGCTGGATACCTCTTATAATGCCGCTGCATTTTATGAGCATTATCGAGATGAGATGATGGACATACTTCACCCAGAAAAAGAAAAGCTTTCTCAGATCAATAAAGAAGGACTCCTCTTCCTATGCGAGCACTTTGAGATGGAAGCACCTCGTTTCAGTGAGCTGTATATCGAAAAAAACCATGAGGGAATTAAGGCCGACTTCAGGGAACACTCATTTGGCGCTACACACGGAGAACCCTACCATCAGGTATATCAAGACAGGCATGGATTTGTTCCCGGATTATCAGGGATTGATGCTTTATTCAATCTAGGAAATACAGCGCTTACTTTAATTTAGAAAGACTTACTTCTCTCCTGTTTCAGCGTTTTCTTTATCGAGAATCATATCAAGAACGATGATCCTATTCGTCTCCACTTTGAAGTAGATACGGTAGTTCCAAGCTAAAGCGCTTCTAAATTCACCCTCTAAAGTGGCGAAATTAGCAACACGAGTATTCATTGCAGGATTTGCTCCGAGCTTCCTTAAACGATTGATAATGCTTGTTCTTGCATCCTCGGCACCTACCAATGAATTTGTTTTCACCTGCTGGATGATGCGGTGAAATGCGTTTAGTGCTCGATCGCTTATAATCACTTGCCTTTTACTCATATCACAAATTTAGAAAGAGAATTCCAACAACGGTGTTATATTTAGCATCAAATTTTACCATTATGACCCGAATTCTAGGCATTGCCCTCCTGCTCCTCATTTCATTCTCAAGCTATTCACAAGAAATCACCTTAGAACAAGCTGTTATGGCTTGGTCTAACGATCTCTATCCAAGCAGCAAAGAACAATTGAAATGGCTCAACACGGGGAGTCAGTTTACTTTTGTTGAAGACGATGCCCTAATGATCGAAGGACTTAAAGGGAAAGCCAAGAAGTTAATCGACACGCAAGGTCTAGAGTCTATCGTTGGTTTTGCGTTTAAATCTTTTCCGAGGTATTCTTGGAGTGATGACGGTCGTTTGAGTTTTAAAAAAGACAACAAAGCCTATTTCGTTGACCTCAAGCGCAAAAAGTTTGAAGTTCAAGACCTACCAGAAGATGCCGAGAACATCGATCATCACAAGACATCAGGCCACATCGCGTTTACTCGAGCGCAGAACCTCTTCGTACAAAAAGACGGAAATACTCTGGCTGTAAGCAATAACCCTGAAGGTGTTGTTGCTGGTCAGGCCATTGCGCGTTACGAATTTGGTATTGCAAAAGGCACCTTCTGGAACAATTCGGGAACAGCACTCGCCTTCTATCAAAAAGATGAGCGTCATGTTGGCAACTACCCACTTGTGGAGTACAACACTACTCCTGCCACGTTAAGAAGCATTAAATACCCCATGGCCGGTTCAGAGAGTGAATACGCTGCTGTTGGTATTTACGACATGAAAACAGGTAAAAGCACTTACCTCGATTTTCAACGCTTGGGCAAAGATGAATTCTATGCTACCAACGTGTGCTGGTCGCC
>Ga0209652_1000732_pt1 | contig 27653 bp, 24 predicted proteins | sample SaaInl74LU_5_DNA_FD_184641 | JGI IMG/M metagenome (GOLD analysis project Ga0209652, IMG submission 184641) | Marine microbial communities from expanding oxygen minimum zones in the Saanich Inlet - ESP_74LU_5_DNA (SPAdes) (version 2) | ecosystem: Environmental > Aquatic > Marine > Intertidal zone... | reverse complement strand
GGAGGGATGGCAGAGTCTGGTTTATTGTAACGGTCTTGAAAACCGTCGTGCCTTCATCGGCACCGTGGGTTCGAATCCCACTCCCTCCGCCAATTGGTAATTATTATGTCTAATCCAACTAAAGATATTTCTAAACATTTTAGAGAAATTCCTCCTTTCCTTAAGGTATTTGGTTTAACTAGCGCATATCCAAATGATGATGAGACATTTACTTGCGAATTTAATCCATCAGAAGAACTTACGCATTCAAATGGCATGGTAGTGCAGGGTGGATTTGTAACAGGGATGCTAGATTGCTGTATGGCTCAATTTTTAATATACAAAGCTGAAGGCAAACAAATTCCATTAACCTTAGATATAGATGTAAAGTTCTATAAACCATGTGCACCTGGACCAGTCAAAGTTATTTCTAAGATTGTAAAAGAGGGTAAATCTATATGTTTTACTGAGGCATTCCTTTACCAAAATGATGTTTTAATTGCTGGATCGACCGCTACAAATAAAATAGTTGATAGTCCCTTTTAAGATATACTTTTCAATATGGATGATGAAAAGTTATATAAATTATTAGAATATATAAAACCGATAAATTCGTTTGATGACTCTAAACATCCCCTAGCTCCAGATTATTCAGATTTAAATAATTGGGCAGCTTATCCAAATAAAGATGCGCAACAATTCTATGTTCCTGATTCAAAACACATAGTTAATAAAACTAATAATGATGTAGACGTTTTTTATATTCATCCAACTGGATATTTTGAAAAATCTTGGAATTCATTCATGGAAAAAGATCGAGCAGCTTATGAAAGAACTGAAATGATGCTTGGCAATCAAGTTTCTGCATTTAATGAGAGCTGTAATATTTATGCACCTGAATACAGGCAAGCCACTTATTATTCTTATTTCTCTAAAGACTCAGACGGTATGAAAGCTCATGACTTAGCTTTCGAGGATGTTTTAAATTCTTTTAATTATTTTATTGAGAATTTTAATAACAACAAACCCTTTATCATAATGAGTCACAGTCAAGGAGCGCTTCATGCTCATAAACTCATTTCTAAATATATTCAAAATACTAAGCTGCAACAGAGAATGATTTGCGCATATGTTATTGGTTATATTATTCCAGATAAACATTATGATGACCTCTTTCCCTTAATACCTAGATCGACATCTGCAACTGATACTAACTGCATTATTTCATGGTCAACAGTTACAGAAGGCTTTAAAAGGCAAAGAGAAAGGACAATATTCTGGAAACCTGATGGATGGACAGTTGAATATATGGATCAAAAGATTTTTTCTACAAATCCTTATTCATGGACGAATGATTTAAATTGGTATGATCCTCCAGAATATCATGGTTCTGTTATTACAAAATCTCCTAATTATGATTTTGCTGACAGGCTTACCATAAAACATTCAGGTGCTAAGAAAAGCTTAAGATTTAGCAGCGAACAGGATTTTTCAGTATCTATTAATAAGACAAATGGTTTGCTTGAAGCTCGAGGTCCTTTGGTAGATAAGATGAAAAAAATGCAACATTTTACCGGTGACTTACATAGTTATGATGTCATGTTATTTTGGGGTTGTTTAAGGAAGAATATAAAGGATAGAATAGGTGCATATCTATAAATTCCTATTTCTTTTAATGTTTACATCATCATTTCTTCATTCATTCGAAGAAGGTTTTATATCAAATAATGGTGTAGATATTGCTTACAGGGTCTATGGCTCAGAAAATAATAAACCTATTCTCTTAGTTCAAGGTCTTGGCGGCCAACTCATTAATTGGCCAGAACACCTAATAGACTTTTTAATTGAAAATAATTTCAGGCCGATAGTTTTTGATAATAGAGATACTGGACTTTCATCAAGATTTACAGACGATCGCTTTACTGAAGGAAATAGATCTAAAACAATCAATTCAACTTACCTAAAATACTACCTAAGATTACCAATCAATCCACCCTACACATTAGATGATATGGCAGCAGACGCAATCAAGATATTAGATAAGTTAAACATTGATAAAGCTCATGTATTGGGAATTTCAATGGGAGGTATGATTGCTCAAATAATAGCAGCAAATCATTCAGAAAGAATTAACACATTCACACTCATAGCATCATCAATTTCTGCTCCCAGTCCATTAAACGGCCCTACAAGAGATGTAAGAAGGCTTTTAATGAAAAGATCTGCAAATCCTTATTCAACCAATGAAGAAAGAATTGAAAGAAGTAAAAAAATATTTAAATTAATAGGTTTAGAAGGTTATGACCTTGATACCGAGGAGTTTTATAACAAATCAATTGAATCTATTGAAAGAGCAGGTCCTGATGATACAGGCTTTAGTCGTCAAATTATGGCAATTCTAGGATCAAAAAATAGAATTAAGAAGGTTAAGTCTATTAAAGCTAAGACGCTTATCATTCATGGAAAAGAAGATCCTTTAATAAAAGTTAAAAATGCTTATAAAACTAAAAAGTATATTAAGAACAGTAATCTTCTTATATTACCTAAAATGAGACATCTTATAGAGCCTCCTGTTTTTGATTTATTTAAACAAGATTTACTAACTCATCTAAATAATAACTAATGTTAAGCACAAAATTTAAATTTAATTATTCTGTTGGTGGAATAGCCAATGGTATCAAGACTGATACTTTTACATTTTTTTTATTGTTTTTTTATTCAAGAGTTATAGGTCTAGATCCCTTGCTTGCATCTTCAGCAATAGCATTAGCTTTACTGATTGATTCTTTTACAGATCCGATAATGGGCGTTATTTCTGACAGAACGAATACAAAATACGGAAGAAGACACCCATTTATGTTTTTTTCTTTTATTCCAATATCTATTTTTTATGTTCTTTTATTTACTCCTCAATCTGACTGGGAATTAACTCAAAATCAACTCTTCTGGTGGATGTTTTTATGCGCAACATTAACCAGGGTTGGTATGACTTTATTTGATGTTCCTCATAGGTCTTTCGGTGCTGAAATCTCAAAAGATTATGATGAGAGAACTAAGTTATTTTCATGGCGTGAGCTGTTTTCATGGGTTGCAGGTATTTCAAATGCATTTCTGGCTTATTTTATATTTTTTAGATCGACACCAGACTATCCATTAGGTCAATTAAATCCTGAAGCTTATTTTTCACTAGCTTTAACAGGTGGGTTTCTTATGGCCAGCGCAGTTCTTTTCTCATCCCTTACTACAAGACATGAGATTAAAAATTTATCAGACTGGAAGGGCTCCACAACCTTATCTGATATATTCAACGAACTTCTAGTTGCAATTACTAATAAATCATTTTTATTATTCTTTTTTGGAAATCTAACTCTTTCCGTATCCTGGGGTCTCTTAAATAACTTAACATTATTTATAAATACTGATTTTTGGGGCCTTAAAGGATCTCAAATTTCTATATTTTTATTTGTATATTTAGCAACTGCTTTTATTGCCTTTGCTTTAACTCCTAAACTAGTAGCCTTACTAGATAAAAGAAAATTGGTTATCCTTTGTGTGTTTGGTGTTGCAGTCGCCTGTCCTTTTGCATTTATTACCTATAACTTAGGTTTGACACCAGACAAAGGTTCAACTCAATTAGTATTTTTCTTGTGCTTACCACTATTTTTTATATCTACATTATCGATTATGGGTAATATGACACGAGATTCTATGATTGGAGATATCGCTGATGAAGTTGAATTGCAAAGTGGCAAAAGGCAAGAAGGGGTTTTGTATTCCGCTGTTTCTTTTGTTCAAAAAGTTAATACTGCCATTGGAAGCATTACAGGCGGATTAGTCTTATCTTATCTCAACTATTCAACAGACAATCCTACCTACGAACAAACGTATTCTCTATTCTTTGTCCAGGGTGTGGTTGGTCCAGTCTTATTGATAGTGCCAATTTTTATTTTTTATTTTTATACCCTGGACAGAAAAAGACATTCAGAAATTTTATTAAAAATTAAAGAAAAAAGTTTTAATTAAGAAAGTAATTTTTCAATAGAAACAGATATACGTTTCCAAAGATTTTTTTCAGCAGTAGCCGGTTTTTTTGATATGTTGTTAAAAAAATGGACTATCAAATCATCTAATGAATCTAAGTTATTAGAAGATTTTTTAAATTTATTTGTTAACATTTCAAGTTGAATACTTTGTCTTATGTCTGAATCTTTCTTTAAAGAATCAAGACCGGCCATAAGTTCTAACTTGATGCACGCATATTGAAGACTGTCTATATTAGACTTGGAGACTCCTTCGATATTTATTTTATTTTTTATTGTAGAAGGAGTATTTGAATTCTCTATTTCACCTTTGGTATATAAATCTAATAAATTTAAGTATGAATCTATCTTTAATTTTTTTTGTTCAAGATTTTGTTCTTCTTTTTTCGAGAAAATTTCTTTTTTAAGAGAACTGAATTCCTTAGTTTTAGAAATATTTTTTAAGTTTTGTAGCTCATTATTTGCTTCATTAATTGTTATTTGATTATCTTTAAGTTTTGTCATTAATTCGTTAGCCGATGATATTTCAGAATCAATAACCTCTTTTTTTGCTGTGAAAAATCTATCTGCAGATTTATTAAACTTTTCCCATAATTTATTATCAGTTTTTCTACCAGCTGAGCCTGCATTTTTCCATTCATTTTTTAAATCATTAAATTGTTTAATACATATATCATTATCTTCATTAGATATCGCATTAACTTTTGCAATCAGTCCTTCTTTGATGTTAATGACAACTTGTTCTTGTTTTTTAATAGCATCATTTATAGGTTTTTTAGCCTCTGCGTATGCCATTCTTAGCTTGTTTAGATCTTTATCTAACACCGGTGCAAATTCCTGCCATCTATCAAATGTATTTCTTAAATATTGAATTAGAAATTTTGCTTGAGGCCATTTTGATGAATTAGTTAAAACATATTCATTAATTTCTAAAATTATTGACTCTCTCTGCTTAGCATTATTAATTTTTATCTCTTTAAGTTCATCGAAGTACTCGCCACATGGCTCCCATGCCTTGTTAGTTAACTCATTAAATGTATTCCATTGATCTCTAGATGCAGGTCTACTTGATAGGTCTAATAATTGCCATTTTGTTTGTATGTCATGAATTAGATGTGCTTGTTTCTTTGGGCTATCTAAGGGGTCTTTAATTACTTTATTGATTTCAGTAATAAGTTCTTCTCTTTTAGGGTTTGTTGCAAAAGAAGACATTTCATCAAAATATCTAGACTGACCGATGGCAAAATTTAATTTATGTCTTAATTTATTGGGTATTTTGCCAAAACCTTTTGTTTTAGACATAACATCTCTAACCTTTTTTTGGGCACTTTTAATTGAACCTTTACTAAATAGAGCTTCGGCCTCATCTAATTGTTTGAATAAATCTTGACTAGTTTCCACAATAATCTCTTTTGATGTTTATAATTATAACAAATGAAAAAGCGAATTCTAACAGGTATTACGACAACTGGTACTCCTCATATAGGAAATTATTTGGGTGCCATTAAACCAGCCCTTGAATTAGCAAAAAATTACGATGAATCTTTTTATTTTTTAGCTGATTATCACGCAATTATAAAAAATTCTAAAAACATAGAAGTTTCAGAGTCAGTTAAAAATGTAGCTCTCGCTTGGCTTGCATCAGGTCTTGATCCAAATAAATCATTTTTCTATAGACAATCAGATATACCTGAAATACTAGAACTTAGTTGGATATTGAATTGCGTTACTGCAAAAGGATTAATGAATCGCTCTCATGCATATAAGTCAGCAACAAGTTTAAATACAGATGATGAAGATAAAGGCATCACAATGGGACTATTTTCATATCCTGTATTAATGGCTGCTGACATTTTAATGTTTAATGCAACCCATGTTCCGGTTGGAGCAGATCAAATTCAACATATTGAAATGACAAGGGATATTGCTGGAAGATTTAATCATTTGTATAAAAAAACTTTTATCCTTCCTGAGGCTATTATTCAGTCCTCAAAAGAGACTGTTCCGGGAATAGATGGTCAAAAAATGTCTAAATCTTATGGAAATATTATTCCTTTATTGTCTAGTGAAAAACAACTAAAGAAATCTATTGCTAAGATTATTACAAACTCTCTAGAACCAGGAGATCCAAAAGATCATTCAAATTGCACAGTTTTTGCTCTATATAAATATTTTGCTTCAAAGCAAATGATTGAAGAGCTTAAGGATGATTATATAAATGGTATTGGCTGGGGAGATGCTAAAAATAAACTGTTTGAAATTGTAAACAAGGATATAGAGCCTGTAAGAAACAGATACGAAGAGTTACTTAATGATAAAGATTTAATTAATGATCTTCTCAGCGATGGAGCAAAAAAAGTAAGGCCTATAGCCAAGGAAATGATTGATTCAATTAGAATTTCAATAGGCATTAATAAAATTTCTTAATGAAGTCATCTGGTTCATCATGGCTTAAATTCGGCTTATTTACTGTTGGTCTAGGCCAATCATTTGTTTTTGTTATTGTTCCTCCACTAGCAAGAGATTTAGGCTTAACAGAAGTTCAAACCTCACTTGTATTTGCTTTCTCAGCAATAGCATGGGCTTTAACAAGTGCTGCATGGGGAAGGGCAAGTGATAAATACGGTAGGCGTAATATCGCAGTCCTTGGTCTTGTAGGCTATTCAGCATCACTTATAGCAATGATTACACCTTTATTTTTAGTTGAAAAAAACCTACTTGATATTGTTTTTTTATTTCCGTTATTAGTATTTGGAAGAATGCTAAATGGTTTGATAGGTTCAGCAACAAGACCTGCAGCATTTGCTTATGTAGCAGACACATCAACAAGAGATAGAAGAACTGTAAAATTTGCTAGATTAGAGTCGAGTTTTCTTGTTGGAACAGTTGCGGGACCGCTGATTGGAGGATTTTTAATATTAATTACTAAAGAGACCCCATTTTATGTATTTAGTATCCTAGCTCTAATATCTTCTGTTGGTATTTATAGAAATGTAGAAAACACATCTAAAGATAGAGATACAGGCGAAAGTACAGAAAAAATTTCTTGGAAATCAAATACTGTTTGGCCATTCTTATTGTTAGCATCAATTTCTAGTTTATGCCTTGCTTCATTGATTCAAACAATAGGGTTTTATCTATTTGATGTATTTCCAGACGTTGATGATTTACCAATTATTATAAGTATGACTTTTGCTCTTTTATCTATTTCTACAATAGTCAGTCAATATCTCTTTACAGATTCATTTCCTCTATCAAATAATAAACTATTGATATTCGGTATTTTTTTACTATTATTTTCATACCTGACAATGGCTTTATTTCAAAAAATTTCAATATATTACCTATCAATAATAATAAACGGTTTCGGTGGTGGTATGTTAAGACCAGCCATTTCCTCTTCCTTATCATTATCGCAAACTCCTGAAAATCAAGGCTCTGCAGCAGGATATTTGGGGTCTGTATACCCGATAGGACATATATTAACTCCATTAATAGCTATGCCTATCTATGCAATCAATCCATCATATTTATATTATTTCTCATCTATGCTGTGCCTAATCTGTTTTATATTTATAATAAGTCATCCTATTTTTAGGAAAGAATCTACAATATGAAAAAAAGTTTATTAATAATTAATCTTGGTACTCCTGACAGTCCATCATATTTTGATGTATTTAAATATCTAAGAGAGTTCCTGTCAGATGAGAAAGTTTTGAATATAAACCCTGTATTAAGATTTTTTCTTGTTAATTTTATTATCTGCCCGTTTAGGTCTTTTAGTTCATCAAAAATCTATAAAAAAGTTTGGCATAAAGACTACGGATCCCCTTTATTACATAATACGAAAGAACTTACTAAGCTTCTGTCTGTAAAATTACCCCATGTTGATGTGCAATTTGCAATGCGTTATCAATCGCCATCTATTTCATCTGTTATTGATAGTATGCTTGAGCAAAATCCAGATGAATTAATTGTCTTACCATTATTCCCTCATTACGCAGCTGCAACAACCGGGTCTGTTTATAAAGAAGTATCAAGGTGTTTGGCTGATAAGTGGGTAGTACCAAAAATTACTTTTATCAATCAATTTTATGATAATAAGTCTTTTATTGATGCTTGGATAACAAAGGCTGCTAAATTTGATGTTCATTCTTACGATAAAGTTATTTTTAGCTACCATGGCGTACCTAATAGCCACGTTGATAATGTTTATCCAGATTCACTATGTAGCGATAATAATTGTGAGCTAGGTATAACAGAGGCTAATAAATTTTGCTATAAAGCTACTGTATATGAGACCACTAAGCTTATAGCAGATAGATTAAATTTAGATAGTTCTCAATATATAGTGTCTTTTCAATCTAGATTAACAAACAAATGGTTAGATCCTTTTACTGATGATGTTTTAGAAAAATTACCAACTCAAAATCATAAAAAAGTTTTAGTTTTTTCACCTGCATTTACAGCTGACTGTCTTGAAACAATTATAGAAATTGGAGATGAGTACCAAGAGCTATTCGTTGAAGCGGGTGGAGAAACTCTTGATTACGTTCCTTCTCTTAATTATTCTGATGAATGGGTTGATTCTATTATCAATATTACAAAATTGGATAAAGAAGATGTTTAAAGATGATTTATTAAAAGATAAAAATATATTAGTCACAGGTGGAGGAACAGGACTTGGTAAAGAGATGGCCTCTCATTATGCAAAACATGGAGCAAATATATTTATATGCGGAAGACGTGAGAATGTTCTTAAAGAAACTGCCAATGAGATCACAGATAAATATGGTACTTCAGTGTCATATGAAACATTAGATATCAGAGCTGCACAAGATGTTGATGATTATATTGATAGAATTTTTCAAAAGAGTCCTCTTGATGGTTTGGTAAATAACGCAGCCGGTAATTTTATTTCTCCTACAAAAGATCTATCAGCAAAAGGTTTTGATGCAATTGCAAATATCGTTTTTCATGGAACTTTTTATATGACTCATTCTGTAGGAAAAAGATGGATTGAAAGTGGTCATAAAGGCTCAATAATATCTATCTTAGCTACATGGGTATGGACCGGCTCGCCTTATGTGGTGCCATCGGCAATGTCTAAGTCAGGACTAAATGCAATGACTCAATCACTTGCTGCAGAGTGGGGCAAATATGGAATTAAGGTTAATGCTATAGCTCCAGGACCATTTCCAACAAAAGGAGCATGGGATAGGCTTAATCCAGGAGGTGATAATGATTCTGGATATATGGCTGATATTCCTTTGGGTAGAGTTGGCGAAATGTCTGAATTGCAAAATCTAGCAACTTTTTTGATGGCTGATGGTTGTGATTACCTCACAGGTCAGACCATAGCTATTGATGGTGCACAATATTTAACTGGGGGAGGAACCTTTTCTAAACTTGATAATCTAAGTGAAGAAGATTGGGAACAGATGAGAGCTATGATAAGGTCTTCTAATAACAAAGATAAAGCAGATAGAAACTAGTAGGGGTTAATATGGAAAATACAATAACAGAAATGCAAAGAGTTCTTGAATCTCAAAAGAACCATTTTATCAAGGAAGGTTCACCATCAATTGAATTAAGGGTTGATAGGTTAAATCGTTTGAAATCATTAATAATGGATAATAGATATGATTTAGTTGATGCATTGAATGAGGATTATGGAAACAGATCAAAAAATACATCAATAATGACAGATGCCTATAGCATTATTCCTGATATTAACAATGCCATTAAAAATATTAAGCAATGGACGAGGCCCAAAAAAAGATCGTCTAATTTTCCCTTTGGTCTTTTTGGTGCTAAATCTTATGTAAGGCATGAACCATTAGGGACTGTTGGCATGATTTCTCCATGGAACTTTCCTGTTAATCTTACTTTTAAGCCACTTGCAGCTATATTTGCAGCCGGCAATCAGGTTATGCATAAACCAAGTGAGCTTACACCTTTAACAGCATCATTAATAAAAGAGTTATGTGATAAATCCTATGATGAAAATGAATTTGCTACTTTTTTAGGTGGACCTGAGGTTGGTGAGGCTTTTACAAAACTACATTTTGATCATCTTTTATATACAGGATCTGGCAATATTGGTAAACATGTTATGCAGTCAGCATCACAAAATTTAGTTCCTGTTACTCTTGAGTTGGGTGGAAAATCACCTGTAGTTATTGGTAAATCAGCAGATATGAAAGTTTCTGCTAAAAGAATTATGTTTGGTAAAACTTTAAATGCAGGTCAAATTTGTCTAGCACCTGATTATGTTATTGTGCATAAAGATAAAAAGGAAGAATTTATCTCAGAAGTTGAGAATGCTGTTAAAGATTTTTATCCGTCTATCAAGGATAATGATGATTATTCTTCTATCATCAATGAACGTCACTTTAATAGAATTAATTCCTTAATCCAGGATGCAAAAGAGAAGGGTGCTCATATTAATGAAATCAACCCGTCAAATGAAGATTTCTCACAACAACAATTTTATAAAATACCTCCAACTATAGTTACAGATACTTCAGATGATATGAAAATAATGAATGAGGAAATATTTGGTCCTGTTCTTCCTGTAATAGGATTCGATGATTTAGATGAAGCTTTGTCTACTATTAATTCAAAGGATAGACCTTTAGGTCTATATTATTTTGGTACCGATAAATCTGAAGAATCTCAAATTATGAATAAAACTTCATCAGGTGGCGTTACTATCAATAATGTAGTTGGCCACATTCAGCAAAAAGATCTCCCTTTTGGTGGAGTTGGACCCTCAGGAATGGGAAGGTATCAATCCTATGATGGTTTTAAAAATTTCTCAAACCCTAGAGCATTTTATAAAGATGTTGGCTTTAAATTTGATAAATTATTTGATGGCATCAGACCTCCTTATACAAAAAGTATTGAAAGTCTTTTGAAAAGTCTATTAAAGTAATTTTGTGTTCAAACTTCCTCTTAGATTAGCGTTTAAGTATTTTAAATCTAATAAAGGTGGAGTATTTTCGTTTACATCATTTTTAGCTATTACTGGACTTACTATAGGTGTTTCTAGCCTAATCATAGTAATGTCTGTTATGAACGGTTTTGAAAAAGAGCTTCAAGATAGGATTCTTGGTGTTGTGCCTCATGCAGTAATTTTTTCAGATGAACCAATCAACAATTATGAGAGTCTTATTGATCAATTAAAATTAGCTGATGGAGTTGAGGAGGCTGTCCCTTATATTTCATTTCAAGCATTAATTACCTTTAACTCTATAAGCAAGGGAGTTTCTGTTAATGGCATTGATGTAGATTATGAGGATAGAGTTTCAATACTTCCTGATTATATGCTTTATGGTTCTTTAGAAGATTTAAATAAAGATAATTCAATTGTAATAGGATCATGGCTTGCATCTTATCTTGGAATATTTGTAGGTGATTCAATTACTATTACAACCTCAGACATTAAAAGTTCAATCATTGGCTCATACCCAAGATCTATAAATTTACAGGTTGTAGGTATTTTTGAACTCAGAGCTGAAATCGATCAGTCTTTGGTATTGATATCTCATGAGCTTGCTCAAAAATTTAAATCACTAAATGATGAGACTCTGTCAATTAGACTAAAAACATCAAATCTATTTCTTGCGGATCAAATAGCTTATTTAGCAATACCAGACAATACTGGTTTGATGTCGTCATCATGGAAAGAGACACATGGCACTTTATTTGAGGCAATTCAATTTGAGAAGTTATTAATCAGCTTAATGTTATTTTTAATAGTAGCAGTAGCTTCGATACTTGTTTTATCAACAATAGTTATGACTGTTAAATCCAAAGAGAGAGAAGTCGGTATATTAAAAACTATTGGCGCTAACAATCATCAGCTTGTAATGATTTTTTTCTTTCAAGGCTTAATGGTTAGTTTTATTGGATTGTTGATGGGTTTATTGCTGGGTTTAATAGTTACTTTTAACATAAATAATTTTATTACTTTTTTGGAAGGTGTGATGGGAAGAAACTTATTAGAAGCCTACTTCATAAATTATTTTCCGTATTATATTGATTACGAGCAAATTGGTTTTATATGCTTGATATCACTTATTTTTAGTTTATTAGCATCTTTATTTCCTGCACTGCGAGTAACAAAGCTAAACCCAATAGAAATTCTTAGACATGAATAAGATAAGCTGCATAAACGTTTCAAAAACTTTTTTTATTGAAAATAATAGTATTAAGGTTTTAGATAATATCAGTCTGTCTATACAAAAAGGAGAACTTGTCGCTATTTCAGGGCAGTCAGGTGCTGGAAAGTCTACACTTCTTCACATAATGGCTTCATTAGATACAGCTTCTTCTGGCAAGATTATTTACGATGATAATCCTATTGAAAATAATACAAATGCAACACTAAGTAATATCCGCCTTAATAATTTTGGTTTTGTTTATCAATTTCATCACTTATTGGAAGATCTTACAGTCCTTGAAAATATTATGATTCCTGCTCAACTAGCAAACAACGATAATCACATGAATGCATACGATATTATCGAAGAAGTTGGTCTTTCATCTAGAATAAATCATTTACCTTGGAAACTGTCTGGCGGTGAAAAACAAAGAGTCGCTATAGCAAGAGCTTTAATAAACAATCCTGATTTCATTTTCTTGGATGAGCCAACAGGCAACTTAGATGATGAGAATGCTTTAATTATTCAAAATTTATTATTAGATGTTTCTAAAAGAAATAATATTGCTTTAGTGACAGCTACTCATGATAATACCTTTATAAAAAGTTTTGATAAGATTTATTATTTAAAAGACTTTAAATTAATAGAGGCCTAAATGACTGAATTTATAATAGCTGGTGGACCATTTATGTGGCCATTGTTAGCTTGCAGTATTCTAATTATCACTATTTCTATAGAGAGGGTGTGGTTTCTTCAAAATAGGCTTGTATCCCCTAAAGGTTTAACCAATCAAATTGTAAATCTTTATAACAAAGGATTAATAAATAACAAACAAGCTGATGAGATATCTGAATTATCTTCTCTTGGTTTTTTATTAATTTCATGCCTTCAATATAAAGACCTACCTAGAGAAAATTTAGAATCTAAGATTGAGGAAAAAGCTATAGAAGTTAAGTTTTTTCTTGAACGTAATCTAAATATGCTGGGAACAATTGCAACAATAAGTCCACTTCTTGGATTGCTTGGAACAGTAATAGGAATGATTACAGCATTTACAGGACTTAGTGAAGTTACAGGAGCTAATCCTGACGCCCTCGCTGCAGGTATTTCTCAAGCTTTAATTACAACAGCTTTTGGATTATTTATAGCGGTACCTGGCTTAGTTTTGCATAAATATTTTGAGCAAAAAGTCTCATTTTTATTAATTACACTTCAGATTGAAGTATCTCGATTTATTGATGTAATAAATAAATGAAGTTTATAAACAATCAAAAATCTTCTTTTTCAATAGAAATAACTCCTTTGATAGATATCGTTTTTTTATTAGTTATATTTTTTGTGGTTACTTCGAAGGTGGGAGATTCTCAATTTCTTTCATTAGATCTTCCTAAAACTGAATCTTTTGAGTATAGCGTTGTCGAATCTATGAATGAAATATCTGTAATAGCTGATGGAAGTGTCTATATAAATGACGTTATCTACAACATAAATGATGTTAAGGAGATAGAACAAGCAATTTTTGAGTTAAATAATTCTGATAATTCAATTATTTTAAGTGCTGAAGCTGCCTCTCTTCATATCTGGATTGTAGGTATAATGGATATTCTTAATAAAAATGGGTTTAATGAGGTTCAGATAAGAACTATAGAAAAATGAAATCAGGTAGTTTAAGAAGAATATTAGGCTACACCTATAGATATAGGTGGTCATTTTTAATCAGTGTTTTTGGTTTTATTGCATTTGCAGCTGCTGATATTGCAGCAGTTGAGTGGATAAGAAGAATAATAAGCTACATAGATTCAAATGACGAAAGCCTGAATACTCTTCTAGCAATGTCTTTAATATTTATTGCTATAGGAAGGGGTTTTGGTTTTTTTATTGGTAACTATTTTATGTCGCGTGTTGGTTTTGGAATAGTTCATGATTTAAGAGCTGAATTATTCCAAAAACTTCACGATCTTCCTAAATCCTATTTTGACGCCAATCAATCTGGCCAACTGATAAATAGAATTACATTTACCACAACACAGGTTTCTGGAGCAGCTTCTAATGCTGTAAAAACATTTGTTAGAGAGGGTTTTTTATTAGTTGGTTTATTTGTATACCTGTCTATATTAAATTTTAAATTAACACTGCTTTTAGTAGGAACAGCACCGCTAATAGCAGTTATAGTGTATGTAGCTGGCAAGAGACTTAAAAAACTAGCTACTAAAATCCAAACAGCCATGGGTGATGTTACTCATATTGCATCTGAGGCTGTTGACGGTCACGTAGAAATAAAAAGTTTTAATGCAGAAGATTATGAAAATAATAGATTTTTTAAAGCCAATACTTCTAATAAAAATCAGAATTTAAAATTAGAAGCTACAGGAAATCTTGCAACCCCAATAATACAAATTCTTGTTTCAATTTCATTATCACTAGTGGCATATTTTGCATTAGGTTCTCAGCTTGGTATAACACTTGATGCTCAAACTTTTGTTGCATTTTTTACTGCAGCAGGTCTGATGGCAAAACCAATTAGGCAGCTATCTAATATAAATATCATTGTTCAAAAAGGTTTGGCTGCAGCTAATGAAATATTTGATCAGCTAGATCAACAGGATGAAAATAATTCTGGAGATATAGATGCACCAATTTCTGGTGATATTGATTTTAATAATGTTTCATTTTCATATAATACTGGCGGTTTAATTATTGATAATATTTCCTTTTCAATAGCTAAAAATGAAACTATCGCAATAGTTGGTAAATCAGGTTCTGGTAAATCAACTATTGCTAATTTAATACCACGCTTCTACAACCACACATCTGGTGATATTTTGATAGATGGTATTTCTGTTAATGACTATTCATTGAAACATCTTAGATCTTCTATTTCTATAGTTAACCAATCTCCTTCACTATTTAACGATACAATTGCAAAAAATATTGCTTACGGTGATGATGAAATAGATGTTGAGAAGCTTAAAGAATCTGCAAATCAAGCAGGCTGCACGGAATTTATTGAAAGTCTTCCTGAGGGCTTTGAGTCTGAAATTGGTGATGATGGGGTTCTTTTATCAGGAGGTCAAAGGCAAAGGTTGGCTATTGCTAGAGCATTTTATAAAGACTCACCAATCATCATACTAGATGAAGCCACATCCTCTTTAGATACTGAATCGGAACTCATTGTTCAAGAGGCTCTTGAGAAATTAATCACAAATAGAACAACTATTGTTATAGCTCATAGACTATCAACTATTGAGAATGCATCAAGGATAATTGTTCTTGATAACGGTGTTATTTCTGAAACGGGCACTCATGCTGAATTATTAAATAACGATGGCATTTATCAATCCCTCTATAAAAATAAATTTGAGGATTCACCAAAAGAAAAATTAAAAACCTCTAAATCAACACAACTTTATATACCAGAATTTGAAGATGAATATAATTCAAGTCTTGTTGTAGATAGCTGGTATAAAAAAAGTTTATGGTTATATTTACTTTTGCCTTTCTCTTTAATATTTTCTTATATAACGAACAGAAGAAGAAGAAAGTTTGTTAAATCAAAAAAACTCAGTCATAAAACCTCAATACCCCTTATCGTTGTTGGCAACTTAACGATTGGTGGCACAGGTAAGACGCCATTAGTTGCATATATTGCTTCTGAGCTCGCTAAGAAGGGCTATAAGCCCGGGCTAGTTAGCAGAGGCTATGGTGGTAAGTTTAGAGAAACTCTTCATGTAACATCTGACACACCTGTTAGGCAAACTGGTGATGAGGCTCAAATATTATCTAAATTGAACCTACCATTTTACATAGACAAAAATAGAGTAAGAGCAGTGAAAACATTAGAAGAAAATCACGATTGTGATGTGATCATATCAGATGATGGTTTACAACATTATAATATGAATAGAGACATTGAAATTGTTGTTATAGATGGTAAGAGACGCTTTGGAAATAACTTAACATTTCCAGCAGGCCCATTAAGGGAAACGAAAACAAGACTAAATAGTGTTGATTTTATTGTTAATAATTCAGGTCCAACTCAAGAAAATGAATATTTAATGAATGTTAGCCCTGCTAAGTTTGTTCATTTAAAATCTGGTAAATCATACCCTATAAAAAAATGGCCTATGCACAAACAGGTTCATGCAGTAGCTGGTCTTGGTAATCCTGGTAGATTTTTCGATCTTCTAGCCAGACTTGGATTTGAGATTATTAGACATCCTTTTCCAGATCACCATAATTTTGATGAATCAGATATATTTTATCTAGATCATTTACCTATAATAATGACTGAGAAGGATGCATCTAAATGTAGACAATTCGACAATAATAAAATTTGGTATTTAACTATTGAAGCTGATGTATCTGATAGATTTATTGAAGAGCTGGTTACAAAATTAAAATCTTTAAATTAAATGAATAGTAATTTTGCAATTCTTATTCCCGCAAGAATTGGCTCAACAAGATTAAAGAATAAACCACTAATAGATATTAAGGGCATGTCCCTAATTGAAAGAGTTTTTAAAAATTCAATAACAATCACAGAGAATACTTACATCGCAACTGATTCTCAGAAAGTTTTAAGACATGTCCAATCCTTTTCAACAAATATTGTTATGACCAGTGATGCACATATTTCAGGAACTGATAGGGTATTTGAAGCTGCTGAAAATCTTAAAATAAACGATGATACTCTTATAATAAATTTACAAGGTGATGAGCCTTTCATGCCTAAGGATTTAGTAATTCAGCTTGTAGAAGATTTTAACAATAACTCATGTGATGTTATAAGTGCATGTCATCCAATAAATAACTCAGATGACTTAAAAAACCCTAATTGCGTTAAAGTTCATTGTGACTCAAACAATTATGCAAAATCTTTTCAAAGAACATTAAATAGCAATGAATTATCTATGAGACACATAGGAATTTATGGATATAGAATGAAAACTTTAAGAAAATTGGTAAATCTAAAACCAACAAAAAACGAATTATTTCATAAACTAGAACAGTTAAGATTTATGGAGAATAATTATTCAATTTATATGACCCAATATAAAAATGAAATTCCCTCTGGCATCGATACTCAAGAAGATGTTGATCAAGCTATTAATTATTTGCTGACTAATGAAAATTGAAGAAAATGCATTGATTGATAACTCTCTTGGTATTCAATCAAGGTGTAAGCTTTTAGTTAAGTTACATAATATCGAAGACCTAAATAAAATTCACGATTTAATTAAATCTAATAAAAAATACTTTATTCACGGAGAGGGAACCAACATAGTTCCTCCATCCTATTATGATGGTCTGGTTTTAAAAGCAGATTTTAACCATATTAATCTTAATAAAAACATCTTAAATGTAGGCTCAGCATACAATTGGACAGAGCTTGTTAAATTCTGTATCAAAAATGACATCAATGGTTTTGAAAACCTAATTGATATACCAGGAAGCGTTGGTGCAAGTCCTGTTCAAAATATTGGTGCTTATGGTGCTGATGTTTCAAGTTTGATAGAAAGCATAGATTGTTTTTGCTTGAAAACATTTAAGCAAATCAATCTTAATAATAAAGATTGTAAATTTTCATACAGAGACTCTATTCTAAAAAACTCACATTATCTTATTTATAACCTCAACTTTAAATCTAATCTTAAAGAAAATATCAATTCTGACTATGCATCAATACAAAAATACATGTATGACAATTCTTTCAATACAGATAATTTAAATAAACAAGATATTTCAACGATAATATCTAAAGTCAGAGCAAAAGCTTTACCTAATCCAGATCATATTTTTAATGCTGGAAGTTTTTTTAAAAATCCTATTATTCATAAAAACCAAATTAATTTTGATTATTTTAGTGAAGATAAATTAATAATTTGGGACTACTCTGATACTTTAGTTAAAGTTGGTGCTGCAAGGTTGATTGAGCTAATACAACATCAATTATCGTTGCCTAAAAATGTCTCAATTTATAAAAATCATTCATTAGTTTTGATAACCAACGGAAAGGCAACTCAACAAGAGGTCTTAAATTTTGCTTCTCATATAAATGAGATAGTTTACAAAACCTTCAACATATCCCTCGAAATAGAACCAAATATTATTAATTAATCATGTTTATCTGGTCATCTATTGCACATCTTATTGCTCTTACAAGTCCCGGCCCAGATACAGCTATTATTATCAGGCAGGTTAATCTTCATGGAAGAAGGGCAGGTATATATGCAGCATTTGGAATAGGTTTTGGAATTTATGCACATTGCCTTTTGGCAATCAATGGAATTTCACTTTTTATTATTACAAATGATTTATATAAACTAATTGTAAGCTTAATAGGCAGTATTTATATTTTCTACTTAGGTTTTATGATGGCTTTTTCTTCTAATAACCTCAAAGATAATGATCAAGCTGCTTCTTCATCATTTTACGGAAGTTTCACGTCTGGATTAATAACAAATATATTTAATATTAAAGCTTTTATTTTTTTTGTTTCTCTTTTTTCTATACTTATTGATTCAATAGATGGATTATTTTTTTATATTTATCCTATATATTTTTCAATAACCTCCGCTTTGTGGTTTATGTTTTTGAGTTATTTGTTAACAAGCTCTAGTACATTTAATATTGAAAGAAATAATCTAATAAATAAACTAATGGCATTAATATTATGCTCTATTGGACTTTTTATTTTTATAAAATCAATCTATGAGTATTTCTAAAATAGTTAATAATATAAAAATTAATGATTCAGGTTTTCCACCTGTCCATCTTTGGAATCCTGAGTTGTGCGAAGGTCAAGAAATATCAATTGATAGAGAGGGTGATTGGTATTACAACAACTCTCCTATAAAAAATATAAAATTGGTGAAGCTTTTTAGTTCAGTCCTAAGAAATGATGAAGGATTATATTTCTTAATCACTCCACATGAAAAAGTACCTGTATCTGTTGATCTGGCCCCATATGTTATTACTGACTTTGATCTTAGTGATGATATTATTACTCTCCATACTAATCTTGATTACTCATTTGCATTAGATAATAAGAATTCGACAAGACTAATAAATTATGAAAATACTATCATTCCATTAGTACACGTTAGAAACTCTATAGAAGGGTTTTTTAATAGAGCAACCTATTATAAATTAGTTGATATCGCACTTAAGGAAAATATAATTGTTGATAATGTTCTTCATATTAGAAGTGGAACCAATCATTACCCTCTAGGAACAATTGCATAAAAAAATTACATTACCATCTAAAATTTGCTCATTTTGCCAGAAAGAATTTAAATGGAGAAAAAAATGGGAGAGGGACTGGGATAATATTAAATACTGCAGTGAGAGATGTAAAAGATCTAAGAACTTAAAGATTCATCAATCCACTCATTAATATAAGCTTCCAAGATATCTAAAGGAAGAGAGCCTCTTTTTAAAACTTCGTGATGAAAGTCCTTAATATCATATTTATCACCTAATTCTTTTTCAGCTTTATTTCGTAATTCAAGAATTTTTAGCTGTCCAATTTTATATGCTAAAGCTTGACCTGGCCAAGCAATATATCTGTCCACTTCATTTTCTATATCAAGTTTAGATTTAGCAGTATTTTCTATGAAAAGATCTATGGCATCTTGTCTGGACCAATTCTTATAATGCATGCCAGTATCAACAACAAGTCTAATAGCTCTCCACATATCATAAGTCAGTTGCCCAAACTTATCGTATGGATCATCATATAAATCCATAAACTCACCAAGTTCTTCACTATAAAGACCCCAACCTTCAACAAAGGCTGTAAAGCTTTGATATTTTCTAAATGTTGGAACATTTTCTAGTTCTTGAGCAATAGATATTTGAAAATGATGACCAGGAACTGCTTCATGAACGGTTAATACTGGAATTTCATATTTAGGTCTTGATTCGGGTTTGTATAAATTAGCATAAAAATAACCAGGTCTACCCTTAGCTGGAGAGTTATAATAGGCAGTAGTTGTATAGGGTGCTGATTCTGCTGGTATTGGTATAACTCCATATGGTGCTCTTGGAAATACTTTAAATATTTTTGGTAAAAGAGGATCAATTGATTTAGCCATAATCAAATACGCGTTCAATAGATCTTCAGGATTATCGTAATAAAATCTTGGGCTAGTCCTTAAATAATTTAAAAATGATTTAAAGTCTCCATCCCATTGAAGATCTTCAATAATTTGTTCCATCTCTGCTCTTATTCTCTTAACCTCTCTTAATCCAATATCGTGAATTTCATTTGGCGTTAAATTGGTTGTTGTATGGTACCTTGCTGAATATTCATACCATTTGTCTCCCATTGGGACACCATTAAGACCAATAGTTGATCTAGAATTTGGTAAATAGATATTTTTTAAGAAATTATTGAGATCCATGTAAGCTGGCAGAATTTTTAACTCAACTAAAACTTTAGCTCTTTCAATTAAGTCTTCTTTTTCGCCCTTATCAAACAAAGATTCATTGGCTGAAATAAAAATTTTAAGATAAGGGTTATCATCAATATTAGAATTCAATATATTATCTATTTGAGCAATAACTTGCTCTGTTACAAGTTTTGGTTGGGTGTAATTATTTGATAAACCTTCTTCTAAATTGATCCTTGTATTAACAATATTTATAGCATACTTAGATAATCTTATTAACCAATCTTCATAATCTTGTTTTGTTTCATAAACAAGACGGTCTCCTGTCTCGTAATAACTCTGAACCCCGCCTCTTTGATTTAAACTCATATAATAAGAGGGATACTCTGAAGCCTCTAATGCATTTTCTAGACTTATTTTTTTTAACTGATAATTTAACTTATTTTGACGATTAAGCTCCTCGAAGTTAAAGGAATTTAATTGAAGTAAGTTATTATAAAGATCATCCCTTTTTTTAATAAAAGTTTCTTTAGTATTTGATGTTATATTTTGATTAAATTCTTTATTGCCCAAAAGTGATGCAAATATCGGGTTATCTTCAAGCTCTTGTGTCCACTGGTCAGCAAGATATTTCTCAAATAAAATATCTTGATTAACAATTTGTTCTTGGGATTCTTTGTTAATATCAAGATCTAAATCAGTTTGACATCCAGCAATGAAAAGAAAAGATAGTATTGTCAGCTGTATTTTATTTAACTTATAAAACATTACATGTTCGGATAATTTGGTCCACCAGGTCCTTCAGGACTAACCCAGTTTATATTTTGAGAAGGATCCTTTATGTCACAAGTTTTACAATGAACACAGTTTTGAGCGTTTATAACAAATTTCTTTTCGTTATCTTTTTCAACTACCTCATAAACTCCTGCAGGACAATATCTCTGCGCAGGCTCATCATATAATGGCAAGTTTACGCTAATAGGTATTGATGGATCTTTAAGTTGGAGATGACAGGGCTGATCTTCCTCATGATTAGTGTTTGATAAATAGACAGATGAGAGTTTATCAAATGAAATCACTCCATCGGGTTTTGGGTAATTAATTTTGGGCATTTCATCTGCTTTTTTTAGGCACGCATAATCAGGTGTTGGATGATTCATTGTAAAGGGTAGATTACCTCTAAATATGAATTGATCTATTACATTTAATGCTGCTCCAATAAGAGCGCCAAATTTATGAAAAATAGGGCCAAAATTTCTTGATTTATACAATTCCTTATAGAGCCATGAATCTTGTATCTTTGTATCATATGAAATTCCAGTTGAAATATCATTATTAAGATTCTGATATATATGTTCTCCTGCAATAAGACCAGATTTCATTGCTGTATGAGAGCCTTTAATTTTTGAAAAATTAAGAGTGCCAGCATTATCACCTATTAATAAACCTCCAGGAAATTCCATTTTTGGGAGAGATTGAAGACCTCCTTTAATTAAGGCACGGGCTCCATATGATCTTCTCTCAGCACCTTCAAGATATTTTTTAATAGAAGGGTGGGTCTTCCATTTTTGAAATTCATCAAATGGGCTTAGGTGAGGATTTTTATAGTCAAGAGGAACTACATATCCAATATATGCTTCTTTATTTTCTCCATGATAAAAATATGAACCAGAAGGCGTATCTATTGAAGTAGGCCATCCGTTTGTATGAATTACTAATCCTTCTTCATGAAGATCATCTTGAAGCTTCCATACTTCCTTAAAACCAATACCATAATGTTGTGGATCTTTGTCTTTAGCTAGATCGAATTTCTCTATAATCTCTTTACCCAAATGACCTCTACAACCTTCTCCTAAAATAGTATATTTTGCTCTTATTTCTATACCGGGTTCATTACCAGGTTTTACTTCACCATTAGCACCTATACCCATGTCTCCGGTTTGCACTCCAACAACTTTATCGTCTTCATAAATTAATTTACTAGCTGGGAATCCTGGGAATATTTCTACACCAAGATTTTCAGCTTGCTCAGCAAGCCATCTACATAAGTTGCCAAGGCTAATTACATAATTACCATGATTATTCATTGTTGGCATAATGAATGCTGGAACTGGAAAACTTATTTTTTCTAAAAGATATAAAAGTTTATCTTTCTTAACAGGTACATTTAGTGGAGCATTTAAATCTTTCCAATTAGGTATTAATTCATCAAGTGCAGTTGTTTGAAAAACATTTCCTGACAATATATGAGCACCTACTTCAGAACCTTTTTCTAGCAAGCATATAGAATAGTCTGTCCCATTTTCTTGATTCAATTGAGCAAATTTAATAGCTGTTGATAAACCAGATGGTCCGCCGCCTACCACAACTACATCATACTCCATAGTTTCTCTTTCCATATCTAACCTCTATTATTGTTGTAAAATGCACAAAAGGAATTACAATTGTGCAGTATTTATGATTATAACTATCATTTATAATCTTAAACATACTATTTTAAAAAATTTATATATAAAACCTTATGAAAATATTAGTACCGTTAAAGAGGGTTGTTGATTACAACGTCAAAGTTAGACCGTTACCTGATAACTCCAATGTTGATTTAAATAATGCAAAAATGTCAGTCAATCCTTTTTGTGAAATAGCTCTTGAAGAAGCTGTGCGTATAAAAGAAGCTGGTAATGCTGAAGAAGTGATAGCTGTAACAGTTGGTAAAACTGAATCTCAAGAACAATTGAGAACTGCTCTAGCTTTAGGAGCAGATAGAGCTATATTAATTGAATCCGACTTATTACTTGAACCTCTAGCTATATCAAAAGTTTTAGCCAAAGTTGTTGAACAAGAATCACCAGACTTAATTATATTAGGCAAACAGGCCATTGATGGTGATAACAACCAAACGGGTCAGATGTTAGCATCGATGCTTGATTATCCTCAAGCCACTAATGCTTCTGAAGTTAATTTAGAGGGTGATAAAGTTAAGGTTACAAGAGAGATAGACGGCGGCCTTCAAACCTTACAACTAAATAAGCCAGCTATTGTTACAACCGATCTAAGATTAAATGAACCAAGATATGCATCGCTTCCAAATATAATGAAGGCTAAGAAGAAAGAATTAACAGTAATAAATGTTTCTGATCTTGGTATTGATGTTAACCCAAGAACAGAATTACTTTCAGTTGAATTACCACCATCAAGAGATGCGGGAATTATTGTTGAAAGTGTAGATGAATTGGTTGAGAAACTTAAAAACGAAGCAAAGGTGATCACATGAGTATATTAGTTATTGCAGAACATGATAATTCTTCTTTGAAGGGAGCTACTTTAAATACTGTAACAGCAGCTACTTGTCTTAATGGTGAAGTAACACTTTTAGTTGCTGGTTCAAATATATCAACCGTTCTAGATGAAGCAAAAAAAATCTCAGGAATATCAAATATTATTTCTTGTGATGATGAGCTTTATAAGAACTTTTTAGCTGAAGATCTTACAAATTTAGTTATCAGTATTGCAGATGCTTATTCTTATATACTTACTCCAGCTACAACCTTTGGTAAAAACTTACTTCCTAGAGTATCTGCTAAATTAGATGTACAACAAATTTCAGATATTATCTCTGTAGAATCTGAGGACACATTTAAAAGACCTATATATGCTGGTAGTTGCATTGCTACAGTTAAATCAAATGATTCAAAAAAATTAATTACCGTAAGGTCAACTGCATTTGATGCTGCGCCGATGGATAATACAGATGTATCAGTTGAATCCATAGATTCTGTAATCGGAACAAACATCAGCGAATTCGTAGGAGAGGAGATAGCTAAAAGTGATAGACCTGAATTAACTGCAGCAAACATAGTTGTTTCAGGTGGAAGAGGTATGCAATCTGGAGATAACTTCCATCTTCTGGATTCAATTGCAGATAAATTAGGTGCTGCTGTTGGAGCTTCAAGAGCAGCTGTTGATGCTGGTTTTGTTCCCAATGATTATCAAGTTGGTCAAACTGGTAAAATTGTTGCTCCTGATTTATATATAGCAGTAGGAATTTCTGGTGCCATTCAACATTTAGCTGGGATGAAAGATTCAAAAGTCATTGTAGCCATCAACAAAGATGAAGATGCACCAATTTTCCAAGTTGCAGATTATGGTTTAGTAGCTGACTTATTTGAAGCATTGCCAGCTTTAAATGCTCAGTTATAATAAAAATAAAATTTACTAAATTATAATTAATAAACTTGTTTTAATATTCTTAACCTTTACTGCAAATTTATTTGCCTTAAATGGTTATTTCGAGATTGAATTCTCTGCTACTGATAAAGATTGGAATTTTATTCCTGAGGTAGTTAATTCATTTGATTATAGCGATATTTCATCTTTTGAGTTTCTTGTTATTGAGGGTAATGTTGGTTTAAAAGTCAGAAAAAGCGATTTCTTTTTAAATCTTGAAAGACCAGTTCAACCAAAGTCATTAGCGCTTAATACTCAATCAGATTATTTCGAATTAATGTATGTGCTTTCTGAGAGTCATGCAATTTCTATCTCTTATAAAGATCAGGTAGCAGAAACTCAAAAAATTCAATGTTATACATTCTCTTCATTAACCATAGGCTTTTGCGATGAAGCACTTCTAACGATATCAAACACCAAAAGTAAATATGACGTTCTTGGAGATGATAATTTGTTAATGATTGATGCTCAAAATACAGAATATATGATTCATTACACCAGAGCACAAAAAACTTTTGCGTTTGATGAATACATTATATATCTTGGGATGAGTGAAAATTCTTTTAATTGGATATCTCCAATAGAAGAGCTGCAGACCGGCTTTATTGCAAATTTGTCTTATAATGGATCTAGAATTGGTGATCTTGTCTCAAATGAAATAAGAAGACTTCCGCAAAGATCTAGCTTTCAAATTCATAAGTTAGGTCTAAATTTATATAAAGATATTAACTTAAGTTCTAAGATTGTCTATTTTTATGATATTGATTTAATGTATCTTAAAACACGTGATTATCATCAATTTAATTCTTCTCCAAATCATAATATTAGACTTAAAACAGGTGTTAAATATAAACATAAAAATCTATCTGTATCTCTATCTGGTTCTTTATACAAGAATAATTTGATTGGTTATGAGGATATAAGTTTTAATCAAAGATCTGAACATCATTTTGATTCAAATTTTGGCTTAGTTAATGCATCTATTAAATATTCATTTTAGTAATTTTATATGTTAAATTAAGGGATATTTAAATGGGTTTGGTTTATTAAGTTTTTGTTAAATTAAATAAAAATAAATTTAATTTTTATATTACTTAATAGCTATTCCTCCAATAGGGTTTTAATATGAATTCACGTCTCAAATATACATTTGTCTTATCTTCACTTTTGATTATTACCTCCTGCGGCGGTGGCGGTGGTGGTGGTGGAAGCACAGCAGTTGCTAAACTTGCTGCTGCTATATCTTCATTTACTAGTAACATTTTTTCTACGGAAGTTGGCTCTTCTGTTGATATTTCTTGGTCATCGACTAATGCAACAAGTTGTACTGCTTCAGGATCATGGACCGGTTCTAAATCTACAACCGGTTCAGAAACTGTTGAAATATCAACAGCTGGTGAATCTACATTTACCCTTACATGTAATGGAGAGGGTGGTAATGCTTCCAGAACCATAACGATAGAAGGCTATAGAAATATTCAAGGTGTGGCTGTAGATGGCTATATATCAGGAGCTTCAATTTTTATAGACACTGATAGTGACTATGCTCTTGATTCAAATGAAACATCCACGACTTCTTCTACCGATGGTTCATTTACAATCAAATATGAAAATGGTGTTTTGGCTTCCTTGGGGGGACAAGATGTTGATACTCAAACACAATTAGATAACTTATTACTTTTAAGAGATTTAAGTGGTTACTCAGAAAGTAGTTTTATGGTTACACCAGTAACTTCTGTTGCCCATTTCATGCCCTCCCAGGATATCTATACCGTGCTTGGATTAGACAGCGATCTTGATATATATACTACAGATCCAGTTGCAAATATTGGTGATGGTGGAGGTTATGATTTGCTATATGAAAAAGGTAATCAGTTAACTATTCTTGCATATTCATTGCAAAATATTTCTAATAGTCTTAATTCATCGATGGATTCTACTGCTGATTACTTTAAAGCTATATCCGAAGAAATTGTTATTGCCTATACAGATAACGAAGCTACAGTAAATATTGAAAAAGATATATTCATAGAAAAAGTTATTGATAACTTAATTAGTGCCAAATCCTTAACAATTGATGATGCAAATAAACAAAATGCTGTAAAGGCACTTTCATCAGTGATACCAGTAATTGGTATTAAATCAACAAATGATTTAACCGCATCTGTTTTAAGGTTTAGTACAAATAAATTTCAAGATGACTTTCTTTCAATAGTAAATGGTACTGCAGATCAATCACTTATAAGCTCATATTCATCTGATGTCTTAAACTATATAGCTACAGATCAAAATGTTAATGTTGAAGATATTCAACCAACGATTTTAGCATTTTCTGATTCTGTTTCATTGCAAGAGGATTCAAGCGTTTCATTTTCTCCATTACTAAATGATTCTTTGACCACTGGTTCATCTTTTGTGATTACTACCTCATCTCCATCTAATGGTTCTGTTGCTATCTCAGGTGATACTCTTACCTATACACCTTCAGCTAACTTTAATGGTCAAGATTCCTTTGATTACACAGTTACTCAGGGATCAATCTCTGCAACTTCATCAGTTTCTGTTACTGTTGCTGCGGTCAATGATGCTCCAACACTTGGTATAGCATCAACAATTAATTACGTAGAAAACAAGACTGATACCATTAATCCATCAGCCGCTGATGTTGATGGTGATGATTTTACATTAACACTTGGAGGAACAGATGCTGAGTCATTTGAACTTTCTGCAACTAATATATTAAGTTTTGTTTCACCTCCAGATTTTGAAACAAAAGATTCGTACTCTATAACATTAACCATAACCGATGGTGTTGAAACTGTTGAAAAATCTATCACAATTAATAT
>Ga0209652_1000723_pt1 | contig 27819 bp, 20 predicted proteins | sample SaaInl74LU_5_DNA_FD_184641 | JGI IMG/M metagenome (GOLD analysis project Ga0209652, IMG submission 184641) | Marine microbial communities from expanding oxygen minimum zones in the Saanich Inlet - ESP_74LU_5_DNA (SPAdes) (version 2) | ecosystem: Environmental > Aquatic > Marine > Intertidal zone... | reverse complement strand
ATCTTTTAAGAGGGTGCTTTTTTTTGTTTTAGCTCAGTTGGTTAGAGCATCCCGATTTCGCATCGGGATGGTCCCTGGTTCGAGCCCAGGTGGGCGCACTTAGATAGATAAGGGTTTCAAGCGTTTCAGCGTTCGAAGCCCTTTTTCATTTGCACACGATTTGCACAAAAATCAATTTATTTGAGGGGGTAGGGGTCTGTATTTAAAACGGCTTTAACTTGTAGCCAACCGTTGCAAAGGTTTCTCTTTTCGAGTCTGATTTTTTTTGGTTTTTTTGCAACAACAAGAGAGTTGCTGCCATCGGTCAAGGCTGCGAAAAAAAAAGTTTTTTTAGGGCTTCACTTTTTTCACTTTTTACACCGATCAAATACCTTAGAATACATAAGGGTCTTCGTAAGATCGAAATATGAGGCCTGAGATGTGTTTTTTCATTTTCTACATCCCTCAGATCAAGCAAGAGGATATGCCTGGTATTGCGTAGTCTAGACTCACTTTGTATCTTTGTAGCATTACCTTAACCAAAGCCATGAAAACCTTAGTCTCATTTCTATCTCTAGCAGTATTCTGCTTTTTGTCAACTGCTACTTATTCTCAAACCACTTTTACTGGAGCCATTAGCACCGATTGGGCTCTTGCTGATAACTGGAGTAATGGGTTGCCTGCCCCAGGTAATGAGGCCACCATTCCCGCTGGACTGACCGTCGTCATCAACGGGTTCATCCACAACAGCGGGACCATCTACAACAACGGGCTCATCTACAACAACGGGACCATCTACCACGACGGGTTCATCGACAACAACGGTACCATCGAAAACGACGTGAACGGGGTCATCGACAACATCGGGGTCATCCACAACTACGGGCTCATCTACAACAACGGGCACATCTACAACGAAACATTCATCGACAACAGCGGGACCATCGACAACTACGGGCTCATCTACAACAACGGAGCCCTCGACAACTACGGTACCATCAACATCTACAACAGCGGGACCATCGACAACATCGTGTTCATCGACAACTTCGGGATCATCAACCAGTGCGGCTTATGGTTTGGACAAGCGCCAGGTGTCAACTCCTACACAACCGAGAACTGCCCTGTGTTAGGTTGCACAGATACTACCGCTTGTAACTACGATGACACTGCAACAATGGACGATGGTTCTTGCATCTTGCCCGACGGTTGCACCGATGCTACTGCCTGTAACTATGACGCCACTGCTACTTGCGACGACGGCTCGTGTGATTTTGTGACTTGTGCCGGTTGTACTGACCCAAATGCAAGCAATTATGATGCTACAGCAAGTATTGATGACGGCTCTTGTTCTTTTGTTGGTTGTATGATTGAAAATGCAGCCAATTACAATCCAAATGCAACAATTGAGGGACCTTGTACCGTGTTAGCAAATTGCGGTTATGAAGGAGGAATAACAGTGGAAATGGTTAAAGAAGACTACGCTACTGGAGATGAGGCCACTGATGTAATCATTCCAGGGCTTTTGGAGATTTCGAGACATGACGAGGAAGGTTTGTTTAATCTTGCCTATGAAACTAGTTATGCTAATGAAGGTCCAGCAGGTACAGAATGGCATTTTGGTGATATCAACTCAGGTGAAGCTTGGGTTTCATGGAGAGATGCTGTTCAAAATCAAGGAGGTTTAGATATTGATGATGTGCCATACACACTAAGCATGCGCATTCCAAGTTTGAACCTTTATTTCGAAATTGAAGTAACAGATTGGACCTGCTGTGGCGATGGGGGAGGTTTTGCCTACACAAGAACTTTTTTGGTAAACGAAAGCGGCTGTAATGAAGTGCCCGCAGTTCTTGGTTGTACTGATGTTGATGCCTGTAACTATGACGGTGGAGCTAACCTTAATGATGGTGCTTGTATTAGTCCAAGTTGTTCTGATGCTTCAGCGTGTAACTACGATGCTGCCGCGGCTTGTATTAATGACGATTTCTGCCAGTTCCCAGACAACTGTGGGAATTGTGATGGATCGACCTGTGTTGAAGGCTGTACAGATCCTAGCGCTTGTAATTACAATGACAACGCAGGTTTCGATGATGGTTCTTGTGCTTATGACGTTGCGAGCCCATTTATGAATTGTCCAGAAGATATCGTGGTGGATGTTGCTCCCGGTGTTCACTCTGCACAGATTTCCTATGATTTTCCTGAGTGGGGAGGTCCGTGTGAATTCTATGATCCATTGAAAAGTCTTGAAGATATTCAGGTTGGGGTATTAAACAATTATACCAACTGGTTAAGCAACCTTGGAGATTATTATGAATTCACTTATGATCTGGATGGGCCAGGAACCATAGGTGATGGCGGCGGAGACATGTATGATGATGCAAACATCATTAGCACCAACTTAGGAACAGAACTCCCTTACACAGATCAAGCCATTGAATTCAGTGATATCGTGGGAGGGAACTACTTCACCATGGAGTTGCCTGGGCTTTTTGTCATGGCTGCAGACGCAAGTGGTGTAAATGTATTTGGAGTTGATGGTAATATTGGTGCAGATGGAAATGGTGTAGCAGAGGCCTACAGTTTAAGCAGCGCCACAGGAGGATTTACAGGTTATTATAAAGGGGTATGCGATAGTGGAGACCCATCAATTAATCAGCTCATTGTCATTCAAAATTCTTTAGCGACACAAACAATTGATGATACTACAGAGGACGATACTCATATTTTATCGAACATTGATGGTGTAACCAGAATCTATTACTTGCTATGGGCAGGAGATGACGGCTTTGGACCAGCTTGTTATTCTGAAGCAGAAGTGAAGGGCTTATTGGATGCCTTTGCTCTAATCGCGGGCTCTAACCCAACAATTACCTCAGGAGCCCTAAGTGGTGGAGGCTTTGCCACGGGTACGACAACTGTTGAATACATGTATGATGCAGATACAGAAAGTGCTTCGTGTTCATTTACTGTTACTGTAAATACTCCAGGTTGTAAGCTTGAAGGAGCATTCAATTACGACCCAATTGCCAACATTGAAGACAATTCCTTGTGCGAAGTGTTGGAAGATTGCGGCAGTTTTGTTGGTCCAGAGTCTGTTACTTTCTCAAAAGCCAACAATGTAGACCCTATTGATGCTGCGAATTATGATTTGATTACCGAAACAGTAGCCATTGCAAGAGGTAATGATCAAGGTTTGTTTAACGCAATCAGTCAAACATCTTATGATGGTGGGCTCGTGGATAACACTGAATGGCATTGGGGGTCGTATGATCAGATCCTTTACCCTTTCACAAATTGGTATGATGCTGTGCAACAAAGTGGTTCAGGTGCTGGTGACGCATTTCCAGGTGTGATGACGCTGCATATCATTGATGAAGACCTTTATTTTGAAATTGAATTCACTGAATGGACTTGCTGTGGTGATGGTGGTGGATTTACCTATACAAGAACCTATTTACCTGAAGTAAGTGCTTGTCAAGGAGTTCCTGCTCTTATAGGTTGTACGGATGAATCAGCATCAAACTTCGATGCATCAAGCACCTTGAATGATGCGAGCTTGTGTGAGTATGGTGGATGTACAGACGGCGCTGCTTTGAACTTTGATTGTACTGCTGATGTAGATGACGGCTCATGTCAATATGCAGGCTGCATGGATGTTGCTGCTGATAATTACAATAGTGCAGCTATCGAAGATGATGGTTCTTGCCAATACTTTGGTTGTACTTATACTACCGCTTCCAATTATGACGCAACAGCAAACGTCGATGATGGTTCTTGCTTGTTTGAGGCACTTGGAGTAGAGGGTTGTACTTATGCAGATGCTATCAACTATGATTCGAACGCAACGATTGACGATGGTTCTTGCTTGTATGAAGCGGTTCCTGTAGGTGGATGTACAGATCAGATGGCTGATAACTACGATCCAAACGCTGATTACGATGATGGTTCATGTTACGTTCTAGAGAACTGTAGTTTTGCTGGTGAAATTTTGGTGAGTTTCACAAAAGAAAACAACGCTGATTGGACGCTCGAAGCAAACCAAGATCGAATTACCGATAACGTTTGGATCACTCGTCAGAATAACCAAGGGATTTACAATGCTTTTAATCAAGCTTCTTATCCTGGAAACGCAGTTGGTGGACCCTCTCATACAGAATGGAAACTGGGTTCAACAACAGAAGCAGGTACTTACTCATCTTGGGTGAGCGCGGTACAAAATAATCCAGGATTGTACTGTAATAACGACAATGTCATGTCTTTGCACATCATCGATTTGGACCTCTACTTTGATGTTGTGTGGCACAGTTTCACTGGCGGTAATGGCGGTGGCGGATTCGCTTACACGAGAGTGTTTATGCCAGAACAAAGTTCATGTGATGCAATTGCTTTGAACTATGGTTGTATGGATAACACCGCTTGGAATTTTGATGCTGATGCCAATGTTAATGATCCAGAAGACTGTTTCTATGGAACATGTCCAGGAGATTTCAATGGCGATGGGAACATTAATTCTGGTGACTTGCTAGTATTCCTTGGAGTATTTGGAACGAGCTGTCAATAATTTTTAATAGACCAACATTAAAAAAGGGGGGGCTACCATTGGTGGCTCCCCCTTTTTATTTGTGGAGCTTTTTTTAAAATTTGATGTTCACTTTGCTCAATACTTCTTCAATCAAAAAGGGAATATCGAACACCGATGAACGAATGTCGATATCAGAAGTATTTTGATTTCAGCCCCAAGTCCACTTCGAAAATCGTTAATCGGTGTTTCTTTTTCTTAAATCAAAAGAATACCGAACAAGGATTAACGAACGTCGAACTTAGAAGTGCTTGAAACGTCGCTTTTTTAGCTCAGTTGCTGAGCTCATCCTGAACTATCGGTATAGCCCTGTCTCGACCATTATTGCCAGGATTAGCGAAAATGTTACGAATAAACCTTTAATCGTAACATTTTGTGTTACGAAAAAAACTATATTCGTAACATGTATGTCTATAAATTGAAAAATTGGCCTCATTTTTTTTGGGACGAAAAGCTGGTGAACAATAGCTTATTGGAACTCGTTGCCCTTCAAAATCAATTGTTAGGTAAATTAGATATTTTGGGATTTGAAGCAAAAGAGAAGTCTGCTTTGGAGACTGGGATTTTGGATGTGATGAACAACAGTGAGATTGAGGGTGAAGTATTCATGGAATCACAAATTAGATCTTCCATCGCTAAAAATCTAGGTATTGACATTCAAGAAAGTTCTTTCGAAAAATCAGAAGAGGCTGAGGGCGCTGTAAATCTGTTTTTAGATGCAACGAGGAATTATCAAGAACCAATAACTGAGGAAAGAATGTTTGATTGGCACGCAGGGCTATTTCCAACGGGAAGGTCAGCAGGCAAAAAAATAGAAGTTGGGCATTGGAGAACATCAAAAGAACCCATGCAAATTGTTTCTGGAGCAATGGGAAGAGAAATTGTTCACTACGAAGCTCCTAATTCACAATTGGTTCCTTCAATGATGCAGGAATTGATTGCTTACATTAATGAAAACAACCAACATCCTTTTCTTAAAGCGGCCATTGCTCATTTGTGGTTTGAGCTTATTCACCCCTTTGATGATGGAAATGGAAGAATTGGAAGGGCCATAGTTGATAAATTATTGTGTGAAGCAGATAAATCAGCATTGCGGTTCTACAGTTTCTCCAATACCATCCTTTTGAATAAAAAAGAATATTACCACCAACTGAACAAATCGAGTAATGATGATTTAGACCTTTCAAACTGGATTTTGTGGTTTTTTGAAATACTCAAAGAGGCCATTACTAATGCAGAAAAGGTGCTTATCAAGGTCGATTTCAAAAGACAATTTTGGCAGAAAAACGCTCATGTAAAATTGAACGATCGCCAAATAAAGGTGCTGAAGAAATTGGTCGATGGTTTTGAGGGTAAAATGACCTCTTCAAAATGGACTAGAATGACGAAATGCACCAAAATGACGGCAACAAGAGATATCAATGACTTGATCGAAAAAGGAATTTTGAGGAAGAATGAATCTGGTGGAAGAAGTACATCCTACCTGCTAAATTCTGATTTGGGTAGCTCGAACAGATTTTAACACTCCTCTAAGTCCACTTCGAAAATCGTTAATCGGTGTTCCTTGTTCTTCAATCGAAAAGAGAATATCGAATATCGATTAACGAATATCGATTTTAGAAGTTTTTAATGAATTGGAGAGCTCAAAACGATGCGTCAGCAAGCTAAACCCCCACGCGAAAGGGCTTCAACAGTTGCGCGAGCAACCTAAACCGGCGTAGCCCTAAACCTTTTCTATAGTTGGTCAGTATGTCTTGTTCTTCAATCGAAAAGAGAATATCGAACATCGATTAACGAATGTCGATTTAAGAAGTGTTTTTTGAATTGGAGAGCTCAAAACGATGCGTCAGCAAGCTAAACCTCCACGCGAAAGCGCTTCAACAGTTGCGCGAGCAACCTAAACCGGCGTAGCCCTAAACCTTTTCCATCGTTAGTCAGTATGCCTTGTTCATCAATCGAAAAGAATATCGAACAAGGATTAACGAATTTCGATTTAAGAAGTATTTTTTGAATAGGCCTACTCAAAACAATGTGTCAGCAAGCTAAACCCCCACGCGAAAGCGCTTCAACAGTTGCGCGAGCAACCTAAACTGGCGCAGCCCTAAACCCATTTTCATTCGACCAGAAAAAAACCCGAAACACGCCACTGTGCTCCGGGTTCTTCAATAAGCATTCTTGCAGGTTTGCTTACTTATTGTAGCTTTTTTAGTGCTGAACAATCAATTTAGTGCTCGAAATCATTCCTTCCGCTCCAATCGACCTCAAAAAGTATAAGCCATTTGAAAGCTGATCGAGCTGAATGCTTCCAACTGTTCCGTTGGTGCGTAGTATGACTCTTCCACTGGCATCGCAAAGCTCGTAATTCACCGCAGCATTCATGGGCAAGTTCACCATGTCGTTGGCCGGGTTAGGATAGATGTTCAAGGTACTTACAGCGTTTTCATCAACACTGTTGAATTCTTCAATGAAGATGCAATAGTCTTCCACTTCACCAAACTCGTACTCGGCGCAAGGCGAAGGAGCAGGTTGGTTGAACGAACTCCAACGCATTGAAATTCTCATTCTGGTGCTTCCTACCAAGGCATCAGTAGGAATAGCAATGTTGTCAACTGTAATTCCTTGATTGCTGGTTTCAGAAACAATCTCTTCTCCATCACCAAATTCACCGTCTTGGTTGAAGTCAATCCAAACCTTAAAGTTTTCGTTGTATGTGCTGCCATCAAAACCAGGAATTAGGGTGATGTTATTATACTCTGGATTCTGCTTGTAATACACCCATCCAAGACTTTCGTCGCCAGTGTAATCGCCATAGCCGCCATCAGAACCAGTGTTTGAAACAACATTTGAAACACCTACTTCATCAATCCATTCTTCTGTTCCTTCAGCAGATGTAAAACAATACTCATTGTCAGTACAAGCCCCACATCCCTGAGTTCTGAAATCATCATAATTTTCTAAAGCGAGCACCGTACCGTCTTGGCAAATGATACCAATCATCACTTCATAATCGGTACAAGGCGTTAAATCGCTGAAAGTGTAATTGTTTACCTCAATGCCTTCAACAAGAATGGGTGATCCACCCTCTGGCGTAATGCTCAATTGGTAACTGCTCGCTGCTAAAACGCTTTCCCAAGTTAAACTCACCCCATTCTCACTGAGGTTGGAAATCACCAAACTATCGTCGGCGGGTAATTCGCAACATCCGTCGGTTTCAAAGGTCAAGGTGCTGGTCCAGTCGCTATCTCCATTTTCGCAGTTCGCATACATTTCTAACTCATACTCAGAACACCATAGGAGGTCTTCTAAAAGGTAAGTGCTTCCTTCGATGCCTTCGATGTTGGTCCAATCAGGAGTACCTGCTTCGCGGTATCTCAAACCAAAAGACGTCATCGAACCCAAACCGTTCCAAGTAATGCTGTAAGCACCATCTGCAGCAGGAGTAGCGGCAACAGAAAACGGCGGTAAACATTCGTCAAAAGAGCAATTATTCAAAAGGATTTGTAAGCTGTTGAATACATTTAATCGCCCACCGGTAACACACTCAGTAGTTAAGTTGGGTACCAAGTCTACCCCATCAAATAAAGCTTGTCTCACCAAATCCGCCGCTGCTTGAGGGTCGGCATGCATGATTTGCGCGAGTGAAGGACAAGGAGCAGAATACAACAAGGCAATTGCTCCAGCGGTTAAGGGCGAAGCAAAGCTGGTTCCTGAAGTACTTGTTGTTTGTCCAGATCCAGAGGAGGTCCAAACATCTTCCCCTGGAGCACCAAGATCAATGGTTGTTTGTCCGTAGCCAGAGAAAGTTCTAACATCGTTTGAATTTGTTGCTGTAACAGAAATCATGTAGTCGCTAGGAGCTGCAGTTGGGATATCACCCACTACATCTACATTTAAAGCAGAGTTGGTTGTAGCACCGCAATTCAAAATACCATAGGTTCCTAAAGTGTCGTAAAACGCCGCCCATACCGGAACGCTGTTGATATCACCTCCATCAATACCCCAAGAGGCGTTGGTTGCCACAACAAAAGCGCCCAATTCTCCATTGCTTTGTGCATACAATTGACGCTGAACCAATGGGTAAGTATAGCACTGAATAATGTTGGACTCGCTTCCAATGTTGTAGCCGCTAATTCCCATGATTTTCACATCCCAATTGATTCCAGCAACACCGTTTTCATTGTTTCCTTTAGCGCCAATCATTCCGCATACGTTGGTGCCATGACCATTTGTTGCACCGAAATTGTCGTTTTGGTTGTTGACGTTCCAACCTTCGTAATCGTCTACGTAGCCGTTGTTATCGTCATCAATGCCGTTGTCTGGAATTTCGTTTTCATTCACCCATTTGTTATCGATCAAATCGGGGTGATTGAGGTTACCTCCCTCGATGACACAAACAACAATTTCATCACCAGCAGCCGTTAATCCACCAGTTGTAATGTCCCAAGCGAGGTCAGAATCAATGTCTTTATCGTTGTTTTGTTCGTGATGCCATTGGTTTCCGTAAACCGGGTCGTTGGGTGTGGTTTCACGTTTTTGTACAAAGTGGTTGAATTGAGCAAGGCTGACGTTGGGGTTTTGTTTCACCAAGCGCAGTAATACCGACTCATCAATAAGCTCTGGGTTGAATTTAAAGTGCCAAAGGTGCATTGGTGCACTGAGTTCTTCAATTAAACTGAATTCAGTGTCATTGCCGTTGATTTCAGAAAAATCTTGAATAAGGGCTTCAACTTGATTGTTGTCTTTAAGCTGAACAATAAGTTCTCCGCTGGCGTGTTCCATCTGACCAAAAAGAAGGGTCGAAAACATCACTGCAGCAATAAGTGCAATACATCTCATGAGTAAATAGGTATACAGGTTTCTTTCAAAGTAATTGAATGCTCCGAAGAACATCAAACTTTATACAATCAAACTTAGTATTTCCATACCAAGGGTGCATGTAGGTCTTTTCTTAAAGATGAACATAGATGCGTTTAACACGCTTGGATATCCCGCTAATTACCTCATACGGGATGGTTTCCAGAAGATGAGCAATTTCTTCTATCCTTGGAATCTCACCAAAAACAATGGCCTCATCTCCGGCCTCAACTCCTAGTCCACTTACATCAAGCATGGTCATGTCCATGCACACCCGGCCTAAAATAGGCACCTTATTTCCTTTAATCAATAAAGCGCCTTTTCCATTGCTAAGCTTGCGAGAGAGTCCGTCTGCATAACCAACAGACACGGTAGCGATCTCCATGTCCTTGTTTGCAATGAAGCTCCTTCCATAGCCCACTGATTCACCTTTACGAATGGTTTTAACTTGCGATACGATTGACTTTAGTGTAGCCACTGGTGTGAGGTAGGCCCTTTCAGCGGCACTGTTTGAAATACCGTACAAGCCAATGCCTAAGCGCACCATGTCAAAGCGGGCTTGTGGCCAACGTTCGATGCCAGAGGTGTTCGATAAGTGCATCATGAAAGGGTAGTTCAAAGCCCCCTTTAGTTGCTCGCTCATGGCTTCAAACAGGGCAATTTGATTGAGGGTGAAGGCATCGTGAGCGGGATCATCGGCAGCAACGAAATGACTGTAAACCGAACTCACCTGAACGAGGTGTTTGTTTTTTTCAAGCAGTCCAATCAAAGCAGGGAGCTCATCTTCTTCAAAACCCAAACGGTGCATTCCGGTATCAAATTCGAGGTGAATTTTTTGAAGGGACTTGAGTTCCATCAATTCCCAAGTAGCCAATAATCCCTCCAGTTGTTTGCTAGAATAAATCACTGGTTCAAGATCGTATTTGGCAAACAAGGCAGCAGAAGAGGCCGGTGAGTTCAACACCATGATGGGGATTTCAATGCCCTGTTGTCTTAATTCAACACCTTCATCTGGATAGGCCACCCCGAGGTAGTCGATTTTTTCATATTCCAAGGCTGAGGCCAATTCGCTGGCTCCTGTTCCATAACCGAAGGCTTTAACCATGGCCATGAGCTTGGTTTTTCTACCCACTTTTGCTCGGTAATGGTTCAGGTTTTGAACCAGATGATCGAGGTTGATTTCCAACACGGTTTCATGGTGTTGCTCCTGAAGGTGGGTAACGAATTGTTCGAGTTCAAAAACACGCGCTCCTTTAACCAAAAGCGCTCCTTTTTCAATAGAACGGAGGTCGAAGCCGGCTAAAAGCGCTGCGGTATTTGGATATGTGGTGAAGGGGATTCCTGATTTTGAGGCGTGTTTTGAAATGCACGCACCAACGCCAATCAATTCGTTCACTCCTTTTTCAATGAGGAGCTTAAATACTTTTTCGTAGAGTTTAGCTTCCGGCCAACTGCTCCCAATGATGTCGCTCAAGACCACCGTGCGTTTAGCATCTTCATTGCGCAACCAGCGTAATTCATCCAAGGCTATTTCTAAAGAAGCGAGGTCGTTGCTGTACACATCACTGATGATGGTGCTCTGAAATTTCCCCTCCAAGATTTCCATGCGCATGCTCACGGGCTGGAGTTTCGACAGTTCTTTCTTGATGATTTCAATAGGTAGGTCCAAAACAAGCATGCCCAAGATCACCATCATGGCGTTGTCTTTTGATGCGTTATCGCTAAAAGGAATAGTGAGCTCAAATGTTTGGCTTTTCCATTCCAACTCCAGCATTTGGGTGTCGAAGTTCCTGCTGTGAGAAAGTAATCTTAAGTGGGCATTTTCGCCTCGTCCCCAAGTAATTCGCTCCCCAGCATAGTTGAGTTCATTCAGGGCGGCGTCGATGTAAGGGTCGTCTTGAGGGAAAAGCACGGTTTCGCAATGAACGAAGAGGCTGCACTTCTCGCGGGCAAGGTGTTTTTTATCTTGAAAATGCTCCAAGTGTGCTTCGCCAATCAGGGTAATTATTCCAAGGTTAGCTTGGATGATGCGTTCGAGGGCTTGCATTTCCCCGGGCATGGATATTCCGGCCTCGATGATATTTAAATTGCGCTTTCCGCTTTGCAGCAAGATGCTTAAAGGCACACCGATTTGGCTGTTAAAACTTTTTGGTGATCGTCCCACTTGAATGTGAGCAGCCAGTACTTGTGCCAACCATTCTTTAACGGTGGTTTTTCCATTGCTTCCCGTAATGGCCCAAACCATGCTTTCCCACTGCCTGCGATGATGCGCGGCCATCTTCTGAAAAGCAGCTAGGCTATCGTCAACAAGTAAAAATCCCGCACCTTTCAAAGGCATTTCTGGCACTTCTTCTACCAAAAAACAGCGCGCACCGAGCTCGTATGCTGCAGCAATAAAACGATGACTATCGTGCCGTTGTCCGCGCAGAGCTACAAACAAACAAGCCTCGGCATTGGTGAGTTTTCGGGTGTCCAAAGAGATTTCAGAAAAGCTCAAATCTTCTCCTAGCAATTCAGCACCAATGGCTTTTGCCCAGTACGAGAGCTTTTGCTTTTTCATGAGGGATCTTCTTTGTTTGAACGCCGCTGCTCGGCCGCACGTTCGAGGTCTTTTTTCCGTTCAGACTCCTGCCACATTTCCCACTCTTTGGCTTCCAAGTTCATGGCTTCTGGGTTGTCCATGGCATCATTGAAGGCTTCTCTACTCAGGGGGATGTAGGTTTCACTTTCACCCAATTCAACCAGGGCATCGTTCTGGTTAAAACGGTAGGAGTAATGCGCCAAGTTGCCGGTTTTAACACAAACGGCGTGCACTTTCGTAACGTATTCAGCGAGGGCTAGGAGGTGGGGCATCGGACCAAAAGGTCGGCCTTTAAAGTCCAAATCCAAACCGGCAATGATTACCCGCACACCAGAATTTGCTAGTGCGGTAACTACATTGGGCAATTCATCATCAAAGAATTGCGCCTCATCAATGCCCACAACTTCAATATCGCTCGCTAAAAACAAGAGCTGCGAACTGTGCGGAATGGGTGTTGATTGAATGGCATTTCCTTGATGACTCACCACTTCTTGATGGCTGTACCTCGTGTCAATCGCGGGTTTGAAAATCTCCACGCGTTGTCGAGCAAAGCGGGCGCGTTTCATCCGTCGAATCAATTCTTCGGTCTTTCCCGAAAACATCGATCCACAGATCACTTCGATCCATCCTCTTCGCTTACCTCTATTACTCGTATTTTCTAAAAACATATTGGAGGGTAAAGTTAGCCAAAAGCGTACTTTTGATAACTTAAATGGTAATATGAGAACAATTTACGGTTTTGCCCTGTGCTTTTTAGTACTTGCAACAGGCTGCACAAAAGAAGCTGGAGAAGGCGGCAGAGCGTCGATTCGAGGCATTGTTGAAAAGGAAATCAGACTGGTTTTAAGTAACCCAAATACTTTTCAAACACGCTATCCGGCTCCTGATCAAGAGGTGTTTATTGTTTATGGTGATGCCCTTTCGCCAAGCGATCGCATCCACACCAACTACGACGGGGAGTTTGAGTTTACTTTTTTGCGTGAAGGAAAATATACGATTTACGTTTATTCCAACGACACCACCGGAAATGTGAATGCCGACCCTAACAGAATGCCCATCATTCGAGAAGTGGAGATTACAGATCGCAAACAAGAACTTGATTTAGGACGAATTCGAATTTATGATCAGAACTAGTCTTTTTGTACTTGTTGTCCTGCTTTCTTTTTGCTTCGCGAAGCAAGTTCATGCCCAGTATCATGATTTTGGTACATGGACGTCGATTGGACTAAAGCAAAACCTGAAAGGGCCTTTTGAAATCGGACTTGAGCCACAGTGGCGAACAGATCAAGGAGCCACCCGCACGGCTGACGTGATTTTCGACTTGGGCGGGTCGTGGAAAGCAAAAAAATGGTTGAGCTTTTCAAGTACCTATCGCTTTGGTTTGCAGTATCAGCTCGACGGCTTCGCGGAGTTGCGTCAGCGAATGGCCTTCGATGTAAAATTCGATCGCGATTGGCGAGAAACAAAGTTTGATTTCCGTGTGCGGTACCAAAGCGGGAGACTTGCTTCTACCGAGTCGTTCATCGATTTTAGAAGGGCTTTCCGCGCTAAATTAGGAGCTTCTAGAAAAGTGTTTAAGAAAACCCAAGCCAGCTTTGCATGTGAAACCTTTTTCGCCGCTGGAGAGGGCACGAATGAACTCACAGACACCCGATTTAAATTTGAGTTGGAACGGAAAATCAAGAAAAGACGCTACGTTTCTGTGGGCTATCAATTTCAGAACGAGTGGAACACGGCTAACCCCATGTTTGAGCACGTTTTGTTGCTCAATTTTAAAATGGAATTCAAATAGTGCATAAAGTTGGCGCTTTTCCGTTTCCAAAGTACCGCTAACCAAGGCAATGCTTCAACCGCGCCGTCAACATATCGTTTTTTTGGCCTTGATGTGCCTCTTGTTTTGCTTCGCGAAGCAAAATCACGCTCAATCAATTCCTCGAGCAGAATACCTTTGGGTGCAAGCTCAAAAAGACACCCTTGTTTTACAGGGAGATTACCCCTTTGGTGCGAGCATAAAGGTGCTTGAAGGAAGTCTAGACAGCACAGATTACGAAGTTTTCCCAAATTTACCGGGCCTTTATTTTCCCCAATTTGAAGGCCAAAAAGACTCCTTGCGCCTCCAAATTTCGGCCCTGAGATTACCTCCTTTAAACTTCTATCATAAAGACACCTCCCTTTTTCGCCCAACGAGCGACGGAAGTTTTCGTCCTTATGTTCTTAACGCGGGCGAAAGAAATTTAGACGAACTCGAACAAAGTAGCTTAAATAAATCAGGTTCGCTTTCTCGTGGTTTGGTCTTTGGAAATAACCAAAATTTATCGGTGAATGCGGCGCTGAACCTGCAGTTGTCGGGATTCATTACAGACGACATTCAAATCTTAGCGAGTGTTACTGACGATAACCTGCCCATTCAACCCGATGGAAACACTAGCCAGCTCCAAGATTTTGATCAGGTTTATGTGAAGTTGTTTAACGACCAAAGCTCGCTCGTTGCTGGGGATTTTCAAATTACCGAGCGCGACGATCATTTTGTGCGTTTTCAAAAGCGTTCTCGAGGGGCGAATTTTGAAACGGCTTGGGACAAGAATCAAGTGCAAGCAAGCATGGCAGTGTCGAAAGGAAAGTTTGCCCGTAACGTGATTCAAGGGGTAGAAGGAAACCAAGGGCCCTATCGATTAACAGGCGATGAAAACGAGCTATTTATTGTGGTGTTGGCCGGTACAGAGCGCGTTTTTATCGACGGACTCCTTCTTCAAAGAGGTCGGGATTACGATTACATCATCGACTACAACTCGGCCGAAATCACTTTCATGCCTACAAAACGAATTACCAAAGACCGACGAATTGTGGTGGAGTTTCAATACAGCGATAAGAACTATGCGCGCACCATGCTCCAAACTAAAATCACGGGCGAAGAAGATAAATGGTCGTGGACCATCCACGGGTATAGCGAGCAAGACAGCAAAAACCAGCCCTTGCAACAAACGCTAGAAACGGCAGACCGCAATGTGCTGAGAGACGCCGGTGATGAGGTTTTGAATGCCGTACGAAACAGTATTGATAGCATTGGCTTTTCAGAAGGCGCTGTTTTGTATATGCTTCGCGATACCCTCGGGTATGACAGTGTTCTGGTGCGTTCAGACAACCCCAATTTGGCCGTTTACGCTGCGAGCTTTGCCTTTGTAGGTGCGGGAAATGGTAATTATTTAGAAGACGGTTTTACGGCGAACGGACGAACATTCGTGTGGAGTGCTCCTGACACAATTAACGATGTGATCGTGAGAACCGGAACCCACGAGCCCGTTCGGGTGCTGATAGCGCCCAAGCGAAGACAAATGGCCAGTGGTACTTTGCGTTATTCGTACAAAGAGAAAAGTTACCTCCAAAGTGGCTTGGCGATTTCGCGGAACGATCAAAACACCTTTTCCAACATTGATAAGCAAGACGATAATGGTTTGGGCATTTATACAGAATGGCAGCACCTCATTGAGGCCGATTCGAGCAGTGTGAAAATTCAAGCAAACCACGAGTATGTGAGTCGCTTTTTCACCCCAATTGAACGCTTTCGAGCCGTGGAGTTTGACCGAAATTGGAACACCCTTGGCCTCGATTTAGGCACAGACCAGCATTTAGGAGAGTTGAGTGTTGAGCTTCGGAAAGGAAAAAACAAAGAGCTGCGTTTAGCAGGAGAAACCTTTCAAGCGGGCGGAAATTTCGAAGGCTACAGAGGAGCGGGGGCTTTTAAATGGGTGAATGATAAAAGTGTTTTGAATTACAACGGAAGCTACACCCGAACCTCAAAGCAGTTGAGCAGTAATTTTTACAGGCACAAAAGTATTGCTGAGCGGCAAGTGGGGAAATTGCTCTTTCGCTATCAAGATGAATTTGAGTTTAACGAACAACGAAGAGCTCAGCTCAATGCCTACCAATTTCACGAGTGGCAAAGCAGTATGGGAAGTAAAGAAAACCAAGTGCTTTCGTGGCGCATGTTTTACGGTCAGCGCGTTGATGAACTCCCAGACAGCACCACATTAATCCGAGTAGCAAGGGCGGAGGAGTACGGTGCTCGTTTTGGCTATAATAATAACGGACCCCAATCTGTGCAGCTGAGTGTTAGTCAGCGTACTTTAAACGTGTTGCGAGATGACCTTAGCAACATTGAACCCGATGAGACCTTGTTGGGAAGGCTCGAGCACCGTTTGAACTTGGCCAAAGGCGCCATTTCTTCCAATCTTTTTTACGAGTTAGGAAGCGGATTAGAGCAGCGCAGGGAGTTTATTTATTTGGAAGTACAACCCGGTCAAGGCGCTTATGTGTGGAACGATTATGACGGCGACGGCATTCGCGATTTGGACGAGTTTGAAATTGCTGCCTTTGCTTATGAGGCCAACTTTATTCGTTCGTGGGTGCCTTCCAACCAGTACAGCAGAACCTTCAGCAATCAATTTTCTGAGACCTTATTATTACAACCAGCGCGAATTTGGAGCAATGAAAAGGGTTGGAAGGGAAGTTTGGCCAAGTGGAGTAACAATGCCGCTTACCGTGTTGAACGCAAAACCAGCAATGAGAACGAGCTTTCTCGCTTCAATCCTTTTGAACAGAACATCGCAGACAGTTCGCTCATCACGCTTCAGAGTTCGTTTCGAAATGCCCTTGCTTTTAACCGAAGCAGTGCTGTCTTTAGTGCAGATTACACCTATCAAGACCAGCGGAACAAGAATTTGTTGAGTAATGGCTTTGAATCGCGGAGCGACCGTTTTCATGAGGTAGGTGCGCGCTGGACCGTTTCAAAAGGCATCACCGGCTTGCTGCGAAACCGCATTGGTCAAAAACGCGCTTTGAGTGATTTTGTGAGTGGGCGAAACTACTTTATTCGCTACCAGGAAATAGCTCCCGAGCTTCAATGGCAGCCCGACCCAACGCAACGGGTGAGTTTGAAGGGAAGGTATGTGGTGAAGAACAACGAAGACGAGTTGGGTGGGCAGCAGGCCGAGATCATTGATTTTGGAATTGAAGGAAAATGGAGCGATCCTAGTAAAGGCTTATTGCAAGCGGACTTTCACTGGGTTGAAATTGCCTACGACGGCGAGAACAACAATGCTTTGGCTTTTGAGATGTTAGAGGCTTTGCAAATAGGGAGAAACTTCACCTGGTCGGCAAGCATCCAGCGCACCGTGGGCAAGAACCTGCAGTTGAACTTGGTGTATAACGGGAGGAAATCGCCAGAAATCGACGCCATTCATACCGGTGGAGTTCAGTTAAGAGCGTTTTTCTAGGCATAAAAAAAGCGCTTGTGCAATTGCAGCAAGCGCCTTTTCGGAAATCAAGCAAAATGATGGATTATTTATCGTTAAAAATCCAGATCAAATGCGCTGTAGTGGGAGTAAAAGATATTTTCATAGCTGTGGTATTTTTAGAGGTTCGAAACAAAACTTAGCATCAATTTACCGAGAATCAAGGGTTTGTATAGGAGGGAATGAGGTAGCGGTGGTGATGTTTGGGTGAACGGACACGATTTCGGGGTAAATGGTTTTTTTTGCTTCTGATTGAAAGAAGGATCTCAAAAACAGCGTGCTTAAAGGAGCGTTTAGGGTCGGTTTTTTGCAGTAAATAGGTATAAAGCGATTGGAGATGTTCAAAACTTTAGGCTTAATTTTGATAAGCTCAAGACAGTTTTCTTCCTTCTTGTGAATTACTTTTCTTAGGGCCTTGATGCGCTTGAATTGCTCATTATATGGGAAAAAGCGGTCGAAGGGCAGCCCTAACTTCATGAGAATGATAATAATTCATGGATTATTTCCTCAAGGGGTACTTGGCATAAAGGAAAATTCGTCTTATCTTCGCAGCCCGTTTTTGGGCGCTAAAAACCCTTTTAAAACCAATTGAGGTGGATACGATAAGTTACAAGACAATTTCAGCTAACAAAGAGAACGCTGATAAAAAGTGGATGATCATCGATGCAGAAGGACAGGCTTTGGGCCGTTTGGCGTCGAATGTTGCTTCTTTGTTAAGAGGTAAACATAAAACAAATTTTACCCCACATGCAGATTGTGGAGATTACGTGATTGTAATCAATGCAGGGAAGGTAAGTTTGTCTGGTCAAAAGTGGACACAGAAAGAGTACATCCGTCACACTGGATACCCAGGTGGTCAGCGTGTTCAAACTGCGCGTGAAGTGCATGAGAAGAACCCGATCGCTTTGGTTGAGAAGTCGGTAAAAGGGATGTTACCAAAAAACACTTTGGGTAGAGCCATTTTCAGAAATGTGTTCGTTTATGCCGATGCAAATCACAAGCACGAAGCCCAAACTCCTACAGAATATACAATTAAAGCATAAGCAATAATAAGGTGCCAATTATGGAAGTAATCAATACCTCCGGAAGAAGAAAGAACGCTGTTGCTCGCATCTACTTGTCTGAAGGCAAGGGAGAAGTTGTGATCAACAACCGCAAGTACGAAGACTATTTCCCAGTGGGAACACTTCAGTACAAGATCGTTCAGCCCTTCGCTATTACGGAAACCGTCGGTAAATACGACGTAAAAGTTAATGTTAACGGTGGTGGTATCACCGGACAAGCAGAAGCTGTTCGCTTGGCGATTTCAAAAGCGTTGATTGAAATCAACGAAGAATGGAAGCCGTCATTGAAAGCTGAAGGATTGACAACGCGTGACCCACGTATGGTTGAGCGTAAGAAATTCGGACAGAAGAAAGCGCGTAAAAAATTCCAATTCTCGAAGCGTTAATCTGCTTAACAGAATTTTATCACACATTTATAAATCATTGTTTAGGATCCAAATCGCTCAGATCTAATTTAGCTACTCAGCGATTGCCCTAAAGGAAGGTAAACAATTATCATGGCAAGAACCAATTTTGACGAACTCCTCGAGTCAGGCGTTCATTTCGGTCACCTCAAAAGAAAGTGGAACCCACATATGGCACCTTATATCTTCGATGAGAAGAAAGGGATCCACATCATTGACCTCAATAAAACCGTTGTTAAGCTCGATGAAGCTGCCAACGCCCTGAAGCAAATTGCTAAATCAGGAAAGAAAATCATCTTCGTTGCAACGAAGAAACAAGCAAAGGACATTGTTGCTGAAAAAGTAGGAGCGGTAAATATGCCATTCGTTACTGAGCGCTGGTCTGGTGGTATGTTAACCAACTTTGCTACGATCCGTAAAGCTATCCGTAAAATGTCGCAAATCGACAAAATGGAAACTGACGGAACATTCCAAATTTTGTCGAAAAGAGAGCGTCTTCAAGTAACACGTCAACGTGCGAAATTGGAGAAAAACCTTGGGTCTATTGCTGATTTGACACGTTTGCCTGCAGCAGTATTCTTGGTAGATGTTCGTAAAGAGCACATCGCACTTGCTGAAGCGAAAAAATTGGGCATCCCAACGTTCGCAATGGTAGATACAAATTCTGACCCTCGTTCGGTTGACTTCGCTATTCCTTCAAATGACGATGCTTCTAAATCAATTGCCAAAATCATGGACGTTGTTACTGGAGCTATCGCAGAAGGTTTGTCTGAAAGAAAGATCGACAAGGACAAGAAAGATGCAGCTCCTAAGAAAGAGAAAGCAGCTGAAGAGAAATCTGAAGCAGCAGAATAAGCATACAAATTCGTAAGCACAATCAGTGTGGTTGTGCGTTTAGAAAACTTTTTAAATACTGTTGAGATGAAAATCACTGCAGCTGAAGTAAATAAGCTTCGTCAACAAACCGGTGCGGGCATGATGGATTGCAAGAACGCACTGCAAGAAGCAAATGGAGATTTCGATGCCGCTATCGATATCCTACGTAAAAAAGGTCAGAAAGTAGCCGCTAAGCGTAGCGATCGCGATGCTGCTGAAGGTCTAGTTCTAGCGAAATCTACGGCAGACGGAAAACGCGCTGTGTTGATCGTGTTGAACTGCGAAACTGATTTCGTTGCGAAAAACGATCAGTTTGGTAACGTAGCTAACACCATTCTTGACATCGCTATCAACAACAATCCTGCTTCTATGGACGAGTTGAAAGCAATGAATTACACGGGTTCTGATCTAAGTATCGGAGACAAGTTGATTGAAGAGATTGGTAAGATTGGTGAAAAAATCGACCTTTCTGCATTCGAAACTGTTTCTGCCGAAATGGTAACAGCTTACAATCACCCAGGAAACAAATTGGCGTCTATCGTAGGATTTACCGCTGATGCTGGTGCTGAAGTAGCAAGAGATGTGGCAATGCAAGTTGCGGCAATGGCTCCTGTTGCTGTTACTCCTGATACCATCCCTGCCGACCTTATTGAAAAAGAAAGAGAAATAGGCAAGGAATTGGCAATGCAAGAAGGTAAGCCTGCAGATATGGCTGAGAAAATTGCCGAAGGACGTGTTAAGAAGTGGTTCAAAGAAGCTACTTTGTTGAACCAACCTTTCATCAAAGACAACAAGTTATCTATCGATCAGTACTTGAAGAGCCAACAGGCAGATCTTACAGTAACTGATTTCAAACGTATCGCTCTCGGATAATATCCTTGAACTTTATTACTACTCTTTAAGGGCTGTTTCATTGGAACAGCCCTTTTTGTTGTCCAAAACCTACTGCTACATTCCACGAAAATTTTGCATCTTCGCAGTGCAAATATCTAACGAGCATGAAGTACCATCGCGTCCTATTGAAATTAAGTGGAGAAGCCCTTATGGGGGAGAAGAATTATGGTATCGATAACAAGGTGCTTAAGCAATACGCTAGCGAAGTAAAGGCTATTGTTGAAGCAGGTGTTGAAGTAGCCATTGTTATTGGAGGAGGAAACATCTTTAGAGGTGTTCAGGCAGAAGAAGGAGGTATGGAAAGAACCCAAGGAGATTACATGGGCATGCTGGCTACCATGATTAACGCAATGGCTTTACAAGCCGCCCTCGAATCAATGGACGTGAGCACACGTTTGCAAAGTGCTATTGAAATGAAGCAAATTGCAGAGCCCTTTATTCGAAGAAGAGCCATCCGTCATCTTGAAAAGGGAAGGGTAGTTATTTTTGGAGCAGGAACAGGAAACCCTTTCTTCACCACAGATTCTGCAGCCTCACTCAGAGCCATTGAAATTGATGCCAACGTGATCCTTAAAGGAACGAGAGTTGACGGAATTTATACCGAAGACCCAGAAAAAAACCCAGATGCGGAGCGTTTTGAAACCATTACCTTTAACGAAGTGTTTGAGAAAGGACTCAAAGTGATGGACATGACCGCCTTCACCCTGTGCAATGAGAACGAACTGCCAATCATTGTGTTTGACATGAATGAATCTGGAAACCTCATGCGGGTGATTAAAGGAGAACAAATTGGCACATTAGTGAATTTTTAGTACAAGACTGAACAGTTGAAATTATGAACGAGGAGATACAAATGGCCCTCGATGAGGCCAAAGAACAAATGGAAAAGGCCATTGCTCACATGAAGGCCGAATTGGTAAAAGTGCGCGCAGGGAAAGCGCATCCAAGCATGCTCGATAGCGTTAAAATCGACTACTACGGTAGCATCACTCCGCTCAAACAGGTTGCGAACGTTACCACTCCTGACCCAAGAACCTTAACCATTCAGCCTTGGGAAAAAGGAATGCTCGATACCATTTCAACCTGCATCACCAATGCGAATCTCGGACTCAATCCACAAAACAACGGGGATGTGATCATGATTAACGTTCCACCATTGACGGAGGAGCGTCGTCTAGGTTTGGTAAAGCAAGCTAAGGCCGAAAGTGAAAATGCTAAAGTTTCGTTGCGAAATGCACGTAAAGAGGCCAATGACTTCATTAAATCTGCTGAAAAAGATGGATTAAGTGAAGACGAGGCCAAAGTTGCAGAAGCGAAAGTGCAAGAACTCACAAATGCTTATGTAGCAAGAGTAGAGGAAATCCTCGTAGAGAAAGAAAAAGACATCATGACGGTGTAATCGTCCAATAAAATGAATTTAAAAGGCCGGCTTTCTTTCCAAAGAGCTGGCTTTTTTGTCTCAGTAAAGAACTTAGCCTAAATACTCCTCAGCAACTAGTCTCGTCTGTTCATCACTTTCGATAAGTTCTTCAAGCTTTGGATTGGCTACAAAAGGAACGGTATTCATGCAGTGCTCTACCAAATCGCTCATGGCCAAGAAACCAATTTCCTCTTTTAAGAAGGCGGCAACCGCTACTTCATTCGCGGCATTGAGGATACACGGCATGTTTCCTCCCTTTTCCATGGCGTCAAAGGCCAATTGGAGGTTGCGAAAGGTGCGTGTATCAGCTTGCTCAAAAGTAAGTTGAGGGTAATCTAAAAAGTTAAAGCGCGGGAAGTCGTTCTGCAAACGAGTAGGGTACGCTAGGGCATATTGAATCGGTAATTTCATGTCGGGCAAGCCCATTTGCGCCTTCATCGACCCATCTTCAAACTGCACCAAGGAGTGAACAATCGATTGCGGGTGAACAATGACTTCAATTTGATCTGGACGAAGACCAAACAACCACTTGGCTTCAATCACCTCCAAACCTTTGTTCATCAAACTGGCAGAGTCGATGGTGATTTTTGCACCCATTTCCCAATTCGGATGCTTCAAGGCCTGGGCCTTTGTAACGGCCTCAAGTTCTGTGGTACTTTTGCCTCTAAACGGACCCCCAGAGGCGGTTAAAACGATTTTCTCTATTGGATTGTGGAATTCACCCACCAAGCACTGAAAGATCGCTGAATGCTCTGAATCTACGGGATAGATGTTGACCCCTTTTTCGCGGGCCAATTTGGTAACGAGCTCGCCGGCTACAACGAGGGTTTCTTTATTGGCCAGGGCAATGTGTTTTCCTGCATGAATAGCTGCAAGGGTTGGCTTCAAACCGGCATAACCCACCAAAGCAGTAAGTACCACATCGATTTCCTCCATTTCTACCACTTGCTCCAAAGCCTCAGCGCCGGCATACACCTTTATACCAGCATCCCAAAGGGCATCGCGAACGGCCTCAAACTTTCCTTCATCACCAATAACCACAGCGTTGGGACGGTAGGCCAAGGCTTGTTCAATCAAGAGCTCCGAATTGCTATGTGCAGTGAGCACTTCAACCACGAAACGATCGGCTTGTTCCGACATCACTTCGAGGGCTTGTGTACCTATCGACCCGGTTGAACCGAGGATGGCCACGTGTTTTTTACTTTCGTCCGTCATGGAGGGCAAGTTAAGATTTTGGGGGCTTAAAGGAAACCAAGTTCAAGCTTGGCTTCTTCACTCATCATGTCTTGTGTCCACGACGGTTCAAAGGTGATTTCCACCTTAGCGGAGTTGATGCCATCAATAGTAGCTACTTTTTCTTCCACCTCCACGGGGAGCGACTCTGCTACTGGGCAAGAAGGTGAGGTGAGGGTCATCATGATGTGGCAATGCCCTTCATCAGATACCTTTACTTCGTAAATCAATCCGAGTTCGTAAATATCGACTGGAATTTCAGGGTCGAAGATGGTTTTCAAGACCTCAACAACCTGCTTTTCGTATGCCCTTTTTTCTTCTATTGTCATGACGACTGCTTTGCGGCCAAGGCCATTCCGTATAATTTCATTTGTTTCACCATGCTCACTAGTCCGTTACTGCGTGTAGGACTTAGGTGGTCTTGCAGGCCAATTTCTTGGATGAATCCCATGTCTGCTTGCGCCACATCTTTTGCGGGCAAATCTCCCATGTAACGAATCATCAAGGCGATGAGCCCTTTGGTGATGATGGCATCGCTATCTGCTGTGAAATGAACCAGACCGGCATCTCCTTCTTTGGCGTGCAACCACACTCGTGATTGGCAGCCTTTGATCAAGTGCTCTTCGGTTTTATATTGTTCATCAATCAGCGGTAGTTCTTTTCCCAGCTCAATGATGTGCTCGTACTTCTGCATCCAATCATCGAACATCATGAATTCATCGAGAATTTCCGCTTTTCTTTCTGCTAGTGATTCCATAGTACAAAGGTAACAAGCTCAAACAGCTGGGGTTCTATTTTATGCAAAGAAATGTGACTAACGAAGCATCTTCAAAGCGCGTTCTAAGGAATGCACAAAAACATCCACTTCTTCGAAGGTATTGTAGCAAGCAAAGCTCGCGCGAATGGTTCCTGGAATACCGAAATGATTCATCAAAGGCTCAGCGCAATGGTGTCCGGTTCTCACGGCAACACCCATTTGATCGAGGAGGGTTCCCACGTCATAAGGGTGCGTGCCATCAACCAGAAAAGAAAAAACGCCTGCCTTTTCTTTTGCCGTTCCATACACCTTCAAACCATCAATGTGAGCAGCTTTTTCGACCAAATAATTCAAAAGCTGGGCTTCGTGGCGTTCAATGTTTTCGACACCCAGAGTATTGACAAAATCAATGGCGCTTCCGAGGACAATTCCGCCGGCGATATTTGGTGTTCCCGCTTCGAATTTATGAGGCAAGGTATTGTAGGTAGACGACTGATAAGTTACCGAAGCGATCATCTCTCCTCCACCTCTCCAGGGTGGCATTTGATTCAATAGGGCTTCTTTTCCATAAAGGATACCAATGCCTGTTGGTCCGTACACCTTATGCCCACTAAAGGCGTAAAAATCGGCATTTAAATCGCGCACATCTACTTTAGCGTGGGGCAATGCTTGAGCACCGTCGATCATGGTTTTGGCACCTGCTTCGTGCGCCAGTTGAACCATTTTTTTTATCGGGTTGATGCTTCCCAAGGCGTTGCTAACGTGGTTAACGCAAACCAATTTCACTCCGTTTTGAAGCAATTCTACATAGGCCTCCATGTTCAAGCTTCCATCTTCATGAATGGGAATGACCTCGATATGAATGCCTTTTTCTTGCTTCAACAGGTGCCATGGAACCATGTTTGAATGGTGTTCTAAGGCCGAAATGAGTACCGTATCTCCTTGATGAAGTTCGCTTCTTCCCCAGCTTTGCATCACCAAGTTAATGGCGTCTGTAGTTCCCATGGTGAAGATGATTTCGTGCGCATGTTCAGCATTGATGTGTTGCTGAATGGTTTTGCGCGCATCTTCGTAGGCTTGGGTTGCCTCTTGCGCTAAACTGTGAACACCACGGTGAATGTTTGCGTTGTAATGCGAGTAATAATGCACGAGGGCATCGATCACGCTTTGGGGCTTTTGAACCGTTGCGGCATTATCGAAATACACCAAGGGCTGTCCGTTCACCTTTCGTTCCAAAATGGGGAACTCTTGGCGAACACGAGCCACATCAAACGCGGGTATGTCCATGGTTTTTTCTTGCATCGAGGACTTCTTCTTTATTCTTCTTCTCCGAAGAGGGCTTTCACTTCTGGGTGATGGATTTTCTCCAACACTTCACCAATAAAGGCCTTCACCAACAATTCTCTTGAATTTTGCTCAGAAATACCTCTTGCCATGAGGTAAAATACCGCTTCTTCGTCGAACTGACCAGTGGTTGATCCGTGCGAACATTTAACGTCGTCTGCATAGATTTCCAACTCTGGTTTGGAGTTCATGTGCGCTTCATCGCTCATCACGATGTTGGCATTTTGCTGGAAGGCATTGGTTTTTTGAGCGTCTTGTCGCACAAACACTTTTCCGTTAAACACGCCTGTAGATTGATCATACAAGATGCCTTTGTAGTGCTCGTTTGATTCGCAATGCGGCACTTTGTGGTCGATCATGGTGTGGTTGTCCACATGCTGTTTTTCGCGCAATTGATACGTACCGTAAAGGTTCGTTTCGCAGTTTTCTCCACTCACGCGAACATTAACGTTGTTGCGCACCCAGTTTCCTTTCAAGGTGGAGGTGCTGAGTGTAAATCGGCTATTGCGTTCTTGGTTTGCCCAAATGGTATTGATGGCGAATTGCTCTTGTCCTAAATGGTTCTGAACCAAATCGCAGGTAAACTGTGCATTTTCGCCCACAAAAACCTCACTAAGGTCGTTGCTAAAAATCACCTCGTTCTCATCGCTGTAGTTCGCAACAATCATGTTTAATTGTGCACCTTTTTCGAGGATGATGAGGTTTCTATTTATGGCTGCAACATCGTTTCCACTGATGTAGTTTTCTACCAAAACCGATTCTTTAAGCAAAGCGTTTTTACCTACTAAAAGGCAAAAACCGTCTTCCGCGCTCACCAAGTTGTGGGCTTCGAAAAGGTCTTCCTTATGAGCAGAAAGGCTTCCGCAGTGCGAATGAATCAAGTCGCGTTGTTGTGCCAAAGCGCTTTTCATGCTTGAAACAGAGAGGCCGTCTTCTGCCATGATGTTTGAAAGGTCGTCTCTATACACACCGTTCACCAAAACGATTCGAGAGGCATTCCAGTTTGGAAAAAGGCTTTTGTCTATATCAATGCTGCTATCACCAGCATGCCATTCCTGCTTGATGATTTTATTAACTCGGGTATATTTCCAGCTTTCTGTTCTACGGTTAGGAAGTTCAATTTGCTCCAAGGCAATTTTCGCTTCTTCTTGTAGTTTCGGGAGTTGATTTACCAGTGCATCGGCATTGGAAAAGCGCTCCAAAAATGCACCTTTCTTATGGTCTTTTACTGTTGTAGTTTCCATGTTTTGGTGCTTTAAATGGCCATTTCTTCTTTGATCCAATCGTAGCCTTTTTCTTCAAGCTCTAAAGCCAATTCTTTTGGTCCAGATTTCACAATTTGTCCCTTGTACAGTACATGAACAAAATCAGGAACGATGTAATCTAATAAACGTTGGTAATGCGTAATCAGCAAGAACGAGCGCTCTGGAGAACGCATGGCGTTAACACCTTGCGCCACAATTCGGAGGGCGTCGATGTCCAAGCCAGAATCGGTTTCATCCAAGATGGCCATCTTCGGTTCCAACATCGCCATTTGAAAAATCTCGTTGCGTTTCTTTTCTCCACCACTAAATCCTTCATTAACAGAACGGTTGGTGAGTTTACCATCGAGTTCTACTAAGGCCGACTTTTCTTTCACTTTCGCCAAAAATTCTTTTGCCGTTAGCTGGTCGATTTTTTTGTATTCGTGAATTTCCTTCAAAGCAGCTCTCAAAAAGTTGATGTTGCTCACACCAGGAATTTCAACGGGATATTGGAAAGCGAGGAAGAGGCCTTCTTTAGCGCGTTCAGAAGCGTCCATGTCGAGGAGGTCTACTCCATCGAAGTCAACGGAACCACCAGTTACTTCGTAATCTTCATTTCCAGCGAGCACGCTAGCAAGTGTGCTTTTTCCAGAGCCGTTCGGACCCATTATTGCGTGTACTTCTCCTGGGTTGATGGTGAGGTTCAGGCCTTTCAAGATCTCGTGGCCTTCTACTTCTGCCTGTAGCTTATTGATGGATAACAATGGTTTCATGTGTATCTTTTTTGTCTGATAGAACAGACCGGTGTTCAAGTGTTGTTTTTGTTTTATCCGACGCTTCCTTCAAGGGAGATCGCCAACAGTTTTTGTGCTTCCACGGCAAATTCCATGGGAAGTTTGTTCAGTACATCTTTAGCGTAACCGTTAACGATCAGGCTGATGGCTTGTTCTTCATTCAAACCCCTTTGGAGGCAGTAGAAGATTTGGTCTTCACCAATTTTCGATGTGGTTGCTTCGTGCTCTACTTTGGCGCTCGCATTGTTGACTTCGATGTACGGAAAAGTATGTGCTCCGCATCTGTCAGTCATCAACAAGGAATCGCATTGCGAGAAGTTTCTTGCGTTTTTTGCTGATGCGTTGATTTGCACCAATCCTCTGTAGCTGTTCTGACTTTTTCCAGCGCTAATTCCTTTTGAGATGATGGTTGAATTGGTGTTTTTACCAATGTGAATCATCTTCGTTCCGGTATCCGCTTGTTGGTAGTTGTTGGTTACCGCAACAGAATAAAACTCGCCCA
>Ga0209652_1000722_pt1 | contig 27853 bp, 28 predicted proteins | sample SaaInl74LU_5_DNA_FD_184641 | JGI IMG/M metagenome (GOLD analysis project Ga0209652, IMG submission 184641) | Marine microbial communities from expanding oxygen minimum zones in the Saanich Inlet - ESP_74LU_5_DNA (SPAdes) (version 2) | ecosystem: Environmental > Aquatic > Marine > Intertidal zone... | reverse complement strand
GTCTTTTTCATAATCATAGTCTCCCAGTTAAAACTCAGTTTATTGCCCCGATCTGCGTCGGGGGTCGTTGTCCGGCTTAGAGGCTGTTAGGCGTCCAAAGCGCGGCAATCTTCGGGCATCCAGCCAATCTCAATTTGCGTGCCTGGTGTCAGGCGCACTTGATCTGGCGCGTTGCGCGTTTTGATAATGAACTCATCATTGCCCGCCACGCGCAACCGCGTGCGGAAGATATCGCCCATATAGATAAATTCAAGCACCTCAGCTTGCAGCGTATGCACACCTTTTTGCAAGCGATCCTTGTTATATTCGACCCGTTCAGGGCGAATGGATACGCGCGTGCGCTCGCCGGGCTTGCTGACATTCACCGGTTTACAGTCGATCAAATCGCCACTGTCGAGTTCGACCAAGGCCACGCCGTCTTTGATTTCTTTGACCACGCCTTCAAGGGTGTTATTCTCACCAATAAATTGCGCCACAAAGCTATTTTCAGGGCTTTCATAAAGCTCGTCTGGCGGAGCGATTTGCTGGATCACCCCATCGTTGAACACCGCAACGCGATCCGACATTGTCAGAGCTTCGGTTTGGTCGTGGGTCACATAGACCACAGTGATCCCCAATTTATGGGCCAGGTCGGTGATCTCGAACTGCATCTTTTCCCGCAGCTGTTTGTCGAGGGCGCCCAGAGGCTCGTCCATCAACACCAGTTCCGGCTCAAACACCAAAGCCCGCGCCAAAGCGATGCGCTGCTGCTGCCCACCTGACAGCTGGGCCGGGCGGCGCGTGATAAAATCGCCCATTTCCACCATATCCAGCGCGCGTTTCACCTTCGCCTCACGTTCAGATTTCCCGAACTTGCGCACCTCCAAAGGAAACGACAGATTCTCCCCCACGGTCATATGCGGGAATAGGGCATAGTTTTGAAACACCATGCCAATGCCGCGTTTATGAGGTGGGATATTGTTGATGGGCTTTCCATCAAGCAAGATTTCTCCATGTGTGGCGGTCTCAAATCCAGCCAACATCATCAGGCAAGTGGTTTTGCCGGAGCCCGATGGGCCCAACATGGTCAAGAATTCGCCCCGTGGAATGGCCAAATTCAGGTCTTTGACCACCAATACTTCGCCGTCGTAACTTTTTTGGACGCGTTGAAATTCAACAAATGCTTTCGTCTGTGCCTCAGCCAAACCGTAATCCCCGTGTTTTCCAATCTCTATGGATTGGTATTATGTGTCGGCCATTAACGATCAAACAGTTGGATGACGCAACCGGAAACTTGAAAATATCGGCAATTTGCCCCAATTTTTTCGCCCGAGCCTCGGCAACCTGCATCAAATTACAAAAACGCAGCTCTGTGATCACTTTTTTGGGCAAAAATTTGTCAGCATAACTGGACAAGCCAGATGCAAACAGAATCAAACATCGCCAAATCCACCCGCCGCGAGGGGCGCCCCTCAGATGACCAAAGAAAAGACCGATCGCGCCATTGAATTCTGCCCCAAAGACGGTATGTCTGGGCCAGGGAATATTTGTGACCGAGACTGGAAAAATCATGGTTGATCGCAGCTTGTTTATTGAGGCTATGCGCCATGTGGCGCAATCGGTCACTGTTGTCACGACCCTGGGTGAGGACGGACCCACAGGCGCAACGGTCAGTGCCTTTTCCTCGCTTTCCGCCGATCCTCCGTCCGTTTTAGTGTGCCTGAGATCCGACAGCCGGATTGGTTTGGCCGTGGGCCGCAACCGGGTCTTTTGCGTAAATGTTCTGCCTGAGGGAGCAAGCGCCCTGGCGGGCCGGTTTGCAGGGCGATTTGACGCCGAAGAGCCGGATCGATTTGGTGCCATCGACTGCCGGCACTCAGCCAGCGGGCCCGTGATAAGCGGTGCCACTGCCTTCGAATGCACGGTTGATAAAATCATTACTCATGGAAGCCATGATATCTGCATCGGCAATGTGACGGCCATCACCAATGCCGCCACCGCCCCCTTGGCCTATATGGACGGCGGCTTTCAAGTCATTCGCCCCGAGGGAGCCTCCTAGCCTCCACCGCGGGACGCGCAGGATCCACCACATTGACGGGGAGCGCTCAACAGCCTACCACTCGGTAAAGGCATGCATTTGGCCTTGATAAATATATATTGCCGCAGCAGTTTGGACAGTTTCTATGAAGCCAAAACATTTTCGATATCTGTGGAAATTCTACAAAGATAAGAAACAATGGTTGGATCAAGGCGGCAAAATAACCCGCTCGGCGCGCATTCTGTCAGATTACGCCGACAGTGCCGGAACCGTTAAGGGCCATTATTTCCATCAAGATTTATTGGTCGCAAGACTGATCCATGAACACAATCCAAAACGTCATATTGATATCGCCTCTCGCATTGATGGGTTCGTTGCGCATGTGGCCTCTTTTCGTGAGATCGAAGTGGTTGACGTCCGCCCCTTGCCAAAATCTGAACATAAAAACATTACATTTCGGCAGGCTGATTTGATGAACCCGCAGGATTTGGGTCAGACAGATTCTCTGTCTTGTCTTCACGCCATCGAGCATTTTGGCCTGGGACGTTATACGGATCCCATCGACATAAATGGTCATATTAAAGGCTTAACGAACCTTGTGGGGCTGGTGTCTGAGGGCGGCCGATTATATGTTAGCTTTCCCATTGGACAGGCCGACGAGGTACATTTTAACGCCCATCGGGTGTTTCACGTCACCTCGATCTTTGAGCACCCATCTATTCAGCAGCACATGTCGTTACGCCGGTTTGATTATGTGGATGACAGAGGTGATTTGCACCTCGATACATCCATAACCGAGGTTGATAAAAGCATAAGATATGGCTGCGGAATTTATACTTTCGAAAGATCAAACTGATGCATATTTGGCCCAACGTGAGACGGTTTTTGCGATGCCAACATCGGGAAACGTGCAAAGTGCCAACCGGCCCGGCGCCTCAAATGTAACAAGGGGCCGTGAGGCCCCTTGAGTATTCCCAACATAAGCACGTGCTTACAAGGCGGCCATAACCTCATCGCTGACCTCAAAATTGGCCGTGACGCGCTGCACGTCATCATCGTCTTCCAAAGTATCAATCAGCTTCATCAGCTTTTCCATACCTTCCAGATCGAGCTCGGTGGTCGTTTGCGGCTTCCAGATCAGCTTGGCGCTCTCAGATTCGCCCAACAGCGCCTCCAGCGCGTTGGAGACCTCATTGAGGTCTGTATCCGCACAGAAAATGGCATGACCATCTTCGGTGGTTTCCACATCTTCCGCTCCTGCCTCCAGCGCAGCCATCATCACCATGTCCTCATCTCCCACCTCCAAAGGATAGAGCACCTGCCCTTTGCGATCGAACATGAAAGATACCGAGCCTGTTTCGCCCAGATTTCCACCGCATTTGGTAAATGTGCTGCGCACGGTCGAGGCTGTGCGATTGCGGTTGTCGGTCATCGCTTCCACAATCACCGCGACCCCGCCAGGCCCATAGCCCTCATAGCGAATTTCATCATAGCTCTCAGCATCGCCGCCCTGGGATTTCTTAATCGCCCGATCAATCACTTCTTTCGGCACAGATTGCGATTTCGCCTCTTTCACCGCCAAACGCAGACGCGGGTTTTTATCGGGATCCGGGTCGCCCATTTTGGCCGCAACGGTGATCTCCTTGGCCAATTTAGAAAATAGTTTTGACCGCGCCGCATCCTGCCGCCCTTTGCGGTGCTGGATATTTGCCCATTTGGAATGGCCTGCCATGACAGTCCCCTACATTTGATGATTTCGACCGTTTCTAGGCGGGGCGGCGGGGCAATTCAAGCCATCTTTCGGGGCAATTCATGCCAATCTCGCGAAAGCGCGCAGCGCAGCAGGCTGTGGGTGTTGCGCCCCTAACGGGCCTGCCGCCAGAAAGATTTCTGCCACCTCTCAGCCTGCGCTGAGGCGTTTTGGGCCCCGTCTTCATGCAGGATAAAGCGGCCAAAGCCACGGGATGCACAGGGAGGCCAGCACGCCAATGGAAAGGTTGAGCGGAATGCCCACCTTCAAAAAATCCGCGAATTTATAGCCCCCCGGCCCATAGACCAGCATATTGGTTTGATAGCCAATCGGCGTGGCAAAACTCGCGCTCGCAGCCACCATGACGGCGACCACCAAGGGGCGTGGATCCATGCCAAGCTGGGCGGCTATGCCGATTGCCAAAGGTGTGATCACCACGGCCACCGCATTATTCGACACCATCTCCGTCAGCACCGAAGTTAAAAGATAGAGCGCCCAGACAATCAAAAACCCCGGCAAAATAGCCAAGTAAGGCGCCAATCCACTGGCAATAAGCGCGACTGCTCCCGAATGCTCCAGCGCTGCGCCAACGGCCAGCATGGCAAAGATCAACACCAAAAGCCGCCCGTCCACGAAACCGAATGCCTCCTCCGCATCAATACAGCGGGTGACCAAAACCACCGCCACAGCCACAATGGCCAGCAGAAAAATCGGGGCCACTTGAAAGGCCGCCAGCCCCACCAGCCCAAATAAAGCCAAAAGCGCAATAGGGCTATGGGATCTGCGAAAGGCTCTCTCCGAGGGCGCATTCACCTCCAAAACATCCATATCCGCGGCCAATCGCGCGATATCCTCCGCCGCCCCTTCCAGCAAAAGTGTGTCGCCAATTCTCACCACCACATCCTCCAGCGCGCCTTTGATGTTCTGGTCGCGCCGATGCAGTGCCAATGTATACACCCCGTAGCGTCGCCGCAGGCGCAGATCTCCCAAACTCCGGCCAATCATACGGCAACCCGGTGAGACCAAAACCTCCACAGTCGACGTCTGCACCGCGGAAATTTGATCCACCCGCCGCAGGCTTTTATTGCTTTGGAGTGACAAAAGCTCGGTCATTTCGGTGCGCAGCACCACCCGGTCGCCCAACTGCAACTCAACATCTTGCAAATTGCGCCGCAAGGAGCGGTCACCGCGCAGCACGTCCACCAGCCGCACTCCGGGACGTTTGAACAATTGTACGCCCGTAACCGCCCGGCCAATCAAATTTGACTCCGGCGGGATCACCGCTTCGGTAAAAAATTTCATTTTCGGCCGATCCGACAGGAGATTGGCCAAACTGGCGCGCGCCGGCAGCAATCTTGGAGCGATAAACCGCAGATAGATCATGCCCCAGAGCACCAAAATGGCGCCCAAAGGCGTGACTTCAAAGATCGAGAACCCCGCCAGCCCATTGGCCCGCGCGACCCCATCCACCAAAAGGTTGGTCGAGGTGCCAATCAGGGTCAAAGTGCCGCCCAAAATCGCCGCATAGGACAGGGGGATCAAAAGCTTGCTGGCCGATGTGTCCAAGGTTTTGGCCAATTGCACAAACACCGGGATCATCACCACGACCACGGGCGTATTGCTCACCACCGCAGAGGCCAGAACCACAAAGCCAAACAAAAACCCCAACCCCAAGGCCGGGCTCTTTTGGGTCAAGCGATGGGCCAATTTGGTAAAGCCAAGCAGACTGCCGGTGCGCACCAAAGCGCCCATCACCAAAAACATGGCCGCAATGGTCCAAGGGGCCGGATTGGACAAAACCGCAAGCGCCACGTCATAGGGCAGCACCCCGCTGATCAATAAAACAGCCACGCCAAAAATCGCGACCACCTCCGTGGGGAAGCTTTCGCGTAGAAATAACAAAAACATCACGGCGACCACCCCGAGCGCTAAGAGCGCTTGGCTGTAATCATTTAAAGTGAGGTTTTCCATTTTGAGGGTCCTTTAAATTCGGGCTTACCAAATAAATGCCCAGAAACATCAGAGCCAAAGCCAGCCATATCGGTCCCGCGTAGCGTTCTTGCAAAATCAACATGGCCCATCCCAGCCCGGCGGCGGTCACAACATAGCTGACCTGCACCGAGAAAACCGGACCAAACTGGCGTACAATCATCACATATAATGTATAAACAATAGAATGGATCAAGGCCGATGTGACCACAGCCACATCCGCAATGCCCCAGACATGCAGCGGGTTGATCCATTGTCCGCTGTAGACGGCCAGCGGCCCGGTGAGCCCCACCCCGATGATCGAGGCGCCCAGTAGCAGCTGCAACGGACCGGCACCCCCCGTGCCAAAACGTGCCACAAAATTGCCCTCAAACGCATACATGAGGCTCGGCAACAGGCCCAGAGGAATAAATGCCAGCATCGCGGCATTTGGCAGTGCCTCGGGCACGCCGATAATCAATAAGACCGCAAACAGTCCCAAAGACAGGCCGGCCATGCGTTTGAAACTAAAACGATCCAAGCCCAGCATCAGAGCAATTGGAAAAGCGATCATGGGAATGAGGGACAAAAGCAAGGACATGATCCCCGCCGGCAGAACCGTATAGGCTTTATAAGAGGCGGCATTGGGAATAACCGTCCCGATCAGGGCAATGGCCAGATAAAATGGCACCACCCGCCGATTGATCGGCAGCGGTCGACGACGGATCAAATTGACCGCTCCCAACACCACGACGCCAATCGACATTTGCCAAAAAATCAGCCCCAACGGTTGATAGCCGCTGGAAACGGCGATTTTCGCCAAGGGCTGAGTTGCCCCCCAGCTGATACCAATAAACAAGAGCCACCCGTAGGGGATAAAGCGCCTCATTCAGATGACGCCCCAGCCGATTGGCTCAACACCCCTCCATGGCGGATCATCTGGATCGATGTGGCTTTGCCGGTGCTCTCCTCGGTTTCCACCAAAAGGCCGCAGAGCGTTGCCGGTCCCAGGGCCGGTTCAAACCGCGCCTTGGGCATGCCGGTGATAAATCGGCGGAGCGGTTCAGCCTTTTGCATGCCAATGACAGAGTTGTAATCACCGCACATGCCAGCATCGCTTTGAAATCCCGTGCCGCGTTCCAAAATCTGCGCATCGGCCGTGGGCACATGGGTGTGCGAGCCCACAACCAGGCTGGCCTTGCCATCGCAAAAATGCCCCATCGCCATTTTTTCAGAGGTGGCCTCACAATGCATATCCACAACGCTCGCCGCGACCTGCCCGCCCAAGGGATGGCGCGACAATATCGCCTCAACTGCAGAAAACGGATCATCGAAGGGCCGTTTCATGAAAACCTGCCCCAGAACTTGCGCCACCAAAACCTTTCGGCCACGGGTGGCGGTAAAAATCGCGGCCCCGCGCCCCGGAGCGGATTTGGAGAAATTGAGCGGGCGAATGATGCGTGGTTCCGTTTCAATGAATTGCAGCATATCCTTTTGATCAAAGGCATGATCGCCAAGCGTGATGCAATCGGCCCCGGCCTTCAGGATCTCCTGAGCATGGTTGCCGGAAAGCCCCATGCCGCCGGTGGCATTCTCTCCATTGACCACAACAAAATCCGCCTTCAAACGCGCCCGCAGACCGGGCAGCTCATTTGAAATTGCCTGCCGCCCGGAGCGGCCCATAACATCGCCAAGATACAGAATTTTCATGCCCCCCCTTAGGCCTCAACCGACGCTAAAGCAAGACGGGCGCTTGGCCTTAGATTTCGGCAAAGTCGTATTGCGCGGTGATGCGAAGGGGGAAGTTGACGGATCTGGCGATGAAACAAACATCATGGATTTGGTCATGCACCGCATCGGCCGCCTGCGCGTCCATTCCGGGCGCCAATGTGATCTGCGGCCTCAGCGTTGCCGCAACAAAGCGCCCCGCCCCAGAGGGCGCGCTTTCGCCATGACCGATGGGGTGATCTTCATAGCCCATCACAATGATCCCGGCGTTAATCGTCAAATGCAAGAACCACAGCATATGACAAGCGCTCAGCGCAGTGATCAGCAAGTCTTCGGGATTGTACAGCCGAGGATCCCCACCCAACAGCGGATCATTGGAGCATTCTAGGATCGGTTTTCCCGGGCTGCGCAGCTGCCAGCGCCGATCATAGCCGTCATAGCGTGCATTGCCATCGCCGCGATTGCCGGTCCAACGAATCTGGGATGTAAAATCATGCACGGCGGTCATATCTCCTAAACTTATGTTTTAAATCGTATTAAATGTGCAGATCAGCGCCCCGCAAGTATAAATTTTGCATCATCAAGACCTCTGCACAACGCCATTTCAACACGCAATGAGGGCAAAGTGTTTTGGCTTGGCAGCTAGCCTATGCAGAGGTCTTTCACAGCCACCACTCACAGCTTCGGCCGGGCCTCTGCCAAGGATTGCCCTGCCTCTGCGCAGCGGCGCAAAAGCGGTGAGACCTTCCAGGCGACAGGATCCTCTTGCGCCAAAATTTCAAGCTGCTCTACGATTGCCGCAACCCCAAGACTGTCCGCATAATGCATCAACCCGCCGCGCCAGCGCGGAAAGCCGTAGCCAAAAACCGTTACCAGATCGATATCGCTGGCGGATTGCGCAATGCCCGCGTCCAAAATATCCGCCGCCTCATTGATCATGGCCAGAACAAGCCTTCGGCAGATCTCTTGCCCGGAATAATCCGTCCGGGTTATTCCAGCGAAATGCGCCTCCTCTATGGCCAGATCAGCCACAATTGGATCCTCCACCTTGCCCCCACCCCCAGGGTAGCGATACCAGCCTGCACCTGTCTTGCGGCCCAATTTCCCCAGCTCAATCATGCGATCAGCAATGGGGATATAACGCCTATTGGGATCGCGTGCCCGCGCCTGACGTTGCCGATTGGCATGCGCGATGTCCAAGCCCGACAGATCCTGCGCTTCATAGGGCCCCATGGCATAACCAAAGTCTACCATGGCGTCATCCACCTCCCAAGGGGTTGAGCCGTCCATAAACACCGTATCGGCCGCCTCACGATAGCGCGCTAAAATGCGATTGCCGATAAACCCGTCACAGACCCCCGCAAGGACCGGGACCTTGCCCAGACGTTTTGCCAATGCATAACCCGTGGCAATCGCCCGATCACTGCTCTGCGCCCCTTGAACAATTTCCAGCAATTTCATGATATGAGCCGGTGCGAAGAAATGCAGACCAATGACACGCGTAGGATCCATAAGGGACGCGGTCATCTCATTCACATCTAGATAGGAGGTATTGGTGGCCAGCACCGCATCGGCCGGCATCGCGGCCTCCAATTTGGCCAAAATGTCGTGTTTCACCTCCATATTTTCAAAGGCCGCCTCAATCGCCAATTGCGCAGAGGCCGCTTCAGTATACTGCGTGCTCAGCGTCATCCGGCGGCGATGATCGGCGGCCCGCGCGGCATCAATGATACCCCGTTTCAAACTGGCCTCAGTGATTTTGCCGATATTATCTTCCGCCCGTTGCAGCCCAGCAGCATCGGCCTCCAAAACCGTGACCTTCAGACCCGCTGCCAAAAGCGCATAGGCAATCCCCGCGCCCATGGTGCCACCACCCACCACCACCGCGTGCTGCACCTCCAACGCCGAGCCTTGCAAATGCGCCGGCGCTTTCGCGGCCCGCTGGGCAAAGAAAAGATGCCTCAAGGCCCTGGCTTGTGGCCCGGTCTTGAGGTCCAAAAACACCTGGCGTTCATATGTCAACGCTTCGTGAAACGGCAAGGAAAGCCCTGCCTCGATCACCTCAAGCGCCCGCAAAGGTGCCTTTTGCCCTGGCATTTTTGCCCCTAGGTTTTCCCGCGCCATACGAAACAGATCCGGGTCATGCGCGGGGGCATGATATTCCCAGGTGGGCACAATGCAGCCCAATGCCTCGCTGTTGACCAGAAAGGCCGCCTCAATCGGATCATCCTCCACCGCATGGACCAATCCGGCCAAACAGGCCTCTTGCGCCCCAATGGGCTTGCCCAGGGTGATCATCTCAACGGCTTTTTGCAGCCCAACCAGACGCGGCAAGCGCGCGGTGCCCCCAGCTCCCGGAATAACCCCCAAGGTCACCTCGGGCAGGCCAATGCGCGCGCCGGGCGCCATAATGCGCATGCGGCAGGCCATGGCAATCTCAGCGCCGCCGCCCAATGCCACGCCCTCAATTGCGGCAATCCAGGGCACGAAGCTTTGATCAATCGCATTCAAAACCTCCGGCAGATGCGGCGCTTGCGGTGGGGCGTCAAATTCCTTCGCATCCGCCCCCGCCGCGAATACCCCCCCGGCGCCAGAGACAATAACCCGGTCCAACCTTTCCCGCTCCGCCCAGCGCACCGCTTCAAGCAGACCTTGGCGGAGGGCTTGGCCAATGGCGTTCACCGGTGGATTGCTCAAAGTCACATAGCCAATGTGATTTTCACTGCGCATGGTCACCTGCATCGGAAGCTCCTCAATATATAAACGGTGGCACGGATCTTACACCACCCGCGCTTTTAGAATGTGGCAGCTCTCAATGAGCTGAGACAATTCGATCTGGCTTTGGTCCACCGACTTTCCACTGGTGTCCAAAACATGATCAGACTGCGTATAAAGGGCCTCGCGCGATCTCAATATTTGGCGCAGCTGGATCATCGCTTGGGGATTATCCTGCATCGGCCGCATGTCGCCCTGCGCCCGCACCCGTTCCATATGCTCCGATGCAGAGGCTTTGAGCCACACCGTATGAAAGCGCGATAGCACATGATAGAAACTGCCTTCCTCCGACACTATTCCACCGGCCACGGCGACAACGGCGCGGCTATGTCCCTCGATAATGCCCGTCAAAGTATCGGCCTCAAGCTGGCGATAGCCCTCTTGCCCATAAAGCGCGATGATCTCGCCAAGCGCCATGCCTGCATTTTTTTCAATCTCGCGATTCAGCTCAATAAATGGCGCGTCAAATACCTCTGCGACCCATGCGCCCAGGGTTGATTTACCGGCCCCCCGCAGACCCACCAAACAGAGGCGCTGCGCTTTTTGCCGCCCCATGCGCTCGGGGTCCAGCACCTGCAAGACCCGCGCGCGCACAGCGGCATCGGCGCGCGCATAAAGCTGCGAGATATGCGGTAAGTCCGAATGAAACATCGCATCCGCCATCAAGAAATGCTCCAAGGGCTGCTCCAAAGCCGCAGCCAGTTTGATCAAGAGGCCAATGGAAATATTACCATCTCCAGCCTCAACTTTGGCCAAATACCGCGGTGAAACGCCCGAGCGCTCTGACAGGCTGCGACGGCTCAACCCTTGGGATTTTCGCATGTGCCTGAGGCGCGTGCCCAAACTGCGCAACAGCGCAGCGCTTTGCAGATCAAGTTCCGCCGCAGCGCTTGGCAGGTCAAGAACCGCGCTTGTTTGAACATTCACATGGTCCTTGCGCGAAACATTCATCGGGCCGGCTCCGCAATGGCGCTGAGGACAATCTCACGCAGATCCATCGGCGGGGGGCATTTTTTAAAGGCGTCTGCGGTGACAAAAACATTGACCGACCGGCTGGAAAAACACCGCTGCCCCTCCTGCTCACCGTCGACGCGGAAGGTGATGGAGGTCTCTCCCAAATGCTCAGGCCACACATAGCACAATAGGGGATGGCGGGGCGTGACCGGGCGGGCAAAATCCATTTCCAGCCGCACGAAAGGCGTTCCCAAATTTCGGTCAACTTCCAATTGGAACCAGCCATCACCGCCCAGCTGGGCTTCCCACCAGCCATTGATCGCATCCAATGCAAACCACGGCAGCCGGCCCGTATAAACGATGCGCGCAGGATCACAATCGCCCCATGTCACGTTGATTTTATGACAAAATGCTCCTAGGGGGCGCGGGTCCATCTCAGTAGGTTTCGACATGATAGCGTCCAGCTTCGCGCAGGGTGTCACGCAGATCGGGCCAGTTGGCTCCGAACCCTTGGGCAATCTCCGCGAAGGCCGCCTCCACGCCCGCTTCCATCTCCTTCAAGCCACAAATGTAAACATGGGTGTGACTATCTTGCAGCATCCCGGCTACCAGATCCCGCGCCTGAAGCATGCGATCTTGCACATACTTCCGCGGCCCGCCCTCAACACGGCTATAGCAGAGGTGCTTTTGCAATAGCGTCTCAGGCAATTTGTTGAGCGGGCCGAAATAGGGCAGGCTTTCGGGCGTCCGCGCGCCAAAGAACATGACCATACCCCCATCTTTCGGGCCCACGCGACGTTGCCGGGCCATTGTGAAAGCCCGCATCGGCGCCGAACCCGTGCCGGTGCAAATCATCAACAAGCGCGCCTCATGATCAACGGGCATCAAGAAGGTGGCACCAAATGGGCCTGTGACATTCACCCGGTCACCGGGCTTTAAATCACAGATATAATTTGAGCAGACACCCTGTGCCTCTCGTTTTACGGTCAAAGACACATTGTGATACCCTGGCCGCTCGCCATCCTGTGGGCTCGACACAGAATAGAGCCGGGGCAAATGCGCCTTGCCCTGTGCATCCTCACCGGGGGCAAGAATGCCCAAAGATTGGCCCTCAAGCACCGGAAAGGGCCGGCCTTGGAAGTCTAGGATGATATGGCGGACATCGTGCTCTGGATCTTGGGTCAGCGGGTAATTGCCCTGCACCACCGCCTCAACCGGATGGCTTAGATTGTAAAGATTTACCGTTGGTTTTGCTGCAGACATGGGGGCCACTGCCCGACCGCCTGCGCCTTTTTGCGCCTCTGCCAGAAGCGCGGCGATTGGGTCTTGCTCTTGCTCTGGCTCTGGCCCGGCCGCAGGATCCACGGGGGAAGCCAGCTCTTCTTGGTCCGGCAGCTCCTCCCACTGATATTGCGCCTCAAGAGTATAGGGTGTTTCAACCACCCGCCACTCGTCAATTGAGCCCGTCGGGCAAACGGGAATGCAATCCATGCAAAAATTACACAGCTCCGCATTCACAACCACATTGTTGTCGTCATGTTCAATCGCCCCAAGCGGACAGGTCATCTCGCAGGTATAACAGCGGATGCAGATCTCTGGATCGATCAGATGTTGTTTGAGCGGCGTGTTCATATCGGTTCCTTCCGTACCGGTCGCAACCAGGTCTTAGGCCATGTGCAATTTGACATATTCAAAATCACCAGGCTTGTTGTCGATGCCCACCTTGGGCGCTGCAATCCAGGGCGCAAATTTTCCAGGCTCAAAACAAGGCACCATGAGCGATTGAATATAGGCGCCGTCCTCCTTGGTCGGCAGCCATTTGCCGGCCTGAGCCTCCCACTCTGACTGGGAGATGATATCCCCCGCCGGATTGGCCTTAATCGCAGAAAATACGCCAATTTGACGGTGGAAGGCCTCATGCGGCAAAGCCAGTTCAAACTCAATCCCAGTTTTGGCGATGAGCTTATTCCACCGACCAATTCCGCCAGAGGCATCGCGGATATAATCATCGCGCAGGCGCATATTTATGGCGGTCAGCGCGGGAACCTCTTGGGCAACAATCTGGCCATCGACGATGCTACGCACGGTGTAGCTGTCATGTTTGAGCTGGTGGTCATCTTGAATCCGCTGCTCCATATAGCGGCCTTTGATGCCAGAATTGAAGGCATTGGCCGCATTGGTTGAGACCTCCTGACCAAATAGATCAAGCGACAATGAATAATGCAGATTGAGCTTTTTCTGGATGGTCGGCAGGTCAATGACACCCAAATCGCGCACCTTTGCGATGTCATAGGGATCCGTGAGCCCGGCCTTATTCATCGCCTCACATGTGGCCTGCACCACGCGGCCCACGCCGGTCTCGCCAACAAACATGTGATGGGCTTCCTCGGTGAGCATAAAGCGACAGGTGCGGCTGAGCGGATCAAATCCCGATTGCGCCAGGCTTTCGAGCTGCATCTTGCCATCCCGGTCGGTGAAATAGGTGAACATGAAAAACGACAGCCAATCTGGTGTCTCCTCATTAAAGGCCCCCAGCATACGCGGCGCTTCCTCCGAGCCCGACGAGCGGCGCAGCAAGTCGTCCGCCTCTTCGCGCCCGTCTTTGCCGAAATATTTTTGCAACAGATAAACCATTGCCCAAAGGTGACGCCCTTCTTCCACATTCACCTGAAACAGGTTGCGCATGTCATAAAGCGATGGCGCCGTGAGGCCGAGAAACCGCTGCTGTTCCACAGATCCCGGCTCCGTATCGCCTTGAATGACGATCAATCGCTTGAGCATATTGCGATACTCGCCAGGCACCTCTTGCCAGGCAGGTTGCCCCGCATGCTCACCCATCGGAATCACGCGGCCCTCCACTTGCGGCGCCAAGAGCACGCCCCAGCGGTATTCCGGCATTTTTACGTAATCAAATTTTGCCCAGCCCTTTGGATCCACGCTCACCGCTGTGCGCAGATACACCATACTGTCTTGAAAGTTCTGAGGGATCAGATCATTCCACCAATTGATATAGCCTGGATGCCATTTTTCCAGCGCTTTGAGAACCTTGCGGTCCTCCGAGAGGCCCACGTTGTTGGGAATCATCGTGTCATAGTTGACGTTAATTAGATCCAGCATTTCTATCTCCTATTGATCAAACCCAGCGTGGCACATGGCCCGTTGGTGAGCATCCATGGGCGTCTACACCCGTTCCATATCGAAACTTCCGCGCAGGCCCGTGCCATAACGCTGCAAAGCGCCCTCATCGCCCACGGCATTCGGACGGTTGAAAATCCAATTTTGCCAAGCGGTCAGGCGGCCAAAAATGCGCGTTTCCATCGTCTCTGGACCGGCAAACCGCAAATTGGCTTCCATCCCCGTCATCGCATCCGGGGAAAAACTGGCGCGTTCTTCCATGAAAATGCGCAGCTCATCATCCCAATCAATATCATCAAGGATCATCGTCACGAGGCCCAAAGCATCGGCCTGCTCGGCCGCGAGTGGCACGCCGATCATTGTCTGCGCCTGCTCTACACGTTCTGGCTCACCCAAAAACCGCGTTTGCAAACGAGTCAGATCATTGCCCATGGGGACGGCACCGAAATTCGCAGATGACAGGCAAATTTCAGCCTCGGGGCGCGCATCATCTTCGAACTCCCCCTCCATCATATAGGTCCGATCGACCGCAAAGAGTATGTCCGCCAATAGCCCCGCAAAACAAGAACCGTTCTCCACCAAGGCCGCCAATGACCGTGAGGTCACATCGATCCGCTTGAGCGTGCGTTTCCAATAATGACGCAGTTCAACCGCAAGCCAGTGGTCGCTCGTGGCCATCACCGCCTCATGGGCCAGAAACGCCGCGCCATCCCCTTGGGATTTAAACACCCAAAGCCCCAGCTCCATTTCGTTAAATCGCAAGTGCAAAATCGCATCCTCAAGCTCGCGGCAGAGCTTCAGCATATAGGCTTGATCGCCCTGCGCTTGCATTTGTGCCATATCGGCCGGCGCGGGGGTGGTTGGGCCTTTGAGCGTGATCTCCGCTCGGCGGTGCGTGCGGTCCAAAATTACATCAATATGCTCATAGGTCATACCAGCCTCGGTGATCTGCCGCTCCAGCGGGCCAAGCACAATGCCCGAAGAGGCAACGGCTTTGTCCGAAGCGGCTGCGAATTCCAAAGCGCGATCCTGAACCGTTTGGTCAAATTTAGAATTGGCGATGACCTCATCAACCAAGCGCCAATCTTTGGCGCGCTTGCCCTTCACTCCCTCTTCGATTGAGCAGAATATATCTGCCAAATCACGCCGCATTTTGCGCTTATCGGTGATGCGGGTTAGACCGCCCGTACCGGGTAGAACCGCCAGCAAGGGCACTTCGGGCAATCCCACCGCCGAGCTGCTGTCATCGGTCAGCATAATATAGTTGCACGCCAAGGCCAGCTCATAGCCCCCACCCGCACAGGCCCCTTTGATCGCCGCCATATATTTTTGGCCGCTGTCGGCCTCCGCCGCCTCATAGGCGTTGCGGGTTTCATTGGTGAATTTGCAGAAATTCACCTTATGGCTGTGGGTCGCGCCACCCAGCATGCGGATATTTGCCCCGGCGCAAAAGACTTTCTCTTTGCCCGATTGCATCACCACAACCTTAACCTCGGGATGTTCAAACCGCATCCGCTGGACGATATCGTTCAGCTCGATATCCACCCCGAGATCATAGGAATTCAGTTTCAGCTCATAGCCTTCAAACAATCCGGCCGCCTCATCCACATCCATAATCAAATTGGCCACATCCCCATGATAGGTGACGCGCCAGTGGCGGTATTTGGCCGGATCGGTCCGGAAATCTATAACTTGGGTCATGGAAGAAGCCCTTTTTTGCTGTGCCCTTAGGCTAGAGAAGAGATCGGCGCAGGTAAACGCCAACGTGCATAATAGAACATAAATTTAATTGATATTTTCCAGATATTTAAGATATTTTCCGTTCAATATTCGCAATTAATGCACTATAATTCACCATCAACCCGGGACTCCACAGCCTCGAGCCGCGCGACAATCTGAGAAATTTCTTGCCCCATAACCTGCGTTCCGGTCAGCTTGTCCAACAAAGCGCGCACCATCATGCAAAGACGGCGCGCAGCCTTGGGACGGTGCATCGTGAGCTTGAGCTGCGCATTGGCCAGCTGGATCAAAGCCTGTAGAAGACGGCGTTCCTCACTGCCCTCCTCCAGCGCCATCCAAACAGGCTCAAACAGCTCATGAGCCTCCCAAAAATATCCGCGCTGCAGATAGAACAATCCCGTGCAAAAGGCCTCACTTTGCGCCAATTGCGCGGGGCTCATGCCCAGCTGTGCTGTGGCGCATATGGGCGCAAACCGCCCCTCCGCATGGCGTGCGGTCTGTCCTGGAACATAGGCATGTTCCGGCAGCTCTCGCGCCGCGCCGGTCACGATGCGGCACCCGGCCTGGCCAGCGCTTGGTCCAAATCTGCGCAAAAGCGCGAGAGCTCCCGCAAAACCTGCTCCGCCCGCTCAGAGCAGGGATCATGGCCGCAACCCGGCAGAACAACCCGCTCAACCGGCGCAGAGCAGCGGCGTTCAATTTCATCGATTTGCGCCAAGGTGCCATATTGATCCTCTGCGCCTTGAATGGCCAAAACCGGCACGCCGATACCGTCAAGCGCCTCTGAAACATTCCAATCTGTAAACTCCGGATGCAGCCAGGCGTCATTCCAGCCTCGAAAGCAATTGTCGGGATCATGGTGATGCCGCGCCAATCGAGACCGCAGATCTCCACTGTCAAACGCCTGTTTCGCGCGCGCGATTTCCCGCAGACCAATCGCCTCGGTAAAAAAATGTGGTGCGATGGTGACAAGGCCGCGCAGCCGCGGATCTTCGACAGTGCCCGCATAGATCGCTGCAATCGTAGCCCCGTCACTATGGCCCATCAAAACACCGCGTTCAAATCCGATGGCCTGTAGGACCTCGGGCAATACTATGCGCGCCTCGCAGGTCATGTAATCCAAAGGCCGCGGCAGAGCGGCCGGCTCAGAGCCGCCATAGCCCGCCCGCGAATAGGCACAAACGCCCCAGCCGGTCGCGGCGCTAAGCCGCTCGGGAAAATCGCGCCAAAGATCGCGAGACCCCAGCCCCTCATGCAGCAAGACCACTGTCGGCGCCTCAGCGGGTGCAGGTCCGAGGCGGCCATATTCCAGCCGCTGACCCGCCGCCTCCAACAGTCCCGCATCTGCCCATCGGGTGCTCACGAGCGGCCGCGCAATTTAAAGCGCTGGATTTTTCCCGTGGCCGTTTTCGGCAAGTCATCGATAATCTCGATCCAACGCGGATATTTCCACTTGCCAATTTTGTCTTTGATAAAGGTGCGCATGCCCGCCACCGCCTCTGGCCCATGCCCGGGTTTGAGCACGACAAAGGCCTTGGGTTTTTCCAAGTCATCCTCATCACGATGGGCCACAACAGCGGCCTCCAATACGGCTGGAAACGCGACAAGAGCCTGCTCTATCTCAAATGGGCTGACCCAGATGCCAGAGACCTTGAACATATCATCAGTGCGCCCACAATAGATATAGCGGCCCGCCGCGGTGCGTTCATATTTGTCACCCGTGCGCGTCCACTCCCCTTCGAAGGTTTGACGGGTTTTGCTGCGCTGGTTCCAATAATCCGCTGCGGCAGATCCGCCGCGCACCAAAAGCTCCCCGATAACGCCTGTTTCAACCTCGGCGCCCGCCTCATCGACAAGCCGAACCTCATAGCCCGGAACCGCCGTGCCCGATGTTCCATAATGCACATCACCCGGCCGGTTGGAGAGAAAAATATGCAACATTTCTGTTGATCCAACCCCGTCGATAATATCAATGCCCATAAGATCAAGCCACTTGCGGCCAATGTCGGCCGGCAGCGCCTCTCCGGCGGAGGTGCAACAGCGCAAGGGCACCTGAGGCGGCGCCCCATCGGTCTCCCATTTGTGCAGCAGCGCGGCAAAGAGCGTCGGGACACCGTAGTAAACTGTGGGCTGATACGTCTCTAAAATATGGCTCACGCTGTCGGGCGTCGGGCGGCCATTAAACAACAAACTGCTGGCCCCAACCGACAGGGGAAACGACATCCCATTGCCCAGCCCATAGGCAAAAAATAATTTGGCAGCGGAAAACACCTTGTCATTTTCCTGAATATCCAAAACCTGCCGGGCGAATGTGTCACAGGTCTGGCGCAATGCGGAATGCACATGCCGCACGCCCTTGGGCGCGCCAGTGGAACCCGAAGAATAAAGCCAAAAGGCGATTTCATCGCCCGAGCAGTCCAGCGTCTCGGCGGGCGTGGTTCCTGCCATGAAGGCCTCCCAAGACAGGGTTCCCTCCGGGGCCTCGGGGCCAATCACAACAATCTGCCGCAGATGCGGTGAGGCTTGGGCGGCGGGCCCAACAATATCCCAGAGCTCTTGTGACACAAAGGCAATCGCAGCGCGGCTGTCGCGTAAAATGGCGCCATAGACCTCAGTGGACAATAATGTGTTGAGTGCAACCGGCACCACACCCGCCTTGAGCGCTCCCCAGAAAATCAGCGGAAATTCGATTTGATCGAGCACAAACATCGCCGCGCGCGCTTCGCGTAAAATGCCGCAGCGCGTCAAAGCATCGGCGACCTGCCCCGCACCCTTGGCCAGCGCCCCATAGGTCAGCTGGCGCCCGCCCTCCCAGGCTTCCTCAAATGCGGTTTTCGCGCCGCGCCCCTCTGCCAAGTGCCGATCCACAAACCAATGCGCCGCGTTGCCCGTCATGATCAGATCTCCTCCCAAAGAACCTTGCACCAGAGGGGCTGCAAATGCTGTCCAGCCCGATCTGGCGCCGGGCCTGGGTCAGCGCTTGCCAAGACCCTCCGTTTTTTAGGAGCATATGAAATTTGGCGCCGCCCGCAACCCAGCAGGTCACCCAGAGCAAAAACCTCGCGCCAAGCCTTGGATTAACGGGGAAAATGCACGATGCGGTCTTCAGTCACAATCATGTCAAGCGGTTGATCGGTGGGCTCTAAGGGCAGCGCGTCCGCCTGTTGCGCGTTGAACGCAAAGCCAATGGCCAAGACCGGACCACGGGCCCGCAGACCCTCGAGCGTGCGGTCATAATACCCGCCACCATAGCCCAAGCGCCCGCCCTGCGCATCCCAAGCCACAAGCGGCACGATCACAATTTCTGGCACCATCCAGGTGATTTCAGCCGGAATCAGCGCCTTAAACGCCCCCTCCACCATATGCATGCCAGGTCTATAGAGCGCAAAACGCAAAGGCACTCCCGCCGCTTCAATCACCGGCAGGCCGACCGGCCCATGGGCGGAGGCCTCGACCAAAGCCGCAGAGGGATCAATTTCCGTTCCAATGGGCATGAAGCCCGCCACCGGCGCGCCACGATACCCCGCCAAAACCTCAGACAGAACAGCAGCGCTTGCGCCGCTTTGCGCCGCATGGGCCGCTTTGCGCCGGGCAAAAGCCGCGCGCCGTGCCTCCGTCTTTTGAGCCTCTAAAGTCATAACAACATCCAAGCGGCAAGACCCAGAAAGGCGAAAAAGCCAACCACATCTGTCACAGTGGTCACAAAGGCACCCGAGGCCAAAGCGGGATCAATGCCAATTTTTTCAAGCGCCACCGGGATGACCGTACCTGCCAAGCCTGCCACGACCATATTGAGCACCATGGCCAACGCCAAGACCCACCCAATGATTGAAGAGCCAAACCAGAAATATCCAACAAGGCCCAGCACGATCGCAAAGATCATCCCATTGAGCAGCCCAACCAGGACTTCGCGGCGGATAACCCGCCAGACGTTGGAGGTGGTCAGATCCTTGGTCGCAATGGCCCGCACAGCCACGGTGAGCGACTGCGTGCCGGCATTGCCGCCCATAGATGCGACAATCGGCATGAGAACCGCCAGCGCCACGAATTGTGCAATCGTGGTTTCAAACATGGATATGACCAGGGAGGCGATAATCGCCGTCGCCAAGTTCACCGCCAACCAGGGCAAACGACCGCGTGTGGTGTCCAAGACACTGTCCGACAGGGAGCCTTCCCCGACCCCCGCCAGACGCATCATATCCTCTTCATATTCCTCATCAAGCACGATCATCGCGTCATCAATGGTGATCACCCCGACCAGCCGATCATCGGCGTCCACAACCGGGGCAGAGATGAGATGATATTGATTGAACGCATAGGCCACGTCTTTTTCCGGTTGATCGACCGGAATGGTGCGAAAACTGTCTTCGGCAATCTCAAGCATCGGCGTGGCGCGCTTGGCGCCCAAAAGCTTTCCGAGTGTGACATAGCCCGTAGGACGCAGACGCGGGTCAATGAGGATCATATGGTAAAACTGTTCGGGCAACTCTTCTTGGCGGCGCAGGTAGTCAATCGCTTGTCCGACGTTCCAATGCTCTGGCGCCATAACAACTTCGCGTTGCATCAACCGGCCGGCCGATGCCTCTGGAAACGAGAGGGATTGCTCGACAACCACCCGCTCCGCATCATCCAATGCGCCAAGGATGGCCTCTTGTTGCGGCTCGTCGAGATCTTCGAGCAGATCCACCACATCGTCGGAGTCCAGGTCGCGCACAGCAACGGCCAGCTCGGCCGCGTCCAGCCCATCGATGATTTCCTCGCGGATGCTGTCGTCGAGCTCCGACAAAACATCGCCATCGATGCCGTCTTTCCACAGGCGCAGGATTCCCGCACGAATGGAGTCGCTCACCTGCTCCAAAAGGTCAGCAATATCAGCTGGATGCAAAGGATCAAGCAGGGTGTGGAGCCGTTGGGCATCTTCAATTTCCACGGCCATACGCACATCAGATACCCTTTGGGCATCTAAAACATCGTTGGGCTCGGCGGAGGGGGCATAAAGATTTGTCATACCTGCCTTTACGAAGTCTCCTTTCATATGACAAGATATGGCCAGATAAAAGAATTTTTGGACTGCTTTTCATGACCGACACACTTCTCCTCGGACAAACCCTTTGTTTCAGCGGTGATCCCTTCCAGGCACCCTGGCAGGACGTCACCACGCACCGACAAGATGGTGCCGTATTGCTGCGGGGTGGGCACATCGCTGCGGTGGGCGCGCGTGCCGCGCTCCGCCAGGCCAATCCGGAGGCCAAAATTATCGATTACGGCGCGGATTTAATCGTTCCGGGCTTTGTCGATGCGCATGTGCATTATCCGCAAACCGCCATCATCGCCAGCTGGGGCAAGCGGCTCATCGACTGGCTAAACAGCTATACTTTTCCCGAGGAAATGCGTCTGGCAGATCCCGATTACGCCGCCAAGATCGCTGGGCGTTACCTCGACATCGCCCTCAGTCATGGCACGACAACCATGGCCAGCTATTGCACCTCCGCCCCTGTGTCTGTCACCGCCTATTTTGAGGCAGCTCAGGCGCGCGGAATGCGCGTGGTGGGCGGCAAGACCTGTATGGATCGCAATGCCCCGGAAGGTCTGATCGACACGGCGCAATCGGCCTATGATGACAGCAAAGATTTGATTGATACCTGGCACGGGCAGGGCCGCTTGAGCTATGCCATTACCCCCCGGTTTTCACCGACGTCGACCCCAGAGCAGCTCGCCGCCTTAGGAGGGCTGTGGCAGGAACGCCCAGACTGTTTGATGCAGACTCACCTCTCTGAGCAAACCGAAGAAATCGCCTGGGTGCGCAGCCTGTTTCCACAGGCCCGCGACTATCTCGAGACCTACGCGCAATTTGGCCTGCTGGGCGCGCGCGGCCTTTATGGCCATGCCATCCATCTTGAGCCGCGCGAAATCGACCAATTGGCCGAGATCGGCGCTTCTGTGGTGCATTGCCCAACCTCCAACACCTTTATCGGATCCGGTCTCTTTGACCTTATGGGCCTGGCGCAGTCGCGGGTTCGCATGGGGCTGGCGACAGATATCGGAGGGGGTTCGAATTTTTCGATGCTGCGCACAATGGCGGCGGCTTATGAGGTGGCGCAATTGCGCGGTCAAGCGCTGCATCCCGCGCAGCTTATGTGGCTGGCCTCCGAAGGTTCCGCACAAGCCTTGCACCTCTCTGGCACCATCGGTCACCTGGGCGTGGGTGCCGAAGCGGACCTTTGCATTTTGAACCTAAGCTCAACGGCCGCAATCGCCCAGCGCCATGAGCATGCCAATGATTTCTGGGAGAGCCTGTTTCCCACAGTCATGATGGGCGATGACCGGGCCATTCGGCAAGTCTGGGTCGCGGGGGTTCCGGTCTAAGACGACATATGAATACTCCAGCGGCCAAGCCAAAAGTGCTTTGCCCGGTGGCAACACCGGGCTAGGCGCGCTCTTGCAATGCGCGCATCTGCTGATTTTGCCGGCGGGCCAAGGCACGTTGATCCAGCGTGGTGATGCGCCCCTCTGAGACCACCTGCTGGCCGTTGACAAAAACATCGCGTGCCAAAGTTGGCCCAGCCAAAAGGATCGCTGCGGGATCCCAATTTCCGGCGGCATTTACATCGCCCATATCCCAAATCACCACATCGGCACATTTACCGGGCGCCAATGCGCCGCAATCCTCGCGGCCCAAAACCTGAGCCCCGCCCAAAGTGGCAATCTCAAGCGCCTCACCCGGTGACATCGCCCCAGCGCCATAAGCCAGCCGCTGCAGCAGCAGTGTTTGGCGCGCCTCAGCCATCAAGTTGCCAGCATCATTGGAGGCGGATCCATCGACCCCAAGCCCAACCGGCACGCGCGCATCTCGCATCGCCCGCACCGGCGCAATGCCCGAGGCCAAACGGCAGTTGGAACAGGGGCAATGGGCAACGCCGGTTTGCGTTCGCGCAAACAGCGCGATTTCCTCCGCATCAAGCTTGACGCAATGCGCATGCCAAACATCCGGCCCCGTCCAGCCCAACTCTTCGGCATATTGCCCCGGCCGCATCCCAAATTTTTCCAAACTATAGGCAATGTCTTCGTCATTTTCCGCCAAATGGGTGTGCATCATCACCCCCTTGTCGCGGGCCAAGAGCGCCGCATCGCGCATCAATTCGCGGCTCACAGAAAAAGGCGAGCAGGGCGCCACCCCAATGCGGCACATAGAGCCGGGGCGTGGATCGTGAAAGCCATCGATGACACGGATCATGTCCTCGAGAATATCGGCCTCCCGCTCAACCAAACCATCTGGCGGCAATCCTCCGGCGCTTTCGCCTATGCTCATAGCCCCCCGTGTGGGGTGAAACCGCATTCCGATCTCCTGCGCCGCATCTATGGTATCTTCCAGCCGCGCGCCGTTGGGATAGAGATACAGGTGATCCGACGTGGTTGTGCAGCCCGACAAAAGAAGTTCCGCCATCCCAACTTGAGCGGAGACAAAAAAGTCATCCGGGCGCATGGCCGACCAAATTGGATAGAGCGCTTGTAGCCAGCCAAAGAGGGCTGCGTCCTGCCCTGCGGGCACTGCGCGCGTCATGGTTTGATAGAGATGGTGATGGGTGTTGACCAATCCCGGCGTGACCAAACAACCGGCGGCATTCACCACCGTGCAGCCCGTCGCTGGCAAATCAGGGCCCACCGCCACAATGCGCCCATCGCGCATCAACACATCCCCGGAGGGGACGGCCCGCCGCCTGTCATCCATGGTCAGTACCAAATCGGCGTTTTGAATGAGCGTGTCAGCCAAGCGGCACCTCGCGTAGGATGTCCAAAGCAGCCGCATGCAGCTCCGGCGTCGCCGCGCAGAGGCATCGCCCCCCGTGCATCGGATTGCCCCCGCGCCAGTCAGTGACCACCCCACCTGCGGCCTGCACAAGCGCCATGGGGGCCTGAATATCATAGGCTTGCAGCCCGGCCTCAATCACCAGATCAATCTGCCCCGCAGCCAAAAGCGCATAGGCGTAGCAATCCATGCCGTAGCGGGTCAATTGGCACTGTTCGGCCACGGTGTGGAAGGCCTCAGCCTCAAGCGGGCTGCCGACCTCAGGAAAGGTGGTGAAGATCGTCGCCTGTGACAAATGCCGCGTTTTGCGCGTGGCCAGCGGGGTTTTGACCCCATGGCGCTCCAGAAAGGCCATGCCCAGCCCGCCGACAAACCGCTCCGCGGTATAGGGCTGATCGATCACACCAAAAATCGGCTGCTGCCCGTCATTCAAGGCAATCAACGTGCCCCAGGTCGGTGTCCCGCTGACATAACCGCGGGTGCCATCAATTGGATCAAGCACCCAGGATAGGCCCGATGTGCCGACTGTATTTTGAGCTTCCTCGCCAATGACCGAGTCGTCGGGCCGCTGCACTTTCAATAGCGCGCGCATCGCAGCCTCCGCCGCCCTGTCAGCCTCGGTGACCGGATCAAACCCCTCCGCCCATTTGTTTTGCGTCACCAAGGCCGGGGCGCGAAACCACTTAAGGGTCTGTTCGGCCGCCACATCAGCCAACTGAGAGGCAAGGGATAAGATCACTTCCGGGCTTGGCGTTTGAACGGTCATTTGGCCTTCTTTCATAAGTCAGCCCATCTAGGAGGCGGCGCCCCCTTTGGTCAAGTCATCAGGCCCAAAAGCCCAGGTCGCCGCCGAGGGATCTGAAACCACGCCTCGGGCAGAGACCATCACGCCGCGTCGCTCAAGACCCGCGCCAAATCAAACAAGCGTTTGCGCTGCTGTTCTGGGATGGCATAATAGCATCGCACCAAATCCAAGGCTTCTTTATCATCTAAGATGTTTTTCTTTGCGGCCTTGCTGTCGTGAACTTCCGTAAGACCTTCAAAGAAAAAACTCACCGGCACATCCATGACTTCTGAAATATCCCAAAGTCGTGATGAACTGATCCGGTTGGAGCCGGTTTCATATTTTTGAATCTGTTGAAATTTAATACCTACTTTTTCGGCCAACTGCTGTTGGGTCATTCCTAACAGCCACCGCCTTTGTCGCACACGTTGTCCGACGTGTATATCGACAGGATGTGTCATTCTCGTCTCCTAATATTGTCCAAGCTACAGAAAAATATAAATATCTGCTGCTGATCTGACGCTCTTTTGTATAGCACAAAAACTATTTCGAAAATAAACCCAAAAATTAACTATTTATTAACAATTTTTTGAATCAGACCTTTTAAACCTCGCTACCCTCACTCCCGAAATGATGTCTAAATTGCCATTTTCCCCAAAATATCTCCTATTTTCTTAGAAATTGTTTACTTTCGAGGCCGCGTGGTTTCGTTGCTGGAAATTCCAGAAACAGGCGCCTATAAAGAGTAAAATGGTTAACAAACAAGGTGATTTCAGCCCATGCGCGCCCTTCAAGTTCAAGACCACAGCCAAAAACCTGTCTTTTTAGACAGGTCCATTCCCGAGCTTGGAGCGAATCAAATTCTCATCCGCACCGCCGCCTGCGCTTTGAATTTCGCGGATCTGCTGATGATTCGTGGCACCTATCAGGAAACACCTGCCCTGCCCTTCACCCTTGGCATGGAGGTGGCGGGCGAGGTTGCAGGTCTCGGCGCTGCGGTGACCGAATTTGAAATCGGCGATCGCGTCGCGGGGTTTGCCGGCTCTGGCGGCTTGGCTGAGTATTGCCCGCTTGAGGCCAGCCGTTGCTTGAAACTCACAAGCAACATGCCCTATGACACGGCGGCCTCCGCATTGATCAGCTATGGAACGTCGCATCTCGCCCTGACCCATCGCGCAAAACTCACATCTGCCGATACGCTCTTGGTGCTCGGAGCGGGTGGCGGCGTGGGGTTGACTGCCGTGGAAATTGGCGCAGCGCTGGGCGCAAGGGTCATCGCGGTGGCGCGCGGGCCAGAAAAATTGCAAGTGTGCAAAGCCCGTGGCGCGGCCATCACCATCGACAGCGCAAAAGAAGATGTCGTAGCCACCGTCAAGGCCCTTGGCGGCGTCGATGTGGTTTATGATCCGGTCGGCGGGGAGTCTTTTGTCGCAGCCCTCAAATGTTGCAGGCCCGAGGCGCGCTATCTGGTCATCGGTTTCGCCAGTGGTGATGTCCCGCAAATCAAGGCCAACCATCTTTTGGTAAAAAATGTCGATGTTTTGGGCTTTTATTGGGGCGGGTATATGAGCTTTGCTCCGCAGGTTTTACACAATAGCCTCACAGATGTCTTCGCAATGATCGCAAAGGGGCTGCTCACCCCCCATATCGGCGGCAGCTATGACTTTGACCAGGCACTTGAGGCATTGGACGATCTAAAAGCGCGAAAATCTATTGGTAAGCTTGTGGTTCGGGGCCCGGTTTAACCTGACGGCCGCCATTTTTAAGGCATTCTGCATGAATTGCAGAATTTTATGTGCAATTCGTGCAGTTTCCCTTGAAATTTCACCCCACAAGCCCAATATTTGACCCAACGGCGCCGCGCGCGCCGAACGCGTAATTTTTGGAGAGCAACATGGCAGATTTTAACACGATTTCCGCAAATGCAGGCAGTCGCAGCGCCGCGATCGATGTCGGCCTGCGGGCGCATATGAACAAAGTCTATGGCACAATGTCCATTGGCATGGTGATTACCGCCGTTGCCGCTTGGGCGATTGCTGGCCTGGCCACGACGACAGATGCCAACCTGGCGGCCGCGCAATTGCCAAACGGCAAATTGCTCACCAGCTTTGGCCTGGTGATTTACACCACTTGGTTGAAATACGTTATCATGCTGGCCCCTCTGGCGGTGTTGTTCTTGGGCATGGGAACAGTCATGCGCAGAGCCAGTGCAGCTGGAGCCCAACTGTTCTTCTTTATCTTCGCCACTTTGATCGGCCTGTCGCTCAGCTCAATCTTCATTCGCTATACCGGCCATTCGATCACGCAAACCTTCCTGGTGACCGCCATCGCTTTTGCTGGCCTGTCCCTTTATGGGTACACCACCAAGAAAGACATCTCCGGTTGGGGCAGCTTTCTGATCATGGGCGTCATTGGTCTCGTGGTTGCAATGATCGTTAACATCTTCCTGCAATCGCCTGCGCTCCTGTTTGCGATTTCAGCCATCGGTGTTTTGGTCTTTGCCGGGCTCACCGCCTATGACACGCAGAATATCAAGAATGAGTATCTGGCCCACGCCCATCACGGCGATCAAGAGTGGCTCGCCAAATCCGCCATCTTCGGCGCGTTGAACCTCTACCTTGATTTCCTGAACATGTTTCAGTTTCTGCTGATGTTCATGGGCAACAACGAATAAGCCGGCCGCTTTGGCCGACCCAAGGCACACCTCGCCAGAAATGGCGGGGTGTTTTTTTATGGTCAAGCCGAAACCAAACCCGCGGCTGGCTGTGACGCGCACAAAAAAAGGCCGCGCAACCCGGTGCACGGCCTTTTAAAAATTGAAGGGGGCTTTTGCCTACTTAATTTTGCCTTCTTTATACTCAACATGCTTACGCGCCACCGGGTCATATTTCCGGGCGACCATTTTCTCGGTCATTGTGCGTGCGTTTTTCTTGGTCACATAGAAGTGGCCAGTGCCCGCGCTGGAATTCAGGCGGATCTTGATTGTGGTTGGCTTCGCCATGGTACGTCTCCTACGGGCGCAGCCTCATGGCCGCATTAATCCTCATCCGTCGGCTTTTAACGCCCCCAGCGGTGCTGTCAACCGATTCAGGTGACCAAAGCCAGTCAAATATGCGCGGGGAGCCTGTAAGCCGGATTTTGTCCAGATCCACGCCGTTGCCAGCGCAATCTTGGGCAATCATTCATCTCGGCGAC
>Ga0209652_1000719_pt1 | contig 27901 bp, 30 predicted proteins | sample SaaInl74LU_5_DNA_FD_184641 | JGI IMG/M metagenome (GOLD analysis project Ga0209652, IMG submission 184641) | Marine microbial communities from expanding oxygen minimum zones in the Saanich Inlet - ESP_74LU_5_DNA (SPAdes) (version 2) | ecosystem: Environmental > Aquatic > Marine > Intertidal zone... | reverse complement strand
GATCCGAAGGATCAGGCGAGGATTTTCGACACGACGCCTGCGCCGACGGTGCGGCCGCCTTCGCGGATGGCGAAGCGCAGGCCGTCTTCCATCGCGATCGGTGCGATCAGCTCGACCGTGAACTTCAGGTTGTCGCCGGGCATCACCATCTCGGTGCCTGCGGGCAGCTCAACCGTGCCGGTCACATCCGTCGTGCGGAAGTAGAACTGCGGGCGGTAGTTCGCGAAGAACGGCGTGTGACGGCCACCCTCTTCCTTGGTCAGGATGTAGGCCTCGGCCTCGAACTTCGTGTGCGGCTTCACCGAGCCGGGCTTGCACAGCACTTGGCCGCGCTCAACCGCCTCACGATCGATCCCGCGCAGCAGCGCGCCGATGTTGTCGCCTGCCTCACCACGATCCAAGAGCTTGCGGAACATCTCGACACCCGTGCAGGTCGTCTTCTGCGTGTCCTTGATGCCCACGATCTCCAGTTCGTCGCCGACATTCACAACGCCACGCTCAACGCGCCCGGTCACAACCGTGCCGCGGCCCGAGATCGAGAACACGTCTTCGATCGGCATCAGGAACGGCTTGTCCACGGCGCGCGCAGGCGTCGGGATATAGCTGTCAACCGCTTCCATCAGCGCGCGGATCGAGTTCTCGCCGATCTCGGGGTCACGCCCCTCCATCGCCGCAAGCGCCGAGCCCTTGACGATCGGAATGTCGTCGCCGGGGTAATCATACGAGGTCAGAAGCTCGCGGATCTCCATCTCGACGAGCTCCAAAAGCTCCTCGTCATCCACCTGGTCGACCTTGTTCATGTAGACAACCATGAAGGGAATGCCCACCTGACGGCCAAGCAAGATATGCTCGCGCGTCTGCGGCATCGGGCCGTCAGCCGCGTTCACAACCAAGATCGCGCCGTCCATCTGCGCCGCACCCGTGATCATGTTCTTCACATAATCCGCGTGGCCGGGGCAGTCGACGTGCGCGTAGTGACGCGCTTCGGTCTCGTATTCCACATGCGCCGTCGAAATCGTGATCCCGCGCGCCTTCTCTTCAGGGGCGCCGTCAATCTGGTCATACGCACGGAACTCGCCGAAATACTTCGTGATCGCAGCCGTCAGCGTCGTCTTGCCATGGTCCACGTGACCGATCGTGCCGATGTTCACATGCGGCTTGTTACGTTCAAACTTTGCCTTTGCCATTGCCCTTGCGCCTCGTGCGTTCGGGGGCCTTTGCAGGGGCGTTGCCTGCGGCCCGGTTCAACATCGCGGGCGAACTAGTCGGGTCGCGGGGAAAAATCAAGCCGATAACCGCAACCGGCCAAAGACGATGCGTTCAATTGGCCGCGCCTGCGACCGGCGGCGGCAGCGTCTCGACGGAAAAGGCCGCATCGCTGGCCGCACGCGCGGCGCGAAACGGGGGCGCCTCGGGGTCGATGGCGAACCATTCCGGGTTCTCGCGCAGGTATCGTTGGATCTGCCGTGCGGCATTGCGGGCAAGCACCTGCATCTGCTCTTCGCGCGTGCGCGCCAACCCCGAACCGATAAAGGCCGTCTGGCGTGAGCTGCCTTCGAATACGAGGATCTGTTCGGCCTCGGTGTTCAGTTTCACACCCAGCGCGTCATCCCAAACATTGACCGACAGCACCAGAACCGAGCGTGGATTGACCACCAGCGGGATACCCGGCGGGGCCAACGCATAGCCTTCGATCGCGATGCCCAGATGATAGAGCCGCTCGCCCTCGTAGGGGGCAAAGCGCCTGTCGATCTCCGCGCCCAAGATCGCGGTCCACTCCTCGGGTGTCGCGCTGCGCGATGGTGGCACCTGTTGCATATTATCGGCGACCAGAACCGCATGACCCAAGCGGAAATCACCCATATTCGGCAATTCATCGGTCAGCGGGTCGGGCGCTTGACCGCAAGCGGCCAGCGCCAGCAGACAGGCAAAGATCGCGAAACAGGGCGCGTGAAGGGGCATGGGCAGCTCCGATAACTCAAACACATCTTGCAGATAGCGCAGGCAGGGGGTTAGCGCAAATGCACGCCATCCGCGCATCTTTCTTCGTTTCAGAAATATCCTCGGGGGGCGCGCCAAAGGCGCGGGGGGCAGACAGCCCCCCGGCGATGGCTCAGGTAAAGCGATTGTCGCGCGGAAAGCCGCGCGGTGCCATCCGCCCGGCCGAAGCGCGCTTGCCGTCCCATTCCGCCAAATCGGCCTCGGTCCGTGTCCGACCCGCGGGATCAAGCCACGACAACCCCGCCGCGCGCGCAAAGCTGCGCGCATCGGCCAAACCGCCATCCTTGTATTTCTGCAACCGCACGCCCTTGCCACGACCCATCTCGGGCAGCTCGTCCATGGCAAAAACCAAAAGCTTGCGGTTCTCGCCCACCACCGCGATCGCATCATCGCCCGGCGCCACCGCGACGCATACCTGCGCCGTGACACCCGCACCAAGGTTCAGCACCTGCTTGCCTGCGCGGGTCTGGGCCACGACATCGGCCTCCGCCACCAAGAAGCCGTCACCTGCCGAGGAGGCCACCAAAAGCTTGCCATCGGCGCGATGGGTGAACAGCGTCACGATCTCGGCCTCATTGGGCAGATCGACCATCAGGCGCAAGGGCTCGCCCAAGCCGCGCCCACCGGGCAGGCCCGCCGCTGACAGCGTATAGAACCGCCCCGCCGAGGAAAACACCAACAGCTTGTCGGTCGTCTCGGCGTGGAACAAGAACCGCCCCTCGTCGCCATCGCGGAACTTCATCTCGGTGCCAAGGTCGATATGGCCCTTCATCGCCCGGATCCAGCCCATCTTGGAGCATACGACCGTGATCGGCTCGCGCTCGATCATCGCCTCGATCGGCACCTCGGCCACTTCGCCTGCCTCCGCGAAGGCCGTACGCCGCGCCCCGCCGGGGGTTTTGGCGCCGAATTTCGCGCGGACTTCGCGCAGCTCCTCGGCGATCCGGTCCCACTGCAGCCCGTCTTCGGCCAAGAGATCCTCAAGCCCCGCACGCTCTTCCATCAGCGCGTCGCGCTCGCGCACCAGCTCCATCTCTTCCAGCCGCCGCAAGCTACGCAGCCGCATGTTGAGGATCGCCTCGGCCTGCACCTCGGTCAGCTCGCCCTCACCCGGCGGCGGCGAACGGTAATCCTTTTCCGAGGTCGCGCGCACGAAATCGCGCCCCCAATCCTCGCGCATCAAGGCGGGCTTTGGATCATCATCATAGCGGATGATGTCGATGACCCGATCGAGATTGAGGAAGGCGATGATGAAGCCTTCCAGCACCTCAAGCCGGTGGTCGATCTTGTCCATCCGATGCTGCGAGCGTCGGATCAGCACCGCGCGGCGGTGGTCGAGAAAGGCGCGCAGCACCTCTTTGAGCGAACAGACCTTGGGCGTGCGTCCGTCGATCAACACGTTCATGTTGAGCGAGAACCGCGTCTCGAGGTCCGAGTTGCGAAACAGCGTGCCCATCAGCACCTCGGGGTCCACATTCTTGGAACGCGGCTCCAACACGATGCGGATGTCATCGGCGCTCTCGTCGCGCACATCGCCCAAGATCGGCACTTTTTTCAGTTGGATCAGCTCGGCCAGCCGCTCGATCAGCTTGGATTTCTGCACCTGATAGGGGATCTCGGTGATCACGATCACCCATGTGCCGCGGCCCTGATCCTCGACCTCCCATTTGGCGCGCAGGCGAAACGCCCCGCGGCCTGTGCGATAGGTCTCGGCGATGCTCTCAGCCGGCTCGACGATCACGCCGCCGGTCGGAAAATCGGGGCCTTTGATGTAGCTCAAGAGCGTGTCGTCGCGCGCCTCGGGCGTTTTCAACAGATGCAGGCAAGCGCCGATCAATTCATCGAGGTTGTGGGGCGGGATATTAGTGGCCATCCCGACCGCGATGCCGCTCGAGCCATTGGCCAAAAGGTTCGGCACAGCGGCGGGCAGCACCTCGGGCTCTTCCAGCGTGCCGTCGTAATTGGGGCGGAAATCAACGGCGTTCTCGTCCAGCCCCTCCATCAACGCTTCGGCGATGGCGGTCATCCGCGCCTCGGTGTAGCGGCTGGCGGCGGGGTTATCGCCGTCGATATTGCCGAAATTGCCCTGACCGTCGACCAGCGGGTAGCGGATCACGAAATCCTGCGCGAGGCGCGCCATGGCATCATAGATCGCCATATCGCCATGGGGGTGATAATTGCCCATGACATCGCCGGAGATCTTGGCCGATTTGCGAAAGCCGCCGTTCGACGACAGCCTGAGTTCGCGCATCGCATAGAGGATACGCCGATGAACCGGCTTTAGCCCGTCGCGCGCATCGGGCAGCGCGCGGTGCATGATGGTCGAGAGCGCATATTGCAGATAGCGCGCACCAATGGCGCGGGCCAAAGGCTCCGATGTGTGGCGGTCCGTGCCCCCATCATCTTGTGTGTCGCTATGCTCGGTCATCTAGCGGTCGTGATAGACGAGCGATGCAAGCGCGTCCAGCACCTCAAACAGTCAGTTTCGCAATCCAGAGTCGGCGAATCGGCACGTTCCAGTTTATAGAGAAGGCTGTGTAAGAGGTTGTTGCGCGATGTTGCGTTTGAGTATCTTTGCGTGTGCCGTGATTTACGTCGGCCTGACCATCATGTCCGAACGCTCGGTCGCCAATGCCGAAGCGGCAGGCGATCAAGCCACGCCGGTCATGCGCGCCAAGGCCGCGCAAGAGGCTGCACCTGCGACCTTTGTCACCGCCGATGGCCGACGCCTTTCGATCGCCGCGGTCATCGACCCCAGCCAAAGGGACGGCGCGCAAGGCGATGTGCCGCATGTTGTGACACCGCGCATGGCCGATTTCGTGGCCCCGGCGGCGGCGGCGGGCCCCACGCTGCCCTTGGCCGAAGTCACGAGGACACGCGTCAACCTGCGTGCTGGTCCCTCCACGGGTGATCCGGTCCTGACGGCCCTGCGTTTGGGGGATCAGGTGGAGTTGATCGGGGCCACGGGTGACGGTTGGGTCCAGATCCGTGCGATCGCCGATGGCCGTGAAGGTTTCATGGCGATCCGTTTTCTCACCCCTTTGAACTGAGGTCGATTGCCTGTCGCGCAACGCTGGCTTAGGCAGGCCGCGCGACAATCGAGCAATGGAGGCACGCGCAATGGCGCGGCGGGTACTTATCACCGGGTGTTCCTCGGGCATCGGACGGGCGGCCTGTGACGGGTTGCGCGCGCGCGGCTGGACGGTGATCGCTTCGGCGCGCAATCCCGACGATGTCGCGGCGCTCAAGGCCGATGGCTTCTTGGCGGTGCGCATCGACCATCATGACAGCGCCAGCATCGCCGCAGGCTTCGCCGAGGCCGTGACGCTGGCGGGCGGGCGTCTCGACGCGCTTTTCAACAATGCAGGCCACGGCATGCCGGGTGCCGCCGAAGACCTGCCGCGCGGCGCGCTGGAGGAGGTCTTCTCCTCCAACCTGTTCGGCCTGCACGAGCTGACCTGCCACGCGATCACCCATATGCGGGCAAATGGGGCTGGGCGGATCGTGCAACATTCCTCGGTCGTGGGGTTCACGGCGCTCAAGTGGCGCGCGGCCTATGTGGCCACCAAGCACGCGCTTGAGGGGCTGACCAACACGATGCGGATCGAATTGCGCGGCACAGGCATCCATGTCGCGATCTTGAACACCGGGCCTGTGACATCGGGGTTTCGCCACCGCTCGATGGCGCAGTTCGATCGCTGGATCGATCTGGACCGCTCGCGCCATGCAGAGTTTTACCGCGTCAAATGGCTGGCCCGCCGCGAAGCGGGGCGCGATCTGTTCGAGCTTGGCCCCGAGGCTGTGGTCAAGAAACTGGCCCACGCGCTGGAAAGTCGCAGGCCGCGCCGACGCTATTATATCACGACGCCTGCCTATGTTGCGGCGGTGCTGACCCGTATCCTGCCCGATGCCGCGCAGGATTGGATCATCGAGCGGCTCTAGCCTTTTGGTCGCCGCGCGCTAGGGTGACCGGCTCGAACAATTGAAGGGACAAGACCGTGGACGACCCGCTATTGATCATTGCATTGATCGCCTGTCTTGGCGTTGTGTTCATCTTGCTGATGGGCATCAATTCTTTCCGCAAAGGCACGGCCGAGGCGGCGAAAGACTCAAATAAATTCATGCGCTGGCGGTTGATCGCGCAATTCGGCGCGGTTGTGCTGATCATGATCTTCGTCTGGGTACGCAGACAAACTGGGGGCTAAGCAGATGGTGGTACTGAACAAAATCTACACACGCACAGGCGATGCAGGCGAAACCGCCTTGGGCGATGGCAGCCGCGTGGCCAAGCATTCGGCCCGCGTGGCAGCTTACGGCACGGTGGATGAGCTCAACGCCATGCTGGGCCTCGCACGGCTGCATGCGACGGGCGAGATGGCCACCCAGCTTCAGGCGATCCAGAATGATCTGTTCGATCTTGGCGCAGATCTTTGCACGCCCGACATGGAAAAGGATGATGAGCGCCCCTACCCCGCGCTACGGATCATCGCGGCACAGGTTGACCGGCTGGAACGTGAGATCGACGCGATGAACACGCGGCTGGAGGCGTTGCGCAGCTTCATCCTGCCCGGCGGCTCGGCGCTGTCAGCACATCTGCATGTGTGCCGCACCGTCGCGCGCCGCGCCGAGCGGTTGAGCGTGGAATTGGGAACGGTGGAATCGATCAATGCCGAGGGTGTGAAATACCTCAACCGCTTGTCCGACTGGTTCTTCGTCGCAGGCCGTATCGCCAATAACGACGGCAAGGATGATGTGCTGTGGGTTCCGGGCGCGAACCGCTGAGCGATCACGGCGCGGCCAAAGGGCCGCGCCGATCAATGTTTAGAGCGTGACCCAAAGCTGAAACAACAGACCGGCGGCAAAAGCGCCGCTGAGCGACAGGCCGATGTAAAGCGCAAAGACCTGCGGTTTGGCCAAGGCCCAGACTGCCATCGCCGCCGGGATCGAGGTGACACCACCGGCCACGAGAAAGGCCATGCCCGCACCCGGCGCCATGCCCTGTTCCATCAACCCACCGACCAACGGCAAGGCCGCATAGCCGTTGAGATAGGCAGGCACGCCCACCAGCGTCGCGGTCACGATGGGCCATAGCCCGTTGCCGCCAAGCGCCGCGGTCACCGTCTCGGCCGGAATCCACGCCAACATCAGGCTTTCCAGCACAAAGGCCAGCGTCAGCCATTTGGCCAGGAACATGGTCGTGCTGATCGCTGTCTTGCCGAATTTGGCCCGGCGATCGGTCTCGGCCCAAAAGCGCCAGACCACAGGCTTGGGCGCGCGGATCTTTGCACCGCCACAGCCGCCATTGCCGATCCCCTCACGCAGCGGATCGGCCAGCGCGCCATTGCCCGCCAGCACATGCACCACCACACCGCCAAAGATGCCAAGGCCGATGGCGGTCAGCGTCTTGGCAATGGCGAACTCAAGATCCAGCACGCCAGCGGTCAGCACGAACATCGACGGGTCCATGATCGGCGAGGCCAACCAAAACGCCATGACCGCCGAAAGCGGCACACCCATCGCCAAAAGCGCGGCGATCAGCGGGATCACGCCGCAAGAGCAAAAGGGCGAGATGCCGCCCGCCAAGGCCGCCAAACCGATCATCAGCAAGGGCGCGCCGGTAAAGGCGCGCGCGATCAGGTTATCGGCCCCCGTCGCCCCGGCCCATGCCGCGATGGCAATTGACAAGATCAGATAGGGTGCAGTGTTCAACAGCGCACCACCCGCAAAAAGCGCGCTGCTGCGCGCCTGCGCCGGGTCGAAGATCGCAAGTGCCAGCAAGATCAACGCGGACGCGATCCAAACGCGCTGTTCGCGCCACATCGCGGCAAGGCTGTTGCGCCAATCGGGCCGGGGAAGTGTCGCGTCGCTCATATCCATATCTCCGGGATCATCGTGATGTTCGGCCACAAAAATCGTTGTGTCATGCGCATGCTGCATCCTCGGCCGGGACACAGGCCAGACCGGCGCAGCATTCGGCGGTCAGAAAGCCGACAAGGCGATGCATCGCTGGGTAATCGGCCCTGTTAAACACTTCGCGGCCCTGTTTGTCCTGCACCACAAGGCCCGCATCGACCAGCGTGGACAGGTGATGGGCCAGCGTCGAGGCGGCAAGGCCCAGATGCACGCCGATTTCGCCCACGCGCAGGCCATCGGGCCCCGCCGTCACCAGCAGGCGAAAGATCGCAAGCCTTGCATCATGGCCAAGGGCAGCAAGGGCGCGGGCATGGGGGGTACTCATCGTCATGGTGCAAACATACCTAAATTTCTGGTTATGTCGAATCTTTTTTCCACTTGGGCCTTCACGCTGGTGCAAATCCCTTCAGCGCATCGGTGCGAACATCGCATCCCGCAAGCTGCAATCGCGCGCGACATCGGGGGCGCATTCGCGCGGTTCCAGATCACGGGTCAGACAGATCCGCACCTCCTGCACATGGCCCGCGCGGCAGGTGACGGTCAGCATCTCGGGCGAAAGGTTCGGGTTTACCTCCAAGAATGCCTCTTCGATGACCGCAGCGGGCAGGCGCACTGCCCGGTCCAGACGGCGCAGCACCTCGGGCCGCGTGACACGGTCGTAAGCCAGCCGCGACAGGCGGAAATAATCGGCAGCCGACAGGCCCGAACATACGCCATGCTTGCGCCATTGGTGCCAAGCCAGCCCGCCCGTGCCCATGATATCGGCCATCTCGGCGGTCATCGCCCGCGAAGGCGCGCGCGCGACGGTGGGGCAAAAACTGGGCCAGCCATCCTCAAATTGCGGCCAAAGCCCATGCAGGGTGAAACCATGCCCCTGCCCCGGTTCTCATTGCTCCGAGGCGCGTGCATCCCCTTCGAGCGCGCACCAATTCGGTGTCCAACTCAACGCAAGCACATAGTAATCGAATTCGCCCGACCGCTCCCCTTCGGCGGATGCCATACCGGCCAACCAGACCAACCACACAACCAAAAACCGCATTTCCTCTTCCCTCTGCACGCCACCGCGCCTATATACCCTGCGACTTCCCCGAAATCGAGGAAAGGCGGACTGGCTCCGCCGCCGGCCCGACCGGCAGGGGATGAGGCGTTTCTAAAGGACGGATCACGATGAACAAACCGATCATGGCAAAAGCCACCGCCGTTTGGCTGGTTGACAACACCACGCTCAGCTTCAAGCAGATCGGCGATTTCTGCGGTCTGCACGAGCTTGAGGTTCAGGGCATCGCCGATGGCGATGTGGCCCAAGGCGTCAAGGGCTTTGACCCCATCGTCAACAACCAGCTGACGCAGGATGAAATCACCAAGGCCGAGGGCGATCCGGCCCATAAACTCAAGCTGAAATTCAACGCCGCCGCCGTGGGCGAGGAAAAGCGCCGTGGCCCGCGTTACACGCCGCTGTCTAAGCGTCAGGATCGGCCCGCCTCGATCTTGTGGCTGGTGAAGTTCCACCCAGAGCTGACCGATGGTCAGATCGCCAAGCTGGTCGGCACCACGAAGCCCACGATCCAAACGATCCGCGAGCGCACGCATTGGAACATCAACAACATCCAGCCCATCGACCCGGTGGCGCTGGGGCTGTGCCGCCAGACCGAACTGGACACTGCCGTACAAAAGGCCAATGCACGCAAAGCCAAGGATGGCAGCGTGATGACCGATGACGAGCGGATGAAGCTTGTCTCGACCGAATCAAGCCTCGGCATGGGTACCGAGCCGCGCATGCCCAGCGCCATCGCCGGGTTGGAGGGTTTCAGCCTGTCCAATGACGAGGAAGAAGAACGCCCCCGCCGCGATCTGGATGCCAGCAACCTGTTCAACCTCCCCGCCGCATCCGATGATGACGACGACGAAGACGAGGATGACCGCCGCAACCGCCGCTAAGGCGCAAAGCGCAGCACGAAACAGAAAACCCCGGTCCGAAAGGTCCGGGGTTTTTTGATGTGATCGCTTCGCTATGCGCCTCAATAGGCCGGCATGCTGACGGTATCGAGAAGGCTCCGCCCACCATCGACCGCGATGATCTCGCCGGTGATGAAACCCGCCCCTTCCGAGGCAAGGAATTGCACCGCACCCGTCACTTCGCGGGCGGCGGCGATCCGGCCCATGGGCGTGCATTGGCGGATTTCATCGCGCAACCCTTCGGTCTCGGCCAGAGCGGTCTTGAGGCTATGGGACATGACCGAGCCGAAAGAGACGCCGTTGACCCGGATGCGATGCGGCGCAAAGGCCAAGGCCAAGCTGCGCGTGGCCTGTTCAAGCGCCGCGGCCGAGACCGAATAGGCCAAGAGATCGGGATGGCTGCGTGGTGTCGCGATGGTCGAGATATTGATGATCGATCCAATCGCCCCCTCATCGGTGTTTCCCGCCGCCTCGGCCTGCGCGATCATGCGGCGGGCCACCGCTTGGCTCAGGCGCAGCGCGGTCAGCATATTTTGCTCAAGCAATGTCTCGACCGAGGTATCGGCGGCATCAAGCGGATCAGTGACCATCAATTGCCGGCTGGCGTTGACCAGAATATCGATCCGGTCGAAGGCATCGACCGTGGCCGAGACAAGGTTTTCCACTGTGAGCCTTTGGCGCAGATCGCCCGCGAACCAGCGCAGATGATCTTGGTCATCGCTCATCTCGCCACATTCATCGGCCAGCCGCGCCTTGTCGCGGTCGGCGAACATGACCTTGGCCCCGCGATCGAGGAAATGGCGCGCAATGGCAAGGCCCACGCCGTTGGCAGCACCCGTCACGATCGCGGTCTTGCCTTGAATGGAAAGTGTCATCTTTTGGATGCGTCCTTGGCTGTGGGCGTTTGGCGCTTGGGTTTCGCCGCCTCGTAGATCTTGTAGCCCTCAAGCTCTCCTAACAGCCGACCCGTCCCAAAGGCCGCCTTGAGCGCGTCTTCATAAGGCAAATGGCGATTTGCGACCATGAAAAACCGCCCCCGTGGGCCAAGCATCCGGGCCGCCGCCGCGATAAAGGCACGACCCAAGGCCGGGTCGGCATGGCGTCCGATATGAAAGGGCGGGTTGGCGACAATCGCGTCATAGACCGCGTCTGGTTGAAAACGGGTCACGTCGGCCCATTGAAACCGCGCGCGCGGATCGTCGATATTGGCGGCGGCGGCGGTGAGCATGGCATAATCCGCCTCGATCAGGTCGAGGGCTTCGATCCCTGCTTGTTCCGACAAGATTTCGCCCGCGACATAGCCCCACCCGGCACCCAGATCAGCCACGCGGCCCGAAAGCTGCGGCACAAGCGCCACCAGTAATTCCGACCCACGATCGGGGCCATCGGCGGAAAATCCGCCCGGCACGGTCAGATACCCCTCTTCGGTCTCGATGGGCTCAGCCAACCAGCCCAGCGCCGCCTCGGGCAATTCTGCGGGGCGGGTCAGCCAAAACAGCTTCCCATGCGCCTTGGCATAGCTGCCCGCGATCGCGAAATTGGCGCGCACCGTCTTGAGGATCGCATCGATCCCCTCGTCTTTTTGGCCATCGACCAGCAATAGTCCGCCCGGTGCAAGCGCACCCAACGCGCTCACAATCGCGCCCATGCTGGCGGCCTTGGCCTTGACGATCTGCACCAAAGCCACGGCAAACTGGCCCTCATCGGGCAGATCGGGCGTCACGGGCAGACCGCGCGCGGCCAGACAATCGTGATCGGGGGCAAAGCCCTGCACGCAATGGACATCGCCCAACGCGCCCAAATCGGCATCGCCGCGCGCATGCATCACCAGAACGGGGCCGCTGGGCAAGACAAGCTCGCCCGCCTCCAAAGCAAGTATCCAACGGTCAGCTGTCATATCGGGATGCGAGGACGGTTCAGTCCTCTTTCTCCATCGTGCATTGCAGCGGGTGTTGATTGCGTCGGGCGAAATCCATCACCTGCGCCACCTTGGTTTCGGCAATCTCGTAGGAAAAAACACCCACGACGGCCACGCCCTTTTTATGCACGGTCAGCATGATCTCGACCGCGTGGCTGTGTCCGATCCCGAAGAACCGCTCAAGGACATGCACGACGAATTCCATCGGCGTGTAGTCATCATTGAGCAGCAGCACCTTGTACATCGGCGGGCGCTGGGTCTTTGGTTTCGTCTTGGTGATGACGTTGGCATCGCCCTCGGTCTTGGGCTTGTCCGCCATCATCGTCCAGCGGTCGGTCTGCATCGCGTCTCCATTCCGCTCTGTTCTGCCGGGTATCCCTTGCATGGGCGCACTATATAAGCCGTTAGGCGATTCCGGAAAGAGGGGGTTTATGCCATGGCCGCTGATTTGACCACCATCGGCTTTGATGCCGATGATACGCTTTGGCAAAACGAGACCTTTTTTCGCCTGATACAAGAGCGTTTCATCGCGCTTCTTGCCGATTATGCCGCGCGCGATCATCTGGAAGAGCGCCTGCTGGCGGCCGAGCGGCGCAACCTTGGACATTATGGATTCGGCATCAAGGGTTTCGTCTTGTCGATGATCGAGACCGCCATCGAGGTGACCGATCATAAGGTGCCGGCCAGCGTCATCGCCGAGCTTCTTGCTGCGGGCCAAGAGATGTTGCGCCACCCGATCGAGCTGTTGCCCCATGCACGCGAGGTGGTGGCCGAGTTATCCGCCGCACATAGGCTGGTCTTGATCACCAAGGGCGATCTGCTCGACCAAGAACGCAAACTTGCCCAATCGGGCTTGGGCGAGATGTTTGATGCGGTCGAGATCGTCTCGGACAAGACACCCGCGACCTATCACAGCGCCTTTGGTCGGCATGGCGACGGGCCGGACCGGGCGATGATGGTGGGAAATTCGATGAAATCCGATGTGCGCCCCGCGCTGGAGGCCGGCGCTTGGGGGGTGTTCGTGCCGCATGGGCTGACATGGGTGCTGGAACATGCCGAGGCGCCGGTTGCACATGCGCGGTTTCATGAATTGCCCGACCTGAGCGCGCTGCCCGCCCTCGTGGCCAGCGTTTCCGGCTGACGGCAGTGTGAGCCGCGCACAATTGACCCGACCGCGCGCAAGCGCCAAAGCTGCATCATGTTCGACGCCGCGCTTCTTCCCCTGCAACGCCGCATCTTGACCCCTCCGGGCCGGTATCTCGCCGCGCGCGGGGTGCGCGCAGACCAGATCACGCTGGCCGGTTGCGCCATCGGCTTGGCCGCCGCGGCCGCCGCCGCGCTGGGGCTTTATTGGCTGGCGCTTTTGGGTTTGGCCCTTAACCGCTTGGCCGATGGGCTTGACGGGGCTGTGGCGCGCGAAACAGGGCCGAGCGATCGCGGCGCATTCCTCGATATCGCGCTGGATTTCGTGTTCTACGCGGCTTTTCCCTTGGGGTTCGTGCTGGCCGATCCGAATGCCAATGCCGTGGCGGGTGCCGTTTTGCTCGCAAGCTTCATCTTGTCTGGCACATCTTTTCTGGCCTTTGCCGTGATCGCGGCCAAGCGCGGGCTGAACGCTGCGGACTATCCAACCAAGGGGATCTTTTACCTTGGCGGGCTGACCGAAGGGGCCGAGATCATCGCGGTCTTTGCGCTGTTTTGCCTATTTCCCGGCGCCTTCCCGGTGCTGGCGCTTGTCTTTGCAGCGGCTTGCGCGGTCACCGGGGCCTCGCGGCTGATTACAGGGTGGCAGGCCTTCGGCGCGCGCTAAAGCGTCAGCGCCGCCAGCGCCCCGGCAAATCAGCGGGGACTGCCCCGGGCGCCTTGATCTTGGCCGCCAGCCATTCCGGCCCCGCCATCAGCGGCCCCAAGATCTTGCTGTCCCGCAGGGCCTTTTTCGCGCGTTCGATCTGCATCACATCATCGATGCGGCGCTCCAAAAAGCCCCAGCTTGCGGCGTGATCCATCGACTGATCACCCAGCCAATAAAGCACAGTGGCCGAATAAACCCCCGACAGCGTCGCGCGCTTGGTGTACCAATTCAGGTCGTCCGACGTATCGCCCAAGGCGGTCCAGATCGCATCCGCCGTCTGCCACAGCGCCTTTGCCCCATCGGCGGCATGGATCGGCAAGGCGAACAGCGTGACACCCCGGCGCACCGCCTCCTTGTCATGCTCGACAAGCTCCAGCCTTGTCCGAATCGCAAAGGCCACCCTGTCGGAATAACGCAGCGCGCCCAGATCGGCCTCAGCCAACTTTGCCACCATGGCCGCGTCACCTTGCGCATGGAAGGCCAAGGCCAGATCGACCGCACCACGCGGAAAAAGCGCCCGCGCCTCGGGTAGGCTCAGCCCCGCATCATGGGCAGCGGCGCGAAAACTTGCCTCGGACCAACCATCAAAGGGCACATGCATCAGCGCCGCAGCGATCATCGCAGCTTTGGGATCAGTGATGTCGGACATGGCTTGACCCTTTCGAACGGTACTTGCGCGAACAGTAGACAAGATAGGGGGGCTTTGCTATACGGCCACCTCCTGCACTCAAATGCAACTTTAACTTAGGAAGGTGGTGACACCAGAATGCAGGTTAGTGTTCGCGACAACAACGTCGATCAAGCGCTCCGGGCTCTGAAGAAAAAACTTCAGCGCGAAGGCGTTTTTCGGGAAATGAAGCTCAAGCAACATTTCGAAAAGCCCTCCGTGAAAAAAGCACGCGAGAAGGCCGAGGCCGTACGCCGCGCCCGTAAGCTGGCGCGTAAAAAGGCGCAGCGCGAAGGCATGCTCTGAACGCGCGCCCGATCGGTAACGCGATACTTAAGAAATAAACCCCCGCGGCCTGGCCTCGGGGGTTTTGCTTTGTGGGGAAATGCGTTGCCGACCTCTGGTCAGTTTCCGCCCGCGATCTCAAGTGCGATCTGGCGGCTCAACTCGGCACGCGCCTGCGCTTGCAGCAGCTCCAGATTGTCATCAGCGTCGGTGTCATAAATGCGGCTTTCACGCACGCCGGGCAGACGGCTGAATTGCTCCATCGTGCGGATGGGAAACCAATTTGCGGTGATGGTCTCGAACCCCGGCGTGTTGCCCAACACGCGGCTGATCGACAGCGAACAGCGCGCAGGCGGCACCGCGCCATGCGCCTGCACCGCCGCGATCAAGCCTGCGGCAGTCTCGGGGCTGATCTCCAGCTCCTGCACGACGATATGATAGGTCTCGCGCGCATGGTAATCGGTGTAGAACTGCAAGAATTGCGGGTTCATCCCGTAGAGCACATCGTTGCGCTCGGGAATCATCGGGTGATACCAGCTTCCCGCCGGATCGAAGAGCACACGCTCATCGCCATCGATCATCAAGGCCGTATGCCCACCGCGCCCGTCGCGGTTGGACACCATCGTCAACAAGGTCAGCGTCGCTGGCCCCGTTGGTCGGTAATTGGCCGTACTGACGAATGTGTCAGGCGCCCAAACCTCTTCGGCCACGCAGCCACCAAGCGCGCTGACCATCGCCAGCGCGGCCGCGATGCGCAGCAAGGGCTTCATCGAAAGAAAATGGCCAAGATAACGACGATGCCGATGGAGATGAGGCCGACATTGACGCTCATCCGCATGAAACCGCCGAATGTCTTTTCCTGCTCGCTGATGTCCATCTCGCCATGCTTGTGATCTTGATCGGCCATATCGTGGTCCCTCCGGTCTGGGTAAGGCAATGCTTTCACCGGGCATTACCGCATTCCTGTGTCGCTGTCAGCCCATCGCGGATCGGGCACTGCGCCGCAGGTCAGCCCACCAGATGATAAAGCCAGGCCCCATCTGCGCGCCTTGTCCGCGTGACTGCACCCAAGCGCAGCAGATGATTGAGATGGGCCACCGCCTCGACCAAGGCGAGGCCATATGTCCCGGCGTCGATCTGGCGTTTGAACAGCGGCGCAAAGCATTCCGCCGCGCTGCGCGGCGCGCACGCCAGATGCTCCCGCAGCCGATCCAACGCGCCGTGGTGATTGTCGATCAACTGCACCAACCGCGCGGGTAGGCCCGTGAAGGGCATCTTGTGACCGGGCAATACCAGCTGGTCTGCGCGCGCCAAGGGTTGAAACGCGGCGCAGCTTTCCAGCCATTCACCCACCGGATCGGCCCCCGGCTCGGTCGCATAAACCCCAAGATTGGGCGAGATGGTCGCCAAAAGCTGATCGCCACCGATCACCAGATGATCATCGCGGCTCCAGAATGTGGCGTGATCAGGCGCATGGCCTTGACCGAAACGGATATCCCAATCGCGCCCGCCCATGCGGATCATCCCGCCATCATGCAGGCGGGTAAAGCCAAGCGGCAAGGGATGGACCACATCGCAGAAGTTGAACGGCCGCTCGGCGCGGCGGGTCTCGAAAAGGGCGGCCTCCATCCCTGCGCCTTGCCAATGGGCCAAGGTCTCGGCCGATGGAAGGGGTTGTTCATCCAAGGTCAGCATGCGCGCCATCAACCACGCAATGCGCGGCATGATCAGCTCCGCGCCGCGCGCCTGAAACCAACCCGCTAGCCCCACATGATCGGGGTGGTGATGGGTCACGATCAACCGGCGCACAGGCAAACCCGCCATTGGCCCGGCCAAGGCCGCCTCCCACAAGGCGCGGGTCTTGCCCGTATCCAGCCCGGTATCGATCAATGTCCAACCATCATCATCGCGCAGCGCATAGGCGTTGACATGGTTCAGCGCCATCGGCAGCGGCACGCGCAACCACAGCACATCCTCGGCGATCAAGGTGGCCTCGCCCGGCTCAGGGGCGACCGCAAAGGGCATCTGGATCATGCGCAGAGGTCTTCGGCGCTGAGATCATAGAGCCCCTTGGCCCCATGGCCCGCCTGCGCGAAATGGCCCGCCGCCTCGGGCAAGAGCCGATCGAGATAAAAGCGCGCCAAGGCCATCGGCCTCACCCCGCCCGATTGGGCGGCACGCAAATGATAGATCGCACCCAAGACCCGCGCGAACCCCATCAGATACGGCACCGCGCCCCCGAACCGGTCGTTAAGGTCCATGCCCAACATCGCATCGGTGGCCACGCGCAACTGACCCGCCATCGCGGCCACAGGCGCGCCCATCGGATCGCCCTGCGCCTCAGCCGCGACCGCGTCGATCAGCGCATGGATCGCGGCCCCCCCATCGGCCATCTTGCGGCCCACCAGATCCATCGCCTGAATCCCGTTGGTCCCTTCATAAATCGCGGCAACCCGGACATCGCGGGCAAATTGGGCCACCCCAGTATCCTCGATAAATCCCATGCCGCCATGCACTTGGATGCCCATATTGGCGACCTTGATCCCCATCTCGGTGCCATAGGCCTTGGCGATCGGCGTCAGCACGGCGGCGCGCGCGGCCTCGGCCCCATCACCCGCATGGCCCAGGTCGATCGACACCGCCAGATCAAGCGCCAAGGCGCGCGCGGCAAAGGTTTCGGCCCGCATCTCCATCAACATGCGCCGCACATCGGCATGATCCACGATCATGCCCGTGCCACCCACCAAGGGCTGGCCCTGCTTGCGCTGAGCGGCATATTCCGTCGCCGCCTGCGTGGCAGCCTCGGCGATCGAGACACCATGCAGGGCCACACCAAGGCGGGCATTGTTCATCATGGTGAACATCGCGGCCATGCCGCGGTTCTCCTTACCGATCAGCCAGCCCGTCGCGCCATCATACTGCATCACGCAAGTGGGGCTGCCATGTAGGCCAAGCTTATGCTCAAGGCTCACGACCTTCAGGCTATTGGCCACCCCCGGCGCGCCGGTCGCATCGGGGATGAACTTCGGCACCAAGAACAGCGATATCCCCTTGGTCCCCCCCGGCGCATCGGGCAGCCGCGCGAGCACCAGATGCACCACATTCTCAGCGAAATCCGTATCCCCCCAAGAAATATAGATCTTCTGCCCCGTCACCGCATAGGTGCCGTCGCCCATTGGCATTGCCTTGGTCGCCAGCGCGCCGACATCCGACCCTGCCTGTGGCTCGGTCAGGTTCATGGTCCCGCACCATGCGCCGCTGATCAGCTTGGGCAGGTACAACGCCTTGATCACATCCGCGGCGTGATGCGACAGCGCCTCGATCTGGCCTTGCGTCATCAGCGGGTTCATCTCGAGTGCCAGACAGGCGCCCCCTGCCATGTCATTGATGCAAGCCGCCACCGTCTGCGGCAGGCCCAAACCCCCATAGGCCGGATCGGCCGTGATCGCGGTCATGCCCGCATCGGCCATGGCCCGATATCCCGCCGCATATCCGGGAGAGGTCCGCACCACCCCGTTCTCAAGCCGCGCGGGATGCAGATCGCCTTGCCGGTTCAAAGGTGCCAGCACGTCGTCACAGATCCGCCCGGCCTCGGTCAACAACGCCGCCACCGTGTCATCCGTTGCCTCGGCATAGGCGGGCTGGGCGCTCACGCGGTCAAACCCCACCACATGGCGCAACAAGAAAGCGAATTCGGCAACCGGTGCACGATAAGGCATGGAACGGCTCTCCCCCCGAGATGATGCCAATTGATTGCATGGGCGCGCCCTTCGCGCTACCCCCGGGGCAGAGTGTGGGCCAGCCGCCCGCCCGATCAACCCCTACGTCACGTCAGAACGATGCGCATGGCCGAAGATCTTCTCCCAGATGCGACAGGTATCGCGCGCGCCGCAGCCTTGCTGCGTGCAGGCGCGCTTGTCGCACTGCCCAGCGAAACGGTCTATGGTTTGGCCGCTGATGCCACGCAAGATAGCGCCGTGGCCGCGATCTATACCGCCAAGGGCCGGCCCGATTTCAACCCGCTGATCGTGCATCTGCCCGATCTGGACAGCGCCATGGCCATCGCCGATTTCCCCGGTACCGCCCGCGCCTTGGCCGATGCCTTCTGGCCCGGACCGCTGACGCTTGTGTTGCCGCTCAAACCCGGCCATGGGCTCTCGGCGCGCGTCACGGCGGGCCATGCAACCGTGGCGATCCGCCTGCCTGCCCACCCGGTGATGCAGGCGGTGCTGCAGGCGGCAGCCCGGCCCATCGCGGCCCCCTCGGCCAACCCATCGGGCAAGATCAGCGCCACCACGGCGGCGCATGTGCGCGCGGGTCTGGGCGGGCGGATCGCAGCCATCCTCGATGGTGGCCCAACGCCGGTGGGGGTCGAATCCACCATCCTCGCGCCTGGCGCCGACGGCACAAGGCTCCTGCGCGAAGGCGCCATCCCGCGCGAGGTGATCACTCCCATCACCGGCCCGCTGATCACCGACACAACACCCGGCGCGCGGGTCGAGGCACCGGGCCAGCTTGCCAGCCATTACGCACCGCTCACCCCCCTCCACCTCGGCGGCACGGCGCAACCGGGCGAAATCATCATCGGCTTTGGCCCCATGGCCTGCGCGCTCAACCTGTCCGAGAACGGCGATCTCGTTGAGGCCGCCACACGGCTCTTCGCCACGCTCCACCAAGCCGACGCCATGGCCCAAAGCCACAGCGCCCCGGCGATCCGCGTGGCCCCCATCCCCGAGATAGGCCTTGGCCGCGCGATCAACGACCGCCTCCGCCGCGCCGCCGCACCGCGCGCCTGAAGACCCTGCTTCTCTGTTTTACAAATATCCCAGGGGGGTTTGGGGGGACAGCGTCCCCCCATCAAGGACAGCGGGTTTGGGGGGACAGCGTCCCGCCAATCGCCCAGCCTGCGGACAGACCCATCCCCCGAGTACGAAAAAACCCCCGCCGGCCAAAGGGCACGGGCGAGGGCAAGGTGCAGACCGGCGCAGGCGGCGCGCTGATCTGCGGTTCAACTCTATGAGAATTGGGATGGGGGGAGTTACCCCTCTATCTCCGCGCGCAACTGCTGGCGCAGCACATCGATGGGCACGCTCTGACCCTCACGGCGGAAATGCCAATAGGTCCAGCCATTGCATGAAGGCGCGCCTTCCAGACGCGCGCCGACCTGATGGATCGAACCTTTCACATCATCAGCGATCAAGGTGCCATCAACACGCACCTTGGCCATCTGGCCACGCGCATTGGTCAGCATCTCACCCGGGCGCAGCATGCCGCGTTCGATCAACTGGCCAAAGGGCACACGCGGCTCGGCGCGTTTTGACCCCGTCACCTCCAACGCGCTCCGATCGAGGCGACGCACATTGCCCAACCGCTTCTCGGCGATCTTGCGATAGCTCTCTTCGCGCTCGATCCCGATGAAATCGCGGCCCAGCATCTTGGCCACAGCCCCCGTGGTGCCCGTGCCAAAGAAAGGATCAAGCACCACATCGCCGGGGTTGGTCGTGCCGACAAGGATTCGATGCAACAGCGCCTCGGGCTTTTGCGTCGGATGGGCCTTGTCGCCCTTATCATCCTTCAGCCGCTCACCGCCGTTACAGATCGGGATCACCCAATCCGAACGCATCTGCACCCCTTCATTAAGCGATTTCAACGCCTCGTAGTTGAAGGTGTATTTCGCCCCCTCGCCTTTCGAAGCCCAGATCATCGTCTCATGCGCATTGGTCAGCCGCATCCCGCGAAAATTCGGCATCGGGTTGGACTTGCGCCACACCACATCGTTCAAGATCCAGTAACCTTGGTTCTGCAACTCGGCACCGACGCGGAAAATATTGTGATAGCTGCCGATCACCCAGATCGCGCCGCCGGGCTTCAATAGCCGCCGCGCGGCGGCCAGCCAATCGCGGGTAAAGCTGTCATAGGCGGCGAAACTGGCGAACTGGTCCCAGTGATCGTCACAAGCATCGACCAAAGTGTTGTTGGGGCGATGCAGGCTGCCCTTGAGCTGCAAATTATAGGGCGGGTCGGCGAAGATCAGGTCGACCGACGCCTCGGGCAGCGCGCGCATCACCTCGATGCAATCACCAGCCAGAATCGTATTGAGCGGCAGCGAAACTGCCTCGGGTTTTGTCTTGGTTTTCATCTCTGCCTCTGCTCCGCGCCTCTAACGGGCTTTCGCGGTGTTCGGAGGTAGAATCGCTCAAAGGTGATTCGCAGTCAATTTATTTTTTGGAATCAATATGTTGCGCGACTTGCGATAGCAAGATGTTGTGTACCGGACGAAAGGATCGTCTATGATGGGGTGTCGCCCCCATATCTTGTAGTGCGGCCAGATGTGCCGCCGTTGGGTAGCCTTGATTGACCTCCCAGCCATAGCCGGGATGGGCTTTCGCAAGCCCCGCCATGACCCGGTCACGCGCCACCTTGGCGATGATCGAGGCCGCAGCGATTGACAGGCTTTTGGCATCGCCCTTGACCAGCGTGACTCCGTGGCACGGCAATTCCCTTGGGCAGGCATTGCCATCGATCAAGGCTGTATCAGGGCAGATCGCCAACCCCTCCACCGCGCGCCGCATCGCCAAAAGCGACGCCTCGCGAATATTGAGCGCATCGATTTCTTCCACGCTGGCCCAGCCGATCGCGACATGGGCCTGTGCTTGGATCAGATCGAACAAGATATTGCGCTTGGTAGCTGACAGCATCTTGGAGTCGTTCAACCCAACCGGGATCATGCCCCGGTCCAAGATCACCGCCGCTGCACAAACAGGCCCCGCCAAAGGGCCGCGCCCCGCCTCGTCGACACCGGCGATGAGGCCGCCAAGGGCATCTTCATGGACAAGATCGGGCATGGAACGCGGCATCACCCCTCATCCCACAGTCCAGCGCGGTGAACAAGATCGGGCGGCCCGGACCGGGCCACCCGCAAAGCCAAAGGGCAAAAATCCTCAGGGCCGAAACCCTGCCTCGCGCACCCAGCCGTTATTCGCCAAACACCGACCGGCATAGATTTCGCGGGGACCACGCTGGGTATGCACCGTGGTGAGGCAGGCCTGTGGCAAAAGCCGGGGACGGGCCGTGTGGTTTTGCATGCAGCGCCGCCCATAGCCGCGGAAATAGCCGTTGCGATCCTGACCTTCGACAAAGCAGCGCGCGGGCGCCACAAGTGCAGGTGGGTGGGCCGGTGCGGGGGCATGCGGATGCGTGCGCGTCACCGACACATGTGGCGCTTGCCGCGGCGCACGACCATTGTTGCTGAGTTCGATGGCACGCCCAATGGCATAAAGCGCGATGACACCGCCAAGAATACGGGCCGCATCACGGCTGTCGGCCCGGGCAGGCCCCGCACTGGCCGTCATGGCGCCCAAAGCGATGACGCCGCTCAGCGCAACTGCAAACAGGCTTGGGGGTAGTTTACGGAACATGAGACATCTCCAATCAATGACAATGAGCGTCCTTCGCGACGCTATGCCCGAGATCTCGGGGCCAAATGCCCTGCCGCACAATATCGCCCCATCGCTATCGGATAACATCGCACCAGCCGGTCGCTGCCATTGCATGACAGTTCCGGCAGGGTCATCCTCTCCCCATCGCCCCAGCACGACGGGGCCGCGTTCAACCAATGGATAAGCCCATGTCGCCGCGTATCGCCTTACTGAGTTGCCTCGCCCTGCTGGTCGCCGGACCTGCGCAAGCCTGCTATGCCGATTACCGGGCCAAGATGGATAACCCGCTGCGTTTGCATTACGGTGTCATCGATCTGCCCGATACGGCCTGCACCACCGAGGCGGCGCGCCCCCTCATCGCGACACGGCTTGCCGCGTCAGGATGGGAGCTGCTTCAGATCGTATCGATTTTCGGATCAGATGGTCTTGCCGCAAGGAGGTCCGATGCCGGATCGTATTTCCTCCGTTTCTGAAACGCGCACGGCCACGGGCCGTGTGCTGGTGATCGGGATTGTCGCCGTCGTCGCCGTGCTCGGCCTATCGGCGACACTGCTTTTTGTGAACTTGCCCGATGCGGGCGCGTTCAACGCGGCGGTCGCAGATGTGTTCGTCTTGATGGATGTCCGCAATCCTGATGCGACACGCGTGCTTGAAATCATGGCCCAAACCGGCACGGCCTTTTCGCAGGTGCTTGAAAGCTACCGCGCGGTGATCTTCGTGCTGATGGTCTTTGCCACGGCATTGCTTGTCGCCTGCTTGGTTTTCCTCGTGACCATCGTCACCCTCAACCGCCGCATGGGCGAGATCGAACGGCAAGGCATCCAGGTCTCGTCACTCGTCCTCAGCCGTGAGGAACGTGTGGTGCTGATCAACAATCTCGCCTTCAACCTGACAGATGCGGCGATGGAAACCCTCGCCGTTCTGGCCGAGGCCCGTTTGGATGACGAGGTCTTGAGCGGCGCACAGATCGAGGCGATGGTTGCAGGCAAACATGCATCCGACGCCGATGAGGCCGCAGGGGCCACGCGGATCAAACGCCTGCGCGACAGTCTCGGCAACCAGATTGTCAGCGAGCTTTTGGTCAAGAATATAGCCCGCCACGGCTATGTGCTGGCGATCGATAAATCCGTGATCCGGATGATCTGAACCCGCGTGCGGAGAGATCCTTGGGGGGCGCTGCCCCCCGCCACCCGGTCCCCGGGTGCCTCCCCCCGGGATATTTATGAAACGAAGAAGGCTATTCAGCTTTTGTTAATCAAGATCGACGAGGCTGACTTCGCGGTACAGGCGGGGACGCCGATGACCGCAAACGGAGAAGCCCCGGCCGCGCGCAAGCCGGTCGGGGTGAACCCGCTTCATCCTTCTTCGTTTCTGAAATATCCCCGCCGGAGGCCGCGATCAGTGCAATCGGCGCGATCCGCAGGCACGATGCAAACGCCGCGCCACGATAAACCCTGAGCTGCGCCCAAAGGGCGCGCGCGAGGTAAAAGATGCGCGCGCAAGCGCACCTTTTGGGTAAAGTTCAATCGCGGCGGGTTTCTTGCGGAGTGGGCAGCAGACCGTAACGGGCCGCCACGCGCCAGACATGATCGGGGACCATGTTCTTGATCCGGGCAGGATGGGCGCGGCGCAGGTGCAAGATCGTCTCGATCGCCTTCATCTCGACCCGCGCGCGCGCGAATTCCATACCACGTGGCCCGATACGGGGCTGCAAGAAAGCAACAATCGGGCGCGCCCAATCGGGCATGGCGCGCAGCGGCAAACCACCCGCCGCCCGCGCGGTATTGGCCAAGAAGCCCTTGACCGCGCCCATGCGTTTGCCCTTGTCGGTCAAGGGCCGCTCGACCAACCGATCAGCAATGCCCGAAAGCATTTCAGCACCGCGATGGTTGCGCGTGATGACCCATTGATCGCCATCCCCACCCATGTAGCCCACCGTGATATCGGCCAAGCGATTGGTGTAATCGACACAGGTCTTACACGTCATCGGAAAGAAGTCGCTTGGCAGCTTCGAGATCGGCAATTTCAAGAACGGCACGAATTTGGCCGGACGCCCATCATCAAAGCGCATTTCCACCCGGTAGTCGGCCCGAAACTCCAGGTAAGATATCGTCTCGGGCTTTGGGTCGAGCAAGGCCAGAAAGGCATGGAAGCTTTCGGTCGTGGTATTGTCCGAACATGGCGTGCCGATGACATAGATCCGGCGAAAGCCAAGCGTCGCCTCGATCGCGCGCAGCGCATAGACTTGGCATGGGATGCCAATGACGGCGATGCGCTTATGCCCCGCTGCCGCCGCCGGTTCGAGGGCGGCCAAAGTCGGCGCATAGCCCATGCGCATGCCCCGGCATTGCGCCAGCGCTGCGGGGTCGGTGACGATCACGGGTTCCGGCCGCCAGCGGTCATGTGGATCAGCGCGCACGGCGAGCACGGCATCGACCTTGCCCCGGCGCAGGAGATCGGCGGCAAGTGCCGTGGTGATCCCGCTCCATTGCGCCCCGTCTGCGGGCGGGTCCAGCCGCAAGCGCTGCATCGCAAGGGTGACCCCAAAGAATGCCTCATCCCCCAAGGAGGGGTCGGCCACGCGTCCATGCACGCGATGCTCGGCGCTGGCATAATCGGGCTGGATGAATTGACAGGCCTGTCCACAGGCGCGCCCATCGCCCATGCGGCTGACGCCGCAATCGGTGCATAGCCCCGGACGCGCCGCTCCCGCAAGAACGGGAACGCTGAAACCGGGTGCAGGATGATCCTTGGGCATGGGGGAGGGCTTTCCTCAGGCAGGACCGAGTATCGCGGCGAACAGAAAATATGTCAACTTTGGTTTACACATACATAGGGCGCATGAATGATCCGGCCGCGGCCATTGCATCCCGCCGCCCGGCCCGTCACAACTACCTCAGACACCTTGGCTGCGGGGAGGGCGGATGAGGCACCAAGACACCTTTCTCGATCTGTCGCCCAAGCTTTCCGATCGGACGGCCAAGACGACCTGCTACATGTGCGCCTGCCGCTGCGGGATCAATGTGCATCTGAAAGACGGGCGCGTCGCCTATATCGAGGGCAATCGCGACCACCCGGTCAACAAGGGCGTGCTTTGCGCAAAAGGGGCCGCCGGGATCATGCAGGTCACCGCCCCTTCGCGGCTAAGCGCACCCTTGCGCAGGGTCGGCCCGCGCGGCTCTGGCCAATTCGAAGAAATCAGCTGGGACGAGGCACTGGAAACCGCTACCGCATGGATGGCCCCCTTGCGTGCAACCGCCCCCGAGAAACTTGCCTTCTTCACCGGGCGTGACCAGTCGCAATCGCTGACCGGCTGGTGGGCGCAACAATTCGGCACGCCCAATTACGCGGCCCATGGCGGGTTTTGTTCGGTCAATATGGCCGCAGCCGGCATCTATACGATGGGCGGCGCGTTCTGGGAATTCGGCCAACCCGATTGGGAACGCACCAAGCTCCTGCTCCTTTTCGGCGTGGCCGAGGATCATGACAGCAATCCAATCAAGATGGGCTTGGGCAAGCTGAAGGAACGCGGCGCGCGGGTGATCGGCATCAACCCGATCCGCACCGGCTATAACGCCGTGGCCGATGACTGGATCGCCATCACCCCCGGCACCGACGGGCTGTTGATCTTGTCGCTCATCCATTGCCTGCTCACGGCAGGCAAGATCGATCTCGATTACCTCGCGCGCTACACCAATGCCCCGGTCTTGGTGAACGAAGACCCCGCTTCGCCCGAACATGGGCTCTTCTTGCGCGACGATGCGGGCAAGCCTTTGGTGACGGACCGCGCGACGGGAAAGCCCATGGCCTTCGACGCGGCGGGCGTCGAACCCGATCTTGCCCATGGCCTACGCCGCGCTGGCATCACGCATCGCCCCGTGTTCCAGCTCTTGGCCGAACGTTATCTCGACCCATCCTACGCCCCCGAGGCTGTGGCGGAACGCTGCGGCATCCCCGCCGCCCGCATCCATGCGCTGGCCGCCGAACTTGCCCGCGTGGCCTTTGACGAGGCGATCGAGATTGATCAGCCTTGGACAGATTTTCGCGGCGAACGGCATGAAAAGATGCTGGGCCGCCCCGTCGCCATGCATGCGATGCGCGGCATCTCGGCCCATTCCAACGGCTTTCAGACCGCGCGCGCGTTGCACCTGCTACAAATCCTGCTCGGCACCGTCGAAACGCCCGGTGGCTTCCGCTTCAAGCCCCCCTATCCCAAGCCGCCTGAGGCGCACCCCAAGCCGCATGCCACCGCCACCCCCGGCCAACCGCTCAAGGGCCCGCATCTGGGCTATCCGATGGGCCCCGAGCATCTGGCGCTTGCCCCCGATGGCACGCCCCAGCGCATCGACAAGGCGTTTTCATGGGAAAACCCGCTTTCGGCCCATGGGCTGATGCATATGGTCATCGCCAATGCCCATGCGGGCGATCCCTACAAGATCGACACGCTGTTTCTCTACATGGCGAACATGGCGTGGAACTCCTCGATGAGCACGGGCCGCGTGATCGAGATGCTCACCGACAAAGACCCGGAGACAGGCGAATATGTCATCCCGCGCATCATCTATTCCGATGCCTATAGCTCCGAGATGATCGCCTATGCCGATCTGATCTTGCCCGACACCACCTATCTTGAGCGGCACGACTGCATCAGCCTGCTTGACCGCCCGATCTCCGAGGCTGACGCAGCGGCCGATGCGATCCGCTGGCCGGTGATCGACCCCGACCGCGATGTCAGGGGCTTTCAATCGGTGCTGATCGATCTGGGCGCACGGCTTGGCCTGCCCGGTTTCGTGACACCCGATGGCGCGCCCGCTTTTACCGATTACGCCGATTACATCACCCGCCATGAACGCCGCCCCGGCATCGGCCCCTTGATGGGCTTTCGTGGCGCGGGCGACCAAACCGGGCGCGGCGCGCCGCACCCCGATCAGCTCCAGCGTTATATCGACAATGGCGGGTTCTTCACCCACCACATTCCGCAAGCGGCACAATATTACAAACCGTGGAACACTGCCTATCAGGATTGGGCGGTGGAATTGGGCCTTTACGACAGCCCGCAGCCCTACCTCTTCAACCTCTATCTCGAGCCGCTCCGCCGCTTCCAACTGGCCGCCGATGGTCATGGGCCGCACCAGCCCCCAGATCACTTGCGCGCGCGTATCCGCACCACGATGGACCCGCTGCCGATTTGGTATGCGCCCTTGGGCGATGACGCGGATACCGCACAGGATTTTCCGCTGCACGCGCTGACCCAACGCCCCATGGCGATGTATCACAGCTGGGGCAGCCAAAACGCATGGCTGCGTCAGATCCACGGCCAAAACCCGCTTTATGTCCCAACCAATATCTGGGCGACGCACGGCTTTGCTGATGGCGATTGGGCGCGCCTGACATCACCGCATGGGTCCATCACCGTCCCCGTGGCGCATATGGCGGCGCTCAACCCCAACACCGTCTGGACATGGAACGCCATCGGCAAGCGCAAGGGCGCTTGGGCGCTCTCCGAGGATGCCCCCGAGGCGACAAAGGGCTTCCTTCTCAACCACCTGATCCACGAGCTTTTGCCCGCGCGCGGTGATGGCCACCGCTGGTCCAATTCCGACCCGATCACGGGACAGGCGGCATGGTTCGACCTGCGCGTGCGGATCGAAAAGGTCACGGCACCCGCCGAGGCGCAGCCAAACTTTCCAGCCCTTGCCCCACCACATGGCGGGACAAGATGATGCCGACGACGTCTTCTTCGTTTCATAAATATCCTCGGGGGAGCGCGAGGGGGCAGACAGCCCCCTCGCACCTCTCCTTCCGCGCGGTCCGCGCGCGGGTGGGGCAGACAGCCCCTACGCCCCCGCCTTATGTCGCGGGCACCGCAG
>Ga0209652_1000716_pt1 | contig 27973 bp, 5 predicted proteins | sample SaaInl74LU_5_DNA_FD_184641 | JGI IMG/M metagenome (GOLD analysis project Ga0209652, IMG submission 184641) | Marine microbial communities from expanding oxygen minimum zones in the Saanich Inlet - ESP_74LU_5_DNA (SPAdes) (version 2) | ecosystem: Environmental > Aquatic > Marine > Intertidal zone ... | reverse complement strand
ATGAATACACAGGTAACGGCGGGGACGATACGTTACTTGCTGGGGGTGGTGATGATTCAGCTGATGCTGGTGCAGGAGATGACAGCATCGTTGCTGGTGGAGGTAACGATACGGTCTCTGGTGGTACAGGTAATGACATCATTTATGGTGGTGATAATCCTGATGCTGAAGGCTCAGGCGATGACAGCATTAATGCTGGTGCAGGTAATGATACTGTCATCAGTGGTGATGGAAATGATACTGTCATAGCTGAAGATGGCGATGATTCACTTAATACTGGTTCTGGTGATGATAGCGTTGATTCAGGTGCTGGTGCTGATACCATTGAAGCTGGGACCGGAGATGACATTATCCGCGGTGGCGCAGGCGATGATGAGATCAATGCTGGTGATGGCGATGATATCGTCGATGCAGGTTTTGGCGATGACACTGTTATTGGTGGTGCCGGAAATGACACGCTCGATGGTAATTCAGGTCGTGACTTATTAGATTATTCAACTGAAACCGGTGATGCAGATATCAACCTCAACACGGGTGTCGTAGATGCCCCTGATAGTGGCACCGATACAGTAACCAACTTTGAAGATGTCACCGCGGGTAGTGGTGATGATACGATCACTGGCGGTATTAATTCCAACGTCATTGATGGTGGGGCCGGTGCAGATAGTATCTCTACGTTATCTGGTGATGATACTGTCATTTTTGATGCGCAAGATACTGTTGATATGGGCATTGGTATCGATACCCTAGCGATTCAAACCACGACGCTAGTTGATTTTGCTAATATTGACGATGATCAGTTCACTGGTGTTGAAGAAATTGACTTAACCGGTAATGGCGGTCAATCAGTCGCGATGACTGATGATGATGTACTTAACTTCTCAGATACCTCTAATCAAATTGTTGTGCATGGTGATAACACCGATGCGTTGACTTTGACAGGGCGCTGGGTGGCTGATGGCACTCAACCGGTCAGTTATCAAGATGCTCCTAATCAACCTTATGCGCGTTTCATTGCTGAGATTGAACCAGGTGTCGTTGTTTCTATTTTAGTTGACCCGGTTATCGCATTAAGTCTAGAGGTGGTAGGCAGTGATGGCGATGATAATGATCTAAATGGTAGTGCTGGTGATGATACAGTTCGCGGTGATGATGGCAATGACGTTATTGATGGCGGCGACGGTGCGGATACTATTCGTGGTGAAGCAGGCGATGATACGATCATTTATGATGCGAGTGATGTCTTAATAGACGGTGGTACAGGTACCGATACTTTATTATTTGTTGGTCAAAATGAATTACTTGATTTTACTCAAGCAGACCGTTCTAACACTGATGGCAATCGTCCAGAAGTCGCTAATATTGAAATTATTGACTTACATGGTACGGGTGCTGCAAATAATACCCTAATCATTAATTCTGCGACTGTGATAGCGAATACTGCAGATAGCACTGTTGCGAATACGATGACGATTGAAGGCGTCTCAGGTGATCGAGTCTATATCTCTGACCCTGGCGCGAATTGGAATATAAATTCAGGTGCTAACCAAGCTGGTTATGACGTTTGGGAAAATACCGATGGTAATGGTGATGTAGTGGCGACATTAATCATTGCAGACACGGTATCAGTACAAAACGCCATCGTTGGTACTGACAATGACGATGTGATGATCCTCACTGGTGGAACACATGATACGACTATCAATCCAGAACTCATTGAAGGTCGAGCTGGAAATGACAGTATTAACGGCGAAGGCGATTCTGATCTTATCAAAGGTGGTGCAGGCAACGATACCATCGTATTTGATGCTGCTGATGTCTTAATTGATGGTGGCGCGGATACGGATATTCTGAATATTTTATCTGACGTAGATTTAAATAATGTCGATGATAATAAAATCATTAACATTGAAACGGTCAACTTAGCTGCAAACACGACCTTAACCGCTGCTGGTAGTGACTTACTCGCACTCAATAGTTCTGATAGTTTGCTGGTGACGGGTGATGCAACTTCCACATTAGCGCTCCAGGGGAACTGGGTTGAAGGTGCTGATGATGGTACTAATACCACATTTACCTTAACTGAAGGCACCGTATCGTCATCTGTAGTGGTTAGCAATGATGTTGCTGTGACGATCACTTACACAGGCACTAACTTACGTGATGATTTGACCTCATTTGCCGGTGACCAAACCCTAGTAGGCCTAAATGGAAATGATGAAATCGACGGTGGAGCTGGAGTTGATACACTGCTTGGTGGTTCAGGTGATGATGACCTTGTTTATGATAAGAATGACGGCAATATTGACGGTGGTGAAGGTAACGACACCTTAGTTATCAGCGGTAATGGTGTGACACTTGATTTACCTGAAATTGATAATAGCCTGATTAATAATGTCGAGAGTATTGACCTAACGGGTTCGGGTAATAATACCGCAGTGGTAAATGCTGATGATGTACAGGCAATTTCTACCTCTACAAACACATTGATTGTTACCGGTAATTTAGGTGACTCAGTGCGCTTGTCTGGCACTGGCTGGGAAGCTCGAGGCTCAGAATTAGTGGCGGGTGTGACATACAACAAATACATTGGTTTTGCCACAGATGGTACCCAAGTAGTAGTCCTTGCCGGTTTATTAGTGACCAAGGGTGAACAAATTGTTGGTGACGATGCAACTAGTGACACACTCACAGGTAGTGATGGCGCTGATTTCCTAGATGGTAAAGCTGGTGATGATCTGATCGATGGCGCTGCAGGTGCTGATGAAAACTTCGGTGGCGATGGCGACGATACTGTGGTCTATGATGCGGCTGACCGTATTATTCATGGCGGTAATGAAGATGAAGTTGGCGGTCAAGACAACGATACTTTACGTGTCGTGACTGATGGCGAGATCATTGACCTACAAGAGCCTGGTCGACCTAACTTAGGAGCGATCCGTCCTCAAATTGAGTCGTTTGAAACTATTGAGCTTGATGGCAGTGGTGATAATTACATTATTGTCGATGTGGCATCTCTTGCCGCTTTATCAGGTGCGAGTTTAACTATTACAGCAGGCGATGATGACATTATCTTTACTGAAGGTGATTTATCAGCAAGCTTAACCGTAACTGGCGGTACAACCAAAACTGTGATCACTGATGATGCTGATACAACTTCGGCTGACGACACTATTACGGGGACAACGGGACAAGATGCTATTAAATCTGGTGCTGGCGCTGACATCATAGATGGTGGCGAAGGTGCTGACATTCTTTATGGTGAAGCAGGTGACGATACCGTAACTTACGACGCGGATGATTTGCGAGTATTTGGTGGTTCAGGAATCGATACTCTCATTATTAAAGATGAAGATACTATTGATGGCGGTGCAGATAATACTAATGATTTATTAAACACTGATGCTGGTGATGTCGATTTAAGTGCAATCGTTCCAGATACGGTTGAAGGCTTTGAAATTATTGATTTAAGTGGGAATGGTAATCAGTCAGTATATGTTGACCGAGATACCGTTCTAGCATTATCTGATTCTGGTAAACTTACGGTCCGTGGTGAAAGTGATGATGTCCTGAAACTTTACGGTGGCTGGACAACCTTAGGTATCGAGTCTGATGAATTAGGCCGTATTTATACTGTGTACCAAAATGAATCTGCGGTGGTTTCAGTTCTTGAATCGGTAACAGTCCAAATCACCAATGAATTGGGTGGTCGAGTTATTCTCGGTACAGTCGGCGCGGATGATATTACGGTCCGTAACTTTGGTGATGGTGTGTCAGGTGGTGATGGTGGTGATATTATCCGTCTACAATCACTTAATTTCACGTCCGCTGATGGTGGTCGTGGTTATGATGAAGTTTACTTTGAGCTAGATTCGAATAGCACCATCAATACAGCATTGATGTCTGAAACTGCATTAACTAACATTGAAGAAATCAACTTATCCCAAGATGATCCATCTTCTGAAAATAATACATTCATCAACACGTTAGTCTTGACCCCTGAAACAGTGGTTAATATGACGGATGATGACAATATTCTTGTGGTGTCAGGCACATCAAGAGATACGATTAATCTATATGGTGAGTGGTCAGATTACACATCAGCGCCGACGGTGAATTATAACGGTGTTCTATACCGTGAGTTAACCGCTGAAAATGGTGCGACAATTTATTATCAACCTGAAATCAGTATTACTGAAATCGATCCTACATTGCAAATGAGTGCTTTCTCGGTAGCCTTTGACGCTGGTGCTTACTTAGTGAGTGAAGGTATTGAGCAATATGCTGGTTGGAAAGTAGATAATGCGGGTGATATTAACCAAGATGGCATTGACGATATCATTGTGAATAAAGTCGATGGCGCATTTATCGTCTTTGGTACCGAATCAATGGAAGGTCAATTTGACCTGAGTAACCTTAACAGTAATGGTGTCGAAATTACCGGTAATGGTGTGACGATAAATGATCTCACTGGAACGGGCTACCAACCTGCTAACTATAATCAATATGGCTTTGGTGTTAATGCGATTGGCGATTTCAATGGTGACGGTATTGCCGATATTGCTACTACGATTGCTACTACGGGCACTGATAACAATGTTACAGCTGTCATTTATGGACGTTCGGATTGGTCTGATTTAGATCTAAGTGATTTATCGGACTTCTCATCTACCGCTATTGCTGATTTCATTGCCAATGGTGACGGTGTGATTATTCAAACGGATCACTTATTTAATGATGATGAAAACTACACGTCGTTAACCGGTATCGGTGATATCAACAACGATGGTTACGCTGATTTTGCGATTGGTAATGCGTTTGCTAATGATGCGAAAGGTGAAGTAACCATTGTCTTCGGTGGTGCTTATGATAGTAATATCGATGCAACATCTACCTCAATAGATACAACACGTACGTTTAATCTACTATCAGACTCTGCTAATAATACCAACATAGGTATGTCTATTGACGGCATTGGTGATGTAAACGCGGATGGTTTCGATGACTTTATCGTAGGTGGACCGAATCTACTTAACCGTATCACCTTAGATACAGGCTCACGTGTTGACTACAGTGGTAATGCACATATCATCTTTGGTAAAGAAAATGGTTGGGCAAATACTACTGTGGTTCAACAAGATGGACTTGCACCATCTATTTCTGGATTCAATCCTGCTAATAATGCTAGCGCTTCAACCCTTGATAATATCCAATTAGCCTTTAGCGAAGATATTCAATTTGGTGATGCAGGACTGGTACAAATTTATCGTGCTGGGACTGATTTATTGGTGGAAACATTTGATGTGGCCACCGGTACCGGTTCAAATGGCGGTCAGATTTGGTTCGATGGTAACGATGTTTATGTGAATCCAGGTCAAGCACTAAGTTCAAATTCACAGTTCTATGTGACGGTTGAAGCGGGTGCAATCACTGATTTATCGAATAACGAGTTTGCAGGTATCACTGATAGTCAAGATTATCGTTTCACTACGAATAGCAGTTCAAGTGACACTTCTGCACCGACAATAGAGTATGCAGTATTACAAGAATACGACGCGACTCGCGATGTCGATAATAATGGTAATCCGGTTGATGATCTTTTTTATAGTAACGGCAATTTACGAAGTAGTGATTACTATATAGATTATCGTGACCTAACCTTGATTGACGGTACTTTTGACGATACTAAACCAAGTAGTAACGTATCTGTCGCACCAGAAGCAAGTACAAATGGCGAAAGTCTCTTTAAGTTCTTCTTACGCTTGAGTGAAGCGGTGAAAGGTGACGGACAAATTGTGATTAAGTCTGGCGATGATATCGTTGAAACATATGATCTCAACACCGGCGAAGGCTCACTTGGTGGTGGAATTTCGTTTACAGCTCTAAGAGGTTATGTTTATAACGGTAATGTGAGCTCTTACGAGATAGACCAAGCTGATGTAACGAATGATGGCAAAGATATTGTTATTGATCCTGGATTTACATTTACCACGAGTACCCAATATACGATTGAACTTATTAACGTTAAAGATAGTGCTGGTAATGAGGTTTCTGCAAGTGATCGAGTGATGACATTTACCACAAACGGTGTCGATAGTACCGCTCCGGTTATTGTTGCTTGGAATTTGGATGAGGGTAATACTGCATTTACAGATGCCGATAATGTTGGCGTAAATAACCGTTCAAATGTGCATGTTGATGAAACTATTATATTTAAAGCATCTGAGAGCCTAGTACCAAGCGCCTCAGGCGAAATCACATTGAGAGTAACCAGCGATTATTCTGCTACGGGTAATGTAGAAACCTTTGCTTGGACTGAACAACCGTCTGCTAATGCAGATGGAACCTACACGTTAACCGGTGATTTAGGAGGTACATTAACCATTAAAGGTCAAACGGTCTTCATGGACGTTGGCCAAAACCTTGATTACGGAACGCAATACGGCATATTTGCAACAGGTCTGAATGATCCAAATGGCAATGCCTTTGTGATCAATAGTGCGTCGGCAATGCGTTTCAATACGATTACTGAGTCGACAACAGTACAGATGCTAGCTGGTGATGCTTACTCGAATCGCACTACGGCAGCGATAGATGAGCCAATCGTCTTTAACTTTGTCGAAGATGTGATTGCGGGCGTCACACCAGCGGATATTACCAATGGAGATGCAGAGCAATATATCAGTATTTTTAATACCGATGACGTCTTGATTGAACGTTTTGCAGTGTCATCAGGTGAAGGCTCTAACGGTGGTGAAATAACGTTTGATGGTAACCAAGTATCGATTACTGTTGATGGTGGTTTAGATTTTGCAACAGGTTACTACATCACTGTTGATGCTCAAGCAATTCAGGCGGCACATGAAAACGTCTCTGAAGACGTTGGTAATGTGGATGGTGATACGGTATCTACGCGTTATTTCAGCATCACGGATATGGATAATTCGGATTCAGCACTGCATTTCTCAACTGAAGCAGGTTCGCAAATTGATCCAGGATTGGTTACACAATACTCGTTTGATGCCGATGGTGAGGGTGTGAGTAATACTCAATACATTGCGGGTAGAGATAATTACTATAGTTACTATTACAGTGATGGTTATCATTCTGCACCTTTCCCTGGTCAACCTAATACAAATAACATTAATCGTTATTTAGTCTCTGGAGAAGGCGCGGGTAATATCGTTTCAGCCGTCGGAGATGTAGACGGCGATGGTATCAACGATTTTATCTTTGGAAGTGGCAATAAAGTATATGATAACTCCGTACCAGGTGGTTTCGCTTATGGTAAGTATTATCTTGTATTTGGTGACACCGAAGGCTGGGATAGTGTTGTTAATATCGAAACACTCGCAGAAGCCAACCAAGTGGTTGAAATTTTTGGTACCGCAGATAATTGGTTGAAAGGGATCACTGAATTTGGTGATTTGAATAACGACGGCTTCGCAGACATTCTGGTTACCGCCGGTGGTTTATATCCAGATACTGATGGTGATGGTAATGATAGACTAGCGAGTGACGATGGTGATACCGATTCAGGTGCAGCATTTGTCATTTACGGTCAAGCGCGTCAGTTATGGTTAAATTCTTACGACGTGACTCAATTAGGTGAGCAAGGACTTCAGATTACTGGTGGTTTACCACAAGAACAATTAGCGTTCTCTGCAGCATCAGGTGACTTTAACCTTGACGGTCAAATCGACATGCTCTTTGGTATGCCAAGAAATGACCGTGATGGTTTTGCATCAGGTGAAGGCTTTGTGATTAATGGTGGTGATTTTACTGACTCATTAATGAGCACAGGTACGACCGATGACGATTTATTATTAGGCGATTACAACGCTGATCGTATCTCAGGATCAAGTGGTGATGATACTATTTATGGCTTAGGCGGCGCGGATATTATTCGTGGTGGTGAAGGTGATGATGTAATCGGCCTCACTGGTCTTGATTTCATATTACTTGATGGTGGTACGAATAATGCTGGTGGTGATACCCTAGAGTTCATTGGGAATGGCTTTAATTTAGACTTCACTGGGTATGCCGGTGCGAGCATACGTAGTTTTGAGCGTCTTGATATTTCAGGTGATGGTAATAACACGATTACCTTGAATTATGATGAAGTCTTATATCTCTTAGAACGTCCACTTTCTACTTCTTATGGCGAAAATACGACATTAACGGTCGATGGTAATCGAGGTGACATAGTTAACCTTGAAGGTCCGTGGGCTCTTATTTCATCTGATGATACTTACGATAATTATGCATTAGACGGAATGGTTGTGCGAGTCGATGCCGATGTCACAGTAAACAATGAGGGCTGGACCATTCCTTATAACGGTGCCACGTTAGACTTCTTTGCTGATGAACTACCTGATGGTTTACGCGTTGATCTGATTAATTTTGCTTCCACTACAGAAGCGCGACTTGATACTAGCTTTGTCATCTCGTTAGGTGACATTAATGCTGATGGGTTTACGGATTTTGCGGTCGTCGATGAAGGTAATATTCGCGGAGCATTATTACCTTATCATTATTCAGCAGGTACCGGGACGTCAAGTAGTACGTCATTTGGCGATGCATACTATGACAGCGTGCCATATGTTGCAGGCTTAAATATTTATAGTGATGTTAGTTATAACGAAAGCGCTCGTGTATTGAATCGAGATACAGGAAATACGGGTGAGTTCCATATTATTTATGGACAAGCTGGTGGATTAGGCGCGTTAAACTTAGATTTGAGTGATGATGCATTTATCTCTCAAACGCTCATATCAGGTGATGAGTTAGGTGATAATTTTGCTACAAACTCTGGATATTTAGGTGATATTGATGGGGATGGTAAGGCTGACTTTGTCATTGGCGCGAACTCTCGAACAGAATTTACCTTCACTGAAGGAAATGACGTAGATAATTCTACTACCCAATGGACACAAAATTACACTGATCAATATATCAATTCTAATATACGTAATTATGATTTAGGTGACATTGTTGCTACATCAGCGCCTACCTATCTACTAACGTCTTCAAGCGATAGATGGGACTTCACTGAAACAACCGATCGTCAATTCATATTCCTTGGTGGTAATAACTCCCTTGCTGCTGGTGAAAATGGAGCAATCAATGAGTATCAGTTAAGTAACACAGCGAATAACTCCAGTGATCTGCCGACGTCTGTTGAGACTAACGCGAGCTGGTCATCAGATGTGCCTGATATCAGTGATGATGCTGCAGTCACTACTTATAACAATGATTTACAGTCAACTACAGCCGATTTAGTGATTAATAATGCTGTTTCATGGGAGCCAATCTCCGTAGGAGATGTAAATGGTGATGGTTATGGCGATTTTATTGATTCATTAAGCAGCGGTATTCTGTATTTCGGTCAAGCTTTATCAGCAGGTGTTGATATTGACGTTGATTGGGAAAAAATTGATTTAGGCAGCAACTTTGATGCAATAACTGCCTCTGGTGATATTGATGGTGATGGTTTAGATGATTTTGTTATTTCTGAAGGCGTGAATGCATTTGTGGTCTTCGGTAAAGAAGGTCAATGGGCTAGCTTAAATATCAATAATGGCACGGTTCCAGAAACGAATAATAGCGCTGCTGTCACCAAAATAACGGCTGATGCAGAAGCCACGGGTAATTTCCAAAATATTTATTCTTCACTAGGTGATATCAATGGAGATGGATTTGCCGATATTCTTATTGCAGGTAACCCAACGGATAATTATGGTCTTAAAGCTAATGGTGCAGTTTATGTGCTATTTGGTTCAGCGTCTGATGAACTTAATTCAGATCAATGGGATAGTGATGTCAGCTTGACGGACCTTGCTGCAAATAACCAAGGTTTCCGTATCACGGGTGCCTTGGATTTCGATAAGTTAGGCAATGATAGCTGGACAGGTATTGGCGATATTAATGGGGATGGTTTTGATGACTTTATTGTTCAAGCTTCAGGCGATGCTGAAGGCGATGATAACGGAACTGCAGGAACGGGGTCTTCTTATCTCATATTAGGTCAATCAAATGCTAATTGGGAAAACTTTAGTACGCTTACCGTCCAAGACTACGGTATTCAAATCTTAGGGACTGGAACAGGCGAGTGGACGGCTCTAGGTGATATAGATGGTGACGGTTTTGCTGATGTAAGCTTTAGTAATAATACTTCATCCAATATCTTCTATGGTTCGCAAGTACTTAGTGGTACTCGAGATGCATCTTTGGGTAATCTAGGTAATGGTAATGATGTTGTTCAAGTGATTTCAGTATCTGCCGGTGGCACATTAACAGGCGCTCGCGGTGATAATCCGGTCGCATTATTTGGTCAAGATCGTCTTATTGGAAATGTTGGTAACGATACGTTAATCAGTGATGGTGGTGCTGATGTATTAATCGGCGGCGCTGGAGATGATGCCCTTACTATCGTGGATGATAATTTCTTCCGCCTTGATGGTGGTTCAGGTATTGATACATTAACGCTTAAAGGTGACATGTCATTAGACATGAATTCAGCTTCATCAAATAGTGTAGAGAGTATTGAAATCATTAGTCTTGGTACTGATACTCAAGCGCTAACACTGAGTGATTTAGATGTCTTGAATATGACCAATGGTACCAATACAGCGGTTGATAATATTGATTATCAGTTAGGTAACGTATTGGTGGTTGATGGTACAGACGGTACCGATACCTTAACTCTTAATGGTGCTCAGTGGTTAGATACAGGTGATACCACCACTGTGAACGGTGGATCGACGACGTTTACTATTTATCAAGCAAGTGGAAAAAATATCTTTGTTATTACAACATTGACACCTGTCATTGTCGCATTATCTGCAGTAGCAGATACCAGTACGACAGGTAATGATGTGATATATGGAGAGTCGGGTGCAGATACCTTTGTTGCAGATAGTGGTAATGACACTATTTATGCTGGAGCTGGTAGTGATGATATTGCTGGCGGTGAAGGTAATGATGTGATTGTTGGTGCTGCCGGTAATGATGTGATTGCAGGTAATGCTGGTAATGATTTCATCACTGCAGGGACTGGAGACGATACAATTGATGGTGGTGACGATACAGATACGTTGAGCTATGCAAATAACGGCCAATCAATCGCTGTTAGTTACACTAACGCCACAGACGGCAACGTTTCTGGACAAGGTAGCGATGAGTTCTCAAACATTGAACATATCCAAGGCACTAGCCAAGCAGATACTTATACAGCGAGTACTGCAGGGAATACATTTACCGTCATTAATGCACGAGGTGGGAATGACTCATTTATCGGTGGTGCAGGCACTGATACCTTAGACTTAAGTGGTATCAGCGGTAATGTGACTATCGACTTTACGGGTGCTAATGCCGGTACGATAGCTTACAGTGCTGCTAATTATGGTATGGATAGCTTCAGTGATATTGATACTATAAATACAGCGGGTTCTACGGTGACTCTTAACAATGCTAATGGCGTTACTGTCACGGGTAATGCTTCGACTGATATTCTGAACTATTCAACCTTTGGTTCAGCCGTCACTGTGACCTTTACTGGAACGGGTGAAGGAGCGGTAACAGGTGGTGCTGCGGTCACATTTACAGGCACAGAGCGAGTGGTTGGTTCTGTCCAAGATGATACATTTGTCAATAACGCAGGTACTGCTCTACTTGACTTTAGTAATGTTTCTGTTGGAGTTGAATTTGATGCTAATGGTGGCGAGATTACATCTTCTGAAACAGGCACTGATAGCATTACAGGTGAATTTACTTTCATCGGAACGGTTCACAATGATACGTTTGTTGCCGGTAGTGGGAATGATACTTTCGCTGGTGGAGCAGGCTCAGATACCTTAGATTTGAGCAATCTATCAGCCGGTGTATCGGATTCTAGTACGTTTAGTCATTCTAACTCCCAATTACAATTTAGTGGTGCTGGTTCAGAATTAGGTCGTTATACGAACATTGAAGAGTTTATTTTCTCTGATAACGCTGACACTATTGTCGTCAGTGGCGTAAAAGTTCATTTAGGTGGTGGTAATGATACCGTTTCTGGTTCATCACTTAATGATACTGTGTTTGGTCAGGCTGGCGATGATTCTATAGTGACCAATAATGGTAATGATTGGATATCTGGTGGTGCTGGAGATGATACCCTTAATGCAGGAGGCGGAATAGATGTACTGAACTTTAGTGAAGTCTCTGGCGCGGTCACTGTTGATTTAGATGCTGGTACTGTCGCAAATGATGGTCAGGGCGGTACTGATACCATTAGTGGTTTTGAAAATGTATTAGGTGGTACCGGTAACGATAATATTACCGGTAGTGCAGCTGCCGAAACGATTGCTGGTGGAGCTGGTAATGACACCCTCAACGGTGGTGATGGAACAGATACAGTGTTCTTCGGTTTTGCCGCTAATAATATGATTATTAATATGGCGACAGGTGTCGTAACTGGTGAAGGTACTGACCAAATCTCTAATTTTGAAATAGTCGTTGCTGGTTTAGCAAATGACTCCATCATTGGCACTACTGGAAACGATTGGGTTTGGGGTAATGATGGTGACGATACCTTTGTCAGTGGCAGTGGTGAAGATACATTATACGGCGGTTCTGGTAATGATACCTTTGTGTTAACTGACGATGAATTCAACGACTTTGTTTCTGGTGGCGAAGGTTTCGATACACTTGATTTGTCTGCAATTACACGTGATCTCAATGAAAATATCTACGATAGTTCAGCGAACCTTGTTTCATTGCTGGATGATGCGAATGGAAAAACTGACCGTCTTATCAATGGTCAATTAAATTCCGATTACCTTACCGATAGCATTGATGATCGTTATTTATATATCGAAGCGGTTATTGCTGGTGGCGGTAATGACAAATTGACTTATATACCTAGTCAAAGTGCTCCATCTAATTCTACAGGTGTATATTTTGACGGTGGCGCGGGTAATGACACGCTCACCGGTGGTAATTCTCGTAATGATACACTTGTCGGTGGTGCAGGTAATGATAGCTTAGTCGGTGGTTCGGGTTTCGACACTGCTGATTACACGAATGCGGCTTCTGCAATTACCGTGGATATGTCATTAAGCGCCGGTCAAGTATCAACCGATGGAGACGGTGGTGCGGATACCTTAAACGGTATCGAGCATATCCAAGGCTCTACTTTCGGCGATACCATATCCGTAAATAATAGCTCGGTAGATGGTGGTGCAGGTGATGATACATTAACCGGTGCTGGTTCGAGCGATACACTAAATTATGTCTCCGCAACAGCGAATATCACGGTAAATCTAACAACAGGTTCAGCCACAGATGAGCACGGTGATACCGATACTCTAAGTGGGTTTGAAACTGTTAGAACAGGTTCTGGTAATGATAATGTAACAGGTTCAGATGCTAATGAATCCTTCTATTCAGGTACTGGAAACGATACTGTTAATGCTGGTGATGGTGATGACGTTATTTATGTGAACACAGGCAATGATGTTATCGATGGTGGAGCTGGTAACGATACCGTTAATTTCGCAACTGAACTTCCATTCACTGCAATTCTTATTGACTTGTCAAATTCATCAGGTGTGGCTTCTGATATTGGAACCAAAATAATCACCAATGTTGAAAATATCGTAACTGGTTTTGGTGAAGATACAATTACTGGTAGTACTAATGCTGAAACGATTAATTCAGCAGGGGGGAGTGATAGTATCAATGCGGGAGCGGGTAATGATGTGGTCCTCTCTGGTGATGAAAATGATACCGTTGATGGTGGTGCAGGTGATGACCGCCTTGAAGGCCAAAATGGTAATGACTCCTTATCTGGTGGTATTGGTGCAGATACCTTGCTAGGTGGCTCAGGCCAAGATACCTTACGCGGTGAAGCCGGAGACGATTCGATCGACGGCGGCAACGAAAGCGACCTTATTTATGGTGGTGACGGTAGTGATACCTTATCAGGTGGTGCTGGTTCAGATACCTTATTTGGTGGCGCTGGTGACGATAGTTTCTCTCATAGTAATAGCGGTACCGACCGGATATATGGTGAAGCGGGTGATGATTCACTAAGCTATACAGCCTATAACTCTGCAAATGGCACGGTCTTGTTTGATGGTGGTGCGGGTAATGACACCTTAGTTCTGGTGGATCAATCCACTAAACGCTTTACGTTTGATGATTCGGCTTACGTTCGTTTAAACGATGTTGAAGTCATTGAGCTGGCCGGTGATGCACAAATCCTTGATTTAGACAGCCAAGCTATCCGTGAGTTTGCACCAAGTACTAATGCAACAGTCGATAATACGACTTACAACGCTCAAACTATTTTAGTTGTTACGAGCACAGGTGCAGATACCTTAGTGAATTTAACTGATATTGATTGGGTGGATACCGGTGATACCACTACCGTCAATGGCGGAGAGACGACTTATCGTATTTTCCAATACGGCAATGAAGGTATTTTCGTCGCGACTAACGCTGTTACTGCATTATTTGGTGACCGAGGTAACGACTCTGTAGTGGGCACTGAAAGTGCTGATAGTATTAATGCTGGCGTAGGCAACGACACCATCTTAGGGTTTGGCGGGGATGATACGATTATCTCTGGTCGAGGCGATGATGTTGTTGATGGTGGTGACGGAGATGATGAAATTCGCTTTGTGACCACTTCTGATATTACGATTGATTTAGGTCTAACCTCAGCTCAAAACACTGGTGAAGGTTCTGATACCTTTACTAACTTTGAACAAGTTCAAGGTGGTGATGGTAAAGACGCTATTACGGGTCGATTAGACGCTGATACCCTACGTGGTGGTGATGGCCGAGATACTATTTTAGGTCTTGCTGGTGATGATGTCATCGAAGGTGAAGATGGTCGCGATTCTATTGATGGCGGTTTAGGTGCTGATTCGATTAATGGTGGTGCGCTTAACGATACTATCATTGGTGGCGAAGGTGACGATTCTATTGATGGTGGAGCTGAGAACGATTTACTTACCGGCGGTGCTGGTAACGATACGATAGTTGAAACGTTGTCTAACTCTGGCGATGATACATTACGTGGTCAAGACGGTGATGACACCCTAGATGGTGGCGTTGGAAACGACTCTATTGGCGGTGATGATGGTGCTGATAGCATCTTGGGTAATTCTGGAGATGATTCCATTAAGGGCGGCACTGGAGCTGACTTTATCGATGGTGGAAACGACCAAGATAGCATCTTTGGTGGTGATGACGCTGATACCATTAATGGCGGTTCCGGAAATGATACTGTCTTCGGTGATGCGGGAGATGACTCTATCTCAGCAGGTGCTGGTAACGATACCGTTTATGGTGGTGCCGGTGATGATGAAATAGCAGGTTCTTCTGGTAATAATTATCTTGCCGGTGGCGAAGGTGTTGATACGATTGTTGGTGGGTCAGGCAGTGACACTATTGCTGGCGGTACAGGTAATGATTCACTCAACGGTGGTTCGGGTATTGATGTTATTGATATGTCGGAATCTACTTCTTCATTAAATATTGTACTTGGTAATGCTAATGACACGATTACACTCAGCGATGATGTCCTTGGCGATGATCAAGTCACAGGTTTCGAAGGTATTATTGGTGGTCAAGCTAACGATATAATCACAGGTAATGCGTCGAACAACATTATTGGTGGTGGTTTAGGTAATGACACACTTGATGGCGGAGCAGGTATTGATACGCTCGATTTATCCAATGCTAACCAAACAGTTGAAGTCGACTTAAATGTGACAGGTGCAGTAACGATTGCTGATGGCCAAGGCGGCTTTGATGTGATTCGCGGTTTTGAAAATATTACAGGTGGTTCTGCATCCGATATATTAGCGGGTGATAACGCAAATAATGTCATCGTCGGGAATGGCGGGTTTGATACCATTTCAGGTAACGGTGGTAATGATAACCTAAGCGCTGGCATCGGGAATGATAGTGTCTCTGGTGGTACGGGTAACGATACTATTTCTGGGGGTGAAGGTAACGATACTATCTCTGGTGGAGATGGCAATGATTTTGTCGATGGTAACCAAGGCGATGACTCCATTTACACTGGCGCTGGTAATGACCGCGTAGATGAAAATAATGATGGTAACGATACCATTGATGTCGGTGACGGTTATGATTCTGTCTATGCTGGTATTGGTAATGACTTGGTCATTGGTAACTACGAAGGTAACCGTGATTATTATTACGGTGAAGCTGGAACAGATACGATTACATTTGCCCATGTTACGACGAATCTCTCTTTTAGTAATTGGTATGCAGGAACTTCCACTTGGTATGGAGAAGATTACTTTAGTAGCTTTGAACGAATCATACTAGGTCAGGGTAATGACTCGCTGACTACCTATTATTACGGTACTTCTTGGGTTGATGGTGGTCTAGGAAATGATAATATTTCTGGCGGACGTTATGACGATACATTATTTGGTGGTGCTGGGAATGACTCTATCAGCGGTGGCGATGGTAATGATGAGCTCTTCGGCGGTGCTGGCGATGATAGTATCTGGGGAGCTGGTCATAATGACACCATTTCTGGTGGTGAAGGTAACGATGTTATCAGTGGAGACTGGGGGAATGGCGTATTTGATGGCGGCGAAGGTCTTGATGCTTACGCTGTATTAGATAACTATTCGCCGACTAACTCTGGTTTTGATATTGATTTAAATACTAACTGGCAAGCCAACTTCAGTTATTACGATAATAGTCAAAGCAATGTGCTTATGGATATCACTTTGACTAATTTTGAAGGTCTCATTGGTGGTAGTTATAACGATACGATTACCGGAACGGATGGTTCGGATATTATCGGTGGGTATCGTGGTAATGATTCCTTAACTGGTGGTGATGGTATTGACACCTTGACCTATGGCTGGAACGGCGGTGGTAATGGTGCAACAGTAAACTTGGGCACGAATACGGTCACGAATGATGGTTATGGTACCGTTGATACTATCAGTGGTTTCGAGAACCTATCAGGTGGTCGTGGCGCGGATAACCTAACTGGCTCTGACGGTGATAATGAAATCCGTGGAGACTGGGGTAACGATACGATTATTGCTACATTAGGTAACGATACTTACGATGGTGGCGATGGTACTGATACTATTGATTTCAGTAATATCGATGTGTCAGTTGATGTTAACTTCGTTACTAATACTGCTGTTTATGGTGAAAATACGACTAGAGTGACATATTTTGAGAATGTGACACTGGGCGACACTGACGATAGCATTACTTTGGCATCTAATAATGCGGCAGTGACTATTTCTGGTGGTGATGGTGTCGACACTCTTACATATATTAGCGATGCTAATTTATCTATTACTAACTTTGCATTCGGTGCAACTACTGCAAATACACTGACGCCTGATGGCAACCGTCATACTTACACAAGTATTGAGCAATTTGTCTCTGGTGCTGGGAATGATAACTTGGCAGCAAGCGCTGGTGCTGCAAACTTTGACGGTGGCGCGGGTGATGACACTATTAATGGTACTGCTAATGCAGATACATTAATGGGTGGCGCAGGAAATGATTTAATCAATGTTACTGCAGGTGATGACTCACTCGATGGCGGTGAAGGTATTGATGCATTGAACATATCTGCAGCAACGAATGATGTGAACATTGACCTAAGTACTGATTGGGAATCGACATTAACTGTGACTGGACTTGGCAGTAACACCTTGACGAATTTTGAAGGTGTATTAGCTGGCTCTGGTGACGATGCTATTACCGGATCTGATGGCGATGATGTCATTGGCGGTGGTGATGGTGTGGATACGCTTATCGGTGGTGAAGGTAATGACATACTCTCATTTGCTAATATCACTGCGGCCGTGAATGTCGATTTAACTCAAAACCTCATTTTGAATGACGGCTTCAGTAACGAAGAAACGATTTCTGGTTTTGAAACAGTAATAGGTAGCTCTGCTAATGACACAATCAAAGGCTCAGAAGCTTCAGATGAGTTAAATGGTCAATCAGGTAATGATTACTTTTATGGTACTGCCGGTAACGATACGATTATTGGTGGCTTAGGCTCGGATACCATTGATTACTCAGCCTACGAGGGTAACCTTATTATTGATTTAGCGAACCAAACGGTCGTTAAAGATAATGGCGAGGTAGATACGTTAGAGGGTATTGAATTTGTTAAATTTGCCGGTGCTGGTGATGATTCTATTGTTGGAAGTAACAGCAATGAGGTCATTTATGCTGGTCAAGGTAATGACACCATAAACCTTGGATTTGGTGCTGATACCATTTATGGACAAGACGGCGATGATGTTCTGTTATTTACACCTAACGATAATGCTAGGAATTATTTCTATGGTGGTGCTGGTTTCGATATTCTAAGTTTTGAAAACAACACAACAGCTGTTAGTAATTATTTTGATATTAATGATACTTATGACGACGTCTACATTGATGGTCAGTGGAATTATTTCTATCAAATTGAAGGTGTTTTAGGTACGCAGTTTGACGATACATTACGTATTGACCGAGTTAATACATCCAGTAATGGTGACGATTATGATGCGATATTCGGTGGTTACTTAGATGGTAATGCTGGGAATGATGCTCTATATGGTCGAAACTCCTCATTTGACGGAAATGATACGTTATTAGGTAACCTAGGTAACGATACTATTTATGGTCAAAGCGGTAACGACTCCATTGATGGCGGTTCAGGTAATGATGATCTGCGCGGTGGCAATGAAAATGACACGATTACGGGTGGATTAGGAAACGATAACCTACTTGGTGAAAGTGGTGACGATATCCTTATCGGTGGTGTTGGCATCGATACGCTCAACGGCGGCGCGGGTAATGATACATTAACCGGTGGCACCGGAGATGATGTTATTGACGGTGGTGCTGGTGTCGATGTGATTGATTTATCTGCTGCCTCTGCGGCGTTGACTATTGATTTCTCGGATAGCACAGAAATTAGTATTACAGATGTGAATCTTGGTTCTGATACCGTGACCAATGTCGAAGGTGTTATTGGTTCTGATTTTGCAGATACCTTGACTGGTAGTGATAGCGCTGAAGTGTTTGGTGGTGGTTTAGGAGATGATACTCTGGACGGTGGAGAGGGTGTTGATACGCTCGACTTCTCACGTGCAACTTCTGGCGTGACCTTCTCAATTGCAGCGAATATCGGAGCTACGGTGACGGTTGCTGACGGTCAAGGTGGAACGGATACCGTGTCTAACTTTGAAAATGTCACAGGTGGTGCAGGTAACGATATCTTTACTGGCGATGAGAATGGTAACCTAATCTCTGGTGGGGCTGGTAATGATACCATTATCGATGGCGATGGCCTTGACACTATTTATGGCGGCGACGGGAATGATACCTTCGTAGTATCAGTAGATTCACATCGTGACACTTTCTACGGCGGCGATGGTATCGATATTATCGATTTCTCAAATTTCGATGATGGTATCTCTACTGGATTCTACTTCCAAACGAATGACACTCGTGTATTGACTGTAAATAATGTTAATTATCAAAATGTCGAAGGTATTATTGCCGGTGATGGGAACGATAATCTTCGCTTTAGCGGCAGTGATGCTTACATTGATGGTGGTGCGGGTAACGATATTATGACTGCCTTTGGTGGGAATGATACCTTTATAGGTGGCCTAGGTCAGGATACGATTGATGCTGGAGCAGGTAATGACATTATTCACTTCGATAGCGATGCGGTGGATAGTATTCAGGCAAGCTCTGGTACAGATACTATATTATTTAATACTACCGAGACATTGGACTTTGCTTCTGAAACATTAGTGAATATCGATAATGCCGAAATCTTTGAGTTAGGCGCAGGTAACCAGGAAGTGACGTTATCCGGTGCCAATATCATTGATTTTGTATCGAGCAATAACAGCACGGTTGATAATTCTGATTACCAAGATAAGATACTGCTCGTTGTAGATAGCACGGAAGGCTCAGATACACTTAACCTAACAGGTGGAAGTTGGGAAGATACAGGCGACACCACTACTGTAAATGGCGAAGGCAGCTTCAGCGTTTACTATGATAGTGAAAATGACGTCTATGTAGTTACCGACATCGATCCTAATGGCATCTAAGGTTATAAATGACTGAGCAAAACACTCCACCTGTGGCACCAACGCCACAAGTGGAGAACACTACAACAACTAAAACGAATCATCTTAGATCGTTATTGATGATCGTGAAGCAATTTTTAGTGGCGAGTAAAAACGGACGAGGTCTCACTGTGGATAGTGAAGAATTACCCGTTGATGGTCTATCCGATGAACAGGCACAAACGTGGTTCGAAGCGATTTTCGAACCGTTGCGGCCTGCTTATAAACAAACCTTATTGATGGCTTTTGGGATCAACATTATAGGGTTATTTGCCTCGATATTTGCGTTACAAGTATATGATCGCGTCATCGCTAAAGGCGGCCATAACACGTTAATCGCATTAGCCTCAGGGATGGCGATTGCTATTTTGGTAGAATTTATTTTACGTGGTGGGCGCTCTGCGCTCATGCGTCGGATTGGTTCACGCATTGAAATATCTATTGCACGCACTGTTTATAAACGTCTTGCGGATATGCCTTTGATAGAGTTGGAAGCTCGCTCACCGGCATTTTGGCAAGCGATGTTTAGAGATATTGAATTAGTTCGTAGTGTCATGGCGGGTGCACCGGCATTGCTACTTATTGATTTACCTTTCATTGTTTTAACGCTGATATTATTAAGTATCATAGCACCGCCACTATTGGTGCTAGCGTTAGCGATTATGTCTGCGTTTATGTTCTTAGCCTGGCGCTCGGAAAAAGTGATGCGTAACGCGGCTGCTGATGAAAAAGCCTTGATGATTAATCGTGATGCTGTGTTATCTGATCTAACGGCATCTCGTCGCCATTTAAAAGTGGTTGGTCCTTCTGCTTCTTTAAATCTTAAGTGGGAAACGCAATACGCCCAATGGATGGAGAACTCGGTTGATCGCAGTGAAGAAAGTGACCGCTATCGTGATATGTCCCAAAGCTTAATGGTGAGCTCCACGGTCTTAATGACCAGCTTTGGCGCCATCGCTATCATGAACCAACTCATGACAATGGGGGCATTGATTGCGGCGAATATTTTAACTGGAAAACTCACCAGTCCAATGGTGCAGTTAGTCAGTCAATGGCGTACATTTGGTCAATTTAACCTTGCTCGCGACCGTCTGAATGAATTATTCAGTGTACCGCTGGACCGCACTGTGTCACCTGTCGCGATGGCGCGTCCAGAAGGGCAGTTGACGTTAGACAAGGTGAGCTTTGCATATCCCCATTCTGAATCTAATCAAATTAATGAAGTCTCCGGTCGACTCGGCGCGACGGGGTTACATGTGATTGTAGGTAATAATGGGAGTGGTAAAACGACATTACTCAAACTGATGCGCGGTTTATATGCGCCTTCTGCAGGTCGAATCTTAATTGATGGGGCAGATATAAAGCAATTTGGCCAACAAGACCTCGCCAAATGGATTGGTTACTTACCTCAACAACCTCGCTTAGTGCAAGGTACGATTAAAGAAAACTTACTACTCGCTAGTACGGATATTACTGATGAAGAATTAGTCACGATTTGTAAGCTCGCTGGCGCATTTGAATTTATCACCAGTTTACCCGATGGCTTTGATACCGAGGTTGGTGAAGCGGGGAGTCGCTTTTCTAGCGGTCAACGCAAACGTATTGCGATTGCTCAAACGTTAATGCAATCGCCCCCGATTATTTTATTCGATGAGCCTACATCTGACTTAGATCGTGAAGCAGAGCAAGCGTTTATTGCACAAATGAAATTATTAGCTAGAGATCGTACGGTCATTGTCGTATCTCATAGCCCGGTATTGTTGCAACAAGCTGATGGTATTGTTGTATTACAAAACGGAAGAGTCGCGGCTGCGGGTCTAGCCAAAGATGTGTTACCTAAACTCGGTTTTACAAGCAGTGGAGATAATCATGGTAGCTAATAATCCATTTGCAAAAGTACTACAAAAACAAGGAGAACCGAACTGGCGTCGTCGCGATGTGTGGTTGATCCTATTATTTATTGTGGCATTGATATGGGCTAGTGTGGCTAAAGTTGATCGAGTAGTAACTGCACCGGGTAAAGTGGTCCCATTTAATAAGGTAAAAGTGATTCAGCATTTAGAAGGCGGGATCATTGAAACCTTATATGTTCAAGATAATCAGAGAGTGGCGGCAGGCGACCCGCTGATTGAATTAAACCTAGCGAGTTCTGGTGTCAATGTACCCGAATTAATGGCGCGTTTTGGTGTGTTACAAATTATACAGAAACGTCTTATGGCAGAAACGCAAGGAACTGAATATGTGGTTGATAATGATTTACCAGACAACATTCGTCAGTCCGGATTGGCAGAAAAGAACACGTTTAAATCACGTACTAATGAACTAAATGAAGTTGTCTCTGCATTAGAACAACAACTCAAACAAGCCGAAAAGCGCGTTGCCGAGCTGCAAGCGAAACAACAGTCCCAAGAACAAAACTTAATCATTGCAGAAAAGGAACTCGCGATTTCAAATAATCTTGTTGCTGATAAATTGGTCTCTGAACTTGAACATTTCCAGCGTTTACGTGCGGTAGAAACCATGAAAGGTGAAATTGCAGCAACGACTCAAGCTATTGCGGGTGCGTTATCTGTTGTAGTTGAATCGCAAGGACGTATTCGCGAAGAACAAGCGCGTTTCGTTCGCAGAGCATCCGATGAGTTAGGTGATATTGAACGCCAAATGGCGAGTGTAAATGAAGAGCTAATTCGCGCCAAAGAGCAAAAAGCACGTTCCGTAATTCGTGCTCCGATTGATGGTTTTGTCAAAAATATTAAGTATCAGGCTATTGGTAACGTGATAAAACCGGGCGAGCCGATAATGGAAGTAGTACCAGAAAAAGACCGATTGGTCATCGAAGTCAAGTTATCGCCGGTGGATCGAGGTTTTGTTATCCAAGATCAAGAAGCCTTAATCAAAATCTCAGCTTATGACTACTTTCGTTATGGCGGTATTGTTGGAACGGTAGAGGGAATTGCTGCTGATACAACCATTGGCCAACAAGAAGAACAGTATTATCGCATCATCATTAATGCCTCTCAGGCTTATGTTGGTGCACCTGAACAACAAATGTTAATCAAGCCTGGTATGACTGGAGAGGTAGCGATCAAAGTCGATTCTCAATCCGTCTTATGGGCACTTATTAAACCGATATTAAAAATAAAAAGTGAAGCATTACGCGAAACTTAAGCCATTGTCTCTCAAGGGGGGAACCATGACAATAAAACGTAAACTAACCGCTGGACTACTTGCTGCAAGTGTTGCATTTGCGGTGAACGCGAATCCGTTAGAGCAAGAACTTGCACACTTAGTTAAGACACATCCTTTATTACTTGCTAGTGATTTTGCTATCGATGCATCAGTAGATAATACTGCTGCGGTGAATGCGAATTTTTATACGCGTTTGAAACTCAATGCTGAAACGGGGCGTGAAAAAATTGCTTCCAGAAGCTATTTACCAGACGATAATTTTTATTTAGGTAATGCCGGTACCGGTCCTAACCAACGTAGTAAGTTATCCTACCGTAAATGGGGCTTAACCTTAGAAACCCCTTTATGGCATGGTGGTCGTAATTACTCTGATCTCCGCACTGCTCAGCTTAATCAAGACATGGCAGCGATGGATAAAAACGGTTTGACCCAACAAGTCTTACTTGAAGGGATCACTGCTTATTTACAAGTAGCTCGTTTCTTAACGTTAATTAAATTGACGGAAGAAAATGAAGCATCAACCCTAAATCAATTGGAATTAGAGCGTAAACGTGTCGATGCTGGTGGTGGTGTCGCGGTGGATGCATTACAAGCGCAAACACGCTTACAAATTGTCCGTGAACGGACCGTTTTCTATCGTCAAGGCTTACGTGATGTGATGACAAACTACCAGCAAGTATTTGGTCGTTTGCCAGATTTAAATAATTTACAATCTCTAGATTTGTTCGCTGAACAACTCCCTCAAAGTGTTGATGTTGCATTAAATATCGCAAAAGCGCAAAGTCCTGATATCCAAGCAGCAGATATTGAAACTAAGCGTGCAAATGAAGCTCTTACTCGAGTGAAGACTGAATATACACCACGTTTTGACTTAGTTGTTGGTTCGACCCATGAGTTTGATAAAAACATGCTTGATGAACGAAGTGATATGTTTGTTGGTGTGAAAATGAACTGGGAATATTCACTCGGTTTTGAAACTAAATACCGTTCTTCAGAAGCAACGAATCGCTTAAACGAACAAAAACAACGGGCTAAAAACGTAAATAACCGAACTGCTGAAGCGGTTAATATCGCTTGGAACCAAGTGGAAAACGGTCAAGAGCGTTTAAGCTTACTAACCGACGCGGCGGAAATTTCCAAAACCGTCATGGAAGATCGTAAACGTCTACGTGATGCTGGTAAAGAAACAGCTTTAAGCGTGCTTGATGCAGAAGTGGAATATTATGGTGTACTAGCGAGTCGCGTGAATGCATTGTATGATACGCGCATCAGTTCATACCGTTTAATGAATGCTATGGGTAAACTGACACCAGATACGATAGGTATCGATGGCCAGTTTAAACTCCCTGTGCAGTCATTATCGCTAGATTTAATGAAATAAATGGGCAAAACCAAACCAGCGTTATATTTTAGTAATGAAAGCTACTCCGTCAGTGGCCCCAAACTTATGGGGCGGCAAGCGGCTGGAGAAGCTTTTCTGGAAGGGTTTTTAGCACATTATGGGCGGTCCGAGATTGATATACTCCTTCATTCCCCCAAAGAAGTACGTCAGTCTAGGGATTTCCTAATCAAGCAGCAGCAAGTTGAACGGGTGAACTCATTCAACTTGTGGCAGCTTGAACAGTTTACCAACAGTACGTTGTATATGCCTTATCCTGGTATTGGGGATATGGCGGTACATCGAGCTAAAATCGACGAGGCTCGATTTAGTTTATGTGGGATTACTCACACAACTGCCTCTCATAGCGTTATGGAAACGCTTTCTAATTTACTCACTGATCCGGTCAGACCATGGGATGCACTTATCTGCACTTCATCTAGTGTCCGTCAATCTGTGGAAGTCATATTAGATGAAAAGATGGATTATCTCCGTTGGAAATTAGGGGCCACACGTTTTGAGTTACCGCAGTTACCTGTGATACCTCTTGGAGTACATTGTCATCACTATGCTGAGAAGATTCCTGATGCGCGTGCGCAACTAGGTATTGCACCTGATGATATTGTCGTGATTTATGTGGGGCGTTTATCGTTTCATGCTAAAGCGCATCCTCATCCGATGTTAGCGGCGCTAGAAGCTGCGCATCATCAGCGCAAAAATACACAAGGTAAAATTCACTTACTTCAATGCGGGTGGTATGCTAATGAACATATTGAAAAAGCATTTACTGATTTACAAAGAACCTTAAGCCCTAATGTTGAGCACCATTACATTGATGGACGTGACAAACAAAATGTCAAACTAGTGTGGTCAGTAGCGGATATATTTATGTCCTTATCTGATAATATCCAAGAAACCTTTGGGTTAACGCCAATAGAAGCGCTAGCGGCTGGGGTGCCTGCGATTGTCAGTGATTGGGATGGTTACAAAGACACTATCACACATAATGAAACTGGCTTTCGGGTTAAAACGACGATGCCATCAAAAGATGGTGTTGGCAAGTGGTTAGCACATCGTTACGCCACGGGTGAAGATACCTATGATATGTATTGTGGGCACAGCTGCGAAACTATCAGTGTAGATATGCACGAAACAACGTCGTATTTAGTTCGCTTGATTGATGATCCTGCATTGCGTCAATCTATGGGTGAAGCGGGTGTGCAGCGTGCTAAATCTCATTACGATTGGTCTGTGATTATGCGTCAATATGATGAGTTATGGACGCAACTGGATCATATTCGCCAACACACGACCAATAAATTTGGTCCATTACCTCATAAAATCTTACCTCAGCAAATTGACCCGTATCGATTATTTGCTCATTATCCGACAGAGCAGTTCAGTCAAAATACGCGTTTAAGTGTGGTAACTAGGTTATCTGAGGTTGAGTTTGAGCGATTGATTAATCTTAAAGCGCATAGCTTTGCGCATCATATATTACCTAAATACTCTGAAGTCTCGTCTATCTTGAATGTATTTGACCAGCATCCTGAGTGTCACTTAAGTACATTATCTGAGGCACTTCCTTTATCATCTATTCGCTTAGAAATAACACTCTCTTGGTTATTAAAAGTGGGTACACTTTCTTTAGAACGATAATTACCTATGAACATACTGTTTATTCATCAAAATTTCCCTGGGCAATATAAGCACATTGCGCCGGCTCTTGCTGAACGTGGTCACGATGTTAAAGCGATTGGCATGTGTGATTTTAAATCGAATGATAAAATCACCTATCATCGCTACCAAAATAAACGTGGAACCACCGCCAATGCTCATCCATGGGTGATTGACTATGAAGCGAAAATAATTCGCGGTGAAGCGTGTGCTAATTTATGTAAGTCATTACTCGATGATGGTTACACACCTGATGTAATTTGTGTGCATCCTGGATGGGGTGAAGCGTTGTTTCTAAAAGATGTTTGGCCGGAGGCTAAGCAACTACATTTTGTGGAGTTTTATTATGGCTCTACTGGGCGTGATGTTGATTTTGATAAAGAATTCCCGACGTTAAACTTCGCTGGAAAGTGCCGTTTAACGAGTAAAAACACCAACAACCTAATGAATCTTATCACCATGGATGCGGGCATGTCTCCTACACGGTGGCAGCACTCTACCGTCCCTGAACAATTCCATGAAAAAATATCTGTGATCCACGATGGGATCGATACGAAAGTTCTCTCACCGGATAAAAGCGTGAGTTTTCAAGCTAAATCTGTTGCTGGGAATGTGGTTCATTTTGATCAAAGTAAGCAGGTGATTACATTTATTAATCGGAATTTAGAACCCAGTCGTGGTTATCACTCTTTTATGCGGGCTTTGCCTATGATCATGGCGCAGAACCCTGAGGCAAAAGTGGTGATTATCGGTGGTGATGGCGTCAGCTATGGAAAAGCGCCAGAGAAAGGCACTTGGAAAAATATCTTTTTAGATGAAGTGAAAGAAGATATTGATTTAGATAGACTCTTCTTTTTAGGCCGGATTCCATATCATGTATATTTAAGTGTCATGCGTTTATCTGCTTGTCATGTCTATTTAACGTATCCTTTTGTCCTGTCATGGTCAATGCTTGAGGCATTAAGTATCGGTGCACCTGTGTTAGCTTCAAGTACGCCGCCAGTATTAGAAGTAATTGAAGATAATAAAAATGGATGGTTAGTGGATTTCTTTGATTATGAGGCAATCGCTAAACAGACGACTGCGATTTTAAATAAGCCTAAAGCAGATATTGAAAGAGTAACATTGGCAGCTAGAGAAACGGTTGTTGAAAAATATGATTTAGAGCTAGTGTGTTTACCTAAACAAGTCGCATTGATTGAGAATTTGATCGATGGTGGTCATCAGATTAATCATCACTAGCCAAAAAACGCCCCGTTTGCTCACCTTGCTCAAACACTAACATCTCACCTGGCTGCATTTTGAACCACGTTTCATTAGTGGTCAGCGGCTGGGTAGCGAACACGGTAACCACATCTTTTTCAGTCGTTTCGGTACTGAAATCCACACTCACTTCAATGTCTTTTAATAGCGCCGGTCCAAACGGCGCGCGGCGAGTGATCCAATGTAAATTATTGGAACAGTGGACGATCAGTGCATGGCCATCACTAAGCATAAAGTTACACACATCATAGGCATGCAGCTGGGCGCGCTTTTCATAAATAAATTCGTATAGTTGTGTCGGATCATTCGG
>Ga0209652_1000715_pt1 | contig 27999 bp, 24 predicted proteins | sample SaaInl74LU_5_DNA_FD_184641 | JGI IMG/M metagenome (GOLD analysis project Ga0209652, IMG submission 184641) | Marine microbial communities from expanding oxygen minimum zones in the Saanich Inlet - ESP_74LU_5_DNA (SPAdes) (version 2) | ecosystem: Environmental > Aquatic > Marine > Intertidal zone... | reverse complement strand
TGACCAGCTTTGGATCAATGTTCAGGCCGCCTGGAGCCAGGCCGATTTTGGGCCGAAGTTCGTCAATACTTTCATCGTTTCGGTGGGCGTTGTGGTCGGCAAGATCACTATTGCCGCCATCACGGCCTTTGGGATCGTCTTCTTCAATCACCGGCTGCGGATGGCGATCTTCTGGCTGATCTTCATTACTCTGATGCTCCCCCTCGAGGTTCGCATCGTGCCGACCTACGCGGTCGCTGCCAACGCCTTGATGCCCTTTCAGACAATACTGGACTGGACTGGCATGACATGGCTGATCGAGCGGGCATCGGGGGTCCGGGTCGATCTTCACTGGAACATGCTCAATTCCTACACCGGGCTGATCCTGCCCTTGATCGCCACGGCAACCGGGACATTCCTGTATCGCCAATTCTTTCTCACGATCCCCGATGAACTGGTAGAGGCCGCCAAGATGGACGGGGCCGGACCCTTGCGCTTTCTTTGGCAAGTGCTGATCCCCCTGTCGCGAACCAATATCGCGGCACTCGCGACCATTATGTTCGTCTATTCCTGGAACCAGTATCTCTGGCCCCTACTGATCATTACGGACCGGGCAAACTATGGTCTTGTCGTAGTAGAGCTTGGCAATTTGGTGCCCGATGCCATGACCACCGGGGGCGGCGTCCCCAACTGGCATATCGCGATGGCTGCCACCCTCATGGTCATGATCCCCCCAATCCTCGTCGTCATTTTCATGCAGCGCTGGTTCGTGCGCGGCCTCATCAACACTGACAAGTAAGGAGCCTCCGATGGCCGATATCTCCATCCGCAAGGTCCGCAAATCCTACGGCAAGGACGAAGTCGTCCATGGCGTTGACCTTGAAATCCGCAACGGCGAATTCGTTGTCATCCTTGGCCCGTCAGGCTGCGGCAAGTCGACCCTGCTGCGGATGATCGCAGGCCTCGAGGACATCAGCGGAGGCGAGATCGCGATTGCCAATCAGGTTGTGAACGCCCTCGAACCCCGCGAGCGCGGCTGCGCGATGGTGTTCCAGAACTATGCGCTTTACCCCCATATGACCGTCGCCGAAAACATCGGATATGCCCTGCGTGTCGCCGGCATGCCAAAGGCCGAGCGTCGCAAGAAGGTGGAAGAGGTAGCCGCCTCTGTCGGCCTGATGGAGTTCCTGGATCGCAGGCCCGGGCAGTTGTCCGGTGGGCAGCGGCAACGGGTGGCCATGGCCCGCGCCATAATCCGCGAACCCAAGGTGTTTCTGTTTGATGAACCGCTATCCAACCTTGATGCAAAGCTACGTGTCCAGATGCGCCACGAGATTCGCCGTATTCACAATCGGATCGGTGCGACCAGCGTTTTTGTGACCCACGATCAGCACGAAGGGATGACCCTGGCGGATCGTATCGTGATCATGAACAAGGGAACGATCGAGCAGGTCGGCACCCCGTCCGAGATTTACCACAACCCGGCCTCTACTTATGTGGCAGGCTTCGTCGGCAGCCCGGCCATGAACTTTCTTCCTGCACAAATCTCGGCATCCCGGCAGGGGGTGACGCTTGGAGGTGGCCAGACGATAGCTGTCGACGCGCCGGCCGTTGCAGGACGGGATGGCAAGCTCGTCCAGATCGGTCTCAGGCCCGAAGAGATTGCGATCGCCGCTCCTGGAGCGCCTGGTCTTGTCACGCGATTCGAGTTCGTCGAAGAGTTGGGGGCCGCCCGATTGTATCACCTGACCTACGAGGATTTGACCCTGTCCGCCCTGTCGACCGAGTACCGCCACTACGCCCCCGGCGAGGACGTGATCCTGCAGATACCAGCCTCTGCCGTGCATCTTTTCGACGCCGACACAGGCCGCAAACTGGTCCAAACCGCGAAAGGCATGGCGGCTGAGGTTACCCTGGCATGAGCCGCGATCGCACCACCGCGAAAAGGTACCTGACAGGCGAACTGACAGGCGGCGAACGACCCTCGGCTGTGGGCGAAAAGTTTCAGGTGGACGGCGTCGTCATGCCGTTTCCCGGCAACACCTTCATTTGTCATATCGACGAAGTATCCGTTGCCCACACGGCCCTGTCAGCTGCGCAACAGCGACTCAGGGATGGCCCGTTCCACCGGTCGTTTTCATTCCTGCCACCGTCAAGCTTTCACATGACGGTCTTTGAAGGCGTGACCAACCTCGCCCGATCGGCCCCGGAATGGCCGCGCACGTTGCCAAGCGACGCCCCTGTCAGCGCCGTGACCGATGCCTTTGCGGTCGCGACCGAAGGAATTGCCCTCCCCCGCGATATCTCGATCAAGCTGGACAATATCTTTGGCGGGTTCTCCGTCAGCGTGTCCGGGGCAACCGACGAAGAAGAGCATCGCCTACGGGTGGCGCGCGCCAGCCTGCGTGAAGCCACTGGCATTCACAAACCAGACTTCGACATCTACGGGTTCCACATCACATTGGGCTACCTTCTTCGCTGGCTGGACCCAGACGAGGCCGAGCTTGTCCTGGACCTGTCCGACGAGGTCGCAAAGGCTCTGATCGATACCCTCCCGACGATGACGTTAAATGAAGTCACCTTCTGCACTTTTGACGACATGCACGCCTTCGTACCCGTCCGCAGGTTCTAGAAACGCAGTTCTGCCCGATACCTGTCCGCGCATCTGGCGGATGACGCACCAATGAAGTGCTTGGAGCATCTCCGCCTTGCCTGTCGTTCCGCACGAGACGGGTCTCGTGACACCGAGACGCCTGAGGGAGCCAGTTGTTGCCGTTTCAGCGGCACAAATTTCTTTTGCGATGCCATAGCAAGTGACGCGCCTGCGCCCCAGTCGCGCCACAACTCTGTCCCTTTGCAGGACCAAGATCAGCCTAGACAATAAACCTCGCCAAATTTGCCGCGATCTGCCGCACTGGCGGTCAATCCTCGATCAAAGAGAATTGGACAATGAATGGCATCACAACCCAGACTGAGCATCTTTGACGGCCTGCGTGGCCATCTTCTGATTGGCATGGTCCTGGTTCACCTGAGCGTGGACCCTGACATCGACTGGCTGCTGTACCTGTCGCATTCCAAACTGCTCTTTCTGCGGGACGCGGAGTTCTTCGTGTTCATCTCGGGCCTCCTCGTCGGCTATCTGTGGTATCAGAAGTATACGTCGCAGGCGACAAAGAAGGCGTTTCTGTTGAACCGGCTTTCGACGATCTATCGGTATTACCTGCTATCCGCCTTCCCGGTCTTTGTGCTTAGCCTGCTTGCGGGGAATACGTTCTCCATGACAGTCATCAACATTCTAACCATGCAAAGCGGTGGAGCTTACTCGGATGTACTGCCGATCTACTTCATCTGCTTTCTCATCCTGTGCCCCTTTGTCCTGATCGAGGCGCTGAGCCGTCCCTCGATCCTGTTTGCGGCGTCCTTTGGCATTTATGCCGCGTCACAGTTGACGGCGTTGCAGGGCTTTTTCGGGTTTTCGGGGGCCTTTGTCGCCTTTGATATTGCGGCGTGGCAATTCCTGTTCATCACCTCGCTTCTTGTCGGCCGTCACGCGCTTGAGATCCCCAGCTATGTGCGTGGCCTCGACGCCAAGGTGATCGTCGCGCTGTTGGCCGTCATCATGCTGACCTTTGGGTACCTGAGGATCACGCCCTATTTCCCCGATCCCATGGACCCGGGCCATCAGCTTGTGGGAATCACGGCTCGATTCGGGTTGCACCCCCTATACCTGCTCAGGATCGCGCTGATCGTTGCCTTCGTCTCGATCATCCTGATCCGCAAAGACGCCTGGCTGCGCCCGCTTCACCGGCTTGGCCATTGGTACTTTAACCTCAGCGCTCTGCGAAACGTGGGCAAGTATTCGATCCAGATGTTCGTCTTCCACGTCTACATTCTGGCCATCTACCAGGTCGTTTTCAGCTGGGCCGACCTGTTGACCAAGACCCTTGCCGCCCTCGCCCTTGTCGTCCTGTTCATCGCCGTGCCAAGCGTTGTCGTCGGGCGGCAACGTAGAGCGGCGATGAACGGCGCGCATGAGGCATCACGACAGAATCGCAGGGTCGCCTGAGCGGCCCTGCAAGATTGTCAGGCCAACTAGACGTCCTCCATTTTGGCATAGAGGAACGCACGAAGGTCCATAACCTCCTTGCTGTCCAGCGATACATAGACCAGCCCCATATTGGTCCGCTCTGTCACCATAGGGCCGGGGTACGGCAGATAGCTCAGCTCGCGCGACCCAAAGGAGGGTGAGGCGGTTCCGACCTGCCATTCGGTGGTCAGCTTTACGTCCACCAGCTTGAGGGAAAGCCCCCCGTCGACGCCCGGCTTTTCGAGCGGGACGCCGGCCAGTCGCAGGTAGGACATCTTGTCCTTGGCCTGGATGAACCCATCGATGAACTGTGCCGTCAGGACTTGAAGCTCGGCCGCGACATCGGCCTGATGCATATGGCTGTGCAGGTGGTCCTGTGGATGGTTGTGATCATCGGCGTGTTGATGATCGTGGGCATGGCTGTGCCCACTCTCATGGTCGTGGTGATGCTGGTCGTGGGGCATCAGTCCCTCATCTTTGCGCGGGTGGTCCAACGCTTGCCGTGAGTGGCCTCGGAATAGTCGCCCATGGGCAGGCTGACAGGCTTGTCGATATGCCGGCGATGCTTGCCAAGCGTGCCGTTGGACACCATGGCCCCAAGCACATCGACGATGACACGGGTGCCCATAAGGGCCGTAATCTCGGACTGGTCGTAGGGGGGCGAGACCTCGACAAGCTCCATTCCGCAGATGCCTTCGGCGGCAACCTTGGAGGCCAGCGCCAGCGCCTCACGCGGGAGGAAGCCGCCGGGCTCTGGCCAGCCTGTGCCCGGAACGAAACCACAGTCGATGCTGTCGATGTCGAAGGACATGTAGACCATGTCCACCCCGTCCCATGCCATCTCAAGCGCCATTTCAGCGGTCTTGTCGATGCCCATCTTTTCCATGTCAGACATGGTGATGATATTTGTGTGGCGCTCACGCGCGACCTTCACCGCCTCGCGCGGGACCTGCCAGCCGCCAATGCCGACCTGGACAAGGTTCTTGGCCGGCACGTTGGGCAGGTTGGTGGAATGGAACCAGGGCGTGGTGTGCATCCTCTCATCCAGGTCCTTTTCCTGAATGTCGGCGTGACGGTCGAAATGGACGATCCCGATCTTCTTGGAAGTGCATTCCGCAATGCCCCGCACACAAGGAAAGCCGATGGAGTGGTCCCCCCCGATGATGATCGGCATGGAGCCTGAGGAAAACACATGGCTGACCGCCCGGCTGATCTGGTCAAAGGTCTTTTCGATGTTGCCGGGGATCGTGAAGATGTCACCGGCGTCGCACAGGCTCATCTCCTCGCGCAGGTCGACGCCGATCTCGTAGTTGTAGGGCGTGTAAAGGGCGCTGATCTTGCGCACGCCCTGCGGGCCAAAGCGGGTGCCGGGGCGGTAGGTGGTGCCACCATCAAACGGGGCCCCAAGGACGGTGGCGTCATACTCGCCCACCTCGGTCACGTCCTCAGCGTAGGGGGCCTTGAGGAAGGTGTTGATGCCGGCGTAGTGCGGCAGCTCTCCCCTGGCGAAGGTGGGGATATTGCGGTCTTCGATGCTGTCGGCGGCGGTCAGGCCCATGCGCAGGGCCCACTGCCGTTCTTTCTCCCATTCGCCTTCGGGAATATCGGCCTCTTTCTGCATGGCCTTCCAGCCCAGCAATTGGCTGAGGTCAGGGTGGTGGAACTGCCGGTCGCGGACCTTGCGGTCGGCGGGGTGGTGCGATCGGCTGCGATCACTGGGGCCGAAGAACATTGGTTTCCTCCTGGATTGTTTGAAACGGGATGCCGTTGTTTCTGGCATCGAAATCGTAGGTAATGGTAGCGCCATAGGCCTCGGGCGCTTGCGGGTCCCAGCGGGGCTTGTCGAAAACAAGGACCCGGTCGCCGAGCTTGAACCCTTCGGACAGGTCGTGGGTGACCATGAAGACGGTCATCTGTGTCTCGGCCCGCAAGGCCTGCAGAAAGTCATGCATCGCCAGCCGGGTGCCCGGATCAAGCGCGCCGAACGGCTCGTCCAGCAACAGGATACGCGGACGGCCGGCGAGGGCCTGACCAATGGCAAGCCGTTGCTGCATCCCGCCTGACAGGGCCGACGGATATTGATCGGCCACATGCGACAGGCCGATCCGGGCGAGTGTTTCGTCCGCGCGTTCGCGTGCCGCCACTTTGGCCCTGCCCCACAGACTGCCAAGGCGCGTCGTTCGAAACGCCTCTGCGGCGACCAGATTGTCGCGCACGGTCATATGCGGAAAGACCGAGTAGCGTTGGAATACCACGCCCCGGTCAGGACCGGGTTCCAGGGCCGGTGCGGCCCCCGCAATCCTGATTTCGCCCCGGGTTGGCTGCTCTTGCGCCAGAAGCAGGCGCAGGAAGGTGGACTTGCCACAGCCCGACGCCCCGACGATCGAGATAAATTCTCCTTCGGCCACATCGATGTTGACCCTCTCAAGGATCGGGCGGGGGCCGTAGAACTGGAACAGATCGCGGACCGCGACAAAGCTCATAACCCGCCCTCACCGACCCAGGGGTAAACCCGGTTTGACAGCCACCGCAGGGCCCAGTCCATCAGGAATGCCAACAGGGTGATCCAGGCGACATAGGTCAGGATGATGTCCATCGCCAAATAGCGCCGGACAAGGAAGATGCGGTAGCCCAGCCCGTTTTCGGCGGCAATCGCCTCGGCCGCAATGAGAAAAAGCCAGGCAGGACCAAGCGACAGGCGCACTGCCTGTATCAGGCGCGGCATGATCTGCGGCAGGGCAACCCTGAGAGCGATGACCGCGCTTGAGGCGCCAAGGGTCTGGGCCTTGATCAGCTGTTCGGACGGGATCTCGAACACCCGTTGTGACAGGTCTCGGATCAGGAAAGGAGTGATTCCGATGACGATGAGGGCGACCTTCGACAGCTCTCCCAGACCGAAGGTTATGAAGAGTATTGGTAACAGAGCGAGAGGAGGCACCATGGAGACGACAGCGGTAAACCCTGCGAGCCCCGCCCGGATCAGCGGGATCAGGCCAATGGCGAGGCCCGAGATCAGGCCGATGCTGGCCGCAATGCCGACGCCGATGGCCAGCCTCTTGAGGCTGGCCGCCGTGTCGTCCCAGAACAGAATGCGCCCCGACCGCCTGTCCCCTTCCGTCACCAGACGCTCGGCCGTGGCGACAATCTGGGAGGGGGCCGGCAAAAGCTTGTCCGCCGGGTTTTCCGCCCGGCGGATATCCGAGCCAATGGCATAGGCCAGAACAACTGCCACAAAGGGCAGTATCATCAGAAAGGCTGCGAAGGCCCGTCCTGGATGTCGATTGATCCAGCGCATGTCAGGGCCTCTGGCCTTTTGTCCTTACAGTCCGCCGTCAGCCGCCATCTGCATATAGGTCGTGTCAAAGCGGAACTGCACGTTGTTGGCATCCCCGGTGACCGTCCCGTCCGGGTAGGCCACGCCGACAAAGTCCGCCGAAGGCGCACCTTCGCCAAGGATGCCCTTGTCGAACAGGAACTCTGCCACGCTGACCATGGTGGCAGGCAGCTCTGCGCTTTGGGTAAAGGCGACGGCGGCGGCGGGGTCGTAGAACATCTCGGTCGAGGCGAGTTGGGCGTTGTAGCCCGCCAAATCGGTGCCCGAGGCTTCGGCCATTGCGGTCAGCGCCTCTTCATCGCCGGCGGCCATAAGGGCCATGGTCTCGTACCAGGCCCCCACAAGGGCCTTGCCAAAGTCGGGGTTGGCCTCAAGCACCTCTGTGTTGACGACCATCAGGTCAATGATCTCGCCGGGGATGTCGGAGCTGTCGAAGAGCATGTTTGCTCCCGGCTCTTCCATGATGGCACTGACGAGGGGGTTCCAGGTGACGACGGCCTGAACCTCATCGGCGGCAAAGGCGGCGATCATATCGGCATCAGAGGTGTTGATCACCCCGTCGAGGTCCCGTTCGGACAGGCCCACGCTGTCCAGGCCCCGCGCCAGCAAGTAGTGCGAGACAGACAGTTCCACCAGGTTCACTGGCAGGCCTGCGAGCGAAGTCAGGTCGCCTTCGCCCTTGAGGATGACAGCGTCATTGCCGTTGGAGTAGTCGCCCACGATCAGGGCCGTGGTATCGACGCCGCCACCAGACGGAATGGACAGGGTGTCCATATTTGTCGCGGACACGCCGTCAAAGGCGCCGGCTGTGTATTGGTTGATCGACTCGATATAGTCGTTGATCTGCACGATCTCGACATCGATGCCGTATTTGTCGGCCCAGCGATCCATGATGCCGCTGTCCTCCATGTAGCCCCAGGGCATCCAGCCGACATAGATCGACCAGGCAATACGGAATTCGGTCTTTTCCTGTGCGATGGCAGCGGGGGCCGTCAAAATGGACGTTGCAGCGGCGGTCAATAGTAGCGTTTTAAATGTCATGGCAATCTCCTGATCTGTACGTTCCACCAAGGTGACGTCAGAAGGCGGCCATAGGCAGAACGAGGCGAGAGACAGGCCAACCTTTGCAGTGCTCTCCCGGGTTTTTGCCCCGCCGTGTACCCAGCGCGATTTGGCCCGCCGGGCGGCGTCTCTCGGTCCTGACCCGCGGAAAATGCGGCGGAACCCTAGACGCCCTGCAGGTTCATCTGGTCCTGTGGCGGATAGATTCGCAAAGGAAAGGCGGGGCCATGACACCGGTCACGCAAAGCACTGCCTGCTTTTTGTGCGGCCAGGGCCAAAATGCCCCCTGTTCAGGCGCTCTCTGCCTGAAGATGCCGCCGCTTTACGCGAATGGTGTCAGGGCGTCGTGCGACACCAAAGGCCTTCGATCAGCACATCGGACTTCTGCCCGACGTGAAACACAAAGTATGTGGCAGTTGCACTTGGCCGGACCATGACGCCAGGCCTGACCGCCAACTCTCCCGCGGACAGAAATCCGCTATCCTGCGGTAAGGGTGCGGCGTTTACCATTTGGGCTGGCGAGACGACCACATCAACCTCGGGCCGTCCACGTGCAAGTGATCCAGCTGTGATAAGGACAGGTTGAGCATTGGGATGACGGCTGAGAAAGTCTTCATCAAGGTCAATTCGGTCTACCATCATCACCGGGACATAAGCACCCGACGCAAGTCGGACCTTGTCGCGACGACGCAGCGCCTCGAGCGGCATCAGTCCGATGTCAGTCAACACACGTGCCTTGCCCTGAAAACCGGGCAGGTCCCATGGTCGCTTTTTTGGCGCGGGTCTTTGCTTGGCAACTGGTTGAACCAGAGCCGGCACTTGAGCCAGAACACGTGCAAGAACTTCTGCCTCGCTCATCATACTTTTCTCAATGCCACCCATGGATAAATGCTCCTTCACTGCAAAAACGATGACCAAAAGAAGTGACTCAAGATACGACCGCCACTACGGCGTCACCGGGTCGAGTTTCTGTTTGGCGGAACAAGATGGCTTGGGCAGGACGAGATATTGGCAAGACTGCGAGCTTTGGGACACCCCGGTAACGGTCAGTTTCCAATAGAGGTACCTTGAAAATCTGACAGTTGGTCAAGTCATGACCTAGGTGATCAACCGGCATGAGGGCGTCTGATCAAGAGATCAGGAGGCCTTTCTGTCGATCTTCTTCTCGTCCAGACCGCCATCGTGGAGCTTGAATATGCCGCGCTTGGAGGTGCTTGTCTTACCATCTTCTGTTTTGACAGAGGCCTCGCAACGAGCGACTTCGAGGAAGAACGTCGTACCAGGACCCTTGTTCTTGGTGTAGTCGATCAAGCCGTCATGCGCTTCCATGATGCGCTTGGAGATGTTCATCCCAAGCCCGGTGCCGCCGAAATGTCGATTGTCGGAAGAGTCGACTTGGCTGAACTGGTCGAAGACCCTGTCGTGATCGTCCTCGGAGAGCCCGATCCCCTCGTCGACGATCTCGATGCGTACCATCTGGTTTTCGACCGTTGCGCGGACAATGATCTTGCCTTCGGAATGTGAAAACTTAGCCGCATTGGACAACATATTGGCCAAGACCTGCTCGACCCTTGTTTGATCGGCACGGATGAAAACATCGTTCGGGGGGGGCTCAAATTCTACGCTGACCTTGCAAGTATGCGCGAACGGGGAGTTCGCGTTGACGGCATTCGTAAGGAGCTGGACCAGGTTGACCGGCTTGAACTTGAAGACCATCTTGCCAGACTCGATGCTTTGCAGGTCGAGGATTTCTTCGATCAGCAAATTTAGGCGAACACTGTTGCGCTGTGCAATCGTCAGGACGCTGCTGACCTTGTCAGGAATTTCGCCCAGCGCGCCAGAGTTGGCGATGTCGAGCGAGCCTTTGATGGATGCCAAGGGAGTCCGCAACTCGTGGCTGACCGTGGACAGGAACTCGGACTTGGCACGATAGGCCATCTTGGTCTTTTCATGCTCGACCTTGAGGGCGTCCAACGCCTGAACATTCGCACGGTAGAAATTCAGGTAGATGCGCGAACAGTCCACGATGAAGTATAGGACAAAGATGCTCGTAAAGAACTGCGTCCAGAGTTCCGATTGCAGTGGCGCACTGGTCATCCAGATGTCGCGGATCGGGATAAACAAAAAGACTAGCCCATAGATGATGAGCCGCAGCACAAGCACCGACACCAGGTGGTGATTGTTCATGGCAGCAAACAGTGCCGCCGCAAACAGTAAGAACAAGGGCATAAAATGGGTCGTCGGTCCCTGGCCTATAGCGATGCCGAGCGAGAAGAAACTAATCACGCTCGCACTAAGGACGGTTCCAAAGTAGATTTTGTAGAGAAAGCGCTTGGCGGTTCGACTATCCTGGCCGCGCCAACGGCGGATCTGAAGGAAGATCCAGTAGTCATAGGCCTCGGACAAAACGATCAGCACCAGCGTCGTGATCGCAATCCACGCCTCGTAATAGAACGCTGCAAGGCCGATCGCAGCGGCAAAAATCATTTGCCGCTGCGCAAACAGCCTCAGACCGACAGCCGAATAGTGCCGCATCTGACGGATCAGTTCTTGCGTCTCTTCAGATGATGAACCAGCGTTGGCCTGGGTAGGCGAAGTCATGTTCTATCCGTTCGATGTGCGGATAATCGCTCAACCAAGAGCGATTTCCGTTCAAAATGCTATTCGTCCGATTTGCGCTGTACAACTATGGGTTGCATTTCAGCTACGGCGTAATGATCAAATTAGCGGTCTCATACTGTGGGTTTCTCAACACGATAATCAGATATTGCAGGTAGTTGTGGGCACTAGTGTGGCCAAAACATGTAACTTCCGGTTTTTTGGGATCAATAATAAGTTTGAGGCATTTTTATGGGCATACCCGTAGGGGCGCAGGCGACAGCCAGGGCACTCGCAGTATTTCCAGAGTTGGTTCCGCAAGACAGTCTGTGGACGGACTCTCGACAACCATTTAGTAGGCTCAAGCGGTCAAAACCGGTTGTGGTCAATCGCGATATTTCGCCCGATCACGCGCGTTTGCGCGCAAGTACTTTGTCGTTCAGCAACCTCCATCATCATGGCGAGTTGATGATTGACTACCTGCGTGCGCGTCGGGAAACATTCATCGACACCAAGGGATGGGACCTGCCCCAGGTGGACGGAATGGAATTCGATCAATACGACACACCTTACGCACGCTGGATCGTTCTTCATGAGTATGGAGAAGTGATGGCCGGAGTGCGGTTGATCCCCACAGATCGTACCTGCGGCCTTCACAGCTACATGATACGGGATGCGCAGCTTGGTCTTCTACCCAACATTCCAAGTGACCTTTTGTATATGGTCGCGCCGACAAAACCCTACATCTGGGAGGCGACGCGCCTCTTTGTCGTGCCGTCTGTTCCTTCAAATCGGCGGATCGCAATCCAGACGCTTCTGATGCAACAAATGTCATCGACGGCCCGAGATCTTGGTGCCAGTCATGTCATCGGGATCGTGCCGGCAGTGTTCAGCCGGTGGATGACACGGTTGGGCCTCCTAAGCGCGTTGCCGGTGGGTCGGTTGATGGATTTCGACAACGAAAAAAGCCAGGCCGCCCTGATGAACGTATCGCTGCAATCCTCCTGAAGACCTATCCAAATGGGTCGGCTTCCGCGGCTTAGGGCTATTCTGAGCCGCGGGAGAGCGTCGGATGAATTCCGCCGATTGCCCAAAGAATGGGCACTGCAAACGTGGCGCTTTCCAGCCCGCCATATCAACGACACAATGCCGACACCAACACGCCCAGGTTGTTGAAGGCTGTCGAAGACCCGGTGCCATCCCAATGGCCCCGGATCGCCGCCGATAGAAGATACAGTCAGAATGCCACGTTTCCAGACGAGCGGATTGGCGGTGAAGCGCGGTCGTATGGTGAGGGCGTCGGACCCTGTCGGCCTCCCGCCGGCCGAAGGCGCCGCAACTTGCCTCCTTCTCGCCTGTTCGCTACCGTTTGAATTCTCGGGGTGCCGGAGCGCGCCTCGGTCCTGTGACGTAATCGGCGGTGAAATGTCCGGGCAGGCGTCGATCGTAGCCGCGTCGACTGCCTGTTCTGCAAGGTTTGGAATTTCACGCACCGCGAAGCTGGCGCGAAGTTGGAAGGTTCACAAAAATGTTCCACCCCGCCCAACGCCGGAACAGACAAAGCGCGACATGAGTGAAGAGTTGGTTTGAAGAATGACAACAATGGTAAGCGTTCCGGTCTCGTTCGGTGAACTTTTCGATAAGATCACCATCCTCAGGATCAAGTCAGAGCTAATCCACGACCCAGAAAAGCTTCGGAACATAAACACGGAACTGGCCGCTCTTTCGAGCGCGGCCAAGGAATGTGTCCCTGATGCGCCCGACGTTTCTGACCTGGTCGAGACCCTTTACACGATAAATCGACGCCTCTGGGATATTGAGGACGGCAAGCGCAATGCAGAGCGTCGGAAGGCCTTTGACGCCGACTTCATCGAGTTGGCCCGGCAGGTATATATCCAGAATGACCGTCGGGCCGATATCAAGCGGCAGATCAACCTCGCGCTAGGGTCGGAGATCATAGAGGAGAAGTCCTACGGCAAGTATTGAGGCCCATCTAACCCCAGCTCTTCGCCTCCCGAGCCCCGTTTCAACCGCGCTGCGCCGCAAGCTGCCACCGGCGGTGCGTCCACATCCACTGCCCCGGATGTTTGCGGACTATCGCCTCAAGGCTATCGTTCAACGCCTGCGTCATGACATCGGAATCATCGACAGGGACCGGAGACTCAAAGACCAGATCAAAGGTCAGACCGTCAGGCTGCCGGACACCATAAACAGAGATAAGGACGGCGTTGTACCTGATTGCCAGCCGTGCGACCGAGGTAGACGTGGCCACTGGCAGACCAAAAAATGTCAGCGGCGCACCATTGTGAACATGCTGATCCGCCATGATCGCACTGCTGTTTCCGCCCTTGAGATGGCGCACCATGTCTGACGTGCCCGTGCCGCCACGGGCAAATGTGGGGCCAATCTCTTCCAACGCGGTGCGAAGGTAACGCTCGAAGAACGGGTTATTGAAGGGACGGTACAAAACACCGACCGAGTAGCCCTTTGCCCTTAGCGCCATCCGGAGTGCTGCATAATTACCAAAGTGGCCCGAGAAGAAGACAGTCGGTCGCCCGGCCTCGTACGCCTCGAGGAATGCTTCCCAACCCAGACCACCAAGTGGCAGTCGCGCACAATGGGCCGAGAACTCTGCAAGAGAGTCGTTCTCGATTGTCGTCCGCCCCATGTTGTCCGTCACCGACTGGCAAAGCAGATGCACGTCCGGCTCGGACATGTCTGGCCAGACGAGGCCAAGGTTTTCCCGCACCCTATTGTTGTACGAGTATATCGGCCCAACCAGCCGGGCCATGACCTGTCCAAAGAACCGCACCCGTGCGGATAGGGCATTGCCATCGCTGCCGCGATAAATCCCCGTGCCGCCCAAGAGGACATCCAGTCCAAGGGGATATTGGGACGCTTCATTGACTTTGCATCTTGTGTTCCATTAAGGATTGTGTCCGACGGTCAGCGCGCACATTCGAAAACGGGTGTTCTGAAGCATCACACCTTCAAAGGAACCGTCGGTCACCCGCACTCCGCCGAAGACAGGGATCGAGGGCGACACCGTGACAGCACGCACCCGCCACCCTGAAGAGATTTGTACGCACGACGCCCATATGGCGCTAGAGCGGTTCAAAGAAGCTGTCCCGATCAACAAGGCCAACTAAGGCCAGCCCCCTGACACACCAGCCGGCAATGTCCAATTCCCACCAGCGCTTTGAGACGGACCAGTCTCTGGGCCGAGCATGGTGGTTGTTGTGCCAGCCTTCGCCCCAGGTCAGCACCGCGATCAGTATGTTGTTCGAGGAATTGTCCTTCGTCTCGTAGTTTCGATAACCGTGTCCGTGCGCGAGTATCGTTGAAAGGTTTGTTGTCGTAATTTGAAGGCTGGCCGGGATCAAGAAACCAAAGACGACTAGTACCGGATCAATCAGGACCAAGAGTGCCACCCATCCCCCGACGACAAGAAGGTAGTAGCGGTGCAGTTCTCGCTGGAGGGGGTCTCGAAGGACATCCCTTACCCGCCAACCCTCGACAAACGGGGTCCGGTCCTTTCCAAAGAAGGCTCCACCCATGTTGCTCAGGTCCATGAGGATCCCCTTCAGCATCAGAATGCGCGTGGTGTGTGCGGTGGGTCCCGACCCAACCCAAAGGACTTCCAGTCATCCCGATAGCGGCATAGATGGAAAAGGCGCTCTCGAGCATCGGGGGAAGTTTGAAGGCCCGATGGCAAATGCTGCGGTGGACGGTCACGGACATGCCAAGGCAGAAGGTCGCGAAATAGACGACGAGGGCAAACAGCCAGCGCCCTCCCCCCGGTCGCGAAAAGAGGGCCCAAATGGCTATCGCCGCGCCGCCGAACTGGACCGACTGTGCGATCCAAAGCCTCGGCTCGAACGACCGGCCCACCAATCGACCCATGCGTAGACGCAGCCTCATGACCGTGCCCCCAGCCAGTCAGCACGCAGATTCTACCATTTGAGGTGCCAAAATGCAATTTTTGACGTTGATGGTCGCAAGAGCTGTGGCGACCAGATCACGCGCTTTCGGCGACGTCCCGACTTTGTCGTTCCGCATCGCCATCTCAGCCCGCGCAAGTTCAGGTGACCAGTAGTCCAAGGGTCGCAACCACCTTTGCAAGTTTGGACCCGTCGGCCCCGCAGGGGGCCTGGGCGCGAAGGTACCTCGATCGCAGTTCTCGGACCATCCGGCGTCCACTCCAACGCGCTTGACTCGAATCCGCAGCGGCCATATGACACCGATGTCATGACACCGATGTCACAAAGCGTCGGACATGATAGACCTCTGGAGGGAGGTCGCGGGAGGAGGGATAAGTGGCCACCATCTACGACGTTGCAAAACGTGCGGGCGTTTCACCCAAGACTGTCAGCCGTGTCCTGAACGGCGACGCCCCGGTTGGGCGCGAAACGCGCACCGCGGTTGAGCAAGCCATCACAGATCTGGGCTATGTCCCCTCCAATGCTGCCCGCATGATGCGTTCAAACCGGTCGGGCCTGATCGGCCTCATCACCGGAGCGATTTCTCAGTCGCCGCATATCGACGAACCCAAGGGACTGCCTGACCTTTACATCGTCCAGGGGGTTCAAAGTACCATCGCGCAATCTGGCAAGACACTGATGATCGCCGATACTGGTGGCCGGTTCGACCGGGTCGCCCCGTTGCTTCAGACGTTCCTGCAACATCGGGTCGAAGGTCTGATCTACGTCGCCGACTACCACCAGGAGGTCGCACTTCCGAGCTTGCCCAAGGACAGTCCGCTGGTTCTGGCCAACTGCTTTGACCGGATCGGTACTCCTTCAGTTTTGCCAGATGACCGCAAGGGCCAGCAGATGATGGTCGAACGGATCATCAAGGCGGGCCACCAGCGCATCGGCTACCTGACCCTGCCCCGCAACATGTGCGCGACCAAGCTGCGGACCGAGGGTTACAAGGCCGCGCTTGCATCTGCGGGGATTGCCTTTGATCCCAGCCTTGTCTTGCCCGCCTATGCCGAAAGTCAGGGCCAGAACAGCCAGCTTTTGTGGGACGCCATCGACCGGCTTTTGTCGCTTGACGTGCCGCCGACCGTTCTGTGCTGCGGCAACGATGAAATGGCGATGCGGGTTTATGGAATCCTGCGGACAAGGGGCATCCGGGTCCCCGAAGAGATGTCCATCGCCGGCTACGACAACCATGTCTCGATCGCCAAGACCCTGTTCCCACCGCTTTCGACAGTCGGGTTGCCCTATGCAGCCATGGGCGTCCGAGCGGCCGAAAGACTGCTTTCGCTGATCGACGGCGAAACACCCCAAAGCTCTGACCCTACGCTGGTGTCGGGGCCTATCTCCTGGCGGTCCTCTGTGACCGAACAGTCAACTTTGCACTACCTGAAATCCAAAGGGAGGACGACCCAATGAAACACCTGAAACTGACCGCCGGCGCCTTGGCGCTTGGCACTATTCTGGCTGGCCCAGCGCTGGCGCAAACTGAACTGACCATGTGGTATCATGGCGCTGGCAACGAAGTTGAGAGCAACATCATCAACCAGATCGTCGCCGACTTTAACGCCAGCCAATCTGACTGGTCCGTATCGCTCGAGTCCTTCCCCCAGGGGGCCTACAATGACAGCGTCGTAGCAGCCGCTCTGGCCGGCAACCTGCCTGACATCCTTGACGTAGATGGCCCCGTCATGCCGAACTGGGCATGGGCAGGCTACATGCAGCCGCTTCCCATCGATGAGAGCTTGATCGCCGACTTCCTTCCCGGCCCGAAAGGCTATTGGGATGGCCAGCTTTATTCCATCGGCCTATGGGACGCAGCTGTTGCCCTCGTGACCCGCCAGTCGACCCTTGATGCCCTTGGTTTGCGCACCCCGACCCTCGACAATCCCTGGAACGGTGACGAATTCATGGCCGCACTCGACGCTGCCAAGGCCTCGGGCGATTTTGAATTTGCCTTCGATCCCGGCATGGCCTGGACTGGTGAGTGGTACCCCTACGCCTTCAGCCCCCTCCTGCAGTCCTTTGGCGGCGACATCGTTGACCGTTCGACCTACATGACCGCAGAAGGCGCGCTGAACGGCGACGCGGCCATGGCCTTTGGCGAGTGGTGGCAGAGCCTGTTTGCCGATGGTTACTCCCCCGGCACCAGCCAGGACCCCGCCGACCGCGACAACGGCTTTGTCGAAGGCAAGTATGCCTTTAGCTGGAACGGCAACTGGGCCGCTCTGGGTGCATTGAACGCCCATGACGACACACTGTTCCTGCCCGCACCTGACTTTGGCAACGGACCCAAGATCGGTGCAGCAAGCTGGCAGTTCGGCGTCTCGGGCACATCCGAGTATCCGGAGGGTGCTGCCGCATTCATCGAGTTCGCTTTGCAAGACCAATATCTTGCTGACTTCTCGAACGGCATTGGCCTGATCCCGGCCACAGCAGCCGCAGCCCAGATGACCGAGAACTACGCTGACGGTGGCCCGATGGCTGTGTTCTTCGACCTGACCGCCGAGCAAGCGCTCGTCCGTCCGGTGACCCCCGGCTATGTCGTCGCCGCCAAGGTGTTTGAGAAGGCCCTGGCCGATATCGCCAACGGTGCCGACGTTGCCGACACCCTCGACGCCGCTGTCGACGAAATCGACAACGATATCGAGGCCAACGGCGGCTACGGCCACATGTAATCCTCTCTTTGGGGGGCCGGCAGCGATGTCGGCCCCCACCCTTCCCCCTCAGGAGCATCCGTAATGGCAAAGGGCACCAAGCTCACCCAGTCGAACCGCGCAGGATGGGCCTTCGCCCTGCCCGGTTTTGGCCTGATGGTGATGTTCATCATCCTGCCCTTTGTCTTTGCGATTGCGCTCTCGTTCACCAATCAGCGCCTGATCTCGCCCAACCCGACCAAGTTCGTGGGCCTTGCCAACTACCATCAGCTCCTGGGCCTTGGCACGATCACGTTGGAGAGCGAGCGGGACGAAAGCGGGGCCATCGTTTATGACGAAGACGGCGAGGCGCAGTTCCCCCGCCTGCGCGGCTATACCCGAAACAACCCCGATTATCCCCGCATCGACGGGATGCGGGAATGGTTCTCGTGGGGCAATGACGAGAGCCGGACCTATGTGCTAGCCCGTGACGTTGTATTTATGAAAGCCATTGTAAACACAGTGCTTTTCGTGATCGTCGTGGCCCCGGTGCAGGCCGGATTCGCGTTAGGTCTGGCACTGCTCATCAACCAGCGCCTGCGCGGCATCAACGTTTATCGCGCGATCTATTTCATGCCTGTTGTGGTCTCGATTGTGGTCGTGTCGCTGCTCTGGCGGTTTATCTATGACGGCAACGACGGACTGTTGAACAACCTGCTCAGCGGGTTGACCTTCGGGGCCTTTGAGGGCCGGGACTGGCTCGGAAGCCCCTCGACCGCGCTCGGGTCGATCATGGTGATGTCGATCTGGCAGGCGGTCGGGTTTCACATGGTCATCTGGCTTTCGGGCCTGCAAACAATTTCGCCCACGCTATACGAGGCTGCCGATATCGAAGGTGCCAGCAAATGGCAGACCTTTCGCTATGTCACCTGGCCTGGTCTGCGCAATACCGCCGTCCTGATCCTGATCGTCATCACCATGCAGGCCTTTGCCCTGTTTGCGCAGATCGACGTCATGACCAATGGCGGGCCGCTGGACAGCACCCAGACCATCGTTTTCCAGGCTGTCGAACGCGGCTATGGCAAGCAGGATATTTCGGGCGGCTCGGCCATATCGGTGATCCTCTTTGTGATCGTGCTGACCATCAGCCTGATCCAGCGCTACCTCACCCGGGAGAAGAACTGATGGCGACCGTAACCGGAGACAACCACCGCCTGCGTCTTGCCGTGCGCTATGCCGTGCTGACGCTGATCGCTATCATCTTTATCTTTCCGCTGGTGTTCATGGTGATGTCGTCACTGAAGCCCGACCAGCAATTGCTTGCCGATACCGGCTCTTTGCGAGCGTTCCTGCCGGTTGGGGATCTAAGCTTTGACAACTACCGCGACGCCTTCCAGCGGGCGCCGGTGGGCCTGTTCGTGTTCAATTCCATGCTCGTGACCGGCGTAACGGTTGTCCTGTCCTTGCTGATCTGTTCGCTGGCCGCGTTTTCCTTTGTGTTCCTGAACTGGACAGGCAAGGGCGTCGTGCTGTCGATTATCCTTGCGACCCTGATCGTACCGTTCGAAACCATCGCCATCCCCCTTTTGTTGATTGCGTCCAAGTTGCCGTGGATCGGGTTTGACGGGCTGACATTCGGCTGGCTCAATTCCTACCGCGTCCAGATCGTGCCCTTTATAGCCGATGGCCTGACGATCTATCTGTTCGTGCAGTACTTCAAAGACCTGCCAGGAGAGCTGATCGAGGCCAGCCGGGTCGAGGGGGCGAGCTGGTTGCAGATCTACCGCCGGGTTGTGATGCCGCTATCCGGCCCAGTGCTGGCCACGGCCGCGATCCTGAAGTTTCTGGTGATGTACAATCAGTACCTCTGGCCGCTTATCGTGGTGCAGCAGGAAAGCTACCGCCCGGTGATGGTCGGTCTGCAATACTTCTTCCAGCTTAACATCGCGTGGGGCGAGGTGATGGCCTACCTGAGCCTGATCACCATCCCCGTGCTCACCTTCTACCTTGTCTTGCAACGCGCCTTCATCGCCTCGATCGCATCGACCGGCGTCAAGGGCTAGCCCCCAACAATTCGGAGCTTCAACTATGGTTCTCGCCCTCAAAGACCAATGGATCTGGGACAGCTGGTATGCTCATGACGGGACCCGCTGGCACGGCTACTTCCTCAAGGCTGACAAGTCGCTTGGCGATCCCGAATTGCGCCACTTCAACGTCAGCCAGGGCCATGCTGTCAGTGATGACCTTGTCAACTGGGAACATCTGGGCACCTGCCTGGCCCCTTCAGAAGGGCCCACCTTTGACGACACCACCACCTGGACCGGGTCGGTGATGCAAGACGAGGCTGGCCTTTGGCACCTGTTCTATACCGGCGGGGGATCGGCCGAAAAAGGCCTGTACCAGCGCATCGGGCATGCCACCTCAAGTGACATGCACAGCTGGCAGCGCGTTGGCGATGGCCTTTGCCTTGATATGGTAGGGCCGGTGGCAGACCTGTATGAAAAGGACCATGCGGTCGGCCACTGGCATGACCGGGCGATGCGCGACCCTTGGGTGATGAAAGACCCTGATGGCGATGGCTGGCTGATGTATTTCACCGCCCGCGCGCCGGGTATCGAAGAGCCGAACGCCGGTGGGGCCATCGGCTTTGCAACCTCACCCGACCTCTACAACTGGACGCTCGAACCGCCTGTCTACGTCGGATCCTTCGGCCAGCTCGAAGTGCCCCAGGTCTTTGAGATCAGCGGTCAGTGGTATTGCCTGTTCTGCACAGCCTCGGTCCATTTCTCCAAGGAAGTGGCCGCCAGGATGACGCCGGTGACCGGCACACACTACTTGATGGGCGACAGCCCGCGCGGGCCCTGGCGTTTGCCGGACGGGCCGTTTCTGGACGGCGATCTGCCCTGCCGCCGCTATGCATCGCGTATGGTCGAGACGAAGGATGGTTGGGTCATCATGGGCTTTGCCGATAGTGGTCCTGACACCTTCATCGGGCACGTCATGAACCCCGAACCCGTCGAGGTCGGCACTGACGGCCTCTTGACAGTGCGGCGCCTGTCGCAAGCAGCGGAGTAGACGCGGTGGCCCAGGTGAAACTCAAGAACATCCGCAAATCCTTTGGGTCCGTGGATGTCATCAAGGGCGTCGACATCACCATCGAAGATGGCGAGTTCGTCGTCTTTGTCGGCCCGTCCGGCTGCGGCAAATCCACGTTACTGCGCATGATCGCAGGGTTGGAAGACATCACCTCTGGCACCCTCGAGATTGACGGAGAGGTCATGAACGACCGGCAGCCCAAGGACAGGGGCATCGCCATGGTGTTCCAGACCTATGCCATCTTTCCCCATATGACCGTGCGCGAAAACGTAGCCTTTGGCCTGACCATCAACAACGTCCCGAAAGCGGAAAAGGACGCCAAGGTTGCCGAAGCGGCCCGTGTCCTTCAGATGGAGCATCTGCTGGACCGCCGCCCGTCACAATTGTCCGGTGGTCAGCGCCAGCGTGTCGCCATCGGCAGGGCCATCGTGCGCGACCCTAAGGTGTTTCTGTTTGATGAGCCCTTGTCGAACCTCGACGCCGCCCTGCGCATGGATATGCGGATGGAAATCGGCCGCCTGCACCAGTCCCTTGCCGCCTCAATGATCTATGTGACCCACGATCAGGTCGAGGCGATGACATTGGCAGACAAAATCGTTGTTCTGAAAGACGGCCTTGTCATGCAGATCGGATCCCCGATGGAACTCTATCACGAACCGGCCAACCTTTTTGTCGCCGGGTTTCTAGGGGCCCCTTCGATGAACTTTATCACCGTTGACGTGACAGAGATTCAGGGGGACATGGCCGTGGTCCGCAATGCATCTCTGGAACCGATTTCGGTGCCGCACAAGGCGCGTGACATCAAGATCGGAGGGAAGGCCATCCTCGGCGTCCGGCCACAGTATCTGCAACCCGTGTCGCAAGAAGACGGAATGCTGCACGGATCGGTGATACTCACCGAACGGCTTGGCGCCGAAACGGTGGTCGACGTGGCCCTGCGCGATGGCACCAAGATCATTGCCGCCATTGGCGAGGACCGGGTGCTGGATCGCGGGACCGAGATCGGCCTGAGGTTTGATCCAATGCAGGCGCACCTGTTCGCACAAGAGCCAATCCCCGTCACCGCCCCCCACTAGGCGGCAACAGACTGAGTCGCTGGATCAGTGCGAAATATTGCACGCCCGCAGCGCGGGCGCCTGCCGTGGGAAAGGTAACGAAAGAGCCAAGGCTCTCTCACGGCCGCGGACAGTCGTGCGAAACGATCGGCCACACACCAGTTTCGTCTCAAATGGTGCATTTCGTTGTATCGCCGAATCCAATCGGCCCCAATCCCAAGGTCCAAACGACCATTGGCCAATCAATGGCACTGCGGCGCTTGTTACCGCTGCGGAAAGTCCTGAATAGCGCATCATGAGTTAACCTGTTGCGAGGTTTTCCAATGTTGATGCCCCGAATGTTCGTTACGGCTTTTGCCATCCTCTTTATCGCAGCATGCTCCGGCAATGGATGAGATCAACCACATGCGGCGCGCGCAAACGGCCATTGCTGACGCCGTTCGAAACCCGTGCCTCGATCAAGCTGCGGCGATCGCATCGATCGGTCTAGTAGCCTTGCATCGCCACAGAACGGCCTCGCAGAGTTCGAGACCGCGGCCCCTCCACGGGAACTGTTGAACGCAAGCAAAGGCCACCGGAGCAACCGGTGGTGGTTTGGCTTTGGGCGTTTGGCAATATGACAACATCGGCAAGGTAGTGGCCTTCAGATACGATCCCTCTGAGTACGGGGACCTCTTGGACCTTGGAGGGCTGATAGCGGACTAGTGTGCCCTTGAGCTCGCCTAATCAGGCAGTGGGCCATCAGACTTGGTGCGTATTGGCCATCTCGAGATCGCCAGTTAGAATGGCGACCATCTACTTCGCGACCGTCTCGTCGCGGTGCCACGGCCGCATTGATGAGGCCCAACGCAGCAAGCAGTCCGCAAAGTCGAAAAAGCCGATAGCACCGTATATCCAACGACTGACCCCACTGGTGGCAGAGCGGACCTTGGCTGCTCGTACAAAACTATCGCTTGTCGTTATTGGAGCCGACATTCATTCGATCAGTCGGCCAGATGCCGGTGATGGGGGCCAATCAACAAACAAATGCGGCGGCACATCCAGCAAGTGGATTGGCGCGAAGGGCATTTGGCTGTGCAATTTCCTTCCTGTACGCTGGATCTAGGAGGCCCCATGCAGCGATCATCCTATCTTCCAACGGTCCATGTGGGCAAAGTCTGGCGGCTGATGCTGGCCGATCTTGGCCTCAGCGACGTAGCGGTTTTGCGCCGCGCGGGCCTGCCAAGTGGGTTGTTGGACGGTGACGGCAGCCGCATCACGCTGGATGAATTCTATGCGCTTTGGGAAAGCTTTGACGCAGAGGCGCAGTCGCCGGCACTGGCGCTTCAGCTTGGCCAGATCGAAGCGAGCGAGTTCTTCGACCCTGCCTTTTTTGCGGCCATGTGCGCGCCCAACATGACGGTAGCGGGACAGCGGCTTGGCGACTTCAAGCGCCTCGTCGGCGCTTTCAGCCTTGATGTGGAGGTGATGCCTGCCGCGACCCAATTTACCTATCGGTGCAAGTACCGCCCCGATTTGCCAACGACGCTTGCGGCAACCGAGATCGTTTTCTTGGTCAATTTGCTGCGTCGCGCCACACGCCAGCGCGTTGTCCCGAAAGCTATCTTCCTGCCATCGGCACTGCAGGTAACCCCCGCCTTTGAGGACTGGTTTGGATGTGGGATCTCATTTGGTGGCACCGCATCATTCAGCCTCGATCCCATAGACGCCATGCGACCCTTTCTGACACATGACAATCAGATGTGGCAGTCCTTTGAGCCGGATTTGCGCCGCCGAATGGACGCGGCCCGCGAAGACCTTGGCATGCGCGCCCGCGTCGAAAATGCCCTTCTGGAGCTGCTGCCAAGCGGACGAACGCAAATTGATGATGTGGCCGGTGAACTTGCCGTCAGCCGCCGATCACTTCAAAGGCGGCTTTCGGAGGAAGGCACGTCTTGGTTGGACGTCCTCAACGCGGCGCGGATGCGACTGGCACAGCACTACCTGACGAATACGAACCTTGGTGCGGCAGAGGTGAGCTTTCTGCTTGGCTTTGAGGATCCCAACTCGTTCTTCAGGGCATTTCGCCGCTGGACAGGTTCCACACCCGAGGCTTGGCGCGAAGCACAACGACTGAGTGCGTGAACTGGCGCGCAGCGCAAGTGTTCTGGCACATCCTGCGAGTGACGGGAGTGACCGTAGTCATCACATTGAGATCAAACAGTCAGATCTCAGTGAGGGCACATGACCAGATAAACCGCGATCCGTCGCCACGCCTCTTGCGCCATTCGCAATCCGAGACGGTCAGATCATCACTGGGCAACAGCAACACAGCACGCGGCTTTTCTCGGATCTGTTGATTGAGGCTTTGTCCGAGTGGCGCTCTGACGCCACTTCGGCCCACGAAATGGCACCAAAGGAAACAAAGCACGGGCGACACATGCCCGTGTTGAAAAAGATGATCATCCAACGGGAAGCCGGCGGAAATTGCGCCAAGAGGAGCAAGACATGAAGATGACACTGATCATTGCCGCAATCATTAATCTCGCGGTTGCCGTCGTTCACATTTTTGTAGGTGAGGCGAGTATCGTTGCGCCACTGATGGCGTCGGCTGCGCCCGACCTCGTGAGAGCAACCCTCCATTCCGCATGGCACATGATTTCCGTCGTGCTGTTCCTATCCTCCCTGACCCTGTTCTATGTCAGCCGAAAGGATGTGACCGATCCAGCCGTGAGGCTATTGCCGGGCTATATCGGCATTCAATATTTGGGCTTGGCCATGGTCTTTGTCGTGACGAGCGCGATTTACGGCCAGTTCTTTCCGCAGATCGTGATGCTGTTGCCAATCGGCCTACTGTCCGTGTGGGCGGCGAGGATGGCGACCAAAGCGTGACCTCAAGCGGGGCGGGCTCCGATCCAACATGGCATTGGATGGGCCCCCGCAAACCTGTTCTTACCCAGAAAGGGAAACTTCGAATGACCAAAGTCTTCTTGACCGGTGCGTCCGGTTTCATCGCCAAACACATCCTGCGCGAGTTGTTGGAACAGGGCTATCAGGTCCGCGCCTCGATCCGCTCGGACAAGCGGAAGGCTGAATTGCAGGGCCTTTTTCCGGATGCGGCGCTGGAATTTGCCACCTTGGATCTGACAAAGGATGAAGGCTGGCAGGAAGCGTTGCAGGGCTGTGATGTCTTGATCCACACGGCTTCGCCATTTCCGCTGACAGAGCCAAGAGATCCGCAAGACCTGATCCGCCCGGCGGTCGATGGCACGCTGCGGGCAATGCGCGCGGCCAAAGCGGCGGGGATCACGCGTGTGATCCTGACGTCCTCCTGCGCGGCGATCTACAAACAGGCGGACAGGCCCAAAATGCAACTGTCGGATGAGACGTATTGGACGACGCCCAAAGATCCGTCTGTCGGGGCCTATGAAGCCTCCAAGACGCTGGCGGAAAAAGCGGCCTGGGACTTTGTCGCCGACACCCCCGAAATCGCGCTTACCACCATCAACCCGGGTGCTGTTTTCGGCCCCCCAATGGACGCCCGCTATGGTTCGTCGCTTGAACTGGTCGAGCAGTTGATGACCGGCAAGGTTCCGATGGCCCCCCCGATGGACATGGTCGCGGTGGATGTGCGGGACGTGGCCCGGATGCATGTCGTCGCCATCGATCTGGACGCGACCAAGGGCGAACGCTTTGCCGCTGTGAGCGGGACGTATCGCATTCTTGAGCTTGGGCAGATGCTAAAGGCATGGGACTCTGCACTGAAGACGCCCGGTCGTGAGGCCCCTATCTGGCTGCTGCGCATCATGGGGCTATTTTCCAAGGACGTGAAAGGGGTTCTGGCGAATGTCGGGCGTACGCTCGCGGTCTCGGGGGCAAAGGCCGAAAAGATCTTCGGTTTCAAATTCATCCCCGTCAAGGACGCGCTGATCGCGTCAGCCGAAGCAGTCCAGACCTACACAAAGAACGAGAAATCAAAATGATCACGGCTTATCTTTGGGGCACACCCAACGGCTACAAGGTTGCCATCGCGCTTGAGGAAATGGGAGTGGACTACGAGATCACTTGGGTCAACATCGGCGCTGGCGCACAGCACGCGCCCGAATATCTCAAGATTTCCCCCAACGGGAAGATCCCTGCCATCGTCGATCATGAGACCGGCATCAGCCTGATGGAATCCGGCGCGATCCTGCAATACCTATCTGAAAAGACTGGGAGATTTGGAGGCGTAACCCCGCAGGACCGCTGGGCCGTGACACAGTGGCTGCATTGGCAGATGGGCGGGCTTGGTCCGATGATGGGGCAGTCCAACCATTTCCGAGGTCTGAATGTGAAAGTTCCCTACGCCGAAACCCGCTACAAGAACGAAACGGCACGACTGTTCGGCGTTCTTGAGACGCAGCTGGATGGTCGCGACTATATCGCAGGAGACTATTCCATTGCCGATATGGCCGCTGTCGCCTGGGCTGGCATGGCACCCATGATGGAGGACGCACGGCTGACGGCATGCAACAACGTCATGGGTTGGATCGAACGTAACGTCTCGCGACCCGCCACAGCCCGGGCGATTGCGTTGTCGCCGGGCTGACATCCAAGGCCGCTTTCGCAGACGCGGCGCAACATCTAATGGGTCGAGGGCCACCCGCATTCGCGCTGTCTTTGTCGGCTCAGATGGAGCGCCTCAAGAGCCGATCGAGGCTGCCTTTCCACACATCGTCGTGGAAAGCAGCCCCCGAAATTATCACGATTACTGGCTCGTGAATGACTGCCCGCTTGAAGACTTCAAACCGGCTCAGAAGAACCTGGCCGCGACCTATGATGCTGACAAGAGCGTCAACGATCTTCCCAGTGTCATGCGACTGCCCGGCTTCCCGCATCAGAAAGCGGGCAGCGAGAAGGGATTGAACGGCATACCATTCATGGTGCAGATGATTAAGAGAACTGCACATTTAGGCCCCGATCAATGGGCATTTCGCAAGGAGAAGATTGATCAGCGCACGCGGCTAAGATGGCCGTTACATCGTCGCCGTTGGCCATATCAGAGCGCGCTGCCGCGACCATACAGCCCCCCGCAGCCCAAATAGGGCCGATCGTAAACTTGGGTGGCCCTAGCGCGTCCTACAAGTCAACCGACCCTACCGAAGCCGAGGGGCGTGAACTGCTGGGCTACCTTGATCCCGACGCCATATGGAGATTGGCTGAATGTGCTGATGGCACTGCACGACGCGGGCGACCACATGCTTCCGCTGGCGATCGAATGGTCATATCAAGGCAGCAAGTTTCGGCCTGGCGAAATTGAGCAAAAATGGCGCGGCTTCACACGCGGTTCTGGCGTTGGCTGGGCGACCATTCCTGCAATGGCGCGGGACAATGGCCCGAACCTAGCTGAGATAGCAAGGAAGCGCGTGACATGCTCGGCCATAACCTCTCGGCAGCGCTCTTACCCGACGTGCTACGACCCTGAATTTGTTGCTATGAGGGTCAGCGACTGAATTGAAGCTGTTGGCCAAAAGACCGCCTATATCGAACCGGGTTCACCATGGGAGAACGGATACTGCGAAAGCTTCAATACCCGGTTCAGGGACGAACTGTTCAACGGCGAGCTGTTATACAACCTGCGCGAGGCCCAGATCCTGAGCAATGGCGCCTCCATTACAACACGGTCAGGCCGCATAGCACATTGGGCTATCGCCCGCCTGCGCCGGAAAGCATCGTTCCAATGGACCACAGGACCACAGGACCACGATGCACTAACATTCACCTCAGACCAACCGATGGGGGCACGCCAGGTGGACCACTTTCAGGGGGCTAATCCAATTGCATCAAGTTCACAGATGTGGCCTAGAACCCGTCGATTGCCTGCATTTGGGCCTAGCCACCCGAGAGCCGGAGCGCTGGAGCCGAACCACTGTCGGTTTCTGGCAGGATCAGTGTCCTAAGGCCGTCCAGAGTGATCTGATAATGCTCCTCGAGCAGGGCACAGGCGCGGTCGACGTCCTGCTCAAGTACCGCATCAAGTATTGCTTTGTGCTCTGCAGCGGCGCCCTCACGTCGTTGTTTGCTGGGGTTGCGGTTCATTGACAGGTTTCGGTATCTCACTGCCTGATCCATCAGGGTTGAACAAAAGTCCAATAGCCAGCTCGAGCCGCAACGGTCGATCAAGAGTAGATGAAACGCCTTGTGACGCTCCTCC
>Ga0209652_1000710_pt1 | contig 28120 bp, 21 predicted proteins | sample SaaInl74LU_5_DNA_FD_184641 | JGI IMG/M metagenome (GOLD analysis project Ga0209652, IMG submission 184641) | Marine microbial communities from expanding oxygen minimum zones in the Saanich Inlet - ESP_74LU_5_DNA (SPAdes) (version 2) | ecosystem: Environmental > Aquatic > Marine > Intertidal zone... | reverse complement strand
TGAAACAATCACCTTTTCTATACGATCAAGTGCCTCTATGAGGACTGATTCCGAGGTTGCAAAACTAAGGCGGATGTGGTGTGCTGCGCCGGAACCAAACCATTGGGGCAGGCCTGGCACCGTGGCCACAAGAGCCTTTTCAATAAGTAACTGATGCATTTGTTCGCTGGTCATCCCCGTACCGCTGATGTTTGGGAAAGCGACATAGCAACCTTGAGGTATGGTGCATTGCACGCCAGGAATGTTATTGAGTCTTGTGGTCACCAAATCGCGCATCGATTGTAAGTGCGTCACAAAATCCTTAAGCCACGGCTGAGCCTCTTTTAAGGCTGCTGTTGCGGCAATCTGCCCGACAACATTACAACCATGTACCGTAGATCGATGCTGGGATCTGTCAAATATTAACTGGTAAAGGTTGGCATTTGGCATAAAAACACTCCCCACACGCAAACCAGCCAGACCGTAGGATTTGCTGTAACCCGTTATGGTAATGGTCTTGTGAAATACGGCTTCACTTATGGATGCCATTGATGTAAAGCAGTGTGGTGAATAGACAATATCACTCCAAATTTCATCGGACAAAATCCACAGATCATGTTTTAGTGCAATACTGCCTAGGGTGTTCAATTCCTCTGCAGTGAAAACCTTGCCTGTAGGATTGAGGGGATTGCACAGGCAAATCATTTTGGTTTTGGGTGTAATAAAGTTTTCTAATTTGTCAAAGTCGATATCCCCACCAATCGGAGGCGTTGGAAAGGCAATAGCTTTGGCTTTGGCCTGCTCCACGGAATAGCGAAAAAGGAAATCGACAGGATCAAAAATGATGGCCTCATCCCCGTTCTGGAGTAATGTCTCACAAACCAAAGCAATGCCGTAAGCTGCGCTATCGACAGGTAAAAGATGCCCAGGGTCATAGGCGACCTGATGCTTTGTTTGATAATGAGTTGCTGCTGCCTGACGGAAACTCAATAAGCCTTCCGCAGGGCCATAAGACAGATATCCACCCGAAACATAGTCAACTATGGCTTTTTTAATGGGTTCCGCTATAGGAAAATCTGGGTCAGCAGCGGTCAGAGGAATCACGCCAGAAGGGACGCATGCCCAGCGCAAATTAAAAGCGCGTGCTTTGAGTAAATCAAAATTAATTTCTGTTGGAGAAAACATGCAGCTTGGGGCTTTTCGGGGGAAAAGATACGTAAAATACCGATAAGGCGTTGCAAAATAACCAAATCTATATTTAGTATCATAATACTATTAAACAGACAACAAAGTCTTTCTTTTATTACCTTAGTAGTCCCATTGACTAAGGCTATGAGCAAAATCGAAACTAACCCCGTTTTAGAACGACTCCCAAAGCATCTATTGCAATACATCAAGCCCCAAAGCTACGATGATTATACTGCCCTAGACCAGGCCGTCTGGCGCTATGTCATGCGCAAAAACATAGCACATCTGCCTCTGTTGGCGCATCAATCTTATTTAGCTGGGCTTGAAAAAACAGGTATTTCTATTGACCAAATTCCGAGTATGTATGGGATGAACCGAATATTACAAGATATTGGATGGGCTGCTGTCGCTGTCGATGGTTTTATCCCGCCTCAGGCCTTTATGGAATTTCAAGCATACAATGTCCTGGTTATTGCCTCGGATATCCGCCAAGTGAACCATATAGAATACACCCCTGCACCGGATATTATCCATGAGGCTGCGGGTCATGCTCCCATCATCGCCAACCCCGACTATGCCGAATACCTGCGTCGCTTTGGAGAAATTGGCAGTAAAGCGATTTCTTCGGCCCTTGATTATCAAATGTATGAGGCGGCGCGCAAACTATCCGTATTGAAAGAGTCCAAAAACCCTGATCAAAACGCCATTGATGCCACCGAAGCTCATATTCAAGCGTTACAAGCCAGTGATGAAGTACCAAGTGAGATGGCGCAAATCAGAAATTTACATTGGTGGTCTGTAGAATATGGCCTAATTGGCACCCTCGAAGAACCTAGTATTTATGGCGCAGGATTGCTCTCCTCTATTGGCGAAAGCACGGCATGTCTTAAGGCCCATGTGGTCAAACGACCTTACACCATCGAGGCTGCAGACCAAGGTTTCGACATCACAAAGCCACAGCCACATTTGTATGTAACGCCAAACTTCGCCCACTTGACCGAAGTTCTGGAGGAGTTTGCTGATCGTATGGCGCTACGCCGAGGCGGGTATAGCGGACTGTCTAAGGCCCTTAAATCAAAGCAACTTGCCACGGCTGAGTTGAGCACGGGACTCCAAGTAACTGGGGTATTTACCCATATTATCGAACAAGACCGAACGGTGCGCTACATCCAAACCACAGGGCCGACCGTTTTGTCATATCAAAACAAAGCACTTGTCGGTCACGAATCGAGCAGCCATGCCGATGGCTTTGGCTCTCCGATTGGCAAACTCAAAGGCATTAACTTGGCCATCGAGGACATGAGTCCAAAAGACCTCAAGCAATATAATATTTGTGAAGGCCAACAAGTTGATCTAAGCTTTGACGGCGGGGTGCGCGTGCAAGGCACCATCATTACGGGCACCAGAAATTTACAAGGCAAAATTATGCTGATCAAGTTCAAAAACTGTCTGGTTACTTTAGGGGCAGAGGTGCTTTTTGATCCCAGCTGGGGGATCTATGACATGGCCATAGGCAAAAAAGTCCGTTCAGTATTTGCTGGCCCAGCCGATCCCACGAGCGTCGATTTGGCGGTCACAATAAACCATTATGAATCTCATGAAGGCACTGGGTCATCAAAATATTTGGCATTAGTCGGCCTTTACCAAAAAGCGAGCGACCATATCAAAGCACGCACGCTCGATTTAAAAGTGATTAGCGACTTACGAAAAGCGCTTGACAAGGATCATCCATCGGATTGGCTCTTGTTATTGACTTTATATGAGTGGGCCAGGGAATCCAATTCTCCTGCCATCGCAGAGCAACTAGCCGCAGCACTTAGTACAAAAGCGGAGCAATACCCTATGAGTGCGCACCTGATTCATGACGGGCTAAAACTTTTAGCTCGATCTTAAATTTCCCACTGCGCTCAAAAGATATTACTTATGCTCTATAAATATGCGACCCATCCATCAGTTCAATGAAGATTGCAGATTCTCTTGATCTCATATATATTTTAACAACAACATGAATCATCCACTAAAGAGGTGCAGCGGAAATTATAGCAATGGGCAAATGGAATTTACAGGCACCTATGTCACAGAATTATCCCAGGGCTCAATTAAAGAATATAGAGAGGGTTTGTGGCAGTTTTGGCACCCCAACGGTAGCCTCAGGTATGAGGGCGTCTATAAAAAAGGAAGCTTGATTTCGAAAAAATGCTGGACCACCAGCGGGGAACTTGTGGCTTGCGATCTTGTCATAACAACAGCGTTAGATAAAATAAGGCTCCTCAAAGCGTAAGGGTATAAAAGTCAGTCAAGGGGAAGGGGTATTTTGAGTGAAAATATTGATAAGCCAAAAATCCACGAATTAACCTTGCGCTAAATAAAAAAAACCCCATCAAAAATTGATGGGGTTTTTACTAAAACTTTCAGGTCAAATCATTCACTCAAGGAATGGGCCTAAAATTGTTTGTGCTTTTAATTAAAGTGATTTGAATGGCAGGTAAGGCCCTTTCACCCAGTTCACTAATGCAGCAACTAATCCGAATAAGAATTGGTAAATAGCTACATTAATATACATACTCACCAAGACAAATACAACAGAAACAAATGCGCTAAACACACCCATTGCTCCAGCAACGGTCCAGGCGGATCCGCCTGCATTGCTTAACATCTCTGGTTGTTGCATTAGGTCACCCATCATCTCTGAGATCATACTGAGCGGTGTGTCGGCTAATACGCTAGACAATACTGCAGTACCCATGTTGGTAAATGAACCAAGTCCACTACTAACCATGCCCATCATATCACCACCCAAATTCAAGGTAGTAAGGAAGTTAATTAACGATGCAATTGCGGCAAATAAACCGATCATGGCCAATAAATAGCCTGACATTTTGATCAAAGCTACTGGCAAGTCCAAAAACATAAGGTGAACCACACCGCTTTTTGATGAGGCAACGCCATCACCAGTGTTTCTAATAACTTGTGTAACAGGAAAAGCAGCATAAGCCCAGAAGATAATCCCCAAAAGCATGCCCACGACACCTAATGCATCCTTTCCGTCGAACCCTCCATCCCATATAGGACTTAAGATGCTCCAAAGCACTCCTAACAGCGCGAAAAATGCTACTACACTGAAGATCTTACCAAGCCATCCAGCTATGCTGTTTTCGGAGTCTTCAATGGTAGAATTCCATTGATTCCATGGGAGTTTACCGCTGACCATTTGTGGTGAATCGAGCAGTCGATTAGTTAAGTTTTTAATTTCCATTTTCTATATTTTAAAAGGTTAGTTAACACCAATTTAGTAAAATTTTGTGAGATTAATATTTTTTTAAGAAAAATCTTATCAAATTAGAAAATAATTAGTGATAATATTATGAATATTGTAATTGCTTAAGTCCCTAGTCACACACCTTTCCATCACCATCATCTTTCTGTTAGCGCCGCACAATATTTTGTTTTGATCGACATCATATGAAACATACTACCAGTTGTTTTTAAACCCTCATCATTGAAGATTTGAGATATCTTTCTATACCCTATAGGGGTAAGAAAACAGTCTTTATATTCACAAATTCGATTGAATAAGTACTGTTGATACTCACTATAATGGGACTCCCATAGTTTAGTGGTAGTCACTGTAAATGAAAATCTTACAATTAGTTTTAAGGGGTAAGGATAAACGGCTGTTTCTGTTACTCTACTGTAACCGACTTCGCCAAATTCCTAGGCTGATCAACATTGCGTCCCAGCATTACAGCAATGTGGTAAGAGAGTAATTGCAGAGGAATAGTCGTCACCAAAGGGCTTGATGCTTCGGTAGTTTTAGGCACCTCAATCACATAATCCGCAAGCGCTTTGACCACCGTATCCCCTTGGGTCACTACGGCAATGATGCGGCCTTTACGGGCTTTGATTTCCTCGATATTACTCACCACTTTATCATAGTGATTGCTATTGACTGCAATCACCACAATAGGCATGTGCTCGTCAATCAAGGCAATAGGCCCGTGCTTCATTTCTGCTGCTGGATAGCCTTCGGCATGGATATAAGATATCTCTTTGAGTTTTAGCGCGCCTTCTAGAGCAACAGGGAAACTATACCCTCGCCCTAAATACAAACAGTTTTTGGCCGATTTGAATTCTGCGGCAATCGCCTTGATAACATCATTAGCCAATAAGGCCTCTTGGACCAATTCTGGGATGAGTTGAATTTCGGCAATATGCTGGCGGTAAATGCTTTCGGAGACCGACCCCTTTTCTTTGGCCAGCTTCAAGGCTATCAGGGTCAAAATAGTGATTTGTGTCGTAAAAGCTTTGGTGGACGCCACACCAATCTCTGGACCCGCGTGGGTATAACTTCCTGAGTCGGTCTCGCGTGCAATCGACGAACCTGCGACATTACAAACACCATAAACAAAGGCCCCGCGGCTTTTTGCCAACTTTATGGCCGCCAGTGTGTCCGCTGTTTCGCCACTCTGAGATATGGCAATAACCACGTCTTTATTACTGATGATTGGATTGCGGTATCTGAACTCTGAAGCATATTCTACTTCTACAGGTATCCGCGCCCATTCTTCAAAAATATATTCTGCTACTAAACCAGCATGCCAAGAGGTTCCGCAGGCCACGATAATGATGCGGTCGGCATTGACAAATTTTTTGAGATGGTCATCCAGGCCACTGAGCTTGATCAAGCCCTCCTCGGGAAGCAAGCGACCACGAAAAGTGTCTCGAATAGCTTGTGGTTGCTCGTGTATTTCCTTGAGCATAAAGTGCTCATATCCCCCTTTTTCAATCTGCTCCAAGTTCATGGTCAGCTTATGGATTACAGGGGCAATAGATTGGTCTTTATTTAATTCTCGCAAACGAGGGGCTCGGCCCAAGCGTAAAATAGCCATTTCATTGTCTTCGAGATATATGGCATTTTTGGTAAACTCTAAAAAAGGAGTAGCGTCACTGGCAATGAAGTATTCATTGTCGCCAATTCCTATCGCGAGCGGACTCCCGAGTTTCGCTACAACAATTTCGTCGGGCTTTTGGATGTCAAATACAGCAATGGCATAAGCCCCTGTCACTTGTTTGAGCGCCAATTGCACCGCTTTTCCGAGTTTGACGTTTTCAATTTTTTTGACCTCTTCGATCAAGTTGATCAACACTTCAGTGTCGGTATCACTATGGAAGGTATACCCCCGTGCTATGAGTTCTTTTTTGAGCGTGGCATAGTTCTCAATGATCCCATTGTGGACCATGACCAAATTACCACTATTGGAGGCATGCGGATGTGAGTTGACATCGTTGGGCACACCGTGGGTCGCCCAACGGGTATGGCCAATACCTAATTGTGCCTTTGGAATGCCAGCCTCAATAAATTTCTCCTCTAAGACACTCACCTTTCCTTTGCTCTTGCACAAATGAATCTGGTCGCCATCGTATAAAACAATACCCGCACTGTCATATCCGCGGTATTCGAGTCGTTTCAGGCCGTTTAAAATTATGGGGTAGGCTTGTTTAGCGCCAATATATCCAACAATACCGCACATCGTTTATTCAGGTTTTGTGTAATACAATTCGAGTTTGAGTCGTTTATCTAAGTCGTTAGAAAGATTACCGTGCAAGGCCGTCCCTTGGGGGGCCACAACCGCTCCGCCAGGAAGCTTGTCAAATCCTTGTTCAAGCACCGGTGTTTCTAAATCGAAAAATCCGACATAGGATACATTCTGCGAGACCACAAGCCCCAGAGAAACATTGGTCGAATCTCGATTGATGAGATTACTCACGTGGGCGGTCAGTTTAATTTTGTAATACTGGCCTGAGCCATCTTCGCCACGTTCCAAACGCCCTAAGTGCTCAGAAATGGCATCAATTGGGGTCAGATTCGAGGTAAGGTCAATACTGTAATCCGCCAAAATTGTCGAATTTTTGGTGTCAAAAATAAGCAGACGTTCCGGCTCTTTATTGGGATTAGTGGCTTGGTCTTGATCCACATAAAAAATCAAATTTGCTTCGTTGATGAGCCAACCTTCGGCACGTAATTCATCGAGATCGTTGAGCCCGTTTTGGTTGTCATCTCCTTGGAATAATTCTACAATAGTGGCCACGCCATCGTTTCCATCGACATAGAGTCGCTCAGCGCCTTGGGCCGGGTCGCTCAGGGCAATTTCGGCTTCTAAGGAAGGGTTCCACTGGTGGTCAAAGGTATTGACCTTAATCCCGGCGAAAGTAAACTCATAAGAAAATAACAGTCGGTCAATCTCGCCATCGTCATTAGAGGTTTGATTTCCTGAATCATCCAAAATACTAGTCTCGGCCGAATAATACATCGTAATGCGGGCATTAGTTGGGTCAAAAATAATCTGATGCCCTTGACCATCTATGGCCTCTGTTTTGAAATAAAGACCGCGAAAATAATTTTTAAAGTTGTTGTTATTCAACAGGACATCTTGATTTTGCTGATCCCATATTTTTTCTTCAAAAAACGCCACAGGCAATTCAAGATTGATCCCTGGAATAAACGATAAGGTATCCAAGTCTTCAATGATAAATTCTGAAGCCTCAGCAGAAGCGATAAATTCGGGCACTTCTGCCAGCAGAGTCCCCAACTGAGACTCAAAAATGTCCTGTTGATCGGAGTAATACTTTTGAGGCGACTCAAATCCGGTCAAGGGATCAAAATCACGCAAGAAATAGTTGGACTCATAGACCGATAAATGCATCGGCTGGTCCCCAAAAATAGAATCTAAAGTGTAGACTGGATTTCCGTCTTCATCGTCTTCGGAAGTACTGTAAAAAGGCATCGAAAGCACAATTTTCTCCAAAACAGGATTCAGCGTATCTACAGAAAATACCGGGTTGTTGTTGCTCAACACGACTTGGGTGAGGTAATTGGCAGCATGGGTGCCGAAAATAGGATCATCATAAATCCCAAGCTTATAAGAGAGCTGGTTATTTGACTGCACAGGGCCTATAAAGGTGCTGTAGGCGCGCACCGAAAAGACCGTGTCTGGTGTGGAAAAATTTTGATCAATAATCGCAGTGTCTAGTGTGCTGAAGTCTTCGTCGCAGGAGGCGAATCCAAGAATAAGCATAAGGATCGATCCGAAATAATAAAAGCGTTGTCTCAATTGCGGTGCATTTAAATCAGGCCCTTAGGCGCCCAATACTTTGTTTTGGTAAAAATCGATATAAGCCTGCGAAAAATCTTCCTTGTTATGAAAATTTAACACAGGAGCCTTTTGTGCTTTCATGTAATTGGCCAATTCTTCAGGTAATTCATTTGATCCTGTGATCAAAGCGTCAGAATGATCAATCGCCGTCTTAATGACATTAATATAGTTCGGTTCCTCAAGGTGCGCTAAATGTTGTTCCTGGATTCCGTCGAGGCTAATTTTATGTTTTAGGGCCTTGTCTAGTGTCCCTTCGAAGCCCTGATTATAGACTGAAGTTACCACCTTACACCCATCAAAAAGGGGCTCGTTGGCGTAATAGGTTTTTAAGTATAAAGGCAAGAAAGAGGCCAACCATCCGTGCACATGAATGATATCCGGTGCCCAATTTAATTTTTTGACCGTCTCGACAACGCCTTTAGCAAAAAACAAAGCCCGCTCGTCGTTATCAGGAAATAAGGCGCCGTCTTCATTGGCATAGGTCGCCTTGCGCTTAAAATAATCTTCGTTATCAATAAAATAGACCTGCATGCGCTCCTTAGGAATAGAAGCCACTTTGATGATTAAAGGCATGTCCATGTCATTAATGACCAAATTCATTCCCGACAAACGAATCACTTCATGAAGTTGATGCCGGCGCTCATTAATGTTACCATAGCGCGGCATGAAAATACGAATTTGTCCATTATTGTTATTTACCGTTCTTGGAGCCTCAAACGACATGGAGGAAATCTCTGTCTCGGGCAAGTACGGAACGACTTCTGAAGAAACATATAAGACCCTTTTATCTTTCATAAATACTATTCTTTACGGCTACATCCTTTAAGGTTGCAAATTTACGAAAATTTATGCAGATTGCTGTTAATATCTTAATTTTGCTAGAATATTAAAAGCCAATGATCCTATATACTCCTGCCGAATTATCGGCCTTTATTGACCCCCTAAAACACAAAGGCCGCACCGTCGGATTTGTCCCCACCATGGGGGCGCTTCATAAAGGCCATATAACGTTGGCCGCCCAGGCATTGCATGAGTGCTCCATTGTTGTGATCAGTATTTTTGTCAACCCCACTCAATTTAACAAGCCCGAAGATTTAGAACATTACCCGCGCACACTTCAAGCGGATGCGATGCTCATTGCCCATTTAGATCCCAATATCATCATATTTGCCCCTACCGCACGCGACCTTTATGGTGATCGGGTTGTGGCTAAATCTTATGATTTTGGGGTCATCGCTACAGCTATGGAGGGTCAATTTCGCCCAGGTCATTTTGACGGAGTCGGTACGGTGGTGAATTTATTATTCCGCGCGGTCAATCCCGATAAAGCTTATTTTGGCGAAAAGGACTACCAGCAACTCAAAGTCGTAGAAAAACTCGTGGAGATCGAAGCATTGCCTGTGCAGATTGTGCCTTGCGCTATAGCACGCAATCCCGAAGGCTTGGCTTTGAGTTCGAGAAATGCCCGACTGACCGCCTCAGAACGTGCTCAGGCCACAATCATTTACCGCATGCTCAAAGAGGCCCAAAGCCGCTTTGCCAGCGAGGATATTCCGGCTATTCAAGCATTGCTCCAACAAACCTTTGCTCAAGAAGAAAATATGGAATTGGAGTATTTTGATATTGCCCCTGTCGATACCCTACTCCCGTCAGTACACAAGGCAAAAAACATAAAATATCGCGCCTTTATAGCGGTAATGATCAGCGGGATTCGCCTGATCGATAATATGCAACTTAATTAATACCTTCGCCAAATGTATATTCATGTTATCAAATCAAAAATTCATCGGGTAAAAGTCACCGGTGCTGATCTTAATTATATCGGAAGCATTACCATAGATGAGGCTTTGATGGAGGCTGCTCAGATTGTTGCGGGCGAAAAAATCCAAGTGGTCAATAATTCCAATGGTGAGCGTCTCGAAACTTATGTCATTCCTGGACCGCGTAACAGTGGAGAAATAACCCTCAATGGGGCGGCCGCGCGACGCGTTTCTATTGGTGATATCTTGATTTTGATCACCTACGCCATGATGACTCCCGAAGAGGCTAGAACCTTTAGCCCGGCGATTGTTTTCCCTGACGAAGCCACTAATCTTCTACGCTGATTTTGAAAAAGACGATCTCTAAAGCACTTCAAATTGGGATTCCATTAGTCTTAGGAATTGCCTTAGTCATTTATTTTTATGCCCAGTTTACGCCCCAGCAGTGGGCCGAAATGATGGGCCACTTTCAAAGTGCCAAATATGGTTATCTCGCGCTGGCGGTGAGCCTCTCTGTTTTGAGTCATGTAGTGCGGAGCCATCGCTGGCATCTTTTGTTGCAACCCATGGGCTACAACCCAAGACTGATCAATAGCTTTTTTGCGGTGTGCATTGCCTATTTCATGAATTTATTTATTCCCAAAAGCGGCGAATTAAGCCGAGCCGTAAGCATCAATCGTTACGAAAATGTTCCGCTCAACAAAGCCCTTGGAACCATCATCACCGAGCGCGTTATCGACCTGATTTTTTTGATCTTTTTTACTGTGATCGCCATCAGCTTGCAATATGATGTATTGTTTGGTTATGTCCGTGAAAAAATCCCCATGACCAAACTTTTGGTTGGGCTCGTGATACTGGTGCTTTTGGTATGGCTGGGCGCCCAATGGCTCAAAAAAGCACAACATCGGTATGCGCAAAAAGCAAGGGATTTTATGAGGGGCCTTAAAACCGGAATGCTCAGTATTGCCCATGTACAGAAGCCTGGGCTGTTTATCGTCGAAAGCTTAGTCGTGTGGTTGCTGTACCTGGCCTCCTTTTTTACTGCCACATTTGCTTTAGAACAAACCGCAGTAATTGGGTTTGATGTGCTGATCATCGGTTTTGTCGTCGGCAGCTTTACCTTCGCCTTCACCAACAGTGGTGTGGGCTACTACCCCTTGGCCATTGCCGGTATTCTATCCCTCTTTGGGATTCCAGAAACCCTCGGTAATGCCTTCGGCTGGCTGGTATGGACCTCCAATATTCTGTCGATCATTCTCTTGGGATTTGTCGCGTTTATCGGCCTTCCTTTAGTGAATAAAAAATAATTTTCGAGTCTTAATTAGGCGCAAAGGCTAGGCTAAATTTCTTATCTTTCCTACTTAAAGTTGCCTGTTCATGAAGCATTTTTTTTTCTTTTTTGCACTCCTTGGCAGTGTCCTAAATAGCCAAGGGCAATCCAAGGTCATCTACGAAGAATTTTCGTCTTATAAACTGGGCGAAACACGGCGGTTAAAAATCCAGTTGCCCAGAGATTACGAAAGTAATGTCGAAAAATCATATCCTATTGTCATCGTTTTTGATGCCAACTATCTTTTTGAACCCGTCGCAGGAAATGTCGATTATTTTGGGTATTGGGAAGACATGCCCGAGGCTATTGTGGTAGGGATCATGCAAGGCGACAGTCGTTACGATGATTGCCAATACGACGACACCAATTTTATGCCGGCGGACCAAGGTGCCGACTTTTTTGAATTCGTAGGCCTTGAGCTGGTGCCCTTTATCGATGCCAACTTTAGAACCGCCAAGTTTATCATTGCGGTAGGTCATGATCTCACGGCCAGTTACATCAATTATTATCTTTTCAAGAACCCCCCATTGTTTAATGGGTATATCTCACTGAGTCCTGACTTGGCACCGCTTATGGATGAGCGCTTACCCAAGCGGCTGCCTAGTATTCCACAAAAAATATTCTATTACCTGGCAACAGGAACCGACGACATTCCAAATTTGCAGCAAATTGCTCAAGAACTCAACGCGCAACTCGCCCCACTGAAGTCAGATCAATTTAATTACTACTATGACAATTTTGAAGGCGCTACCCACTATTCGCTGGTGGCCCGAGCCATTCCAACGGCTTTAGAGAAAATATTTTCGATTTATCGTCCGATTTCCAAACAAGAATACAACGATGTTTTGCTCAAATTAGAAACGCCCGTCCATTTCTATCTGTTAGATAAGTACCAGACCATATCGAACCTTTTTGGCATTTCGAATCCTATTCGAATTAATGACCTGATTGCCGCTGCAACGGCCAGCGAACAACTCAAGCAATGGGAGTCCCTGCGCGAAATTGCGGCGATTGCCACAAGGCAATACCCCGATTTGATCATGGGCGATTACTATATGGGGCGCTTTTATGAAGAAACAGGGGATCCCAAAAGAGCCATGCGTACTTTTCAGGGCGGCTTTGACAAAGAAGAAGTAGACTTCATTACCGTCGACTTGATGTTGGAAAAAGCAGATCAAATCAAATACGACTTCGGGTACTGATGGCTAAATCAAAAACGAGCTTTTTTTGTCAAAACTGTGGCAGTGCCTTTACCAAATGGCAAGGCCAATGCAACTCTTGTAAAGAATGGAACACCATCGCTGAGGAGGTCATTACAAAATCCACGCCCGATCCCTGGCAAGGATCAGCCTTAGAAAAAACAAACGCAGCGCAACCACAAAGAATCGCCGACATCAGCATCGCTCAGACGCCGAGACTGTCCACTCATGACACCGAGCTCAACCGCGTATTAGGCGGTGGCTTAGTCCCAGGGTCGCTGACCCTGCTCGGCGGGGAGCCCGGCATTGGCAAAAGCACATTAATGCTTCAAGTAGCACTGAAATGGCCACATAAAACCTTGTATGTCTCTGGCGAAGAGAGTGCGCAGCAAATCAAAATGCGTGCCGATCGACTGTCTCCTTCAGCGGCCAATTGTTTGGTCTTGACCGAGACCAAGACCCAAAATATCTTTCGTCATATCGCCCAAGAAAACCCGCAAGTTGTTGTGATTGATTCCATCCAAACCTTGCAAACCGATGAGATTGATAGTACTGCTGGAAGCATTTCACAAATCAGAGCGACCACCGCGGAGTTGATCAAGTTTGCCAAAGCAACACAAACACCTGTTTTGCTCATTGGGCATATCACCAAAGATGGGCACATCGCTGGGCCCAAAATTCTGGAACATATGGTAGACACTGTGCTCCAATTTGAAGGTGATCGCCATCATGTCTATCGCATCATACGGGCCCATAAGAATCGATTTGGCAGCACGAGCGAACTCGGGATCTACGAAATGCTGAGCAACGGACTCCGACAGGTCAACAATCCGTCTGAACTTCTGATTTCAAAGACAGATGAAGATCTTAGTGGCACTGCTATTGCAGCCACACTCGAAGGCATGCGTCCCTTGATGATCGAAATTCAAGCCTTAGTCTCTAGCGCCGTATATGGAACACCGCAGCGCTCTGCAACGGGCTACAACCTCAAGCGACTCAATATGATCTTGGCCGTATTAGAAAAACGCGTTGGTTTTAAATTAGGAGCCAAAGATGTTTTTTTGAATGTGACAGGAGGCATTCAAGTCGATGATCCAGCCATTGATTTGGCAGTCGTAGCCGCTATTTTATCCTCCAATATAGACGCTCCAGTAGATCGATCAATTTGTTTTGCAGCCGAAATTGGCCTTGCCGGAGAAGTGCGGCCCGTGAGCCGTCTCGACCAGCGTATTCTTGAGGCAGAAAAACTAGGTTTCAAACGCATGGTAGTTTCAAAACACAGTAAACTCCCTAAAGAGCGCTATAGTATAGACCTTATTCAGGTGACCAAGGTACACGACATGGTCCGGCATTTATTCACTTAATGTCTTTCCAGCAGCTGCGATAAGGCGTCTAGTCTTGGCGTCAGCACCAATTCAATGCGTCTGTTTTTGGCCCGACCCTGGGTGGTGGCATTGTCGCCCAGCGGGGCATACATACTCCGGCCTGCAGCAGTCAATCGTGAGGCGTCAATATCTGGATTTTCTACCAAAATACCCACAATTGCCGTGGCTCTCTTAGTCGAGAGATCCCAGTTGTTTTCAATGGGCCCTTGTCCAGAATACGGAACTGAATCGGTATGGCCTTCGATCAATACAGCAATGTCTTTATTGGCTCCCAAGACTGTGCTGATCGCCTCGACGGCTGAACGCCCCCGCGTATTGACCGACCAGCTCCCGCTGGCAAATAGGAGCTTATTTTCCATAGAAACATAGACCTTCCCTCCACGCTGTTCCACTGTTAATCCTTTGCCCTCAAATTGCGTCAGTGCAGCACTAATGGCCAGCTTTAAGTCATTCATTTGTGCATCTTTTGCACTGATGACCGCCTGCAGCTCATCGATTTGTGCTGTGCGTTGATCCAAAGCCAGTTCCAAAGCCTTGAGGCGCGTAGCCTCGCTGGCAAGTTCTTGTTCCTTTTGTGCCAAAGCCGCTAATAAATCTTGATTCTGCGCCAAATTATCAGACAGTGCCTGAGCGCTATTCATGGATAAAGCATCGTAAGTGCTTTGTAGTCGTGCCAAATTATGAGTCAAGGCATTTTCTTGAGCCATCAGAGCCATCACCTGTTCATTACAGGCATTAAGTGCTTTTTCAGCAGCCGCTTTTGTCCATTGGGTATTGGTCCGGTGCACATCCAACGAATCAAGGCTGTTCTGGTATTGCTGCGCCAATAGGCGCTGCTCTTCCTGAAGGCCTTCATATAGTTTCGACGAGACACAACTTTGTAAGGTCACCAATGTTCCTAATACCAAAAACAGCTGTCTGGTGATCCTTTTTTGCGCGTTGATTGTTGCCATAAAAATCTTTTTAGTATTGTTAAAAGCCCAACTCTAACATATGAGGGCAGTGGTCGCTATGCTTGGCTTCGGGCAAGATCACCGCGCGATTGATTTGATCGGTTAACGATTCAGTTACCAAATTATAATCGATACGCCATCCTTTGTTATTGGCGCGTGAGTTGGCGCGATAACTCCACCAAGAGTATTGATGTGGCTCCTTATTGAGGTGACGAAAGCTATCCACAAAACCCCTTTGAAGAAACCCATCCAACCAAGCACGCTCTTCTGGAAGAAATCCAGACACTTTTGCATTACGCACTGGATCATGGATATCAATAGCTTGATGACAAATATTATAATCCCCACAAATCACTAGTTTAGGATGTTCCAACTTAAGGGTATCAACGTAACGCTGAAAATCTGCCATATATTGTAACTTAAAGTCCAAACGAGCGCTGTTGGTGCCGCTGGGCAAATACAAACTCATCACTGACACCTCATCGTAATCCACCCTGAGGTTGCGTCCTTCAAAATCCATATAATCAATCCCTGTACCGTAGGCGATATGATTGGGCTCCTTTTTACAAAAAATAGCGACTCCACTATAGCCCTTTTTCTGAGCACTGAACCAATATTGGTGCGGATAGCCGGCCTGGGTGATCAAATCGGTTTCGACCTGTTCCTTCAAGGCCTTTGTCTCTTGAATACAGATAACATCGGGGTCAGCTTGTTGCAACCATTCCAAAAACCCTTTTTTGAGTGCCGCACGGATGCCATTGACATTGTAAGAAATTATTTTCACGTCCTTGATTTAAGAACCACTAAATTAAATAACCCCGTATATTTACTGAGCCTTTCCTTTTAAAGGTTTTCAAAAAACAATCAACAAAATAAATACGGTAAGATTCAGTTTTAACTACAGCACAACATTATCCCATTAGCGGTTTTGGCGTTTATGAAACATCTACTTTTCCTTTTGGCTCTTTTCCTGTGTCCCTTATTATTTGGGCAGGAAACGGACATGACATTAAGGAGTAAACGATTGGCCAGCAGGGCACAGATCTTAATCGATTCGCTCGGGGTCAACCCCAAATATTTTGGGGTCTACACAAAAAATGGGGCCCAGATAGATACGAGCCGTTTCCAAATTGACTTCAAAAACGCGCTGCTTTTTTTACCACCACAAGTGGTGGCAATCCATGACACTATTGAGGTGCGCTACTTGCGCTACCCAGAGTTTATGACCAAAAATTACAGCCGTTTGGATCCCAAGATGGTCGTCGCCTCTACCAATGCGACGCAGAAAATATTTCGCATGAATCAGCCCAATTTCAAGCGTCAATCCGTGCCTTTTGACGGGCTTAACACGCAAGGGAGCATTGTGCGCGGACTGACCATCGGCAACAATCAAAATGCCGTAATCAATAGTCAGTTGGATCTGCAAATCACTGGGGCGCTCAATGAAAAAATCAACATCCGGGCTTCGTTACAAGACAGTAATCTGCCGAGTCAAGATGGGGGTTATTCCCAAAGTCTGGATGAGTTTGATGAGCTTTTTGTAGCACTATACGCCGATCAGTGGCGCCTGCGTGCTGGCGACATTGACCTGAGCAACACCAACACTTATTTTGGTCAATTCACCAAAAAAATCCAGGGACTCTATGCCCAAGGCATCATCGATCATCAAGATGGAAGTAAAACAGAGCTTTTTGGCGCAGGAGGATTGGTTCGTGGGGTTTTTCAGCGCAGCACCATTATCGGGCAAGAAGGCAACCAAGGCCCTTATAAACTTGTCGGGCCCAATGGCGAAGCCTACATCTTAATGATATCGGGCAGTGAACGGATCTACAACAACGGGGTCCTTTTGAAACGCGGAGAAAACAATGATTACATGATCGATTATAACGCCGGTGAGCTTATTTTTAACCCTACCTACCCCATAACCGCCAACATGCGGATTACCGCCGAATACCAAGTTACGGAACGTAATTATACAAGATTCATTGGCTATGGCGGAGGACAATATACCTCAGAAACGCTTCGTATTGGCGCCTATGCCTATTCGGAAAAAGACGCCAAGAACCAGCCCTTACAGCAAAACTTTACCGACATACAGCGCACGACACTCACCCAGGCTGGTGACGACCCACAGGCGCTCAATGCTCCATCGGAGCGACCAGAAACCTATTCGGAAAATAAAATTCTTTATAAAAAAGAAGATGTTGGCGGCACGACTATTTTTGTCTTTTCAAACAATCCAGAAGAGGAGCTTTTTCAAGTGCGTTTTAGCCGTGTAGCAGACCAAATGGGGGATTACATCATTGACAGCGATACGGCCATTAATAAGATCTATGTCTATACCCCGCCCATTGATGGTGTCCCCCAAGGGAACTATAGCCCCACGATTCGGCTCACGCCAGCCCAAGAATTACAACTGGCCGGTTTTTACGCCCGGTACAGCCCCAATGACGCATCCCAAATCGATATAGAACTTGGGGCCAGTCATAACGATCTAAACCTCTACTCGGCCATTGATGATACGGACAACAAAGGTTATGCATCGCGCCTCGCGATGCAACATACACTATGGACGTCGGCCGATACAACACAGTTGAAGGCCTTTGGTTCTTATAACTATATTGATCAAAATTACCGGACACCAGAGCGCCTTTATAATGTCGAATTCAATCGAGATTGGAATTTAGAACAAGTGCAGGGGACACAGCGCTTATTTGAATTGGGGGGATCCATCACACAGCCAAATGTCGGCTTCGCCAACTATAGCCTCAACTGGCTCTCTTATGGCGCTTCATATCAAGGACAAAAACACAATTTTCAGGGGGAAGGAGCGCGTGGTAAATGGCGTTTATGGTCGTTGGCGAGTCAACTCTCATCCTCTTCTTTGCTCAAAAAAACTGCATTCTTTCGGACCAATCAACATCTGCAACTGGATTTAAACAAAGCCTGGATAGGAGCCAAATTTCAGTCCGAAAACAACCAAGAGCGTGACAGCACACAAACACTTACAGGCTTAAGTCAGCGCTTTGTTCATTATGAATTTGTTGCGGGACTAGGAGACAGTACGGCTGTTTTTACCGAGATGGGATACCGCAACCGCGTGACGGACAGTGCGCGATTAGGGGCTATGACACGAGCCACAAAAGCCCAAGATGTCTTCATCAAAACCAAACTCATTGCCTCCGAAAAAGCCCAGCTTTACACCTTCGCCCAATACCGCATACTGGATCATACCGATGAATCTTTAGCCCGCGAAGAAAACATCAGTGCCCGAATCAATTACAGTCAATCACTCTGGCAAAACATGTTGCGCTTTAATACCGCCATAGAAACCAACAATGGGGCACTCCCCCAGCAAGAATTTACTTATATCCTGGTAGAGCCAGGTCAAGGGGTGTTTACTTGGAACGACTACAACCAAGACGGTATTCAGGATCTTGAAGAATTTGAAATAGCTCAATTTCAAGATCAAGCCACCTATATTAGAGTGCTTTTGCCCAACCAAACTTTTATCAAAATCAGAAAAAATTCATTAAGCCAACAGGCCACTTGGCAATTTGCTTCATGGAAGGGCCAAAAAGGTGTCAAAGGGCTCTTGTCGCATTTTTATAACCAAACGGCCATATTGATCGATCGCAAAACCAACCGCGACGGAAAATCTCTTTTTGACCGTCCATTTGCCTTAAATGCCGAAGATGATTTAGGGCTTCAGTATAACCTTAAAAATACCCTCTTTTTCAATCGCAGTCAACAGAGATATACAACCACCTATAGCTACCTCAAAAATAAATCAAGTCAACTCGTCGCCTTATCACCTCAGCGCAGTGCGCTAGAACAGCATCAGATCAGTTTCGATCATTTAATGAGTCGTGTTTATCTGTTCCATCTCGAAGGGGCTACGGGATACAAAAAAGCAACATCGGCCAATTTTGGGCAACGCAATTACACCCTCAACCAGTCCAATATTATGCCTCAGATGAGTATTCTTTGGGGTACGGGGTCAAGGTTCAATTTGTTTTACAAAGCACAAAACAAAAGGAATATCGTGGGCGCACAAGAACGTTTGTCGCAAACAACCATTGGAGGATTATGCAATTTTAATAAAACGCAAAAGCTCTCCCTGACCATGGAGGCAAAATATATCGAAAACAAATTTGTAGGGATTCCTTATTCGGCTGTCGCCTATACCATGCTCGAAGGATTGCAGCCAGGCACTAACTTTACTTGGAGTCTCTTGCTACAGCGCCAGATCTCTTCGTATTTAAATCTTAATCTGTCTTATTTTGGGCGCCAAAGCAGCCAAGGACCAGTCGTGCATTCGGGCACGGTGCAACTCAAAGCCTTTTTCTAACAAAAAAAAAGAGCGGGCATGGCCCGCTCTTTTCAATAATATATCGCTACTAAATTACTTAACGATAATCTTTGCTGTCTTGTATGAATTAGAGAAAATATCTCCCATCTTGATGATGTATACTCCAGCAGCGGCATAAGACATATCCAACTGATAGTTGAAACGATCTCCTTCTTTTTCTATATAATTGAATGCCAAAACTTGACCTAAAACATTATAGATACCTATCGCTGCACGATCATCGTAGCGCGTTACTAGGGCAATATCGAATTGATTGTTTGGCAATGACGTGACCAATAAGTCCGCTTGTTCGATCGCCAATTCGTTGATGCCTATTAAACCGTCTACGTCTGCAGAATAATCTTCTACTTCGCCATAGTTTGTTTGTGCACAGGCATCAGCAGGTACTTCTGCTTGCCAGTTTGACTTGAAACGCATTCTGTGCAAACCATTAGCAACACCTGCAGGCACTACTAGGTCGGTAGTTTCGGTATAGCTGCCAGCTCCTGCTCCCGGTGCAATGATAAAGTTCGACACAACTAATTCGTCAGTGCTGAACGTGCCATCGTCGTTGAAGTCGATCCAACCTTTGATGTTTTGGTCGCCGTAACCAGTTGAAAACGTCACTTGATAAGTCCCGCCAGCAGCAAATAATGCCACTTGACTCGTGAAATCTCCATAACCTTCGCAGGCTGATGGGTTATTGATTTCGTTTACAGAAACCAAAGTAAATCCATCGCCGAATGAGCAATTTAAGTTCGGGTTGCAATAAATCAAGGAATTTTGAACGGTCTTTGTTGCTTCGTCATTTGCCCCATTGGTGTCAACAGGCAAATTGGTGCGTGAAACAATTTCATAAACAGCATTTTGAATTGATAAATCGGCAGTTGCGCTAAAGGTATAGGTCTCTGTCGTTCCAGCCTCAAGAGCACCGGTAAAGGTCTCGACAACTGGAGTACCTCCGTCGATTGTATACTGTACTTCTGGATCTACAATAGCGTTGATTCCAAAGTTACGGATCGAGATGACAATGTCCTCTGAGGAGGTCAATGGCCCAGAAGACGGAGAGGTAATACTCGTGACTCCGATATCATCAACCGTTGTGTTTGGCTCTAAAATAAACGCACCAACAACACCTTTACGGCCAGTATTCATATACTCATTCAAGAACCAAAAAGTTGCGTCATCTGATGGATCAATATCCATTTTGCTGTAGTCACCATATCGCAAGCCTGGAATATTAGCATTCCCATTGGCAATCACTTCTTCAGCAACTGTCATAGTGCCTAGCGCATCGCCATCGAAACGTCCTGTGTAGTATGAGCTGACACGTACGACATCTGGAGTCGTTGGTCCCGACATAGAGCTATAGCCCATACCGATGTTTCCACTACCATCCATGATCATACTGGCATGCCATGCATGACGGCCATCCGGTGCCGTATAAGTGCCTTCTTGATACAAGGTCCAAGGCTGGTTATCAGCCGTTTGACGGAATTCGTACCAGCGCACACCTGCTAATTCACCACCTGTTGCATCGACATCAACCACATGGTCAAAAATAGCACTGTTGTGTGTTGCAAATTTTCTGAATTGTGCTTGGTTCATGATCGTAGCCTGCAAGGCATCAATCGCAACGCCATTATTCGGCTGGGTCAAGTTAGAAAACCCGCCACCATCAAAAACTGAGATAAACGGAGTTGTATTGATTTGCGTCGCCGCAGAAATCGATGAATTTGATGGAGTCGCCCAGTCCACATCGATGGTCCATAACTTGATATGATCATCAGAAACACCCCCCCAGGCATCATCCTGAAGATAAATGATTGTTGCCCCACCAGCGGCTGGAAGATTGTCATCACTCACATTGAGTGCTTGAGGACTATAAAATCCACTGGTCACAATACCTGGCAACACAAAAGTCTGAAAACTTGCAGACGCATTACCTGCGATCATCTCGTCACGTTCTAAAGCCCAAACTCTCTTGGCGCTATTATTCCCGGTTATGTAATATCCATCACTCCAAACAGAAAGTTTATTGTAATCCGTCACACCGGTATAAGTGTAAACGTACCAACCATTGTTGATCGGATCGGGTCCATCACTGACGGCAACTTGTACATTTCCGTTGCCAAACAAGTAACTAATAACCCAACGATCTGCAGCGGTATCATAAGAAGCGGTAAGGTCACAACAACCACCACCCGAGAAAATGTTAGTGACAGCGAGCTGAGCTGTTAAAGGATTTCCCGCTTTATCAAAAATACGGTAACCTGTATTGTAGACCACAAATATATGGTCAAGACCCACAGCCATAGCAGGATCCGTAGGTTGTGAATTCGAAGAATACGCATCGAAGACAATTGATGGAGGCATCACGCGAACGCTTTGCTCGGTCTCATGACGGTTGAGTACATAATAATCATCTGTGCTTTGCTTGTCTTTGCCAATAATGACTTTATTTCTGATCGAGCGTCTGTCTTGTGCTTCTTCAGAAGAATCTTCAGCAGGAATCAAATACGGTCTTGAAGCCATCGAAGGCACATGCTCCATAGATAGAGCAACGCCAACCTGCTCCAGACCTTGAGCGACATTTTCAGTCACTTCTTGCGCGTTTAGCGTCATGCCAAAGAAAACAAGGCAAACGGCTAAAAAATAATTTTTAATTTTCATTGATGAGTGTTTAAAGTTAGTCGAGTTGTAATTGTCTCTAAAAATACCACGAATTCTTGAAATTTGAGTAATTTGAAGTGAAATTTAACGCTTGACTATTCTGTGTGTGTTTTATTTTAGTCATCTCTATTAATATGTTAACAAGATCATCATCCGCTTCTATGCCCTACAAAATCATTTTGATTACGGTGCTTTCGCTTTTTGTCATCACCCAATGCACCACAAAAAAGTCGCTCACCACCCAGAGGCCGTCGAACATGCTGGATCAAGCCCCAAGTGAAAACCACCTATTAGGAATCATCGAGCAGCAATCTCCCAATGGGGGTTGTCCTTATTTGATTAAAGTTATCGGGGATACAGCGTATTTCTTAGACCCGGTTAATTTGCCCTCGGCATTTGCTCAGGACAAAAAACAAGTGTGGTTTACCTTCACGGGGCTGCGCCGTATGAATCGATGCCCCCTGGGTAACCCCATATGGATTGACGATATCATCGCAAGAAATCAGTAATCTTTAGGACAGCCAGTGCTGGTAGGCAATCGATTCTTGCATGTGCTCACCCAACGTCGCGATAGAAACACGAATTTGATCCATCGTATCACGATTGCGTAAAGTGACCGTTTGGTCTTCTAAACTCTGGTGGTCTACCGTAATACAATAAGGCGTTCCGGCTGCATCTTGCCTACGGTATCTGCGCCCTACCGCATCCTTTTCATCATAGATGACATTAAAATTCCATTGCAATTGAGCGACAATTGTCTTGGCCAGTTCGGGTAATCCATCTTTTTTAATCAACGGCAAAATAGCCGCCTTGGTAGGAGCCAAAATAAACGGCAATTTCAAAACCGTGCGTTGTGAGCCATCTTCAAGCACTTCTTCTTTTAAACTGTGCGAGAGTACCGCCAAAAACATACGGTCCAATCCGATAGAAGTTTCGACTACATATGGGACATAGCTTTCATTTAATTCAGGATCAAAAAATTGTAGTTTTTTGCCCGAAAACGCCTCGTGCTGCTTGAGATCAAAATCTGTTCGCGAATGGATTCCTTCAAGTTCTTTGAAGCCAAATGGAAAATTAAATTCTATATCTGAAGCGGCATTGGCGTAATGGGCCAATTTCTCATGATCATGAAAACGATAATTTTCTTCGCCTAAGCCCAGAGACAAGTGCCATTTTAAGCGTGCTTCTTTCCAATAATCATACCAGCGCATTTCTTCTCCCGGACGCACAAAAAATTGCATTTCCATTTGCTCAAACTCACGCATTCTAAAGATAAATTGGCGCGCTACAATTTCATTTCTAAAGGCTTTTCCGGTCTGGGCGATACCAAAAGGGATTTTCATTCGGCCTGTTTTCTGAACATTAAGGAAATTCACAAAAATCCCTTGAGCTGTTTCGGGTCTTAAATATAAGTCGGTCGCGGTGTCTGCGCTTGCGCCAAGTTTGGTGCCAAACATCAGGTTAAACTGACGCACGTCTGTCCAATTCTTGGACCCCGAGTCTGGATCAGCAATGCCCAGTGATTCTATTAAAGCCTTTACATCGGCCAAGTCCTCTGCTTCGAGTGAGCGGGCCAGACGATCCAAAATGCCTTGCTTCTCTTCCCGATAACGCAATACCCGATCGTTAGTCGCCTCAAACTGTGCTTGGTCGAATGAATCGCCAAAGCGTTTTTTGGCTTTGGCAATTTCCTTTTGGGCTTTTTGTTCTATTTTTTCGGCATAATCTTCAACCAAGACATCGGCCCGATAGCGTTTTTTTGAATCTTTATTGTCGATAAGGGGATCGTTGAAGGCGTCAACATGCCCCGAGGCTTTCCAGATTTTTGGGTGCATTAATATTGCTGAATCGAGGCCCACAATATTTTGATTCATATAAACCATACTGCGCCACCAATACTCCCGGATGTTTTTTTTGAGCTCTACCCCGTTTTGTGCATAATCATAGACAGCGCTCAGCCCGTCATATATTTCGCTCGAGGCAAATATGTATCCATACTCCTTTGAATGAGCAATTACTTTTTTAAAAAAATCTTCCGTGTTGGCCATGGCGCAAAAATAAAAAATCCAAGAGGATAAGTTGTGGCGAACTTCTGTTTTTTTAAGAAAGATTATTTGAGATACATGGCCGCAGAGGCAAGTATTTGCTCCCCGTCATATAGATTAATGACATAACGCCCCGGAATCAAATCATCTTCAACGGCATCAACAAGAATACAAACGTCCATTTCTTGCTGGTCATAAACCACCTCTGAGGTTGCACTAAAATATAAAGTGGCGCCATTTTCTTTCACCTCAAAACGATCCCCCAGCAGGTTATTCTTGGGATTAATCACTTGAAGCCGCAGTGTATGAACCCCCAAAGGGGCTAATTCATTGGGCGCTATCGTAAAGCAACTCCGAATTTTGTCTGCACGACTCGCTCTTTTGGTGTCCACGATTTTTCCGCTCGAACGCACAATCACGGCAGCACTGCCTAAATCTAAAGCCTGAAGCCTAGCGCCACGAGCCAAAACCTCTTGCAGGGTCTTATTTTTTTCTGTCAAAATATCATTGGAGGTTGCGGTTTGTTCCAAAATTGTCTGTGTGCTATCAATCCGCTTATTCAGATTCATGGTGACTTGAATCAAACTGTCTGCGCGAGCAAATAGCATCGTACGCTCTTCTTTTAATCGGGCAATCTCAATCCGGTAACGCTTGATGATCGCCATACTTGGCCTGGCGGTTTTCACCGAATCCAACAAAATTTGGATGCGGGCGCGGGCGGCCAAAAGCGCTTGATCTTGAAGGTCGTATGCGGTAATGAGGTTGTTGTAATTATCCCCAATACTTACCAATTCTAGAGTGATGTTGGCTTTTTGTTCTTCTAATCCCATCAGGTTGGTCCGACTCTCTTGGTATAAGAAACTGGTATAAACACCAAGACCAAACAGCAGTGTTGACAAAACGATAATCGCTCTTTTAAATTTTTTTGTTGGTTGTTCGTTATCCATATAACTCTCCGTATAAAGTCTACTTATAACACCCATAGACCCTCTAAAGGTATGCTAAATATTTTATTTCCCAAGTACTGTCCAGGATGTGATCATCCGCTTACGACTGCCAAACTCTTGGCTTGCGTTGCTTGTCGCAATGCCTTACCCTTAACCCGATTTCATCAAACGGGCGACCCGACATTCGTCGATAAATTTTATGGACGTCTGCCCTTGGTTTTCGGCACTGCATTACTGCATTACCACAAAAAAGGATTGGCCCAAAAGTTAATTCACGCCTTTAAGTACAATGGCAACAAAGCCATTGGTTGTTGGCTGGCGACTTGGCTTGGACAAGAATTGGCGGCCCTCCAAATAGCCGATCAAATAACTGCTGTTGTGCCGGTTCCTTTACACCCCAAAAAGCAACGACAGCGCGGCTATAATCAAGCAGCAGTAATAGCGCACCAAATCGCCAAATGTCTTGACGTGCCTGTTTGGGAAAGGATCCTGCTGAAAACTACGCACCTTAAGGCGCAAGCCAAAAAAAACCAATGGGACCGATGGTCTCACGCCCACACCTTTGTTCTCAATCCGAAGGAATCTATACCTCCATCGCATTTGCTGCTGGTCGATGATGTGGTGACCACCGGGGCAACACTTGAGGCCTGCGGCTTGCTATTGACCAAAACACCGGGCATACAACTAAGTTGTGCCTCTATCGCCATTGCCTAAGAAAGTTTACTTATTTTTGGCCCTATGAAGGTTATGTTAAGACATACTGTCCTGCTTTTTATCTTAGCAGTGAGTTTTTCCAATTGCGCCAAAAAAGGCAGTCCTACTGGCGGGGCCAAAGACACTATTGCCCCACAGATTGTCAGCAGCAGCCCCCAAAATTTTGCTACAAATTTTACTGAAACACAGATCAAAATTGGTTTTGACGAGTACATCAAACTTAAAAACATTAAGGAGAATCTTATCATCTCACCCCCTTTGACATACGACCCCCTTCTGAGCCCACAGACCTCATCACGGACCCTGGGCATCAAAATCATGGACACCTTGGCTCCAGAGACCACTTATGTCTTCAATTTTGGCAAAAGCATTGTGGACAACAACGAAGAAAACCCTTACGACTACTTTAAATATGTGTTTTCGACCGGAAGTTTCATCGATAGTTTGACCCTTTCCGGAGCAGTTTATCCTGCAGACCGACCAAGCCTGGAAGATTCGGCAACCCTATTGCTTTACGAAGCGACGGAGCCCAAACAAGATTCCATGGTCTTTAAGCAACGGCCTCGATATGTTGCAACCACTTTTGACAAAACATCCGAATTCAACTTCAGTAATCTGAAACCTGGCGCTTATTATTTGGTGGCCCTTCAAGAAGATCTCAACAATTATTCCTTTGAGCCCCAAACGGACCTCATTGGATTTTTGCCGGACCCTATTACACTGCCAACAGACAGTAGCTTTGTCTTGCGTTTGTTTCAAGAAACACCTGATTTTAAGTGGACCCGAGCCAGTCACTCGGGCAAGAACCGCATTGTTTTTGGCTTTCAAGGAGCTCACGAAAAATACGAAATCACCCCGCTTTTTGAGCCGCCGGCTGATTTTGATTTTGCCTGGACCAAAAAACCTGGTGTCGACTCTTTAAATTATTGGTTCAAACCGGCCTTTGATCTCGAACAATCAGACACCCTATATTTCAAAGCGCAATCCCCTTGGTCGACCGACACCTTGACCTTAAAGCTCCGTGATTTATATGTCGACTCTCTAAAAGTTAGCCTCAACAACACAAGCGTCATATTGGCCCGCGACACCATTGCCCTTTCTGCCAATACGCCTATTCGCAGAATAGACCCCGAAAAAATAATCTTGATCAACCGCGATTCGGTGGTCTTACCATTCACTACTCAAATAGACACCCTAAATAATACCGCATTACTGCTGACCGACAAAACAGATGATGAATTGTATCGCCTGAATCTATTGCCTGGGGCTTTATTTGACTTTTTTGAGCAAACACACGATAGCCTCAATTTTGCGTTCCGCACCAAGCCCTTGTCGGATTATGGCACCTTAAAATTGACCCTAGAAGAGCCCGTCAATTATCCTGTCATTGTGGAATTGGTGGATCAAAACCTAAATGTCGTGGCGCATAAGTGGCTGGCACAAAACGAAATCGTCTATTTTGATTATATCCCCCCCAGTAAATACCGCGTTCGGCTCATTGAGGACCATAATGAAAACAAGCTTTGGGATACAGGCCATTATCTGCAACAGAGACAGCCCGAGATCATTGTCTATATGCCAGGAATTCTGGATATAAGAGCAAACTGGAGCCTAAACGAAGTGTTCCCCAGAACTACAGGCGCCAAATAAGACTTGGGCACCTGCCATATGCGTTCAAGACTTAACCCTTTAACTGAGCAGTCAGGAATTCTCTATTCATTCGGGCAATATTTTCAAGCGAAATCCCTTTAGGACACTCAATTTCACAAGCCCCTGTATTGGTGCAGTTACCAAAACCCTCTTTATCCATTTGCTCGACCATATTGAGCACCCGGCGCGTGGCTTCGACTTGACCCTGAGGCAACAAGGCAAATTGACTGACTTTGGCCGAGGTAAATAACATGGCGCTCGCATTTTTACAGGCTGCAACGCAGGCACCACATCCAATACACGTTGCCGCATTAAAGGCATTGTCCGCATCATCCTTCTGGATCGGAATAGAGTTGGCATCAATGGTGTTTCCTGAAGTATTTACCGAAATATACCCGCCCGCTTGCTGGATACGATCAAAGGCGCTACGGTCAACCATAAGGTCTTTGACCACCGGAAAAGCTTTGGCGCGAAAAGGTTCTATGACAATGGTATCTCCGTCGTTAAATTTGCGCATATGCAACTGACAAGTCGTAACGAATCGATCTGGACCATGAGGCTCACCATTGATTTGCAAAGAACACGATCCGCAAATCCCTTCGCGGCAATCATGATCAAAAACAACAGGCTCAATTCCGGTAGCAATGAGTTGATCATTAAGCACGTCAAGCATTTCTAAAAAAGACATGTCCCCATCAATCTGATCGATCTGATAAGTTTCCATGCGCCCTTTTGCTTGAGCATTTTTTTGTCGCCAAATTTTTAAAGTTAACTTCATAAGTCTATTTATAA
>Ga0209652_1000708_pt1 | contig 28129 bp, 33 predicted proteins | sample SaaInl74LU_5_DNA_FD_184641 | JGI IMG/M metagenome (GOLD analysis project Ga0209652, IMG submission 184641) | Marine microbial communities from expanding oxygen minimum zones in the Saanich Inlet - ESP_74LU_5_DNA (SPAdes) (version 2) | ecosystem: Environmental > Aquatic > Marine > Intertidal zone... | reverse complement strand
ACAGCTGGACGCTGATTGACACGGGGTTTCACACCAAGCGCTCTGTTATGATGTGGGAAGAGCTTCTGATGACGGCGCTGGGTGGAAAGCCTGTGAGCTGTGTTATCCTGACGCATCATCACCCTGATCATATCGGGATGGCGGGCTGGTTTATGGAGCGAGGCGCAAGCCTCTGGGCCTCGCGCACCGCTTGGCTCCTCTCAAGGATGCTTATTCTTGATGTGGAAGATGAGGCGACGCCGCAGGCAGAGGCCTTTTGGCGTGAAGCTGGGATGGCCCCTGACATTCTCGCACAGCGGATGAGTGAGCGGCCTTATAACTTTGCCGATGTTTGTGCGCCTATTCCTGTGGGCTACACGCGGCTCAAAGACGGCGATGTGCTTCATGCAGGTGGGCGCAGTTGGGATGTGCGCGAGGGCAACGGCCATGCGCCAGAGCACCTGACGTTCTGGAGCCGTGAGGACAGCCTTGTTTTGTCGGGCGATCAGATCATCTGTTCGATCAGCCCTAACATCGGGGTCTATCCGACCGAGCCTATGGCGGACCCTGTCGGTGACTGGATCGCCTCTTGCGAGAAATTTTCGGAGCTCGCCCATGAGGACCATATTGTCCTCGCGGGTCATAAGCGGCCCTTTACGGGGCTGCCATTTCGGATGCGACAACTGCGGGAAAATCATGTTCATGGGCTGGACCGTCTGGCCGCCTTTATTGAGGAGCCGAAGACGGCTGTTGAGTGTTTTCCAGTGCTTTTCAAACGAAAAATTGACCAAGGCACTTACGGATTGGCCCTTGTTGAAGCTGTCGCGCACCTTAATCATTTGTTATTAGAAGGCTGTGCAGAGCGAAAGCTTGGTGAAAATGGCGCATGGTTGTGGAGTAGCAAGGGGTAGGTTTATGAGCGATATGATTGTCACGTCGGCGGAAGCGATGGAGGCAGAAGCCCTGCCCAAGCGGCACGAGGCGCATTGTAAGCCGCAGAACAAGGCGGGCGAAATGCCCAGCACAGTGACCCATAAACCTGTTGCACAGAAGAGCCCTGCCGAGTGGGCACATGAGCGGCTGATTCTCTATATTCAGAATTTTGAAGAACAGCTCGACAACGAACACGAAGTGGCCATGGGCTTTACGGGCGGTGACGCTGGTGTCCTTCGGATCGAGGGTATGGGCTTTTTTGACCCTGACATGGTCACGTTTTACGGAAGTGATGCGAGCGGGGCCAAGACCCAGCTGGTGCAGCATGTGAGCCAGCTTAATGTTATGCTGCGGGCGCTCCCAAAAGAAGTGCCTGCCGCGGCGCCAAACCGTATCGGCTTCAGGCTTGCCAAAGCGCTGGAAGAGGGCGAGGCGTAAAAATGCAGCTACTGCACGGCAATCTAGTGACAGGCTCGCGCAAATAAAGTATCTAGCTGCAAACGCGAATTAGGAGACAGTTATGAGCGACCACAAGCACGGCGAAATGGATACCAAAGTTCAAGAAGAAACGTTTAGCGGCTTCATGACTTGGGTGACGCGTACGGCCATTTTTTGCATCGGTTTGTTGATCTTTGCTTACATGGTCAACGGCTGATTTAATGCGTTGTTTTTTCAAGGTTTTTGTGGCGCTGTGTTTGGCGCTGACAGTGTCGGCGTGTTCCAAGCCCGCAGCTTGGGCCTCTAACGAAGACCTTGCGAAAGTGCAGTATCGTGACGCTGGGCCCACAAAGCTCACGCTGTTTACGATGATAAACAACCGTTCCGGAGTGGGGGCGCATACATCCCTGATGATCTCAGCGAGTCAGCGCGTGATCTGGGATCCTGCAGGAAGTTTTTATCACCCGTCTATTCCTGAGCGCAACGATGTGCTCTTTGGCATCAGCCCACGGGTGGCTGATGTCTACACGCGGTATCATGCGCGTGAGACGTTTCATGTGATTGTCCAAGAGTTAGAAGTCTCGCCTGATGTGGCGGAAAAAGCGCTTCAACTGGCGCTTGCAAGGGGCAATGTCGGAGATGCGCAATGTGCGCTTTCGACATCGGGGATTTTGAGCCAGCTTTCTGGCTTGGAGAGTGTCAGTGTTGGTTGGTATCCGAAAAAGCTCGCCGAACAGTTCGGAGCTTTGCCAGGTGTGACCGAGCGCAAGCTTTATGAATATGACAACGCTGATTTGCGCGCCTACGATCCTGCACTTGTGAAAATCAACTAACCGAAAAGATAGAGCGCTAAGTAGAGCGTGGTTGCGCCCGCGGTGATGGAAACAATCACTGAGCGGAACCATAGGCCTGCGCTGAGCGTCGCCAAGGCGGCGAGACCGCGGGGCAGATCAAAGCTGCCGCCTGTGGCGGCGGGCCAGATGATCATCGGGGCAATGAGCGCGGGGAGCACAGCGACGGCCGTATAGCGCAGATGGCGCAGGAGCCATTCTGGCAGCGGCCTGTCGCCGACAAGTCCGAGAAACGTAAAGCGCAGCATAAAGCTACCCGCGGCAAGGGCGGCTATCACATACCAGAGTTCTGGACGTTCGATCATTTGAAAAGCCCCCGTTTGGTGAGCATGAGCTCGGCTTGTGCACCTGTGATCATCCCCAAGCTGGCCGCGATGATGAGGCCAAGGTTGAAGGGAACCCATGTCAGGCTGAGGGCGGATAGGCTGGCAACAAGCGCGGCGGCGAGATGGGCGGGTGTGCGCATCATCGGGGCGATGATGGCGAGGAATGTGATCGGCACAGCAAAGTCGAGTGCGAAGCTCTCTGGGATGCTCTCACCGATTAAGGCGCCCACGAGGGTCATCAGATACCACATCGGGATTACGGGGATGCAGGTGGCGAAGAAGTAGGTTGTGCGCTCTTTGAGGCTCCAGCTCGGGTTGCGCTCAAATGCTGCCACAGAGCATGCGTAGGACTGATCCACCGTGAGATAGGCCACCAGCGCGCGCTGCCAGAGGGGCGCGGCGCCCAAGTGGGGCGTGAGGGAGGCCGAGTACATTGCCATGCGCAGATTGACCGCAAGGCCAGAGAGCAGCGCGATCACGGCGGGGGCATTTTCAGTGAGAAGCTGAAGCGTGGTAAATTGGGCCGCACCTGCTATGACCGCTATTGAAAAGAGGAGCGTCTCGGCGATGCTGAGGCCTGCTTCTGTTGCGACGACCCCAAAGACGATCGCAAAGGGCGTGACCACAAGGATAAACGGCGCCGCGTCGCGTATGCCTTGCTGAAGCGGCGTTTTTGGTGTGGTTGAGCGCATGGCTTGCCTCTACATTGGGTGCAATCGGGCTAGCGCGTTTTGGGGGGCAAGGTAAATGGGCAAAGAGATAGAGACGGAGAGTTATATTCTTGCGCCTGATCCGGATGCAGCGCGCCTCACACGAGGCGTGACGGGGCGCGACCAGAACGGTGAGGTTACCGAAATCAACGTGGTAGAAGAGCGGCCTTTGACGATCTTTCTGAACGCGCGTGAGATTGTTACAGCGATGACGATTGGGGATTACCCAGAGTATCTGGCGCTGGGATTTCTACGCAATCAGGGCATGATCACTGATGCCGACAAAGTCCTTGGTGTGGAGTATGACGAAGAGTCCGAGGCTGTTGTTGTGCGAACGGACCAGCGCACCCGCTTTGAGGACAAGCTTGAGAAAAAGACACGCACCTCTGGCTGCGCTGTGGGGACTGTTTTTGGAGATATGATGGAGGGTCTGGAGGGGCTGACGCTGCCTTCGGGCGAAGTGAAGCTGTCTGATCTTTATGCGCTGAGCGGGAAGATCAACCGCACGCCGTCGATCTATCTCAGTGCAGGCGCGATCCATGGCACTGTGCTGTGCGAAGGCGGCAGGCCTCTTGTTTATATGGAAGATGTTGGGCGGCATAATGCTGTTGATAAGGTTGCGGGGTGGATGTTTTCCGAGGGAATTTCGCCTGAAGGGAAGCTTCTTTACACCACGGGGCGGCTCACCAGCGAGATGGTCATCAAGACTGCGCTGATGGGTATTCCTGCGCTGGTATCGCGCTCGGGCTTTACCGCTTGGGGCGTTGAAATTGCGCGGCAGGTGGGGCTGACGCTTGTGGGGCGGATGCGGGGGCATCGCTTTGTGTGTCTTTCGGGCGATGAGCGGCTTGTTTGGGATGCAGACCCCGCGTCTGTGCCAGAAGAGCCGCGGAAAAGCGGACGTAAGGGGGCGGTATGACCGAGCCAGCAGGCGTTATTTTGGCGGGCGGTCTCGCCACGCGGATGGGGGGCGGGGACAAGTGCCTTTTGCCGCTTGGAGGGGCGCCGATGCTTGAGGGCATCATTGCGCGACTTCAGCCACAAGTGAGCGCTTTGGCTTTGAATGCCAATGGAGATGCGGCGCGGCTTGCGCGTTTTGGGCTGCCTGTTGTGGCCGACAGTGTCGACGGCTTTGCGGGGCCGCTTGCGGGCGTCTTGGCGGGGCTTGATTGGGCGGCGGAACAGAGCATTGAGAGTATTGTGACGGCAGCGGGGGATACGCCCTTTTTTCCGCAGGATCTTGTGGTGCGGCTTCTTGCGGCCACTGAGGGCATGGAGCATCCGCTCGCACTCGCGGCGACGCCTGACGGACGGCAGCCAACCTTTGGGCTTTGGCCTGTGGCGCTGCGTCATGATCTGCGCGCAGCACTTGAGGGCGGGTTGCGCAAGGTCGTGATGTGGACTGATGCACATGGCGGGCGCGTGGCGGAATTTGACGGGGCGGGCGATCCGTTTTTTAATATCAATACGCCAGAGGATCTGGCGAAGGCAGAGGCGAGCTTATGAAACTATACGGGGTCGTCGGCTGGAAAAACGCAGGCAAGACAGGGCTTATGGAGCGGCTGGTGGCAGAGATTTGCGCGCGTGGGGTTACTGTCTCGACGGTGAAGCATGCCCATCATGCCTTTGATGTCGACCATGAGGGCAAGGACAGCTTCCGCCATCGCGCGGCTGGGGCGAGCGAAGTGTTGCTCGCGTCACGCAAGCGCGTTGCGATTATGCAGGAGATGCGCGGCGCGCCTGAGCCGAGCCTTGAGGTGCTTCTGGCGCGGCTCTCGCCTGTCGATCTGGTTCTGATTGAAGGGTACAAGCGCGACAGCCACCCCAAAGTGGAGGCGTTTCGCGCCGAGACGGGTAATAGCCTGATCGCGAAGGATGACCCGACGGTGAGGGCTGTTGCCTCAGACACACCGATGGTGCTGAACCGGCCCGTGTTTGACCTGAATGACACCAAAGCGGTTGCTGATTTCATCTTGGCAGAGGTCGGGCTTTGAGCCCTTTTGACAAGGTTATTATTGTCGATTGGTCGGGCGGAAACGATCGTGGAGCAAGCCCAAAGAAAGATGCGATCTGGGCCTGTGTGGCGGGGGAGAGCCCTGTTTATTTACGCAACAGAACACTCGCGGAAGACTGGATCGGAACACAGATTGCGGCCTGTCAGGGGCGGGTGCTGATCGGCTTTGACTTTCCGTTTGGGTACCCTGACGGGTTTGCCGAGGCCGTCACGGGGCAGGCTGATCCGCTGGCGCTTTGGGCATGGTTTGAGGCGCGGGTTGAGGACAGTCCGAAGGCGAACAATCGGTTCGATTTGGCGGGGGAGTTGAACCGCCACTTTGCGGGCGTGGGGCCGTTTTGGGGCAATGCTCTGGCGCGCGAAATTGTGGATTTGCCACGCAAGGGCCGCTCGCGATATGGCCACGGGATGCGCGAAAAGCGCGCCGCGGAGGCGCAAGCCAAGGGGGCGTTTGCCTGTTGGCAGATGTCTGGGGCTGGCTCTGTGGGTGGGCAGACGATGATGGGACTGCCTGTGCTGGCGCGGCTGCGCGCGCGGTTTGACGCAGCAGCTTGGCCGTTTGAGCCTTGGCGGGAGGCACGTGTCGTTTTGGCGGAAGTCTGGCCCTCATTGATTGCGCAGAGTGTTGTACGCCAGCAGGCGGAAGGCGAGATCAAGGATGCGGCACAGGTACGGGTTCTTGCGGGGAAGATCGCGGGCTTGTCTGACGCTGTGCTTGCGGCCATGTTGGATGTAACGGAGCCGCGCGCCTTAACAGAAGGCTGGATTCTAGGGCTGGGACGGGAGGCTGACCTTGACTGCTGAGAATAAGACAGGATTGAAGCCACCGCCCCTGCGCGACGATTGTTTTGCACTGCCTGCGGGTGTGGACTGGACGCCTGTGGAGGAGGCTTTGGCTGGGTTGCGGGCGCGGCTTCGCGCCGTGGTGGGGCAGGAGAGTGTTCCGCTTTATGCAGCTTTAGGGCGCGTGTTGGCGGCGGATGTTGTGGCCAAGCGATCAAATCCACCCCTGCCGAACGCGGCTGTGGACGGCTACGGCTTTGCATATGACGCATTGGGAACGGGGGATCAGGTCTTGCCGTTGATTGAGGGGCGCGCGGCGGCGGGTGTTCCGCTTGGCCATGCGGTTCCGTATGGATCGGCGGTCCGCATCCTGACGGGTGCGGCGCTTCCTGAGGGGGTTGATACGGTCATTCTGGAAGAGGATGTGAACGCCAGCTCAAGCGAGATTGCCTTTCGCGCAGGTGTGAAGCCGCGCGCCAACACGCGCAAGGCGGGAGAAGATGTGGCCGAGGGCGATCTGATTTTGCAGCAAGGGCAGAGGCTTGGACCTGCAGAGCTTGCGCTCGCCTCGGCGACAGGGCTCGGCGCTGTGACTGTTTTCGAGCGCCTGCGCGTCGGCGTTCTTTCGACGGGTGATGAGCTCGTCGAGCCAGGCGAGGTGGCGGGCGCAGGGCAGATCTATGATGCCAATCGGGTGATGCTATTGGGGCTCGTGGCCGAGATGGGCTTTGTGCCTGTCGACTTGGGGCGCGTGGGCGACGTGCGCGAGACGCTGCGCCAGCGTCTCAATGAGGCGGCAAAACTGGCGGATGTGATCCTGACCTCTGGTGGTGCATCCAATGGCGATGAGGACCACATGTCCGCGCTCTTAAGCGAGGCGGGGGCAATGCAGGAATGGCGTATTGCTGTCAAGCCAGGACGGCCTCTGGCCCTTGGAATGTGGGATGGCACGCCTGTTTTCGGGCTGCCGGGGAACCCTGTTGCGGCGCTTGTGTGTACGCTTGTCTTTGCGCGCCCAGCTATGGGCGTGTTGGCAGGGCGCGAATGGGAGGTGCCGCAGGGCTATCTGCTGCCAGCTGCATTTGAGAAAAACAAGAAGGCCGGCCGACGCGAGTTTTTGCGGGCGCGTGTGCGCGATGGGGCTGTTGAAGTTTTTGCGAGCGAAGGCTCGGGACGGATCAGTGGGCTGAGCTGGGCTGATGGGCTTGTTGAGCTGCCTGACGGCGCGCTGAACGTCACGCGTGGCACAGAAGTGCGCTATATCCCTTATAGCAGTTTTCTTTAGTCAAACACGCCTGCGATACGGCCCAAGAGCATGAAAGCGCGCGCCGTGCGGGTGTTGGCGAGCTCGGAAATTTCGGTGTCGCTTGCCTCAGATTCAAACTGGGTGAAGCTTTTGTCAAAGCGGCGCAGGAAGTGATGCACAGCGTCGCGGAAAATTGGGTCTTCGCGCATACGGCCAGAGGCGAGCGCGAGCGATGAGCGGTCTCGGACGCCTCCGAGTGCGGCGATCTGGCGGCCCCGTGTGCCTTGGGCGAACTGGCGCCAGACTTCGGGGCGGGCCATATCAGGGCGTAAGTCATCCATATAGATGCCGTCTTGGCTGAGCAATGTCAGCACGTCTTGGGCCGCTTGCACGAGGCCCGCAACAGCGCGGTCTTTGAGGGCGCGCCGCAGCGCGTTGAAGCCGACGGTGTCTTCTGCTGTTTCGGGGAAGTTGATCGCGCGGATGAATTCTTCGCGGCTGATCGAGGGGGCCATGTCTTCGGCTGTTGTGCCGAGCGGTAGAGTGGTCTGTTCATCGACGTGTGGTGCGGGTTCCGTGGCCGCAGCGCGCGCGCTTTGGGCCTCGCGGCTCGATGTAAATGTGGCCAGCGCAGTTTCGGTTTTGCGCTGTGCTGCCGCGATTTCTTCGAGCTTGCGGGCAACGGATGGCTCCGCTGTGATCCTGCCGCTCTGGCTCTGAACGATATAGGCGTGGCGGATTGCATCAATCGCGGATTGGAGGCGCTGGCTTTCTTCGCGCATGATCTTGGAGGAGCGCGCGGCTGTGGCGGCCACCCAGATCATTCCAACGGGCATGAACACAGCGAGCATCGTCATCATAAAGCGCAGTGATGTATTGGTTGTATCCTCAGCAGATGCTTCGGTTGGCAGGGTGAGAAAAAAGACAGCCGCGCCCAAGAGCCAGACAGCCGAAAGGCTTAGCGCGATGATCTCGATCGCGGTGATTTTGTCGGCCACGGCACGGTCATAAATACCGAGCGGTGTTGGGCGTGTTTCGTTTTGGTCGGCCATTGCGCTCTTTTTCTTAAATGAAGGCGATTTTGAGGATTTCGTAGCTTTTTTCGCCGCCTGGGGTGCGGACTTCGACGCTGTCGCCCTCTTCCTTGCCGATCAGGGCGCGGGCGATGGGGGAACTCATGTTGAGCAGACCTTTTTCGATGCTGGCTTCGTGCTGGCCAACGATCTGCCATGTTTTCTCTTCGTCGGTGTCTTCGTCCACAACCGTCACAGTTGCGCCGAACTTGACCGTACCTGACAGCTTGGTTGGATCAATCACTTCGGCGAGGCTGAGAACGGCCTCAAGCTCTTGGATGCGGCCTTCGATAAAGCCCTGCTTTTCGCGGGCAGAATGATACTCCGCGTTTTCTTTCAAATCGCCCAGTTCGCGCGCTTCGGCGATGGCTTTGATCACCGAGGGGCGCTCAACGGATTTGAGCTTTTTCAGCTCGGTTTCGAGCGCGGCGTGTCCGCCACGGGTCATCGGGAATTTGTCCATTGCACTGCCTTCTTGGTCTTTGCAGCGCGCCAACGGCACGCTTTGATCTTTGTTACGTCACTTTGTCCCAGAGAGGGGCTGTCTTGCAATAGAGTAAAGGGCATTTTGCATCAATGGGCGGATTTTGCCTTTGTTGCGAGCGCGCTTATTGGTCGGGGCAGCCTGTTCCGCCTATGCCGTCGCCACTGCACTCTTCAAGACTTGTGGCGCTGTGGGCGGGCAGCGGAGAGGTTTGTACCATTACCGGAGCGTCGAGTGCCACTGTTGCCTCTGCACTGGGGGCGCTTTTGAGCATTGTTTCGTCTGGTGCGGCGCAGGCCGCAAGGGCGAGCAGGGCTGCGAGGAAAAGGGGCGCGCGCTTAGTCATTGGGAGTCTCGCCTGTTGAACTGTAAAAATACCCTCCTGCCCGAAACTTGCCAGATGCACCAGAGGGTGCGCGGGCTTTTAGGGCTTCGGCTTCGGCGGCAATCTCTTCAAGCAACGCCATTTGCGCCGCGTTGTAGAGCTCAGCGAGAGATTTGATCTGTGCCGCGGTGAGGCCCGTGTAATGGGCGGCGCGCTCGAAGTGTCGCGGGTGAGGGCCAAGCACGTTTTCGGCGGCTGCGGCGAGGTGATCGCCAACATTTTCTGCCAGGTAATCAAGTTGTTCCTCCGAGCCTGCAAGGGGCACGTAGGCCGTTTGGGCAAGGGCGACCGTGTCTTGATCAAGCTTCACTGTGCCTGCGGCGAAGAGTGTGTCGAGCATGGCGCGGGGGTGCACATCCTGGCGTACCTCACGGGCGAGGCTTTCAAAGCTGGGGGCGTCACCTGTGCGAGGCAGAGGCTTGGCTTTGCCATTGTGACTGTAATCGGGGTGCGCCTGCCAGAGCGCGACCAGCCGTGTGAGCGGGTTTGGCTTCGGGGCCTTGTGCTCAAAGGCACGCAGGCGAGCGATGTCGCGGCGCTGAAGCCCTGTCATCACGGAGAGGCGGCTATCAGTGATTTTGCCATCTGATTGTTCGGATGCGGCCTGCACATAATGGCCTTTCAGGCGCTCTGTCAGGTCGCCAAAGGGTATCCCGCGCGCGACAAGGAGGCGGGCGAGTGGGGCGAGGATATGATCAAGTGTTTGCAGCATAATGGATAAATTGCACATTTATGTTGATGTGTGCAAGGGTGTGTGTTTTTAATGTGTAAATTACACATTATTTTGGAGAATCGCCATGACCCTTATAAAGAATAGATTCTGGCTTGCTGGACTGACGGCTTTTGCGCTGAGTGCTTGCGAAAGCAGCGTCAGCCCCGAGGCGATGAGCATGGAGGGTGCGCCGATGCGCTCTGAGGCAAGCGCAAAGCCAGCGCGGATGGCGGATGCGATTGTGATGGAAGCGCCTGCGCCTATGCCAGTGATGCCAGCGCGCAGGAGCCCACGGGGCAAGCGGGGCGTTGTGACCGCGGGGGATATTGACGATACGTTGAACCTTGCGGCCTTCACCCGCTATCAGGCGCGCGCTGCAAAAGAGCTGAAGCTGCCACGGGTGAACCTTGATGGCATGGTATCAGCGCGTCTTGTCAGCGCGACAGGCGCGCCAGCGGCTGGGATGGCCTACACGCTGACCAAAATGGGCGCGCGAGAGCCGTTTCATGCGGGATACTCAGGCGTTGATGGGGTGATCACCGCGTTTCCTGCGGCGCTGGGGGCGGGCAGGCCTTCGAGTGTGATGCTCAAGGTGTTTGACGGCGATGTTCAGGTCCTGGGGGACGAGCTGCGCACGGGGAGCACGGGGATGTCGCGCTTGATTGTGCCGACATCAGGCGGTTGGACCCCTGATTTTCTGGACCTCACCTTCGTTTTTGACACGACGGGGAGCATGGGCGACGAGCTTGCATGGCTGACCAAGGAGTTTCAGGGGATTGTGCGCGAGGCCAAGCGGGCCGCGCCGGGTGTGGACATCCGCTTCGGGCTGATTGCTTACCGCGACGATGGCGACGCTTATAAGGTGAAGACCTTTGGCTTTACCAAGAGCCAGCCCGAAATGCAGCGCTGGCTCAAAGGGCTTGATGCGAACGGCGGCGGAGACTACCCCGAGGCGGCGGCGGAAGCGCTGGAAGCGGCGGCAGCGATGCAGTGGCGGCGCGGGAAGGGCGAGCGGCTCGTGTTTCACATTGCCGATGCACCCGCACATAGCAACAAGGCCAAGCGCTTTCTCGCGGCGGCCTCAAAAGCGGCGGGGCAGAATGTGCAGATCTTCGGGCTTGGTGCGAGCGGTGTGGCCAAGGAGAGCGAGTTTCTGATGCGTCAGGCGGCGCTTGTCTCGGGAGGGCGCTATCTGTTTCTGACCGACGACAGCGGGGTGGGCAACGCCCATGCGGAGCCGACGATCTCTTGCTATCGCGTGAGCAAGCTCAAGGACTTGTTGGTGCGGGTGCTGGCGAGCGAGCTTTCGGGGGCGCGGCAAGAGGCCTCTGGCGGACAAGTGATCCGCGAGGTGGGGAATTATAGCCGCGGGGTGTGCAGCCAATAGGCGCAAAAGGGGCCAGAAACGGGCCATTCTGATGCCACATTTCTTTGGTTAAAATCCTGCAACAAAAGACTTGAGGACAGCAGCATGACGTATCAGGCCACCCTTTTTCTGCGCTATTCTGTGCGGTTTTTGGCCGTGGCCTTCGCATTTACTTTTGTGGTGCGGGGGTTTTCCTTTGCGTTTTTGCCTGAGTTTGTGGCCGAATCTGTGGCGCTGAGCAAACAGATGACCTCTGGTTATATGGGGTTGCTGTTGATCCCGCTGCTTGGGGCATATTTTTGTCTGAACCGCGCCAAAGGGCTCGAGCTTCTTGGCGTCTTGTTGGGAACAGGGCTTTTGAGCAGCGCCTTTATGCTGGTGAAGACCACGATCCCGAGCCTTGTGCCGTTTTGGGCCGATCCGATGTTTGCGGAGATGGACCTCATGCTGTTTGGCGGGCTGCATGGTTATGAGTGGGCGCATGGGCTCACGCCGAACCTCAGCCCTGTTTGGGTGGCGATTATCTATATGCCTGTCTGGGTGGCGCTGATGCTGCTTTTCCCAGCCTTTGTTGTGGTTTTGGAGCAGGACGAGGGCCGCAAGGCGCGGTATTTGAAGCTTTATTTCTATATGTGGCTCTGGCTTGGCCTGCTGACGGCGACTGTTATTAGCTCGGCGGGGCCTGTGTTTTATGATCGCCTTTTGGGGGCGCAGGACTTTGCTGGTTTGCCTGAGAGCCTTGCCGCTGTGGGACTGGATATCACTGGGGTGACTCGTCTTCAGGAGGGGCTTTGGCGCGTCTATGAGATGGACGGAGGCCAACAGTTGCGCGGCGGTGGAATCTCTGCCTTTCCGTCGATGCATGCGGCGATGGCGACGCTTTGGGCGGGCTATCTTATCGAGCGGAGCCGCTGGCTCGCGCCTATCGGCCTCGGCTTTTTGGCGGTTATTCTTTATCTTTCGGTCTATACGGGCTGGCACTACGCGGTCGACGGGATCGCCTCGGCTGCTGCTATGGGCCTTGTTTGTGCTGCGCCCGCGCTTTTGCGCCGCTTTCGTGGCCGTGAAACATCTAGTTTCGGAAAATCTGCAGCTTAACTGCGCGCGACGTTAAGAAACTTGCGGCAAATGTGAGCATTTGACCAAGGTGCGATTGACGCCCTTGTGTTTGGGCATGTAATCCTTCGTGAAATTTTGTTACCCAAACGCGCAAGAGGGAAGAAGAACATGTCCGAAGTTGTCCGCGAGACCATGGAGTATGATGTCGTTATCGTTGGTGCGGGGCCTGCGGGCCTTTCGGCGGCGATCCGTCTCAAGCAGCTGGATGCTGACTTGCAGGTTGTGGTTCTGGAAAAGGGCTCGGAAGTGGGCGCGCATATCCTGTCGGGCGCGGTGCTTGACCCTTGCGGGCTTGATGCGCTGATCCCTGACTGGAAGAAAAAAGGTGCGCCGCTGAATGTGCCTGTGAAGGAAGACAACTTTTACATGCTGGGTGAAGCGGGCGAAATCCGTATTCCCAACTTCCCGATGCCTCCGCTTATGAACAATCACGGCAATTACATTGTTTCGATGGGCAATGTGACCCGCTGGATGGCGGAGCAGGCTGAGGCGTTGGGTGTCGAAATTTTCCCAGGTATGGCTTGTTCGGAGCTTGTCTATGAGGGCGATCGTCTGAAAGGCGTTGTCGCGGGTGTCTTCGGGCTTGAGGCCGATGGCAGCATTGGCGAAAACACCGAGCCGGGCATGGAGCTGCACGGTAAATATGTCTTCCTCTCGGAAGGTGTGCGCGGGAGCCTCTCAAAAGAGGTGATCGAAAAGTACAATCTGGCCGAGGGCCATGAGCCGCAAAAGTTTGGGCTTGGGATGAAAGAGATTTGGGAGATCGACCCCGAAAAGCACAAAGAAGGCAGCGTGACCCACACAATGGGCTGGCCTCTCAATGGCAATGCGGGCGGCGGCTCATTTATCTATCACCTTGAGAACAATCAGGTTTATGTCGGGTTTGTGGTTCACTTGAACTACAAGAACCCGCATCTCTACCCTTACATGGAGTTCCAGCGCTTTAAGCATCACCCGATGGTTGCCGAGCTTTTGAAGGGCGGCAAGCGTGTGGCGTATGGTGCACGGGCGATTTCTGAGGGCGGCTATCAGTCGATGCCGAAGATGGTTGCGCCTGGTGTGGCGCTTCTGGGCTGCTCTGTTGGTATGGTCAACGTGCCGCGCATCAAGGGCAACCACAATGCGATGCTCTCGGGCATGGCGGCAGCGGAAGCTGCGCACGAGGCAATCAAAGCTGGCCGCGAGGGCGACGAGCTGACGGCCTATGAAACGGAAGTGCGCAAAGGCGCGATCGGTAAAGACCTGAAGAAAGTGCGCAATGTGAAACCGATGTGGTCCAAGTGGGGCTTGCTGCCATCGCTTGTGCTCGGCGGCTTGGACATGTGGACCAACACCTTCGGTTTCTCGCTCTTTGGGACGCTTAAGCACGGTAAAAACGACGCGGACAGCACAGAGCCTGCGGCGGCGCATAAAGAGATCAGCTATCCCAAGCCTGACGGGACGCTGAGCTTTGACCGCCTCACCAACGTGAGCTTCTCTATGACCAATCACGAAGAGAGCCAGCCTGCGCACCTTCACCTGAAGGATGCATCGCTGCCGATTTCTGTGAACCTGCCGAAATATGCGGAGCCTGCGCAGCGCTACTGCCCTGCGGGTGTTTACGAGATTGTGGAGAAAGAGGGCGAGCAGCAGTTTGTTATCAATTTCCAGAACTGTGTCCACTGCAAGACTTGTGACATCAAAGACCCGAGCCAGAACATCAACTGGACCACGCCACAGGGCGGGGACGGGCCGAACTATCCAAATATGTGATGAGGCGGGCGGGGATTTCCCCGCCCTTTTCATTTCGAGGGCTCAAAGCCTAAACCAGAGGTATAGGGGGCTATATCTCTGGGATGAAAGCCGTGGATTAGACCTTTGGGCCAATAGGATTTCAGTGCAGGGTGGTCATGTTGAGGGGGCAAGAGCGAGACGCGTCTTGCTAACCTCTGATTTGAAAAGGACGAGTAACATGATCCGTAAGTTTATCCTCCCCGCTGTTTTGATGAGCGCTTTGGCGGCACCTGCTTTTGCGAGCGACTATGGCTCGAGCGGCTCCGTAGAGCTGAATGAAGAGAACCGCGCCAAAATCAACTCGATGCTGACTGAGCAAGGCTATGAAGTGGCCAAGATCAAGCTCGACGATGGCAAGTATGAAGCCTATGCGCGCAAGGACGGCGAACGCTACGAAATCTATCTTGATGCTGGCTTCAAGATTGTGAAAATCGAGCGCGACGATTGATCGGCTTGAAGGGCGCGCAAGTGGTGCGCCCTTCGCTAACCTTTGAGGTGAACTATGAAACGCATATTTGTTTGGGACATCGCAGTGCGCAGCTTTCATTGGCTGCTTGTGATCGCTTTTGCGGCCAATGCACTTGTCATTGATGATGACAGCAAGCTGCACAATCAGGTCGGTTATGTTGTTTTGACGCTGGTGCTTTTGCGCATTGTCTGGGGCTTTGTCGGCCGTGGCTATGCGCGGTTTGCGAGTTTTCCGCCGAGTGTGGACGGGGTCAAGGAACAGCTGACCGATATTGCCACCCAGCGCCGTCATGCACATGTTGGACATTCGCCCCTTGGGGCTTTGATGATCTATAATCTCATCGCATCGCTTCTGGTTTTGTGTCTGTCAGGCTATTTGATGACCACGGATATGTTCTGGGGCACGGAGTGGACGGAAGAGCTGCATGAGCTTGCTGCGATCTGGACGGAGGCCTCAGTGGTCATGCATATTCTTGCTGTGATCTTTGAAAGCAAACGCACGGGTGTGGACCTGCCACGCTCAATGGTTAGCGGGTATAAGGATATGCCAGAGGGCTAAGCGAGAGATAGAATGATGCCATGGAATAAAGAGTTTCAAGTTCCCCTCGGGCTGTTCGGGCTGATTGTTGTGCAGTTCTTTTGCGCCGTGTTTTTTATCGGCGATGTCGTTGCTGATTACCGTGCTATGGGCGGGTTTACTGGTGGGGTTCACTTCTGGTTTGAGATGCTTGCTGCGTTAAGCCTGTTGGTCACGATCACTTTTGAAGCCGGACTGTTAATGCGGATGTTGCGCCGTGCGGCGCATCTTCAGGGGCGGCTCGCTGTGACCAAGCTGGCTGTCTATGACGTGATTGAGGCAGAGTTTGAGGCTTGGAAGCTTTCGCCTGCGGAAGCTGATGTTGCGAGCTTTCTGGTCAAAGGATTTGGCATTGCAGAGATTGCGACACTGCGGGGTTCGGCGGAGGGCACTGTGAAGGCGCATCTCAACGCGATCTACCGAAAGTCGGGTGCGCACAGCCGAGGGGATGTTTTGAGCCTTTTGATTGATCGGCTTCTTGACGAACAGACCAATTGAGCATTTGCGCGTCTTCTGACGGATGATTTCAGCACGTGGGGCTGCCTTCACCTTGCTTTTACCGTGCTCATGTTTAGGTTGGTCTCCAAGAGATTTGGCGAGAGGTCCGTGAGGATGATGAAACATTGGAAACGGCTCTGTCTGGCCACGGTGTTGAGTGGGGCTATGAGCCTTCCGATGCCTGTTTTGGCAAATAGTTTCTCGGGCGCATATTTGGCGGCGCGGCAAGCGCAATATGTCAACGATTATGAGACGGCGGCGCGGTATTTCACGATTGCGCTGACGCGCGACCCTAGCAACCTTGAGATCATGGACGAATTGATCCTTGCGCAAGTGGCGCTGGGAGAGTTTGAGCGTGCAGGAATTGTTGCGCGCAAACTAGAGGCCGACGGCCACAAGAGCCAGATCGGACAGATGGCGCTTGCGGCCCTTGAAGGCGCGGCGGGTGACTATACTGCGCTGATCAAGCGTGCCGATGAGGGGCGTTTGATGGGCGAGCTTGTCGACGGGCTTCTCAAGGCTTGGGCGCTTGTGGGCAAGGGCGATATGACATCGGCTTTGGCCGAGTTTGGCAAAATCGCGGATGGTAACGGAACGCGGGCCTTTGGGCTCTATCACAAGGCTCTGGCTCTGGCGCATGTCGGCGATCTTGAGGGCGCGGACGCTTTGTTTGGCTCGTCGCAACCGGGCACCATCATGCAGACGCGGCGCGGCGTTCTTGCACATGTGCAAATCCTGAGCCAGCTTGGGCGCGCCAGTGATGCCGCCGAAATGCTCAAGGCGCGCTTTGGCGAGACGCAGGACCCAGAAATTGTTCAGATGCGCACGCGACTGGACGCAGGAGAAACGCTTCAGTTCGATTTGATCACATCGCCGCAAGATGGGCTGGCTGAAGTGAATTTTACGATTGCCGGCGCGCTGGCCGCTGAGCCGCGTGGAACGGACACGCTTTTGTTTGCGCGGGTGGCGCAGCATTTGCGCCCAGAAATGGTCGATGCGAGCTTGCTTTTGGCGCAGTTGCTTGAGGATCAAGGGCAGCTTGATGCCGCAGTGGCGGCCTATCGTTCTGTTCCAAGTGATCATCCCGCCTTCCATGTGGCCGAGATGGGCCGCGCGGAAGCTTTGCGCGCGGCGGACAAGATGGACGCGGCGCTTGAGGTAATGGAAAAACTCTCGGTGAGCCACGCAAACCTGCCTGTTGTGCATAGCGCGATGGGCGATCTCTTGCGTGGTGCGGACCGCTTTGAGGACGCCGAGAAGGCATATGACCGTTCGCTTGCGCTCTGGGAAGGGCGCGAGAATACCGATTGGCGCACGCTGTACACCCGTGGCATTGTGCATGAGCGGCTCGACAATTGGGATAAGGCCGAAGCCGATTTTCGCGCGGCGCTTGCAATCAGCCCTGGCGAGCCGAATGTCTTGAACTATCTTGGGTATTCTCTTGTCGAGCAGCACAGAAAGCTTGATGAGGCGCTTGAGATGATTGAGCAGGCCGTGGCAGCGCGCCCGCAGAGCGGCTATATCATCGACAGTCTCGGCTGGGCACTCTTCCGTCTGGGCCGATATGAGGAGGCTGTGCCGCATATGGAGCGGGCAGCGGAGCTGATGTCGATTGATCCTGTGATCAACGACCATCTGGGCGATGTGTACTGGGCCGTTGGGCGCAAGCTTGAAGCGGAGTTTCAGTGGAAGCGCGCGTTGTCTTTTATCGAATATGGTGAAGTCAGTCAGGATGCAGACCCAGAGCGTATCCGCCGTAAGCTTGATGTCGGCTTGGATCAAGTGCTGGCTGACGAAGGCGCCAAACCGCTTGAGCTTGTGAATGACGACAGCTGAACGGGCCGAGGCCTTTGCGCCAGCCAAAGTGAACCTAGCATTGCATGTGACAGGGCAGCGGGCTGATGGGTATCATCTGCTCGATAGCTTGGTGATGTTTGCGAATTTAGGCGACCGAGTGAGTGCCTGCTTGGCGGATCAGCCCCGTTTGAGCGTGACGGGGCCCTTGGCGGAAGCTGTGCCAACGGGGCCTGAGAACCTTGTCCTGAAAGCCGCTGTATGGGCGGGGCAGAGTGCGGACTTTGAGCTTGAGAAAAACCTGCCAGCCGCGGCAGGGATTGGCGGTGGATCGTCTGATGCGGCGGCGGCGTTGCGCGTGCTTGAGGCGCTGACAGGGCAATCGGTCGACGTGGGGCGGCTTGCTGAACTCGGCGCCGATGTGCCTGTCTGCTATTTTGGCCGTGCGTGTCGGATGGCGGGCGTTGGAGAGCAAATCGAGGCTGTGGACCTGCCGCGCGTGGCGGCTGTTTTGGCCAATCCGCGCGTTGAAGTGGAAACACCTCATGTCTTTGGTAAGTTGGCCGCAAAGAACAATGCGCCGTTGCCAGAGCTGCCATCGCTGAGGAGCGCTTCAGATTTGATTGAATTTTTGCGAGAGCAGACCCGCAATGACCTTGAGCCGCCTGCGCTGGCGCTTGCGCCTGTGGTTGGTGAGGTGCTTGATCGGCTCTGGGGGCTGGAGGGGGCAAGGCTGGCGCGGATGTCTGGTTCAGGTGCAACATGTTTTGCGCTGTTTGATGAGATTGGCGCGGCTGAAACGGCTACGGCCGCACTGTCTGCACAGCGACCCGACTGGTGGGTGAGCGCCGTTTGGCTCAGTTGAAAGAATTCATGCGCGCCGCTTGCAACCCTTTTTTTAAACGTTACGTTCAGGGTGCAGAGAGGATTCGGATTATGCCCAAGCTCATCAAGCTCTATATCGTCAACGTTGCCATCGGGTTTGCGCTCGCGGGGCTATTTGTTGGAATGTTGCTCTGGTTTAACATCGCGAATCTCTGGCATTTGGTCAGCACCTCGGACAAGGGCCTTCTGGCTGTCGTTGTCTTGTGGATTTCCAATGGTGTTATCTTCGCTGGCGTACAGTTTGGGATTGCTGTCATGCGGATGAAAGATGATGACGACGATGAGCCGCGCGGTGGCAACCGTGCGCCGAGCCTTGTCCATCTTGCAGAGCCCGTGCTTGTGCGTGTGAAGGCCAAGAAGCCGCAGCAACAGTCGCGCCGCTACTAGAGCAATCTTACTGATTACATCAGGGAAAAGGTGACGGAACCACCGCAGCCGTTGGGTTATCTCATTCCCGAGGACCTGTATGTACAGGTGGGCGTCAGGTAACATGGCCAGGGCCATGACAGAGCCAACTCCCTCGGAATGCTTAAGGCCACCGGAATGCAACCGTAAAACGAGAAGGGCAGAAGCCGTCCGCTTCTAGGTAGGGCTTGTTGAGGCGCGGCGCAAGTGGGCTTCTGCGGCAATTGTGACTGGACATGTGTTCACTATTTGTTCACATTTGAAGCATGAATAATCTGAGCCTAAAATTACAAGCGGGTCAGCTTTTGGCGCGCGGAGTGTGCCGTCATCTGCTCACTCATAACTTTACATCTTTGGAAGAGTTTACCCCTGAGCGGGGTAAGCGAGTTGATGTGATGGCGATTGGTCCAAAGGGTGAGATTTGGGTGATTGAATGCAAATCAGGCCGTGAAGATTTCAGAAGCGATCACAAGTGGCAGGGCTATCTTGAGTGGTGTGACCGCTTTTTTTGGGCCGTGGATGACAGGTTTCCGCTCGAGCTTTTGCCAGAAGATACGGGACTGATTATCGCAGACACCTATGGTGCAGAAGTTGTGCGCATGGGGCCAGAAGCCAAGCTAGCTGGCGCGCGACGAAAGAAAATCACGCTCAAGTTTGCCCGCGACGTGGCTCTGCGCCATCATCGTATGCGTGATCCGATGATCTAGCCTTTGACGGCCTTGGCGGCGGCCAAGATTTCTTCGGCGATTTCTTCGGCTTCTTCTGAGGTGAAATCCATCGGAATTTCGACGCCATCTGCCTCAATAAAGATACGCACCATGCCTTGATCGGTTGGACCGATTTGCATGTTGGCTTCAATGTCGCGTTCGGTGTTGATGCCCATGGTGGCTCTCCTTCAGACTTCTCTTTGAGCTAGCGAGTTTTGACTTGTGATGCAAGCGGGCTGGGCGCAAGCTCTGGGGATGGAGAATATTGTGATACGGGCGTTTGAGCCCAGCGATAGGGCGTGGTTGGTTGCGCAGCATGGCCGGCTTTATGCGCAAGACGAAGGCTTTGACGAAAGCTTTGAAGCGCTTGTCGACGAGATTTTGAGCGCGTTTGTGGCACAGCACGACCCAAGCTGTGAGCAAGGCTGGATTGCGCAGGCGGGGGACGAACGGCTGGGCTCGATCTTTTGTGTGCGCTTGAGTGAGCGCAGAGCCAAGCTCCGATTGTTTTTGCTTGTGCCTGAAGCGCGTGGTCAGGGGCTTGGGGGGCGATTGCTTAGGACCTGCATGACCTACGCCAAACACAAGGGCTACAGCAGTATGCAGCTTTGGACGCATGAGAGCCACAAGGCTGCCTGTGCGCTTTACGCAAAGTCGGGGTGGTCGCTTGTCTCTTCGAAACCTGTTCATAGCTTTGGTGTGGAGCTTGTTGAACAAAGCTGGGAAATTGAGCTTTAAGGCTCTTGCATTCATCCGCATGGAAAGTTAAATCAGCCGCAATGCCGCCTTAGCTCAGTTGGTTAGAGCACTGGTTTGTGGAACCAGGGGTCCCCCGTTCGAGCCGGGGAGGCGGTACCATCACTCCCCAGTTGAAATTTGAACTTCTTGGAGAAGCGTCTCGCCATCGCGGGCGAAGATGAGAATGCGCTCGTCTGTTGTGACGACGGCAAACCAGTTTTCGCCTTGGGTAAAGGCTTGTGCTTTTGTGCCTTCGGGGAGGGTCATCCGCGCAGGCAAGGGCGGAACATCAGCATTCAAGCGGATGACAAGCAGGGCAATGACCGCTACAAGCCCGACAATCATTACCCCAGCAAGGGTTGTTACCAGAAGTTTGAGGTAGCGCACGAGGCTCGGGTCAACTTCGTTTTCTTCAAGACCTTCGGGGGTTTCACTCATGGCAGATGCCTCGCTAGAATTTAGGATCCTTGAGGATCCGCCTGCACGCCTTGATAAGGCGCTTTCCCGCGATGTGCCAGAGGCGGCTTCCTTAAGCCGTACGCGGCTGGCACGGCTTATGGAAGAGGGAGCAGTGCGCATCAATGGTGCGGTGGCCGAGAACCCGAAGGCCAAGGTTGCAGAGGGTGATCTGGTACAGATCGTGCTGGCGGCGGCGACCGAGAGCCACATCTTGCCGCAAGAGATAGCGCTTGAGATCGTCTATGAAGATGACGCGCTTATCGTCATCAACAAGCCTTCGGGCATGGTTGTTCATCCCGCGCCAGGCACGCCTGACGGCACGCTTGTAAATGCTCTGATGCATCACTGTGGGGCGTCTTTGAGTGGCGTTGGCGGAGTTGCACGGCCCGGGATCGTGCACCGAATCGATAAAGACACGAGCGGGCTTCTTGTTGTGGCAAAATCGGATGTCGCACACCACAGGCTTGCAGCGCAATTTGAGAAACACACCGTCGAGCGGCATTATCGCGCGCTTGTTTATGGGATTCCTGACGCCTCTGATCCGCGCTTGCGGGGCACAAAGGGTGTGAGCTTTGAACAGGGGGGGGTGATGAAAATTCAGACCCAGCTCGCGCGTCACAAGCATGACCGCCAACGTCAGGCTGTTTTCTTTGATGGGGGGCGCCACGCTGTGACACGGGCGCGTGTCGTTGCAAGCTTTGGCACACCTGAATGTCTTTCGCTTGTGGATTGCTGGCTTGAGACGGGGCGGACACATCAGATCCGTGTGCATATGGCTCATGCGGGGCACGGGCTTGTCGGCGACCCTGTTTATGGCGGGCGCCGCAAGCTGAGCGAGAAGGCGTTTGGCGCTGGGGCGGTTGCTGCTGTGAAAGGTTTTAATCGTCAGGCGCTTCATGCTGCGAGCCTTGGCTTTGAGCACCCTGTTAGCGGAGAAATGCTGCGCTTTGAGGCGGAGTTGCCAGAGGATATGGCCGCGCTCATTCAGGCCGTTGAGGGAGAAGCCTGATGCCACAAGCTGATTTAAAATATTCGTCCGATCTCTCGCTGGATGTGCCCAATCTTCTGGCCGAGATCGAGGCGCTAATCCTGCGCCATGATGGTGGGGCGGGCGCTTGTAAAGGGCGGGCATACCCTGCGGAAACGGCACATCACAGCCATGTTTTGCTGGAGGTTCAAGTGCTGAACAAGCCGCACCGCGATGCGGCCTTTATGCAGGGTTTGCTTGGGGATCTTGTCGGTTTGTTGGATGCCGCCCTCCCCAAAGGCACTGAGCGGGCTGTTTCCCTAGGCTTTGCTGAGCCATTTTATGCCACTGGTCAGGTGTGACCCTGTCATATTGATCCCAAATGCGTGAAGCTGCGTAACAAATTTAGACTGTTATGAGATCGGTCATACATGAGCGTTAAGAGGCGGCAGACTTGAAATTGCTCGGTCGCATACCTAGATCAATGTTAAGCCCTGTTACATAATGGGAGGGGACAGAACATGAGTAACTACAAGAATTTACCTGCTCCAACGCCAGAGGGCGGATTGAACCGCTATATGCAAGAAATCCGCAAGTTCCCTTTGCTTGAGCCTGAAGAGGAATACATGCTCGCCAAGGCTTGGGTTGAGCAAGAAGACACGCAGGCGGCGCACCGTATGGTGACCTCGCATTTGCGGCTCGCGGCTAAAATTGCCATGGGTTATCGCGGCTATGGTCTGCCGCAAGCCGAAGTCATTTCGGAGGCAAACGTGGGCCTCATGCAGGCTGTGAAGCGCTTTGATCCGGAAAAAGGATTTCGCCTTGCGACCTACGCGATGTGGTGGATCCGCGCGAGCATTCAGGAGTATATCCTGCGCTCGTGGAGCCTTGTGAAGCTTGGCACGACATCTGCGCAAAAGAAGCTCTTCTTCAACCTGCGCAAAGCCAAAGCCCGTATTGGGGCTTTAGAAGAAGGCGATATGCGCCCTGAAAACGTGCAACGCATCGCGACGGACCTTGGCGTGACCGAGGCGGAGGTTATTTCGATGAACCGCCGTTTGTCGGGCGGAGACGCCTCTCTCAATGCCACCGTTGGTTCTGAGGGCGAAGGAACGATGCAATGGCAGGACTGGCTTGAGGACGAAGATGCGGACCAGGCGGGTGATTATGAAGCCCGTGACGAGTTGTCTGCGCGGCGTGAGCTGCTGGCTGAGGCTATGGATGTGCTGAACGAACGCGAGAAAGATATTCTCACGCAGCGGCGCCTCAGCGAAGAGTCGATTACGCTTGAAGACCTTTCCAGCCAATATGACGTCAGCCGTGAACGCATCCGTCAGATCGAAGTGCGCGCGTTTGAAAAGCTACAAAAGCGTATGCGCGATTTGGCAAAGGATCGCGGGATGCTGGCGAGCGCTTAACCGGGTCTTTCCTTTTTCTTTCCGTAAATATCCCAGGGGGAGTTTGAGGGGGACAGCGTCCCCCTCGATCGGTCGGATTTGCGAAGCAAATTCGAAATTATCTTAAAGCACGCCAGCCGATATCGGACCGAAAGAACCCTTCTGGCCAGTCGATTTGGCGCGTCATGCTGTAGGCCAGTCTATGCGCCTCCTCAAGCGTATCTGCCCGTGCCGTGACCGCGAGCACGCGCCCGCCCACAGCAGTGACGTTCTCTGCAGCGCGTGCTGTGCCTGCGTGGAACACCATCTGTGAACTCGACTGTGGCAATGCCTCCAAGCCTTTGATCACCGTACCTTTTTCGTAGGCTGCGGGGTAGCCCTTTGCGGCCATGACCACCGTGAGGGCGTGGTCGCCTGCCCAGTGGACTTTTGCCTCGTTGAGCCGTCCTTCGGCAGCGGCTTGGATGTGATCAAAGGCCTGTGCGCCGAGCCGCATCATGAGGACCTGACATTCAGGGTCACCGAAGCGAGCGTTGTACTCGACAAGGCGCGGGGCTCCGTCTTTGATCATGAGGCCGACGAACAAGACGCCTTGGTACGGCGTGCCACGACGCGCCATCTCGCGCAGGGTCGGGCGCACGATCTCGTCCATTGTCTTGACGATGATCTCATCGGTCATCACGGGGGCTGGGGAGTAGGCGCCCATACCGCCTGTGTTTGGTCCTGTGTCGCCTTCGCCCACGCGTTTGTGGTCTTGCGCTGTGCCAAGCGGGAGGGCCTCTTCGCCATCACAGAGTACAAAGAAGCTGGCTTCTTCGCCTTCCATGAACTCCTCGATCACAACTTCCGCACCGGCTGCTCCAAGGCTGCCGCCGAACATATCATCAACAGCATCAAGCGCTTCCTCAAGGGTCATGGCGACCACAACGCCTTTGCCTGCGGCGAGGCCATCAGCCTTGATGACAATCGGTGCACCCTGTGCCTGCACATAATCGCGGGCGGGCGCATGTTCGGTGAAGTGGGCATAGCCCGCTGTGGGCGCGCCCGAGGCATCGCAAATCTCCTTGGTGAAGGCTTTGGAGGCTTCAAGCTGGGCAGCAGCGGCACTTGGGCCGAAGGTCAGGATGCCTGCTGCACGCAGCGTATCGGAGACGCCCGCCGCGAGGGGGGCTTCTGGGCCGATGATCACGAAGTCTATGGCCTCTTTCTGGGCGAAAGTGACAACGGCTGCGCCATCATTGATGTCGAGCGCTACGCATGTCGCCAGCTCGGCTATTCCGGCATTACCAGGGGCGACGAAGAGTTTGTCACACTTCGGGTTTTGCGCCGTCGCCCACGCGAGGGCATGTTCACGGCCTCCGCTTCCAAGAATAAGGATGTTCATCTGCGCAACTCCTGCTTGGCCTTCACTTGTTCGCGTTCTAAGCTGGCGCGCAAAGAGATACAAGCGAGGCGAAATGTCCGATCTGATTGATGATGGCCAAGAGGCGGGCAATGCCCCCGAATTTTCGGTTACGGAGATTTCAAACGCCATCAAGCGGGTGATCGAGGGCGAGTTTAGCCACGTTCGAATCAGAGCCGAGGTTGGCCGCGTGTCCCGCCCGCGTTCGGGGCATATCTATCTTGATCTCAAGGACGACAAATCTGTCATCAACGGGGTGATCTGGAAGGGTGTGGCGACACGGCTTCAGGTGCAGCCTGAAGAGGGTATGGAAGTTGTTGCCGTTGGGCGGATGACAACATTTGGCGGCCAGTCGCGCTATCAGATAATTATTGAAGAGATCCGCCCTGCGGGTGTTGGCGCTCTGATGGCAATGCTTGAGAAGCGAAAGCAGATGTTGGCGGAGGAGGGTCTTTTTGCGCCTGAGCGTAAGCAGGAGCTGCCCTATTTGCCAGATGTGATTGGCGTGGTCACATCACCTTCGGGCGCCGTTATTCGAGATATTCTGCACCGGTTACGTGACAGGTTTCCGCGCAAGGTTCTGGTTTGGCCAGTGGCGGTTCAGGGCGAAAAATGCGCCAGCGAAGTCGCTCGCGCAATCGCCGGTTTTAATGCTTTCAGTCCAGGCGGGGCACTGCCGCGGCCTGATCTGATTATCGTGGCGCGTGGCGGCGGTTCTGTTGAAGATCTTTGGGGTTTCAATGAAGAGATTGTGGCACGCGCTGTGGCGGCCTCGCAGATTCCGCTTATTTCGGCGGTGGGCCACGAGACGGACACCACGCTTATTGATTTCGTATCTGACAGGCGCGCCCCGACACCGACGGCGGCGGCGGAGCTTGCTGTGCCTGTACGGCTCGAGCTTTTGGCTTGGGTCGGTGAGCAGGGCTCGCGGATGTCATATGCGCTTTCAAATGGGGTGAGCCGGCGTGGCCAGAGACTGCGCGATCTGGCGCGTGCGATGCCACGCATTGAAAGCCTTGTGGAAGCCCCACGTCAACGGCTTGACCGCGCGAGTGATCGCCTGCCAGCGGCGCTTCAGCGCGGGGTGCAGCTGCGGCGCGTTGCGCTCTCTGATGCGTCCGGCAGTCTTCGGCCCTCACTGCTCAGTCGTGCTTTGCGGGGCGATATTCAAAGGCTTTCGGGCCTTGGCGCGCGGCTGAGACTACGCGGGCTTGATGAACGCGCGCGTCATTTGGAGAGTGTTGGGGCACGGCTAAATGTTGAGGCGATTGTGCGTGATTTGGGACGCAAACGTGTTGAGCTTGACCGTATCGCGCAGCGGATGGCGGACAGCGGTTCGCGCCAGATCAAGGCGCTTTCGGAGCGGCTTGAGGCGACAGACCGCTTGCGCGAGACGCTGAGCTACAAAGCCACTCTGGCACGGGGCTATGCTGTTGTGCATGGTGAGGACGGGGTCTTGACAACCAAAGCAGCGGCGCAAAAGGCGGGAGCGCTTGAAATTGAGTTTTCAGACGGGCGGATGAGCCTTTCGGGCAAGCCGAAGCGTACAGTTGCGGGCCGTACGCCGACGGATCAGGGCTCGCTCTTTTAACGGCGCATCATGCCCTGAATCCGACAGGTTCCGTCGCTGATAGACAGGCGGAGGGGGAGGCCCCATTGTTTGATTGGGCTGTCATTCCAAGGGAGAAACAGCATGGCACGGGCAGGACGTAAGGGGCGCGGCGGCGGGCGAGCAGGAGCAGCCGAGCGGCGCGGTGCGGCAGTGATCGAGCAGATGCCATGGCGGCTGCCCAAAAACCTCGATAAGCCGACCGAGCCTTTGAACGAAGAGGGCGTGCAGGCGATCCACGAGGGTGCGATGCGTATTCTCGAAGAGATCGGGATTGAGATTCTCAATACCGAAGCGCTCGAAATTTTCCGAGAAGCTGGTGCAACGATCAATGGCACAAATGTACGCGTGGGCCGTGACTGGCTGATGGAAATGGTGGGCAAGGCTCCAGGCCGTTGGACCATGACGCCGCGCAACCCTGACCATGAGCTGGTGATGGGGGACGGGCATATCCTGTTTGGTAACGTCTCCTCACCCCCCTCCTACTGGACGCTAGAAACGGGCCGAAAGATGACAGGCACACGCGAGATGTGCAAAGATTTTATCAAGCTGAGCCAATACTTTAACTGCATTCACTTCTGCGGCGGCTACCCCGTTGAACCACAGGATATTCATGCCAGCATCCGCCATTTGGATGTGCTGTATGACAAACTCACTCTGACAGACAAAGTGGTGCACACTTATTCACTCGGCAAGGAGCGTGTCGAGGATGCTATGGAGATGGTGCGGATTGCTGGCGGGCTGACGGACGAGGAGTTCGAGGCAAAGCCTCGGATGTACACAAACATCAACTCCACCTCGCCTTTGAAGCATGACGAGCCGATGCTTGACGGCTGGATGCGGCTTGCGCGGCGCAATCAGGGGCTTGTCGTAACGCCGTTTACGCTTGCGGGTGCGATGGCGCCTGTGACGATGTCTGGCGCTGTGGCGCAATCGCTGGCTGAGGGGCTGATTGCTGTGGCTTTGGCGCAGTATATCCGCCCGGGTGCGGCCTGTGCGATCGGGACATTTACATCGAATGTTGATATGAAGTCCGGCGCCCCAGCCTTTGGCACGCCAGAGTATATTCGCGCCACGCAGATGACAGGTCAGCTTGCGCGTTTTTATGATCTACCGATGCGTTCATCGGGGGTTTGTGCGGCCAATGTGCCTGACGGGCAGGCGATCTGGGAAACATCCAACAGCCTTTGGGCGGCAGTGCAATCCGGGACAAACATGGTTTATCACGCAGCTGGATGGCTTGAGGGCGGCTTGATTGCCAGCCCCGAAAAGTTCATCATGGATTGCGAAATTTTGCAGCAAATTCAGCGCTATATGGAGCCCGAAATTTTTGCGACAACGGCTGATGATATTGCACTCGAGGCGATTGCCGAAGTGGGCGGGCAGGGGCATTTCTTTGGGCTTCAGCACACGCAAGACCGCTATGAAACAGCGTTTTACCAGCCCTTCCTGAGCGACTGGCGCAACTTTGAGGCTTGGGATGCGGCGGGCGCTGTCTGGACCGCGGAGCGGGCGCATCACCTCTATAAAGAGATCGTGGCGAGCTTTGAGGCGCCGCATATGGAAGACAGCATCCGTGAGGAGCTTGAAGCCTTTGTTGCCCGCCGCAAGGAAGAAGGCGGCGCGCCGACGGATTACTAAGGAAAAAACATATATTTTTCAGATAATTAGTAAGCACGGGTGTGAGCATATCATGCCCGTGTTTTGCTTTGGTTGCCGCAGCGTTTTGCCGTGTTAACACTTTTCAAATCGGCCAAAACAGGGGGGTGATATGCGTGCACAACCCGTGCACCGCTTGATTGGAAAAGTATGAACGGAAATTAAGTTAACGGGGCGTTCGGTGGGCGGGGCAGTGGACACAGACTGGATGTTTGCACAACACGCCGCGAATGCCGCGTTTGCGCCCAAACGGGACGTTTGTTCTTAACCCTACACGGAATCAAGCCGAAGGCGCCGTGCATCGCCAGACCGTCCCGCGGGCTGGTGATTTGGCAGCCGCAGGCGCGCACCTTTGGGCGAGGACGTGTTTGG
>Ga0209652_1000703_pt1 | contig 28212 bp, 30 predicted proteins | sample SaaInl74LU_5_DNA_FD_184641 | JGI IMG/M metagenome (GOLD analysis project Ga0209652, IMG submission 184641) | Marine microbial communities from expanding oxygen minimum zones in the Saanich Inlet - ESP_74LU_5_DNA (SPAdes) (version 2) | ecosystem: Environmental > Aquatic > Marine > Intertidal zone... | reverse complement strand
GCCGCTAAGCGGTATGCGGCGGTCGCTACCTGCTCGAGTGCGATGGGGGTGATGGCACTGAGGTAGGCTTCCGTAAGATTCGTTAAGGCCGAGGTGTCATTATCGAGGTCGTTATAGTGTGCTGCGTCTTGCCGTAAGACAGTAAGAGTGTCATTGGCCCAGCTAAGGACGTCGCCCTCAGTCGTGCGAGCGTTTGACTCGGTTATAAGTTTTTTTAACGATGCGTCCCCCGTCTTTTTGGCATAGAGCAGTGAGTAGCCGTCCCACACCACGTGCAGATTCGTTGCGCGCCGCTTTTTTTCACCCAAGATCATGGCAATACCTGGGGATAAATCCATTTTTATTCGATTACCACCCCTGTCGGCTTTCCGTCCCAAGTGCATGGGTTGATGTAAGTCGCCCAGGAAATGGCCAATGAAGCGGAGGGCTTCAGCTCGATCAGTGTCACTTTGGCGGGTATCGCTGAAAACGCGGCTAAAGGTCTCGAGAGCACTCAAAATGTCTCCGCCTTCAGGCCGTGGCACTTTTGTTACATCGGTAAATTGTTGAGGCACGTTAAGGTAATGCCACGGTCGACTAGCTTTGTACTTGCCTTTAATACGGTCAGCCCACGTACAACTCGCGCCAAATGATTCGGGAGCTAAGTATTTCTCTGGCGCGTCGATGCTGAGTAAGCGCTCTATCTCGCCGCGCGTCGCGGGGGAAACTTTCTCCAGCGCGAGTTCACAAATACTGTGGTGGCCTAAATCCCACCACGCGCTAGCCGCACTTGAAAGGCACCATATGATGGCAAAAACAACTAAGTGGCCTGCGCGTCTTGCCGCCGAATTTGTAGGCATAAAGTCGTCTCCGAGGTAGAGTGCGGGTAGAGTTCAACGAGAGTAATAATGTGGCCGACAATAGTATACGCCGGATGGGTGCAATCAGAAGTGCTCGCCAGTCGCCCTTCTGGCTGGTATCTCTGACAGTCATTGCTGTTTATATCTGTTTTATTGATCGCGTTGCGATTTCGATCGCCATTATTCCCATGGCCGCAGAGAATGCGTGGAGTGCATCGACCCAAGGCGCGATCATGGCGGCCTTTTTTCTTGGCTATCTAACGTTGCAGATTCCCGCCGGACTGCTGGCTGATCGTTTTGGGGGCAAGTGGGTATTGGGGCTGGGTGTGCTGCTTTGGTCAGTATTTACTCTGTTAACACCCCCTGCGGCTGCAGCAGGCCTCGTGACATTAGTGGCATGCCGCTTTTTTATGGGGGTAGCCGAAGCCGTGACATGGCCTTCGATATATTCACTGTACTCGCAATGGGTGTCTGATGCGCGACGCGCGACGGCGGTGGGTTTTATGAACTCTGGCGTGGCCGGGGGGAGCGTTATTGCCCTTGTGGCCACTCCCTTACTCGTAGCGGCCTATTCTTGGCAGCTTGCTTTTTACATCTATGGAGCCATAGGAGTCGTTTGGTTTCTTATATGGACGCCTACGACGCAATCGTCGCCGGCGAGCACTGCGAATGCATCACCCCATGAGCACCGTGGCGCGAAATCTGATTTTCCGAAAATTACATTGTCGGCGTTATTGCAGTCTCGGGCCATATGGGCCATCGCAGTCGCCCACATGTGCTTGAACTGGACTATATTTTTAATGCTTTCTTGGCTGCCTACATACATTAATAAAGGCTTGGGCGCTGATTTCAGTCAAATCGGTATGCTCGCTGTTGCCCCTGCGGTAGTTGCCATGTTGCTCGCGCCAGTTGCAGGTCGGGTGTTTGATAGCTTCATTAGTCGGGGCTTTAATCGGCTTCGCGTGCGAAAAGTGATGCAAAGCTTGGCTTTTGGCAGTATCGCATTGACCTTTGCTATTTTGGGTTATATCGAGTCTGTGATGGCGGGCGTTTTGCTGGTTACCTTTAGTAATGCCATGACCGCCTGTTCGGTGGGCGGCTTTGCGACGAACCATCTCGAGATAGCGCCGAATCAGTCTGGGCTGCTTATGGGGGTAACTAATACGTTAGGCTCATTGTCGAGTGGCTTGGCCATTCTGATATCCGGAATTGTGCTGGATGTGACCGGCTCATGGGTGGCTGTGTTCCAGCTAGCAGCAGCGATCGCAATGCTGGGGGCTGTTTTTTATTGGCGGTTCGCGAGTATTGAGCGCGAGTTTTACTGAGTTGTTATTTGTTGGTTATTACTTTGTTGGTCATTACTTTTTTGGTCATTGCAAAGAGGTGTCATGAAATCCGAGAACCTTACCGTGTACGCTATTTATAACGCCGAGAGTTCTGTGGTAGGAGAGCTTGCGTATCTGGCAGGAAAAGTTATCGGTAACCGATCATGTGCGCTGTGTGATATCACCCATGGCTGGCATCCTTTGGGCAAATCTGAGTGGCGCAAGCGCGACGAGCGCGAGCTACCGGTTTATTGGTTACACAGCGACGAGCAATCTTATGCGTTAAAGACGTTTACCGAGGGTCGCCTGCCGCTAGTAGTGGCAGATGTCGCGGGTAAGTACGAAGCCTTGCTGACCAAAGAGCAGCTTGCTGCCTGTAGCGGCGATTACAAGCGATTCTTAGAACTCTTGACGGCAGCAGTGGACGTACTTTAGTCGTGCAGTATTGCCTGCTTTGCCGATCCAAGTGTGTATTGTAGTTCTCAAGTCAGCCGCTGACAGGTATGGTTCACTCTTCAGAATGCACCAGTAAATTGTTATGACAAGTCTTGTTGGCATCACTTTATTGCCGTTACTGGCATGGTTGCTTTCCTCTAATCGCCGCGCAATTAACGTGCGTACGGTAGGCTTCGCTTTTGCGCTTCAAGCGGGTATCGGTGGCGCTGCGTTATTCACCGACTGGGGGCATGCCGGTCTCTTGACCGTATCCGAATATGTCGCCCAGTTGCTCGATTACAGCAGGGCGGGCACGGAATTTATGTTTGGCGACCTCGCGAATACTGGCGGCAGTATTGGTTTTATATTCGCTTTCAGCGTATTGCCGGTGGTTATCTTTTTTAGCTCACTCATCGCTGTGTTGTATCACTTAGGCGTGATGCAGTGGGTCATTCGCATTATGGGTGGTGGTTTGCGTCGACTGCTCGGCACAAGTCATACCGAATCGCTCTCCGCTGCGGCCAATGTCTTTGTAGGGCAGGCTGAGGCGCCACTTGTTGCTAAGCCTTATATCCCGGGTATGACGGTCTCAGAGTTGTTTGCGGTCATGGTGGGGGGCATGGCATCTATTGCCGGCTCCGTCATGGCAGGCTATGTGGCACTGGGTATTCCGCTTGAGTATTTATTGGCGGCAAGCTTTATGGCAGCGCCGGGGGGCTTGTTGATGGCAAAGCTTTTAGAGCCTGAAACCCATGTGCCCATAGAGCCCGATTCTGATAGAGCCCCCGAGTCAGAGGCCTACGTTAATCTGGTGGATGCAGCGGCGAGCGGAGCCATGAACGGACTGAATATGGCTGCAGCGATCGCTGCGATGCTCATGGCATTTATTGCTCTCATTGCCTTGTTCAACGGCGTTCTGGGTTGGGCCGGAGGTCTCGTGGGGTTTCAGGACGTGACCTTGCAAGGGCTGCTGGGTTTTGTTCTGCAGCCCCTAGCATGGGCCCTAGGAGTTCCATGGGAGGAAGCTGAGCTAGCAGGTAGCCTTATCGGCCAAAAGTTAGTGCTCAATGAGTTTGTCGCTTATGTCGGTTACATGGACGTAGCAGAGCAGTTCACACCCCTGTCTAAAGCAGTCGTGATTTTTGCGCTCTGTGGCTTCGCTAATTTGTCGTCTATTGCCATTTTGCTGGGTGGGTTAGGGGCGGTGGCGCCCATGCGGCGCGACGAAATTTCGCGCTATGGATTCCGCGCATTACTGGCCGCGACACTGTCTAACCTGATGAGTGCGGCGCTTGCCGGATTCTTTATATCACTCGGATGAATGGGGGTATTAATGGCTGATACTCTGCCACTTTTATCGTGTGACGACCCAAAAGTCGGCGAGAAGTTCGTTGAGTCACTCCGCAATTTCGGTTTTGCGGCCTTGATTAACCATCCCCTAGATAGGCATCGCATTCAGCGCATTTACGATGATTGGCGCTTATTTCTCGCTAGTGGCGAGGCGCATGCCTTTGCCATGGATCCGATCAATCAAGACGGCTATTTTTCGATTAAGCACGCAGAACATGCCAAAGGCTACACACAGAGAGACTTTAAAGAGTACTTCCAGTACTACCCTTGGGGACGATGTCCGGAGCAATTGAGAGGCGATCTTCAGGCTTATTACGAACAAGCAGTCACATTTTCAGCGACGCTACTCGGGTACGTCGAGGACGGCTGTCCTGACAACGTGCGGGCCAGGTTCAGTGAGTCATTGCAGGGAATGATCACCGATAGTCAGCAGTCAATGCTGAGGGTTTTACACTATCCGCCTGTACCCATGGGGCAATCAGTTTTGCGTGCTGCTCCTCATGAGGACATCAACTTACTCACTTTACTGCCTGCCGCCGATGGGCCTGGACTGGAAATCTGTCGTCGCGATGGCACATGGTTACGCGTACCTAATGAGTCTCACCAAGTACTGATTAACGTGGGTGATATGCTACAGGAGGCATCAGGTGGTTGGCTGCCTTCAACAACACACCGAGTTGCATCGCACTCCGAGACTGCGTTAGCCAATGGCCGTATGTCACTGCCTTTATTTTTACATCCTCGACCCGACGTACGTTTGTCCGATCGCTACACGGCGGCATCTTACTTGGACGAGCGCCTCGTTGAGCTCGGTGTGGTATAAAAACCGGGCGCTGAACGTTGTTTTATCGAACACTTAATCTCTGAGTAATCTATGACTTATTTTTCCCAAAGCGAACCTGCCGAAGGCGTTAGGCCTGACCAGCGAGCGCCTTTGCAGGTTATCTCGTGCACCAAGCACTAGTGCATGTTGTTCATTGGGTGGGGTTGCGCCTCTCAATAGTCCTCGCCGCTTGTTACTGTGCAATGGTTCAGGCGGAAGTCGCGCGTGTCGCGGTTGCCGCTAATTTTGCGAGTACAGCGCAGGTCTTGGCTGAGCGGTTTGGGGCAAGCAGTGAGCACTCGGTTGAGCTCACCGTTGGATCAACCGGATTGTTGTATGCCCAAATTCGACAGGGCGCGCCCTTCGATGTGTTACTCGCTGCAGATCGCGCTCGACCAGAGCGACTTATACTTGACGGGCTTGGAGATCCCCATAGTTTGTTTGTGTATGCGCAAGGGCGGCTCGCTTTTTGGATGCCGAATCATAACCCTATACCCGTCTTCAATGATTTTCTTGCGACCTCAAACGGATCGTTATCACTGGCTAACCCAAAGCTCGCGCCTTATGGCGCGGCGGCGATGGATATTATCGATGCGCAAGTTACCGAGTCTCAGAGCACGAAGCTCGTGTACGGGGAAAATGTTGCGGGCGCATTTGCGCTAGTGGCGTCAGGAAATGCACAGGCGGGGCTAGTTGCGCTCTCACAGTTACTTGATCAAGACGTCCCTGAGCGCTATTTTCGCGTTATTCCTTCGTCATCCCATCGAGCTATTGATCAGGCTGCGGTGCTTACTCACCGTGGGATGGCAAATTCTGCGGCGACTGCGTTTCTGGCGTTTTTGGATAGTCAGTCCAGTCGCACCCTTATCGAGCAAGCCGGTTATACCGTGCTTTCTCAGCGATTAGACTAATATGCTCGAGTGGTCATCATTATGGTTAACGATCAAGCTCGCTGCGGTGACAGCAGTCTGTTTGATCTTTATTGCCACGCCAATAGCGTGGTGGTTGTCGACGACACGTAGTCGTTGGGCTACCGCGATTGACGCACTGGTCGCTATGCCACTCGTTCTTCCACCGACCGTGCTTGGATTTTATTTCTTGCTGGCGTTGAGTCCACAGTCATCTTTTGGTCAATGGTGGCTAAGTCTTACTGGGCAGCAGCTTACTTTTAGTTTCTCGGGGCTAGTTGTCGCGTCAATCGTGTACTCGCTGCCTTTCGCGGTACAGCCCTTGCAAGCATCATTCGCTGGGATAGATCATGGAACGCTCGAGGCGGGCGAGATGCTCGGCGCGTCACCCATCGATCGCTTTGTCAGTCTCGTGTTGCCCCTATCGAGCCGCGGTTACTTGACGGCTGCAATACTCGCTTTTGCACACACTGTCGGTGAGTTTGGCGTAGTGCTTATGATCGGCGGTAACATTCCTGGCGAAACCCGCGTTGTCTCAATCGCGATTTATGAGGCTGTAGAAACACTTAACTACGATGCAGCACACACGTTGTCACTGGTTTTAATCGGCTTTTCTTTTGTGGTACTCGCACTGACCTATGGATTGAATCGCCACTTTGCCCGACCTCTTTTTGCGCACAACGGTAAGCGAGGCCCAAAACGTGCTTGAGCTGGCGATCAATATTGGTTTGCGCAAAGCCGACTTTGCGCTCACGGTCGATAAACAGTTTTCTCTGAAAGGCATCATTGGCGTACACGGCCATAGTGGTGCGGGGAAGAGTTCGCTATTACGAGTGATCGCCGGGCTCGAGCGACACGCCAAAGGGGTGGTTACCCTGGCGGGAGAGTGCTGGCAGGACAGCGACCGGCGCTATGTTAAGCCTGCCTACGAACGCCGAATAGGCTATGTATTTCAAGAGCCTCGGTTGTTCGATCACATGGACGTGGCAGGCAACCTTCGCTATGCCACTAAGCGCGCAAAAATGGCGTCAGACGCTACGCTCTTTGCAACGATTGTCGACAGCCTACGACTCGCTCATTTACTCCCGAGGCAGCCCTCGACACTCTCTGGCGGCGAGCAGCAGCGCGTCGCTATTGCGCGTGCCTTGTTGACGTCGCCGCGACTTCTGTTACTTGACGAACCACTGAGTGCGGTTGATAACCAGCACAAAGGTGAGCTCATTGCTTTACTGAGGAAAATTAATCAGCAGTTTCAGATACCGATTATCTACGTGTCCCACTCCACGGATGAGCTGGCCACTTTGACGGATCAATTGCTGTTATTACGTGACGGATCCGTTATTGCATTTGATGATACGGCGCGGTTAATGAGTCGTTTAGACCTTGTCGAAATGTCTAGCTCTCGGGAGGCGGGTTCGGTGATTGAGGCGCGAGTGAAAGGCTATGATGAGGAGTTTCAGCTCACGCAATTATCGATTGAGAGCAGCGTCTGCTGGGTTCCCGGTCAAGTCGGCAAGGAGGAGACAGCTGTACGTCTACGTATCCACGCTCGCGATGTGGCCGTGGCTTTAGAGCGCCCAAAGGGCTTATCTATTCGAAATATTTTGCCGGCTACCCTAAGCGCTATTGAAATGGGTGGCGCCGCGCATGCAGATGTACTTGGGGTGGTGGGCAATCAGATGATTCGTGCGCGCTTAACCCGCGCATCAGTCCATGAGCTCAAACTCGAGGTGGGTCAATCAATCTATCTACTGATTAAAGCAGCATCGGTCGAGGCGGACTGACTGCATTTCTGTGTTAGCGGTGCTGCCAAACCAGTCCCAATAAAATAAAGCCAAGACCCAGCAGTGTATACGGTTGCACGGGCTCACCCAGTACCAGCCAAATAAGGACTAAAGAAAACGGTGGCGATAGGAAAATTAGCGTAGATATTGTCGCCGCTCGAGCCGCTAGCTTCATGGCGTTAAGCCAGCATATAAAACTAATGCCCATCTCAAAGACGCCGACATAGAGCCCTCCGAGTAGTCCTTCTAAGGGTATGGGTTTGAGCCCCTCAGTCGCGACAACGAGCGCGATAAGTAGCGGCGTCGACACGCTAAAATTCAGAAATAAAGCGCTGACTGGATGAATCCCATGACGGGTATTGGCAATCCAGTAAAGTGCCCAAATCAGCGTGCTGCCGATGGCGAGACCAATCCCTACAGGGTTCGTAAAGTGTAGTGTCCATGGCGCCCCGTGGGTCGCAATCACGAACACGCCGGTGTAGCTGATCAGTGCGGCAATGATGTCGCGACGATGCAGCGTTTGCTTCAAGAGCAGCGCAGCGAGCAATGGCAGTGTCAGCGCCCATGTGTAGTTCAGCGCCATTGCTTCTTGTGCTGGCAGTCGCGCATAGGCTTCGAATAGGACGTAATAGTAAAGCCCCGGATTCAATACTCCGATGGCTAAGGTAATGCTGATATCCCTTGTAGACGCAGACGCTAGGGCCTTGAACTGGCCATTCATTGCAACAATCACACCGAAGAAAACCCAAGAGGTCGCCGATGCTATGGTGACGAGCAAGAGGGGTGAAACAAATTGCAAGCTCAGGTTGAATGCGGTCGCCACCGTACTCCATAGGGCGACAGCCATCAGTCCTAACGTTATGGCCTTACGGTTTTGGCTTACATTACTCAGCATGGTTTGTTCATAAATAACGTGGACTTACTGAAGTACCTGTCAGTCACGGTGAGGGATTATTTATTGTGTGGGTTGCATGGCCGACTCAACGGCTCGCAGGTCGCTGTAGCCCCCGCCATTGATCACCACGGGGTAGCCCGCTGCCTCCAGCGCAGCCTTGGCTTGTTCTGACCGATTGCCAGTGCGGCAATAAACGACAATGGTTTGATTTTTGTCGACCCCGAGTTTCTCAAGGCCCGCGACTATGTCTGTGTGAGGAATATTGATCGCGTTATCGAAGCTGCCCGTTGACACTTCCTTCGCGCTGCGCACGTCAACCAGTAAGGCGCCATTCTCGATGGCGGTGAGGGCAGTCATCTGGTCTTTCTTACTGGCGAGGTCGCTTTCGCATCCAGCCAATGCAAGCGCAAAAATAAATGGGACGATAAATTTCATGGTGCGTTCCTTTTGGCTGGGCGATACGGGCTCGTAAAATACGCTTACAATGGCCCTGAGCGACAGCCATAGTTTACCTGCCCGCTGTGCGGGTTTATATGTCAATGACACAAAAGGGAATCATATTATGGGGACACTACGATACCTAAGCCTAGGCTTTTTGCTTGTTAGCGGGCAGTCGCAAGCGTGGTCCGATCATGCGAGCCTGGTATGGCCACTGCTCAGCACTGATGCGGAGTTACAGGCACCGGTGTTAACACCCAAGCCGTTAGGCGATTTTGTCGAACAGCAGTCGCGGGCGATCGAGGAAGTGCTAGAGGCGCACGAGCAATGGACAGCGGCGCAGGGAATGGAGCACGCATTAACGCCGCAAGCCTTACGTTTCGATCCTCAACGTTCAGATCTTGTGCAGGCCTTTATCCAGGCGATTCGAATCAATCCCACCTTGAGTTATGCGCCTTACCGCCAGCTCATGGCATCAGAACTGCCTGCCTCTTTGAACCAGAAGACCGTCAGCTGGGACGATCTGAGTTTTCTCGAGGCTGGAGAGTCTCACCGCGCGATCCCCTATGTGTTGTTATCAGCCTCCGATCTAGCCAGCCCTCAAGTCAGCCCTCAAGTCAGCCCTCAAGTCAGCCCTGCCCACGTTCTTGCGACTGCCAGTGATGAGCCTGATAGAGGCATGGACGTCGGACTGTTTGCCGATAACGGAACACCGTTTGGTGCAATTTATGGGTTTGGTGAGCAACCCTTTGGTAACCCGAACTTATCCTACGGATCTCAGGCACCTTTTCACATGGGTTTTTACCATCTGGATTGGTTAACCAAGAAGGCTCAGCCAGGGCTCCTCAATACTTATCCAATATGGCGCATCGCGCTTTACGACAGGCTCGCCGAGCTTGCTTTTGCAACAGGCAATGACTACTGGGGCTGGCGATTTATGGGTTGGGCGCTGCATTACATTGGCGATTTGACTCAGCCGTATCATGCAGTTCCCTTGCCCGGTGTATCCACTGCCGGCGCGCTGTGGTTAGTCATAAAAGGTCAGACAAATGACGCGATCCAGCTTGTTTCAAATCGGCACGGAGTACTTGAATCTTATCAATACCAGCGTTTGAGTAAGGCGTTGAGCGGTGATGAAGCAAGCAGTATGTGGCTGACGACATTGAGTAACCCCGAATCCGTCCCTGCTGAGCTTAGTCCGACTGACGTTCAGAGCTACTTGACGCTTGAGAGTGTCGAAGCCGCTGCGGCGCTTGATGCAGGTTTGGCAAAGTATGTGCCGTCACGCTACGTCAGCGATGCGTCATTCGAGTGGGTAGGATCAGGCCTCGAGGGCGATGTCGCAAACTTGATCCGCGCCGACGGCGGTGACGAGGCAATACGCCAATTAGATGCTATTGTTACACGGCAGCTGAGGCGATTTGTACGTTTTGCTCAAGCGTGGGTTAATCGTACTCAAATGCACAATCAGGAATGACTAAAGCCTCAGGAGTCGTTATGAAATCGGTAATAGCAGGTTTGTCGTTTGTCACAGCGGTTGTAACAGTCGCAGTGTCGTTGGGTCTTTCAGCGGCGGAGCCTGTGATCGGACCCGTAATATTGAGCAATGGGCCCGTTATTTTGCCACCGGAAGGCAGCTATAACCTCAACCCTGATGAGCATTACAAAGTCTCAATTGATATTGGCGATACCGCTGAATTTCCTGGGGATATCAATAGAAAGCTAGTCAGTGTCGCGCGGTTTCTTAACATGCATGCGCAAACGGGGATTCCAAAAGAAAATATTGAATTTGCAATTGTGGTGCACGGAAAAGCAGTCAGCGACTTCCTGACCGACGAGAGCTACGAGGCGCGCTTTAATGAGGTTAACCCCAACACAACGCTAATCAGTGAATTGCAGTCTGCGGGTGTAAATATCTATTTGTGCAGTCAGACAGCTGCCTTTAGAAATATGGGATTTGATGAATTCCATGGGGGAGTGACGATCGCTTTATCTGCAATGACAAGTCACGTAAGGCTCGAGCAGGAAGGTTACAGACTCATTCCTTTCTAACATACGCACAAGAATGTGGAGATATCAGTGATGGTGTTCAGAAAGGTTGCGGGAGCAGTCTGTGTCGGCATCTGCTTTAGTGCTTTAGTGGGTTGCTTCGATATTCAGCAAACACTGGTTATCCACGATGATCAAAGCGCTGCCTTTAATTTTGTATTTACTGTGGACTCAGCGTTACTTGAATTAGGTGAAGGCGCGGATATCGACTTAGAGAGTGCCTGTGACTCGGAAGATACATTCCCTGCGGAGCTGCCCGGCGCACTGACGCGTGAAGCAGATGTTCGTATCGAGGAAGCCCAATTGATTTGTGAGTATACGATCTCAGGACCACTGGCCGACTTCGATGCGCTGTCCGCGGATATTCAGCGTGACATGGGCGATATGGAGCTACTATCTCTCGATATCTTAGATAACAATCGAGCGCGAATTGTCAGCGTGTACGATTTCTCAGACGATGATATGGAAGGCTCTGACAAGAACTCATTGGGTGGATCGCTGCGCCGCATGATTGCATCCAACTTTGAAGGTAGAGCGATACGTTGGTCTATTAAGGCGCCGACGATACTGGAATCCAACGGGGAAATTTCACCGGATGGGCGTAGCGTCCACTGGGTGTTACCGCTGGAGCAGGCGATCAGTGAGTCGGGTCGCTACGAATTTGAAGCGATCATTGATTACAGTGCCCACCAACCGCGTTTTTTTTAAATGAAGTGTCTCATTCAGCGGGTTAGTGAGGCGTCGGTTGACGTCGACAGCGTATGTGTTGGGTCCATTGGTCGGGGGTTATTGGTGTTCGTCGGTGTCGAACCTACTGACACTGCTGCTTCACTCGCGCGCATGGCGGAGCGGCTACTGGGCTATCGTGTTTTTTCTGATGCCGATGGGCGTATGAATTTAAGCGTTGTCGACGTCCAAGGAGAATTATTGTTGGTGTCGCAATTTACATTGGCCGCTGATACTCGTCGGGGTACTCGACCAGGCTTTCAGACGGCGGCGTCACCCGCGCTTGCTGCCAGCTTGTTTGAGGCGTTTGTAAACGGCGTTAAACAGCGGCACACACCTGTGGCGACGGGGCAGTTCGGAGCGAATATGCAGGTGAGTCTGATTAACGATGGCCCCGTCACCTTTTTGCTTGAGGTCTGAGTAATGGCTTCCTCTAAGGGCAAATCACCGGTGTGGCGCGGTATGAAGGGGTCCATCCCCTTGTTTATTCCGGCCATTCCTTTCGCTTTTGTATTTGGCGTTGTCGTTGCTGAGTCTGGCATTCCGGGCCTTCTCGGATGGAGTTCCGCGCCGATTATTTTTGGCGGTGCTGCGCAGATTACCTTGCTGACATTATTGGGAGAGGGCGCTTCAGTGGCCGCGGCGGTAACGGCTGCACTCATTGTTGGCGCGCGGCACTTACTTTACTCAGTCACAATGGCGCCGCGATTTCAGAGCCAACCCAGATGGTTTCGCTGGGTAGGCGCGTACATGCTCATTGACCAAGTATTCGCACTGGTTTCCATCGAAGAATTAGATGATCCTGACGAATTCAGGCATTTCTATTTGAGCGCCGGATTAACCTTTTGGTCGTTGTGGATGAGTTTTACGGCACTGGGAATTGCCATAGGGCCAGTCATCCCTGAGGGTTGGCAGCTCGCCTTTGCAGCGCCTGTATTGTTCATCAGCATACTTGCCGTATCGGTAGACAGGTGGCAGAAAGCCGCCGTCGCTCTAGTAGCGATGATAGCCATGGCGGCGCTAGCTGATTTACCTAATCGGCTGGGTATTTTAGTAGCGGCTGTACTGGCGATGTTCGTGGGTATTCTGCTCGAGCGCTTTCGGCGATGACCGTATTTATAGCCATTGTTCTTGCGGGGCTGGGCACCTACGCTATGCGTGCACTGTTTCTTGTGGCGCTGTCGAATAAGACGTTTCCGCCCTTGGCACTGCGCCTTTTGGGCTATGTAGCGCCGGCGGTGATGGGGGCGCTGGTTGTCTCGATGCTCATCGACTCTACGGGTCACCTCAGTCTTGGGGCGCCAGAGCTAGCCGGTCTGGGTTGTGCTGCTTTTGTGGCGGCAAGAACACGTAATCATATTTATGCGTTAGTGGTTGCTATGGCCGTTTTCTGGAGCCTGCGCTGGATAATGTGAGAATAAGAAATTTCGTCAATCACAGGTTAATAGCCTGTTTTAACGGTGAGGATGAACACATGAAAAGCTTAAGAAAGGCGATCTACCGATCTCTTGCGGTTGCCTCAGCCTGCGGTCTGTTTGTGGCTACGTCGATGAGTGCTGAGATGCATGCACCTGAATCGATACTGCAGCCCGAAGATATTTTTGCGCTTGAATACGCCAACGATCCGCAGGTTTCACCCGACGGTGAAACCATTGCATATGTTCGCACCAGCATGGACATCATGACCGATAAGGCCCGTAAGGCCATCTGGCTAAGCGATCTCGATGGCGATGCCCATCGCCCACTGTTGGCGAGTCGAGCTAACTTCACTAGCCCGCGCTGGTCGCCGAGGGGTGATCGTCTGGCATACGTATCCAATAGCGAAGGTTCTAACCAAATCTATGTAAAGTGGCTGGCCACGGGTGACACCGCTCTCGTTAGTAATTTGTCGAAGTCACCGAGTCATGTGACCTGGTCCCCTGATGGCCGCTGGCTAGCATTTTTAATGTTCGTACCTGAGGTGATGGTTCCATTGGCAAGTATGCCGGCGAAACCCAAAAACGCTGATTGGGCTGATCCCGTAAAGCAAATCGAGGCTCTGACGTATCGCTCCGATGGCGAAGGATTTCTCGAACAAGGACAACGACAACTATTTATTATTCCCGCCGAGGGTGGCACTCCTCGCCAGTTAACGCACGGCGCTTACGCCGCCAGTGGTCGACTGAATTGGTCAAAAGATGGGGCGCGCATTTATTTTGTGAGTCACCGAGTGGCCGACTGGGAATACGAGCCAGGAGAATCCGATATTTACTCAGTGGTATTGGCATCCGGCGAAATCACTCGCCACACTGATCGGGTAGGCCCCGACACTAATCCATCGCTGTCGCCTAATGGTCGTTATTTGGCATACACCGGCCATGCCGCCCGCGCCACGGGTTACAACAACAGCGAACTGTACGTGTTAGATCTTGAATCTGGCGCGAGTAGAAAATTATCGGATGATTTCGATCGCAGCATTGAAAATCCACAGTGGGATTCGTCAGGCACGTCTATTTGGTTTCAGTATGAGGATCGCGGTACGTACCGTATTGCGTCGAGTAACTTGAAAGGTAAGCTCGCTGAGTCCGACTTGCGCTTGGGTGGTACTACCTTAGGGCGCCCCTATGCCAGTGGCAGCTTTGATATAGGGGCCAATGGCGTTATCGCGTTTACGGCCGGTGACACGCAGTCGCCTGCAGATCTCATGACCTCTAGGCGTGGAGAGCAACCGCGACAGCTCACGCAACTCAATAAAGATCTACTCGCGCATAAAACGCTGGCGAATGTTCAAGAGATCACTTGGGAGTCGAGCTTCGACGGCCAAGAGATCCAAGGCTGGCTAATGACTCCTCCGGGCTTTGATGCGCAACAGCGTTATCCACTGATTCTTGAAATTCACGGCGGGCCTCATGCCGCATATGGTCCGAATTTCAGCGCAGAGGCGCAATTGTTCGCGGCTCAAGGTTATGTGGTTTTATATACCAATCCTCGAGGTAGCACGAGTTATGGGGACGCCTTTGCCAATGCAATTCACTTGGCGTATCCCGGCAATGATTACGATGATCTTATGTCAGGTGTCGACGCGGTTATCGAGCGAGGATTTGTAGACCCTGAGCAATTGTTTGTCACTGGCGGATCGGGCGGTGGCGTATTGACCGCGTGGATAGTCGGTAAAACCGATCGCTTTAAAGCGGCTGTGGTCGCCAAGCCTGTGATTAACTGGATCAGCTTTGCACTGACAGCGGATTATGCGCTGTACTTTTCTACCTTCTGGTTTGATGGTCCCGCGTGGGAAAAAACCGAAGATTACTGGGCGCGTTCACCACTATCATTGGTAGGTAACGTCAGTACACCCACGATGCTGCTGACGGGCGAGGCGGACTATAGGACGCCCATGAGTGAAACGGAGCAATACTACCAGGCACTCAAGCAGCGAAAAGTCGACACGATGATGATTCGTATTCCCGGCGCGCCTCACGGAATAGCGGGACGCCCATCGCGCTTGATCGCAAAGGTAAATAATATCTTGGCGTGGTTTGAGCGCTATCGGCCAGCGTCACCGTAATGTGTGTCGCCGAGAAGAACTGACGCGCTGACAAGACGGCAGCCTCTAGGCTTTGGGCGGCCAGCTAAGCGTTTTTTGACGACGCTTTTTTGCCTAAAGCCCCTGGGGTATGTGTAATTCCAACTGTTCAGCACCTGCTGTTTCAATTCTCACGCCTATACCTAACAGACGGACGGGGAGAGGTTTACGCGCCAAGCCTTCTGCAAGTAATTCGCGATAATCGCTAATCCGCGCCGTGGTTCCTGCTTTCTCGACGGTGGTGCTGGAAAAGTCGTTGAATTTAATCTTAACGAAGGCTTTTTGAATGACGTGCTTGGCATTGGCTTTGTCGATTCTCAGCATGAGGTCGGCGAGTAAATCGCTTAGCTTTTCGAAGCAAGCCTGACCATTTGCTAGATCCTCTGCATAGGTATTTTCGACGCTGATCGACTTTCGAATTCGCGCAGGGTTGACGGCGCGATCATCACGCCCCCACGCGCGTTCTACCAGCGTCGCGCCAAAAGAGCCGAAGCGGCGAACCAGTTTGTTCCTGTCAGCGTCTCGTAAATCGGCACAGGTCTGAAAGCCAAGTCGCTCAAGCTTGTGTGCGGTCACCTTACCGACACCGGGGATGAGTTTTACCGGCAGCGCGGCGCTAAATAGATCGATATCCTCGGGTGTGACTACCTTAAGCCCATCGGGTTTATTCCAATCTGAGGCGACCTTGGCTATGAATTTGTTACTGGAAACGCCTGCCGAAACAGTAATGCCAAGTTTCTCGCTAATCTGTGCGCGGATAGCTTGCGCCATATGAGTTGCGCTGCCTTGATACAAATCGCTGTGCGAAACATCGAGATAAGCCTCATCAAGTGACAGTGGTTCGATGAGATCCGTAAATTCCTCGAAAATACGGCGCATCTCCTTAGAGGCCTCGCGGTATTTCGCCATGTTCACCGGGCCGACTTTTAGTTGCGGGCACAGCCTAAGCGCGTGTGCAGTTGGCATTGCCGAACGGACACCGAACGCGCGCGCAGGATAGTTACACGTGGTGAGCACGCCGCGGCCTGACGGACTGCCACCGACCGCGAATGGAATATTTTTCAGGCTGGGATCATCACGCATCTCAATGGCTGCATAGAAGCAGTCCGCGTCAATATGAATGATCTTGCGAGTGTTCAATCACACACCTGTTGGGTTGCCATTTTTCAGCACAATGTAACCGAGAATGAGCAGCTTTACGCCGCTTCGACGTCACTTTTTAGCAGTGTAATCAGTATCGAAGTCACCTAGCAAAGGAAAACACGAATGTTCAAGAAATCTATGATTACTGCAATGTCGATAGCCATTCTGCTAACCCAAGAGCAGGCTCAGGCAAGTGAGCCACATCTTAAGCAAGATCTTACTGTCATAGGCACGATTGCCGTAGCAACCGCCGCAGCGGGGCCGATCGGCTTCGCGATCGGTGCGATCAGTGGCGGTTGGCTTGGCCAGCAGGTTGCAGCAGCCGATGATCGAGACCGGATCGCGGCTGAGCTTGCCGATACCGAGCTGCGCTTAAGTACCAGTCAACGGCACTTAGCGACTACGAAACACCAATTGCAAGCGTTGCACGAGGAGCAAGACAAATTTGCTCGTATGGCGCTTGATCAACTTCAGTTAGAGATGTTGTTCACAACGGGCGCAAGTGAACTCACACAAGGAGGTGAGCAGCGTCTGGGTTTGCTTGCCACGTTTCTTAAACGAAATGCAGAGTTACACGTACGCATTGAGGGATACGCTGATCCGAGGGGAGGGGAGCAGGCCAACTTAGTCTTGTCTAAAGCGCGTGCTGAGCGCGTAGCGACGGCGCTCTCTGCGACGGGTATTGCTCGAGATCGTATGTCGATTGTCGCCCATGGTGAATCGGAGTCTATCGCCACCCCAGGCGACCAGGATCATTACGCACTTGAGCGGCGGGTAAAGATTGAACTGCTGCGTACTGGCGATGAGCAGCGTGTTGCAGGCATTGAGCTTCGCTAGCGTGTGATCTCAGCCGGCTCGAAAAATGACTGATAAATTATTTGCCGGCATGTCCACGACCTCGATGCATTCGAGGCCGTGGCTTTCTGCCAGCGCCACCACGCTCTCGACATTTCTCAGTCCCCATTCTGCGTTTTGAGCCTTTAAATGGGCGTCAAAGGCTTCGTTGGAAGCCGCACTATGTGCTCCACCACGCATGAACGGCCCATAGAGATAGAGAATACCACCTGGCTCTAAGATACGTTCTGCGCCTGCAAGCAAACCTTCACAGCAGTTCCATGGCGCTATATGAATCATATTGATATTTACAATGGCAGTGATTGCTTGATGGGGTGGATTGGTTTCGATCGGCCAGAGCGATTTACTGACATCGAGATTAATGGGCGGGAGCAGGTTGCTTGAGGGAATTTCCCCTCGCCAGGCATCGATAGATGCGAGATTGTCAGCTGCAATATCGCTCGGTAGCCAGTTCAAAGGCGCAAGTTCTGGCGCAAAATACACCGCGTGCTCGCCGGATCCGCTAGCTATTTCCAGTGCTGTCCCTGTTTTAGGTAACACGCGTTGTAGAACGTTTAAAATATACGTTCGGTTTCGACCGGTGGCAGGAGCGTGACGTTGTGGCATTATGACGCCTCCAATCGGTAGTCATCAGTGATCGATTCGATCATGTTACTGCTTATTTAAGTGTTAACGTAAATTAATGGACCCCAATATGAAAACTGAAAGAACCTACGATATTGTCGTTTTTGGCGCCTCGGGTTATACCGGTCGACTGGTTGCCGAGTATTTGGCGCGACAATACAGTGCCGATGAGCTCAATTGGGCGATGGCCGGCCGGTCTCTCGAAAAGCTTGCGGCGGTGCGTGCAGAAATTGGCGTTTCGGACAGTATTCCTCTTATTGCGGTTGATAGTGACGATGCCGATTCCGTGGCCGCAATGGTGAAGAGCACATCGGTCGTCATCACCACAGTAGGGCCGTATCAGCTATACGGTGATGAGTTGATTAAGCAATGCGCTGAGCATGGCACGGACTATGTGGATTTGTGCGGTGAGCCCGGCTGGATGCATGACACGATTGCCGCATACGGCGCCGCCGCGAAAGCATCGGGTGCGCGCATTGTTCACTCTTGTGGCTTTGACTCTATTCCCTTTGACTTGGGGGTCTATCACCTTCAGCAGCACGCGAGGGCAGTTACGGGTAAACCTGCAAGAGTGGTTAAGGGACGCGTGCGCGCAATGAATGGTTCCTTTAGTGGCGGCACCGTTGCCTCTTTGCGGGCAACAATGGCGGCCGCGGGACAACGACCTGAGTTAATCGGTATTCTCACGAATCCTTTTTCTCTCGCCGAGGGCTTTCAAGGGCCGGGTCAACCCGCCGGCGACAAGCCTCAGTACGATGAGGAAATCAACAGTTGGAGCGCGCCGTTCATCATGGCGCCTATCAATACCAAGAATGTGCATCGCACCAATTATTTAATGGGCAATGCTTACGGTGACGATTTTGTCTACGATGAAATGTTGCTAACCGGTGACGGAGACCAAGGAAAAGCGGCCGCTGATTTTGTTGCCAAAGATGACTCGTTTGCTAAGAGCCCGCTAAAACCGGGTGAGGGCCCATCGAAGGAAGAGCGCGAGGCGGGTAACTACGAAGTCGCTTTTGTGGCCCAAGCCGATGATGGCCAGCTGTTGGTCACGAGCGTAGCGGGCGACAAGGATCCGGGCTATGGGTCAACGTCTAAGATGCTCGCAGAATCAGCTGTGTGCTTGTTGCGCAATCCGGAGCTGGCAGGTGGCGGCATTTGGACACCGGCAGCTGCGCTGGGCAATGCGCTTATCGAGCGACTAGAAGCGAATGCTGGCTTGAACTTCAAGATCGAGTCGCCGTAAGTTTTGTTGCTAAAACACTTTAAAAAACTGTTCGAGCCCGATGCGCTGTCGTCGGGCGAGAACTCCCACCATTTAGAGCTCGCCACCGCGGCCTTGCTGTTTGAGGTGGCACGTTCCGACTTTGAGCAAGACGAGGCGGAGTACGAGACGATTGCGCGCCATCTCAAGGAGGCTTTTGACCTATCGCCCGATGAGTTGGAAAGGGTGACGATGGAATCAGAGCATCGCGTAGAGCACGCCACCTCTCTCTATGAATTTACACGCACGATTAATGACCACTGCACGCCCAAAGAGCGAGTAGCGCTTATCGAGGCAATGTGGGAAGTGGCTTACGCTGACGGTGAACTGAGTAAGTATGAGGATCATTTGATTCGGCGTACGGCAGAGCTCTTATACGTCGCCCACAGCGATTTCATTCGCGGGAAGCACAGAGCACAAGAGCGGCTTGTGCAGTCGAGTACCGATACGAACTGAGCTATGTCTCAGCAGTTAAAGCTCAGAACGCGGGAGCGTTTATTGCTGACCTAAGTGCCCCGTTTTAACATAGAGAACACAGCCTTTTTCACTAAAAGGGCGGTGATGACTGCCGGGAGGATTTCTTATCCATGTGCCTTCATCGTAACAACCTTGCTCATCAATAAGCTGTCCCTCAAGTACCAAAATTTCTTCGCCATTCGGGTGTTGGTGTTCGGGAAATACCACGCCCGCTGCCCAATTGACTAACGAGACTGATTCGCCTCGAAATTGGTGCAACGGCATAACGGTAATACCATCGACGATGCCAGGTCGCCATTGCTCGCACGTGGTGTCGATACGTACGGACGCTTGATCATCAGGATCAAATTGATGCAATTTGACAAAGATGGTGCCGCCCTCTTTTGAAAAAGGGGTGTGTCGAGATCCGACAGGATTACGGACATACGTGCCCTTGCTGTAATCCCCATTTTCATCCGAGAAAACGCCATCGAGTACAAAAAACTCTTCGCCGCCACCATGGCTGTGAGCCGAAAAAAACGATTCGGGGGCGTAGCGCACAATGCTTGTAGCGCGCGCAACTTCCGCTCCGTTACGGTCTAGCATTCGTCGATCGACGCCAGGCATTGGCGAGGGTATCCAGTCAAGTGCCGTGCTCTGCACTACTGCTCGTTGCGTTAGATCGGCGTGAAGTTGCATAAATTACTCGTCCGTCAGATTCATCGATTCATGATTGTGCGAGGGTAATGCACTTCTATGCGGTTCACCACAGGGCGCGGGACGCCTCTGGTTCACTACCTTGTCCATGACATTATTGAGAATATTTCATCAATTGTCGGACAGATTCTGATCGAGGTTTATCACCCTCAAGCGGTTTTACTGAGTAAAACAGTGCAGAGAGAGTGAATCATGAACACAACGATTAAACCTATTACCCTTTATCAAGCTGTGCATGAGTCGTCATTGCGAGAGTTACACCGTTATCACAATTTTAAGGTTCAGTGCGCCATGGCCGGCGACTCATGTGCGCTTCTGAAGCTACATGCTGCCGCAGCAGTTCGCGCGGGTCGACGACTGATACTGCGTGAAGGTGGCGAGGTTGCGGTACTTCGCTACCGCCTTCATCCACAGGCACTCAGTGCTGTGTGTGTGTCGACGATAGCCTACGATGCAGATTGGGAATACTGTATGTCGGAGGATTCTTTGGATCGTTTGTCGACCGCGTTGCTTGCGCCCGCCAAGATTATCCGTGTTATCGCGCTTGATCATCGGGTTGCAAAGCTTCATAAGGCACAGCACCCGTATTCGAGGGACATCGGTTATTACGCTAAGAGCGTCCAGTGCTAAGGCGTCCACGTTGATAGCGTTAACTCAGTGTCTTGGACGCTTGCACGAAGCCAGTTAGCCTTAGAGCCCCGATAAATCGCGCTTAGGGTAAAGTCTACGGTATGAAGATGCTGGTGCTGAATCTCCGGCTCGACCTCCAAAGGCATGCCTAATAGCTGCAGCAAAGGCCGTGTTCCGTCAAACTTTACTAATGCTTCACGATCACACCAGTATCGGTAAAAAAACTCGATTTTCTCACTGGCAGATTTGGCCGCATAGGTCTTGGCTGCGGACTCGTCGAAATACCGACTGACCAGTCTTTGATTGTGTCGGTCTCGCCGGGTTTCGATATCAACCCCGATTCCACCATTACTATTGAGTCCGACTAAAACGGCGCCGTGGCTGTGGCTTATCGTGCATGCCAACCGTTGTTGTGTGTTGGTAAGCCACTGAGGTTTTCCAGTCTCCGTATAGCTAACGACTCCGTATTCTCCCGTTACGCAATGGCTCAGTGCCTGCAGTAATGAGCGAGCAACAATAAACTCTCTGCGTCTACCGGGGTGTGTGATGTGCCGTAGTCGCTCGTCATCGTTAGCGGGTAAACGGGCATGCCAGCCTGCAATAACTGAGTCGGGAATCGATTGCATCCCAGTAATGAGTGCGATATCAGCCATTGGCGCTTGGGCTTACCTTTATTGCTATTTGGTTCGTCATGCGTCCCTCGCGATCGCGCGTGTACTCTCGGAAATCTATATCGCCGCGCAGATCTACGCGTAAAACTGCCGTAGAACGGGTGCCATAGGTATCGCCAACGATTAGCTGCGGTGCTAACTGGCGCTCGAGCGCCAGGCCTACTCCCGTATTAGGAAGATCTTCATCGACAGCTTGAATACGATCTTCAATAACCTCTCTAAGCCGTTCGACGTTATTGGCATTATCCAGAGCCGATAGCGCTTTTTTTAGGCGTCGCTCCTTTGGCCATCCGGCATCTAGCGCCCCATTTGACAGGCTGTGAACGCCGATATCGATCTGCCTTTGATGGCCTGAACTGCTAAATAGTGAGAAACGCGAACGGCTATCGTGGAGCAATAAATTAAACCCCGCAAAGTGTTGTGCTGTCGGAGCTATCTGCTGAAGCCATTCGCCTGTTGATAAGGTGCTGTTCAAAAAGTCAGTGACTAACTGGCCGCGTGATGGCGTCGCGCCAGTAAGAGGGGCTCCTCCTCTCACGTTAGTAAGTGCTGCGATACGGCCTGTTCTAGATACCCCTAGCCATGTTCCGCCTGCCTGCTCATCGCGACCCGCAAAAATGGCTGGCATGTCAGGCCACTGGTGCAATGGGGCGGTCGATCGATCGTGAAATTCATCGCGGTTAGCAACAATGACTACCGGGTAGTCATCGAAGTGGTGTAATGCTATTCCAATGAGGCACATGTCATCAGCCTTGCAAGGCGCTCCTTATTAGCAATTGATAGCAATATACTTTACCGCGGTTTCAGCTGCCGAAGCGCTTGCGCGCGACGTGCCTCTTGCACCGAGTGTTCGTAACAGCGAGGATGCTCTCCTTGATAAAAAAGTAACAGAGTGAGACGTCTGTGAAGAATACCATGCGTTCGCGCCTACCTCATGTGGGTACGACTATTTTTACAACCATGTCGGCATTGGCCAATGATTGCGGTGCGCTGAATTTATCGCAGGGTTTTCCCGACTTTCCCCCGCCGGAGCCCTTGTTAGAGGCACTCGCGCGTGCGTCGCGCGATGCGCAGCGACAGCAATATCCTCCCATGGTGGGCCTCGCCGAGCTTAGAGAAGCAATTGCCCAGCAGATTTTCGCCTATCGCAACGTTACGGTTGATCCCGTGTCTGAGGTGACCGTTGTTCCAGGCGCTACGGAAGGTATATTTTGCGCAATTACGGCTGCGGTCAGTCAGGGTGATGAAGTCATCTTGTTAGACCCTTGTTATGACAGTTATGAACCCGCCGTTCTTTTGAGTGGCGGCCATCCGATTCACGTTCCTTTAAACCCTTTAAATTTTTCGCCACAGTGGGGCATTATTGAAGCGGCCATTACGGCTCGTACTCGGATGATTGTGATTAACTCACCGCACAATCCGACAGGGTATAGTTGGTCTGACGACGACATGCAGGCGCTGTCACGTATTGCGGAGCAGCATGACTTACTCGTCTGTAGTGACGAGGTGTACGAATTTCTGGTATTCGACGGTCATCAGCATAAGAGCGTACTTAGTTATCCTAGTTTGCGCGCGAGAAGTTTTGCGCATTTTTCATTTGGTAAGACCTTTAGCGTGACGGGATGGAAGACGGGGTATTGCGTCGCTCCAGCAGCTTTGACGAATGAACTTCGCAAGATCCATCAGTACGTCTGCTTTGTGGGTGTAACGCCCATACAAGCAGCCTTGGCGGAGTTCATGGAGGCGTATCCAAAATACCCCGGTGAACTGGCTGGTCAGTATCAGGCGCGACGAGACACATTGCTTGAGGGTTTACAAGCGTCAAGACTTCGGTTTACCCCAACAATGGGCGGCTACTTCCAATTAGTTGATTACAGTGCGATCAGTCAGGCGCCTGCATCTCAGGTCGCCGAGCAATGGACGCGCGAACACGGTATTGCCACTATTCCGCTTGAGCCTTTTTACGCTTCACCGCCGGCCGACCAACACATAGTGCGGCTGTGCTTTGCGAAATCCGATGACACCTTGGTGGAGGCGGCAGAATTATTATGCAAGATTTGAAAGTCAGCTTGGTGCAAAGCGAATTACAGTGGGAATCGCCGGCTGATAACCGCGCGCACTTTACCCAATTGCTTCGTGCGCAAGAAACATCGGCGGATCTCTATGTGTTACCAGAGATGTTTACCACCGGTTTTTCGATGAACGCACTTGCGAACGCAGAAGCGCCCCAGGGTGATACGTATCAATGGCTCCAGGAAATGGCGGTCGAGCTCAACGCGGCGGTGGCGGGGAGTGTGGCTATCCATGATGCGGGGGCAGTGTTTAACCGCTTACTCTTTGCAACCCCCGATAGTGTGTATCACTACGATAAGCGGCATTTATTCCGAATGGCGGGAGAGCACAAGCGCTATGCGGCCGGCGATAAGCGGGTCATTGTTGAGTGGCGGCAATGGCGAATTAAGCTCGAAGTTTGTTATGACCTTCGATTCCCTGTTTTTAGTCGTAATAGACAGGATTACGACTTACTGCTTTATGTGGCCAACTGGCCCGCACGTCGATCGCTTCATTGGCGAGCGCTTCTTCCCGCACGTGCGATTGAGAACTTGGCCTGTGTTGTTGGCGTAAACCGCGTTGGAGCAGATGCAAACGGTTTAGATTATAGCGGCGATAGTTTGGCGATCAGTGCCTCGGGTGAGACGCTGCTCGATATGCAAAATCGCCAGGGCATTGAGAGCGCTACCTTTGTGGCGAGCGACTTGCTTCACTGGCGAGCGAGTTTCCCGGCGCACCTCGACGCGGATAGCTTTACGTTATCCAGCTAGTCTTTGTCCGGACTTAACGACGCTTGAGCTGAATAGGCAGCTGGTCTCTGGGTCTCGGTATAGGAAAGCGCGCCCAGTTAGGTTCGTAGCCGGCCTTAAGGCTTGGTCTACGCTGTAATAGCAATTCGTGTAAAAACACTTTGGCCTGCATGTAAGCAAAGTGTAAACCCAGGCACATATGCGAGCCTCCGCCATACGGAACCCAGGCGTAACGATGCCGTTTACGCGTTTCTTCCACGGTGAATCGCTCGGGGTTAAAGCTTTCAGGATCATCCCAAAATTCGGGAAGCCTGTGGGTTAGCATCGGATTAATGTTGACCATGCTGCCCGCGGGGATGTCGTAACCGCCGAAACTAAAGGGTTTGAGCGCGCGGCGGGGTATGACTGGGACGGGCGGGTTCAATCGCATGGCTTCTTTAAACACCATTTCAAGGCGTTCGAAATCGTTGAGATTGTCGTAGGAAATGTCAGGTTGGCGATCAACTTCCTCACATGCCCAAGTCATCCACTCGGGGTTTGCGGCCAAAAAATACACGGCGGAGGTCAGTGAAGAGGTTAGCGTATCGTGCGCTGCCATCATCAAAAAATTCATGTGATCAATGACTTCTTGATCGGACAAGAGTTCGCCGTCGTCATTACGTGCATTACAGAACTGGCTAAAGAAATCTTCGCCGTCACCACCCCGCCGCTTGGGAATCTCCTGCTGGAAGAAGTCGCAGAGTAACTGGCGACCTCGAATTCCACGCCACATCGGCGTGCCTATTATAGGTTTTCGAATAACAGTAACGGAGGCCTGAACCATATCGACGAAGGCGGTGTTGATGCGCTGTGCTTCAGGGCCCCAGGGCAAACCAAGAAATGCATCGGCGGCCAAATCCAGGGTCAGCTGTTTAATCGCGGGATAAAACTTAAATTCAGTACCCCATTGATTGATGCCGCGCGCAACGCCGCGCTGCAAGCCGTTGAAATAGTGACGCATGGGTTCAATTTTAAACGCTACTGATAAGGCTCTTCGGTGATTGCGGTGCTCGGGGTTGTCCATCAGCATCAGACCGCGAGGAAATAGCTTGTAAAGAACGGTATGCCAGCCTTGCTCCGACGACACAATCTCGTCGCGGTTCACGAGTATAAGCTCCTGTGCGTCGGGACCTATAAGCGTAACGCCCCAGCCGCTAAAATTGATGCCGCGACTGACGGCACCATACTCCTGATAACCTTGCCGGCTGAAGTGGAGCGGATCACGCATGATTCGGTACATGTACAGCATGCTTCTTCGGCTTTCAGGGGGGCCCGGAATGTGAGCGAGGTCGGCAAAGCTTGGCTCAGGTAGCTGCGCGAAGCGCTCTTCGGGTGTTTGTTGATGCGCTGTGTTCAATGTCAATGACTCAGACACTTTCTACTCTCCTGCACAGAGGTGTTAGCCGACGCATGTGGTGGCCGTAAGTAAATGGTTAAAGAAATAGTAGGCTATCGCTCACGCTCGCAAAACCCGGCTCAATAATCTTTGCATAACAACCGAGGTTGCCGTCGGCATGCTGTACCAGTGTTCGCATGATGCCGGTGTCTCTCGGCAGATCCGCGAACCCGTGAGTCGTCATGGAGCAGCGTGGGCATGGCCCAACAATTTCTATAACAGCTGAACCAATCTTCAACTGTTGACCTGCCAGCGTTGTTTCTGGATAGGGGTGGTCGATGCCGGGAAGATCAATGAGAATATTAGGTCGAAAGCGACGAGTGTCAAAGCGTTGCTGAGAGTCGTATGAGGCGACACTATCCAGTGATTGTTTCGATAGAATGTGCAAGGGAAACGCGTCGAAGTAAGTCCCCGGCGGCGACTCAAAGTCAATGACTTCAGCGAACAGCGCTAAGTCAGGTAATGGCTCGTCAGGCAGCCTGCCAAACAAACTGCGAAGTTCTTGTTCAAAATTTTCATTGTCGGGCGCGCCACGTCGATAATGATCGAGTTGTTCTGGGGGTAACAGTGGCCAGAGGGTTACGGAGTGCTGGAGCTCGCTGCTGAGCCATTGGCTGATGTCGGGCGCCGTGCTTAGCAAGGTTTCTCCCGACGGTGCTGTAATTCGCGCACAGGGTCTGACAGCTTCCTCGGTGGTCGCACGTAAGGTCATGAGCTGCGGTATCTTCTTTCCTCCGCGTATACCGCCGCGGACTTCATCTCGTACAGCGAAAACTCGGTCGCCTTTAAACCCTTTGTCCGTTATTTCAACATGATCAAGCATTTCACCCATCATAGATTTGACGGGATAACGATGCAGTTCCAGCACTGAGGCCCCATGGGTTTGAGTCATGGTTGTTTGAGTCGTGGCTGTCTGAGTCATGGGTGTTGCCCCACTGTTGTTATTGGTCGAGTCTATGCACTTTTTTTGCGTGCGTTAGCCAGCATACTCGCTTCGCGCATTTGCTGCTTGGTGGCACTGAATACGCTCAGGTCATTACTCGCGGCTCCTGTACGTCCGATCAGCGCGATCTGCTCGTAGTACCAGTACTGTGTCGCAAACGTGGCCAGTGTTCGAATAAGACCGAAGTATTCTAAGCCTTTTAGCCATTTGGGTAGCAAAGAGAGCTCATTTTCATAACGGGGGAGCTCTGGAAGACCGTCGAGTAGCTTCTTCGGTGCGTCGGTCATTACACACATGGGGCGCCCGATACCGATAACGTCTGCGCTGCCCGACGCGAGTGCCTCATCCATAGCAGCCTTTTGCCGCAGACCGCCGGTGACCATGAGAGGAATGTTTACCTGCTTGTGCATCGCCTGTGCGAAGTCTACGAAATACGCTTCTCGCGCGCGTGTACTTGCGGCGATAGCCTGCTCTTCGACAGGTTCCAAACCTTCCATGTTCAAAAGCTTTGGTTGTTCGTACGTGCCCCCCGAAATCTCGAGAAGATCCACTGACGCGGCTTCCAACCACTGGGCTACTTGTAAGCTGTCGGTGAACTCAAAGCCTCCACGTTGAAAGTCTGCGCTGTTGAGCTTCACGGATATTGGAAAGTCGGGGCCGACGGCGCTTCGGACTTTTTTAACGATGCTCAGGAGTAGGCGTGCGCGATTTTCAAGGCTGCCACCCCATTGATCATTGCGTTGGTTGCTTCGCGGACTCAGGAATTGAGAGATCAGGTAACCGTGTGCTGCGTGTACCTGGACACCAGTGAAGCCAACGTCTTTGCAGACGCGAGCACAGAGAACAAAGCCACTTATGACGGCTTCAATATCTGCTTCCGTCATAGCAACGGGCTCACCAAATTGCCCTCCAGGAAGCCCAAGCTTTATAGCCGACGGCGCTTTAGGGTGCGGGTTGATCATCTTTTGAGTCTGCCGCCCAGCGTGGCTTATCTGCGCCCAAAAATGATTGCCATGCTGCGTGCCCGCTTGAGTCCACGCGGTTAGTGCTGCGCGCATCTCATCGTCAGGCTCCTTATCAATGACCACGTTGCCCGGCCGCTCAAGGTGGTCGGCATCGATCTGGACATTGCCAGATAACAAGATGCCTGCACCACTGTCACTCCACACAGCGTACAGCCGCTGCAGTGCGTCAGTGGGGATGCCCTGGGCCGTCGCCAGTCCCTCGGTCATGGCGGCTTTGCATAGTCGGTTTTTGATCTGTGCGCCGCAAGGAAGAGTGAGAAGTTGATCGAGCATGCTGTTAGACCTTTTATTTATGGTTATGTAGTTATGATTATGGATTATGCTTACCATAATAAAGCAATCACGCCCAAGCGGGTTCCTCTAAATGACGATTAACCGAATGAATATGCTCGTATTGCATCAGAGGTCTTGACGAATGGCTAAGCAGTTCTCGGGTCGCTATCTACTGTTAATACTCACAACAGCCGCATTGGTAGTTGCGTGTCAGGGGGAGGATGTTTCGCCGTCGGCAGAG